>ENA-OQER01000030-OQER01000030.1-human-gut-metagenome-genome-assembly--contig:-NODE-30-length-65043-cov-4.335541_pt1 | contig 65043 bp, 75 predicted proteins | sample MGYA00242797_ERZ504639 | MGnify/ENA primary metagenome ERZ504639 (study PRJEB26092, sample SAMD00036306) | human gut metagenome | host: Homo sapiens | study: EMG produced TPA metagenomics assembly of... | reverse complement strand
CGATATTAAAGAAGATTTTCGCCCTCACCGCTTCGCCAACGAGTTTGCCCGCAGCAAAGCAGCCAGCGAAGAAGTGATCAATATGCTTTCGCAGGCGAATCCACAAACGCGCTTTACTATTCTGCGCCCACAAAGTCTGTTCGGACCGCACGATAAAGTCTTTATTCCCCGTCTGGCGCATATGATGCACCACTACGGCAGTATTCTGTTACCGCATGGCGGCAGTGCGCTGGTCGATATGACCTACTATGAAAATGCCGTGCACGCCATGTGGCTGGCAAGCCAGGAAGCCTGCGATAAGCTACCTTCCGGGCGTGTGTACAACATCACCAACGGCGAGCATCGCACACTGCGCAGCATCGTGCAGAAGCTGATCGACGAGTTGAATATTGACTGTCGTATTCGTTCCGTCCCCTACCCGATGCTGGATATGATCGCCCGCAGCATGGAGCGTTTAGGCCGCAAGTCAGCAAAAGAGCCGCCGCTGACCCACTACGGCGTCTCCAAGTTGAATTTTGACTTACGCTGGATATTACGCGTGCGCAGGAAGAGTTAGGTTATCAGCCGGTCATCACCCTGGATGAAGGTATCGAGAAAACTGCCGCCTGGCTACGCGACCACGAAAACTGCCGCGCTAATCCTGCCCGTATTTTTCCAGCAATGCTTCGGCAATCGCCTGAGTTTCTGCATCCGCTTCGCCGTTATATAACGTCGGGCGGAAATGCATCTGGAATGCCATAATCACGCGCCGCTGCTCGCGCGGTGTCATATCAGGTTTAACGTCATAACCGTAGCGCGCCAAAAGCTCCAGCAATGACGCGGTATCTACCGGTGTGTGCGGCGCGCGCCCGGCAAGGTAAAAGTTAACCCGCTGCGCATCCGGCCAGGCACCAATCCCCTGCTGCGCCAGTTGCTGCCAGGGAAATAATGGCCCCGGATCGTCTTTGCGCTGCGGTGCGATATCCGCATGTGCCACTACGTTTTCCGGCTTGATGTGATAACGGGCAATAATATCTTTCGCCAGTGGAATAAGCGCCTGAATCTGTGCCGGTTCAAACGGGGCAAAATATTTCACTCCGGCCGATTTTTGCCAGCCACGGTTTTCCAGCTCAATGCCAATAGAGGTGTCGTTAAGGCGCGTTGCCCCGCGCCAGGCGCTAATCCCCGCATGCCAGGCCAGTTCTTGTTCCGGCACCAGTTGCCAGATGCGCGGTTTACCGTTGTATCGCGGTGGTACCGCAGGGACCAGATAATGCGAGCTGACCTGCTTATCGGTCAGTGTCGCCAGCGAGCTATCAAAATCATCTGCGGTGTAGTGGATCACCAGCACTTTAATGCGCGGATACGCCGCCTGCGCCTGGCGTCGGGTATCAAGCTGATATCCCTCTTTCTCGACAATGCCTTTTTCGCCTGCACACCCTGCCAGTAACAGAGCGGCGGCAATCAGCCAGAAGACTCTTCTCATCGACGCGTTTTCACCGCCGTACCGCTGACGCTAACCATCAGCATACTGCCGTTTTGCCCAACCGTTTCGTAGTCGATATCAATACCGACTACGGCATCGGCCCCCAGCGCCCGCGCCTGGGAGCCGAGCTCCTCAAAGGCGATCTCCCGCGCTTTACGTAATTCTTTTTCGTAGGCACCGGAGCGTCCGCCAACGATATCGCGGATACCAGCAAAGAAATCACGGAAAATATTGGCACCTAAAATCGCTTCGCCGGTCACCACACCGCAATATTCAACGATGGTCTGGCCTTCCAGAGTTGGGGTTGTAGAAAATTGCATGATCGATCTCCTTGTTTGCTAAGCCTTCGATCTCAAAAGCATTATCAGACTGATACGCTATTATTGAAAGGATATCATTATTATCGTAGAACGCTTTCAGAGCGATCGCTTATAAGGAAATCATTATGCGCTACAGCAAATTGACAATGCTTATCCCCTGCGCACTGCTCCTCAGTGCCTGCACCACAGTCACTCCAGCTTATAAAGATAACGGCACACGCAGTGTCCTTGCGTTGAAGGAGGCCCGGATAACGTGGCCCAGCAATTTTATGACTACCGCATTTTGCACCGCAGCAACGACATCACCGCCTTGCGCCCTTATCTGAGCGACAAACTGGCGACACTGCTTAGCGATGCCTCCCGGGATAATAACCATCGGGAACTACTGACCAACGATCCATTCTCCAGTCGCACAACCTTGCCAGAGAGCGCCCGTGTTGCCAGTGCCTCAACAATCCCGAATCGTGATGCGCGAAATATTCCTCTGCGTGTGGATCTAAAACAGGGTGATCAGAGCTGGCAGGATGAAGTGTTAATGATTCAGGAAGGCCAGTGTTGGGTGATCGACGATGTACGCTATTTAGGCGGCAGCGTTCATGCCACGGCGGGTACGCTCCGTCAGTCCATCGAGAATCGCTAACGCCTTGATCAACCAATAAACCCCGTAAATTGTCCGGCATTTCGTGAGGAATGCGACATTTATGCTCGCCGACCACCGCCCCCGTTATTTTGTGCTATGTTTATTGAATAATGCGCTTTGCTTTTAACTTTTAAAGCAGAAATATTGCATAATTATTCTGTCAAAGGTACTATCTTCGACCTCAATAGCTATCAGACTGCCAGTATACGAGTGTCAATGAGTATTCAATTAAACGGCATTAATTGCTTCTACGGCGCGCATCAGGCGCTGTTCGATATCACGCTGGATTGCCCACAGGGCGAAACGCTGGTGTTACTTGGCCCCAGCGGCGCGGGTAAAAGCTCGCTGCTGCGTGTACTCAATCTGCTTGAGATGCCGCGCTCCGGTACGCTCAACATTGCAGGCAACCATTTCGATTTCACCAAAACACCCTCTGACAAAGCGATTCGCGATTTGCGTCGTAACGTTGGCATGGTGTTTCAGCAATACAACCTGTGGCCGCATCTGACCGTGCAGCAAAACCTGATTGAAGCGCCCTGCCGTGTACTGGGGTTGAGTAAAGATCAGGCGCTGGCCCGTGCAGAAAAACTGCTGGAACGTCTGCGTCTCAAACCTTATAGCGATCGTTACCCGCTGCATCTTTCTGGTGGTCAGCAGCAGCGTGTTGCTATTGCCCGTGCGTTGATGATGGAACCGCAGGTACTGCTGTTCGATGAACCGACCGCCGCACTGGACCCGGAAATTACGGCACAAATCGTCAGCATCATTCGTGAGCTGGCAGAAACGAATATTACCCAGGTGATCGTCACCCACGAAGTTGAAGTGGCGCGTAAAACCGCCAGCCGAGTGGTGTATATGGAAAATGGTCATATCGTAGAACAAGGCGACGCGAGCTGCTTTACCGAGCCGCAAACCGAAGCATTTAAAAACTATCTCTCTCACTAAGATTCGGGATAACAACAATGAAAAAAGTTCTGATTGCCGCGTTAATTGCAGGTTTTAGTCTTTCCGCCACAGCTGCCGAAACCATTCGTTTTGCTACCGAAGCCTCCTATCCTCCGTTTGAATCGATTGATGCAAACAACCAGATCGTTGGTTTTGACGTCGACCTGGCACAGGCACTGTGTAAAGAGATTGATGCAACCTGTACTTTCTCTAACCAGGCGTTTGACAGCCTGATCCCAAGCCTGAAATTCCGTCGCGTAGAAGCAGTGATGGCGGGCATGGATATCACTCCGGAGCGTGAAAAGCAGGTACTGTTTACCACCCCGTACTATGACAACTCTGCCCTGTTTGTGGGTCAGCAAGGCAAATACACCAGTGTTGATCAGCTGAAAGGCAAAAAAAGTCGGCGTTCAGAACGGGACGACACACCAGAAATTCATTATGGATAAGCACCCGGAAATCACTACCGTTCCGTATGACAGCTACCAGAACGCAAAACTGGATCTGCAAAACGGGCGTATCGACGGCGTCTTCGGTGACACCGCAGTGGTCACTGAGTGGCTGAAAGATAACCCGAAACTGGCGGCGGTGGGCGACAAAGTGACCGATAAAGATTACTTCGGCACTGGCCTCGGCATCGCGGTACGTCAGGGCAACACTGAGCTGCAGCAGAAACTCAACACTGCGCTGGAAAAAGTGAAGAAAGATGGCACTTACGAAACCATCTACAACAAATGGTTCCAGAAGTAATTCCTGATGAATGAATTTTTTCCTTTAGCAAGCGCCGCCGGGATGACCGTCGGCCTTGCCGTTTGTGCATTGATTGTCGGGCTGGCGCTGGCGATGTTCTTTGCGGTATGGGAGTCGGCAAAATGGCGTCCTGTCGCGTGGGCAGGTTCAGCGCTGGTAACCATTCTGCGTGGCCTGCCAGAAATTCTGGTGGTGCTGTTTATCTATTTTGGCGCCTCGCAGCTGCTGCTGACGCTTTCGGATGGCTTCACTATCAATCTTGGGTTCGTGCAGATCCCAGTGCAGATGGACATTGAGAACTTCGACGTTAGCCCGTTCCTTTGTGGTGTCATCGCTCTGTCACTGCTGTATGCCGCCTATGCCTCGCAAACGCTTCGGGGCGCGTTGAAAGCGGTGCCGGTGGGTCAGTGGGAGTCTGGTCAGGCGCTGGGGCTGTCGAAATCGGCTATCTTTTTCCGTCTGGTGATGCCGCAGATGTGGCGTCATGCGCTGCCTGGCCTCGGTAACCAGTGGCTGGTGCTGCTGAAAGATACCGCGCTGGTCAGTTTGATTAGTGTGAATGATTTAATGCTGCAAACAAAAAGCATCGCTACTCGTACCCAGGAACCATTTACCTGGTACATTGTGGCGGCGGCGATTTACCTGGTGATCACCCTGCTCAGTCAGTACATTCTCAAACGCATTGACCTGCGCGCGACACGTTTTGAGCGGAGGCCCAGCTAATGTTTGAGTATTTACCCGAACTGATGAAAGGCTACACACCAGCCTGACGCTAACCGTTGCCTCGCTGATTGTGGCACTGATTCTGGCATTGATTTTTACCATCATCCTGACGCTGAAAACGCCGGTGCTGGTGTGGCTGGTGCGGGGTTATATCACGCTGTTTACCGGTACGCCGCTGCTGGTGCAGATCTTCCTGATTTATTACGGGCCGGGCCAGTTTCCGACTTTGCAGGAGTATCCGGCACTGTGGCATTTGTTGTCAGAACCGTGGTTATGTGCGCTGATTGCGTTATCGCTGAACAGTGCGGCGTATACCACGCAGCTGTTTTACGGTGCAATTCGTGCGATCCCAGAAGGTCAGTGGCAGTCCTGTAGCGCCCTGGGAATGAGCAAAAAAGATACGCTGGCGATCCTGCTGCCGTATGCCTTTAAACGCTCGCTCTCTTCTTATTCCAACGAAGTGGTGCTGGTGTTCAAAAGTACCTCTCTGGCTTACACCATTACGCTGATGGAAGTGATGGGATACAGCCAGTTGTTGTACGGACGCACCTACGATGTAATGGTGTTCGGTGCGGCAGGGGATTATTTACCTGGTCGTCAACGGCCTGCTGACGCTGATGATGCGTCTGATCGAGCGCAAAGCACTGGCATTCGAACGGCGGAATTAATGTAGCTGCGTACATTCGCCGGGGGGGTTTGTAGGTCTGATAAGACGCGCCAGCGTCGCATCAGACATCAGCACGGTGCCTGTGCCGGATGCGGCGTGGACGCCTTATCCGGCCTACATAGTGCATAAATTCTTATAATGAAGACGGACAACTCACTAAGTTATCCGTCTTTTTTATTTCATTTAAATTATTTAATCATATTTATTGCATATAAATTCACTTGATGGCATTGTTATCCCATGCCGCAGACACGGCCAAAAATCATAAGATTGACAGACGGGAGTTCCATCATGAAAAAGTTAGTTCTTGCCGCTTTACTTGCTTCCTTTACTTTCGGTGCTTCTGCCGCAGAGAAAATCAATTTGGCGTTTCAGCCACCTATCCACCCTTTGAATCTATAGGTGCTAATAATGAGATTGTCGGCTTTGATATCGATCTGGCAAAAGCCTTGTGCAAACAAATGCAGGCAGAATGTACTTTTACTAATCACGCGTTCGACAGCCTGATCCCGTCACTGAAATTCAGAAAATATGACGCCCGTAATCTCCGGTAAGGAATTTTAAGGCATACTGACTTCGAACGTATTTCAGCACGTGCCAATATTAATCATACTGTAAATAAGTTTATTGACATCAATGGTAATTTGGCTTACGCAAGAGCGGAAAAAAATGCAGGCCAGTCACAAAATGCTAGTTTGTCTAATTACTCTAATGCCTTTATGTTCACTCAGCAAATCGCTCCTATTTATCCTGTATATGCGTATGACGAAAACGGAAATCGCATATATGACGAAGAAGGCAACACTGTTTATGATTTTGGTGATGGTACATATAGTACACGTATGGGCGGTTTCAGTAATCAAAATGTTGCAGCTAACTCTGGGTTGGATGTGCATCAGACTTTGAATGACAATTTTAATGGCCGTGGTACTATCAACATTAATATTATTGATGGTTTAAAAGCGACTGCTAACATTGGTTATGATTTAATGAATCAAATCCGTACAGACCATATGAATCAGTTATATGGGGATGCTGCTAATGTGAATGGTCGTACTTATAAATATAATCAACGTATTGAATCGTTTACAGCAAATCAACTTTTAACTTATAGTAAAGCATTTGGCCATCATAATATTGACATAATGGCTGGTCACGAATCTTATTCATATACACTGAAATATCAGTATACTCATAAATACAATTTTTATACTATTGGAAATCCTGAGTTCAACAATGCCATAACTATGAGTGATATGAATTCATATACACAAGAACATAGTATGGAAAGTTTCTTTGGTCGTGTAAACTATGATTTTGATAACAAGTATTATCTATCTGCAAGTATTCGTTCAGATGAATCTTCCAAATTCCATCCTGATCACCGGCGTGGTACTTTTTGGTCTGTCGGAGGTTCTTGGAGATTAACACAGGAAGAGTTTTTGAAAGATGTGGAATGGTTGTCTAATTTTAAACTAAAAGCAAGTTATGGAACACAAGGTAATGATGGAATTCTTGATATAAATGGTTATGTAGTCTATCAACCATATTTGAAGCAATATTCTGTAACCAATAATAACGGAGATTTCTCTGTAGTCGAAACTTATCGTGGAAATAAAGATTTGACTTGGGAAAAAAGCAAAAATTTAAATATCGGTTTGGAAGCTGCTTTTCTTAATAACCGTTTGAAACTAGAAACTGAATATTTCTTGAAGAAGACTTCGGATATGTTGTACAATATGCCTTATCCCATTTCTTCTGGAATTTCTTACGTTCCAATGAACCTGTTGGATATGCAGAATAAGGGGATTGAATTTACCATTTCTGCCACCCCAATTCAAACAAAAGATTTTATATGGAATTTATCTTTTAACGGTACACACTATAGCAATAAGATTTTGAATCTTCCAGAAGACAAAAGAGAGAATGGAATTATTCATGGTACCGCTTCTTTGTTCCGCTTAATGGAAGGAGGGTCTATTTATGATCTTTATACGTATGAATATGCAGGTGTTAATCCAGAGACAGGAGCGGCACAATGGTATATGGATGAGAAAGATGCTAATGGCAAGGTGACCGGAAGGACCGTAACCGAAGACTATACTCAGGCAAGCAAATATGAATTAGGTTCTACTTTGCCCGATTTCCAAGGAGGTTTTTCAACTGATTTTGCATACAAAGGAATCGATCTTTCTATAGCTACAAACTTTCAATTGGTGGAAAGATATATGACAGCATGTATTCTTCTTTCATGCATGCGGGAAGCAATATTGGCAGCAACTGGCATAAGGATATCTTGAATGCTTGGACTCCGGAAAACAAAAATACAAATGTGCCTATAATGGATGGTGCGCAAAATAGTAATAGCCAATCCTCACGTTTCTTGATAAATGCATCATTCTTTAACATCCGTAACATTTCATTAGGATATACTTTCCCGAAAGAATGGATGAAAGCAATATCAGCAAGCAGTGCACGTATTTACGTATCTGCCGATAATGTAGCTTTATTCTCTAAACGTAAAGGTATGGACCCCCGCCAATATGCTTATGGATATTCGGCTGCCAATTATTCTGCGATTCGTACTTTATCATTCGGCATTAATTTGAACTTTTAAAAGAATAGAATTATGAAATATACAAAATATTTAGCAATATTGGCTGCAGCGTTTATGATGGGATCTTGTAGCGATGACTTTTTGGACAAGGAACCTTCAGAAAATGCATCAGAGGACCAAATTAAAGATTTGCTTGATAAAGATCCTACAGCTATTCAAGCATACATTACAGGATATTACAAAAATATGTTTTCTCCGGAAGCACAGCAAAGTCATGATGATTTCGGGTTAAAGGCATTTGAATTGGCCACAGACTTGATGGGAGATGATATGGCGTATATGACTTCACACTTCTTCGTATATGATTATCTGCTTGACAACCGTGCTTCAAGTTATCGTCGTACTACCACTTACTGGCAAGAATTATATGCTGTAATCAGTGGTGCAAATGAAGTAATCAGCGGTCTGAAAGAACAAGCGGACAGCGGTGATGAGAGTGTTGAGAAGATGCTGGGACAAAGTTACACTATACGTGCTTACTGCTATTTTTGGTTAATAAACATGTACCAACAACCTTATGAATGGAATAAAGATAAATTAGGTATTCCTATTTATACTGAATCTGAAACCAAATTGAATCGTGTTCCTGTAGGTGAGGTCTATGAACAGATATTAAGTGATATAGATAAAGGATATAATTATTTGAAAGGAAAAGGAATATCCAAGAAAGATGAATTAAATGAATATGCAGCAGCTGCTATTTATGCAAACATTCTTTCATTTGTTAATGATTATCCCGATCAATGGAATGAAGTTGCTAAATACGCAAAATTGGCTATTGAAGGTGGCTCACTGATGAGTGAAAAAGAATTACTTTCCGGCTTTAATGACCTTTCTTTGAGCGAAGTGTTGTGGGGGCTGATATTAATGGTGAAACGAATACATTCTACGCTTCATTCATGAGTCAAGTTGATCCTTACGGTCCGGGATATGGTGGTAATTTAGGAAATTACAAAATGATTTCCAGTGATTTGTATGAAAAAATTTCAGATAATGACATTCGTAAAAAATGGTTTGGAGTTGATTTGGGAGAAGCAAATACTCATTATAAAGTAAGACAATATGTGCAGCGCAAATTTATTGATGTAGGTTCTACCGCGCCTGGTTTTACTCCTACAGGTGATACTTTTTGCTCTGACTATATTTATTTGCGTACTGGTGAAATGTATTTTGTAGCTGCAGAAGCATTATATAGGGCAGGGAAAGAAAGTGAAGCCAAAACAATGCTGACTACGATTATGAAAACTCGTAATCCAAAATATGAAACATCCGCAACAAGTGATGCACTTTTACAAGAAATTGAACTTCAAAAGCGTATTGAAATGTGGGGTGAAGGTCGCGTTTATTTGATATGAAACGTCGTAATGAAAGTTTTGGATAGGACACATGCAATTAATCATAGTGCGATTGCTCCAAAGGAAGTCCCTGCAGGTAGTAAATTATTCATTTATCAAATCCCCGATAAAGAGTTAAATGCCAATAGTGAGATTACTGATAAAAACGAATAACTAATAATAAGTCTATAATAAAAAAGATGCCTAGATTACTAGGCATCTTTTTATGCTTAAGGTAGAATAAAAGTAGACATAAAATCAAATTATTTTTTTCTTTTTATAATATATAGTTGATTTATAGTTTGTTATAATAGACGTAATATTGTATATCTGTAAGAAAACAGAATGCTAAAACTTTGATTACTAGATGCTTTTTTGTATATTTTAGTTCTGCAAAGACTTTGGTAGTTTCCTTTATCGGGATGGCTAGTCAAGAGGTTTCTATCAAACAGAATGTTAGCATCATTTTAAAATCTGATACTAAAGTGCTTGGAGAAGTGATGGTTGTTGCATATGGTACTGCAAAAAAGGAATCTTTTACAGGATCAGCATCCGTTATTAATAATAAGAAACTGGAATTACGTCCTATAAGTAATGTTACTAAAGGATTGGAAGGACAGACTACAGGTCTGTTAACAACTTCAGGCTCAGGTCAACCTGGCGAAGCTGCCAAGATCGTGATTCGCGGTTACGGTTCCATCAATGCCTCACAAGATCCTTTGTATGTAGTTGATGGAATACCTTTTAGTGGAGATATGAGTTCTATCAATCCTGCCGATATTGAAAGCATGACAGTTTTAAAAGATGCTTCAGCCGGAGCCCTTTATGGAGCCCGTGGTGCAAATGGTGTAATTATGATTACTACCAAACAAGGAAAAGAAGGCAAGACTAAGGTATCTTGGCGTTCTACGGCAGGTTGGTCTTCACGTTCCTTGAAAGCCTATGACATGGTTGACCAAAAAGAATTTGTACAGTTAACGTATGAAGGTTTACGCAACGGATATATCTTTGACAATGGATATAACTGGGAAGCTGCCGGTAGACAAGCATCAGCAGATTTAGGTGGCGTTTTAGGTGGAGAACAATATAATCCATTTAAAAATTACACATGGGGAACAATTATAGATCCTGCAACAGGTAGAGTGCAGGGTGATGCTACATCCGCATGGAATGAATCTTGGATGGATGCAATACAAAGAGACAATGCATTTCGTCATGAACACCAGTTGTCTGTTAATGGAGGTACAGAAAAGACCAAATATATGTTCTCTTTGGGATATTTAAATGAAGATGGCATCTTGATTAATACCGGTTTCCAACGTTATAATGCCCGTGCAAACATAAACACAGAAGTGAATAAATGGATGAAGACTGGATTGAATGTGTCACTTTCCAATTCCACACAAAATTTCAGTGATTACGAAGGTTCATCTAATTCAAATGTGTGGTACTCTGCACAATTTATGGCTCCGATTTACCCGGTGTATATAAAGGGAGAAGATGGTAAAGATGTATTAGATGCCGATGGAAATCGCCAACTGGACTACGGTGACGGTAGTGTACAACGCCCACAGTATAGTGATTTCAATCCCGTAGGCGGTTTGGTAGATGACAAGGCTGATATAAAAACAGATGTAGCCGGTTTGCGCACATTTTTGGCATTCGGCTCAGATTCGGAAGATGCCGGATGGGCTAAAGGTATTAAGCTGACTTTAAACTTTGGTCTGGACTACCGGAACAAATCTCAAAAATCATATATGAATATGCACCATGGTAATCAGGCAGCTGCGGCGGTTTGTTGATGAAATATAACAGAAGAACCCAATCTTATACTTTTAACCAGTTACTGACATGGGGGCGTTCTTTTAACTTTCATAACATCGATCTTTTGGTTGGTCATGAATTTTATGCATACAAATATGAATTTCTGTCTGCCGGAAAAACCAATTTAGTAGATGGTATTCTTGAATTGCGTCCGGGTACAAATCTATACAATGCAGACTCGTATTCGGAAGATTATCGCGTGGAATCCTTCTTTGGGAGATTCAATTATAACTTTAATGAAAAATATTATTTTTCAGCCTCTATCCGTACGGACGGTTCTTCACGCTTCCAAAAAGATAACCGTTGGGGTACTTTCTGTCTGTCGGTGCCAACTGGAGAATTTCACAAGAAAAGTTTATGCAGAATTTGACTTGGATTTCTAATTTATCAGCTAAAATCAGTTATGGTGAACAAGGTAATGATAATCTGTTAAGATATGATAGTCTTGAAGGAGGATATGTACCGGATTATTATCCTTGGCAAGGACTCTATCCATTGGAATATCCGAATGCCAATCAAGTAGGAGGTCTGATCGGTGCTTTGGAAAACAAAAAACTTTCATGGGAAAAAAGCGGTAATTTAAATGTCGGTATTGAGGCAAGTATGTTTGACGGACGCTTGAATGTTAGTGCTGAATATTATAACCGCAAAACAACGGATATGTTGCTGGGATACCCTAAGGCTACTTCTAGTGGATTCTCTGAATACAATGCGAATATCGGTTCTATGCGTAATACCGGGTTTGAATTTAGTTTAGGTGGTTCCCTTATCAAAACCACTGATTTTATATGGAACTTAACTTGGATGGGCTCTACTGTAACCAATAAAGTGCTGAAACTAACTGGGGAATCTCCTGAAATTATCAAGGGAGTTTTCAGTATTAAAGAGGGAATGCCTATTAATACATATTATATGGCTAAATCTGCCGGTGTGGATCCTGCAACAGGAGCGCAGCTCTATTGGGTATATGATAAGGATGATAATGGCAACATCACTAACGAATATATCAGCAGTGACTATCAAAAAGCTGCGAACAGCAAATATTATTCCGGCAGCCGTATACCTGATTTATATGGTAGTATCAATACCGATTTCTCTTACAAGAATTTCGATTTGTCAATATTGGGTACATATTCTATAGGAGGTAAAGTTTATGATTCATTATACGCTGGTTCTATGGAAGTTATGTATGCAGGCAATACATGGAACAAACATGCTTTGAGACGTTGGCAACAACCTGGTGACATCACAGATGTACCTCGTATTCAAATTGGAGGTTCCTACACAGCTTCAGACCGTTTTTTAGTTGATGCTTCATACTTTGCTATCAAAAATATCACTTTGGGCTACACTATTCCCAAACAATGGCTAAAGAAGGCCGGGCTAGAGTCTGTCCGCATATTCGGATCGGTAGATAATCTCGCTTTATTTTCTCATTTGGACGGTATGGACCCACAGTATAACTTCAAGGGCGAAACAGACTATTCTTATGCTCCCAACAAGACTTATTCAGTAGGTTTTGAAATTAATTTCTAACAATTTAAAAGAATACAGGAAAGTATGAAAAAAATATTTAAATACATATTTGCCGGGATGGCCGCAATGTCTGTGGTAGCTTGCAGTGAGGATGCTTTGGAAACCAGTCCTTCATCTTCTGTTTCTGGCAACGAATTATTAGGAACAGCAACTAATGCATTAGTATCATTGAATGGTGTATATCGAGCAATGTATACAGCAGGGGTTTCAAACAGCTCTAACACTCATCAATGTTTCGGTATCACAGCTTATAATCTGGTGGCAGATGTTATGGGTGAAGATTGCATTATGAACGGACAAGGTAGCGGCTGGTTTTGGTATGATTGCGTTTACAACGTAAAATCAAGATATACCTCTACCGGATGGCGTTCTTATGATATGTGGAATGGCTATTACACTTGGATTTCTAATGTCAATTACATTTTGGCAGAAGAGGAAACCATGTCTGGAAGTGAAACCGAAAAGAATTATGTGCTTGGACAAGCCTACGCTGTACGTGCTTACAGTTATTTTATGCTGGCACAAATGTTTTCTCGCACTTATAAAGGACATGAAAGCGAACCTTGTGTACCACTCTATACAGAACCGACTGATATTGCAACAGAAGGTAAAGGGCGCGCAACGGTTGAAGAAGTATATCAACAAATCACTTCGGATCTTGACAAAGCAATTACCATGCTGGGCAACTCAGGTAAAAGAAAACATATCAGCCATATCAATGAGGCTGTTGCCTCAGGTATAAAGGCTCGTGTCGCTTTAGTGATGGAAGACTGGCAGACCGCTTTGGATGCCGCGAATGCCGCAATAAGCAAAAGTGGGTGTAGTATCGGCACTGGAACTGCGGTAACCGGTGGAATGAATGATGCTACTGCCAATAATGTGATGTGGGCGGCCGAAATCATAGCCGACCAGTCCGGAATGTATGCAGGTTTCTTTACACACATGGATGCGGATCAAGGGAAATATGGAGCTAGTGCTCGAAAACAGATAAACAAACTGCTTTATGCAAAGCTAGGCACAAATGATGTCCGCAAAAAATGGTGGAATCCACAAGACGAGAATAATGAAAAGAATGGTTACCAACAAGAAAAATTCAAGTTTAAAGATTATGCGAAATGGACGGGTGACTATATTTTTATGCGTATTGAGGAAATGTTTTTAACCGCAGCAGAAGCATCTTGTCGTTTAAATGATGACAAAGGCGCACAACTGATGTTGAACAGTTTAATGCAAAAACGTGATGAGGATTACACTTGCAAAAAAGCAGGAACGGCATTAGGTAAGCTCACCTCAGATGAAACTGGTTCTTTACTTGAAGAAATTATAATTCAACGCCGTATTGAACTTTGGGGAGAATTTGGACGTATCTATGATATACGCCGTCTGAAACAAGGATTCAGACGTACTGCAGACATGGGCTGGCCATCCAGTGCTTTAATTGCTGGTACAGATACGGAAGATCCTGAGTCGTATGCATGGGTATTAACTATTCCTCAAACGGAATTTGATGGTAATCCGAACATGGATCCTAGCAAAGATCAGAATCCGATAGGTGATCATAAATAGTATTAATCTGTAAGCAAGTAAATTATGAAAGTAAATAAATATATAATCGGCATGTTTGTTGCCACTGCAACTTTTTTGTATCGTGCAACACCGACAATGAAGGAGATATATACAATAGCACAACAATGGGGGTGACATTCGCCACAGGCACACAATCGGTTTCCTTTCCTTCCACAGGATATGAGGGTTTTGATGTAGAAGTCTTACGCGCGAAATCTTCGGAAGCTACTACAATTAATTTATCAGCAACATTAGTTGTCGGTGATAAAGAGCAGGAACTCCCTGCCTCCATTACCGTACCTTCCTCGGTTTCATTCGCAGCAGGGGAATTTAAGACCAATATTCATGTTACAGTTGGAGATATAACTCCTGGACAGAATTATAAAGTAAGATATCTTTGCCGGAGGAAATGGTTACGATAGACCAGACTTCGGATAAAGTCATAACTGTTTATAGGGATTATACTTTTTCTTCATTAGGAACTGGAACATTTAAATCTGCGGCTATGGCAGAGGAAGGAGAAGATTTTGCAACTTGGGAAGTGGAAGTTCAAAAAGCAGACCAGATATCATGGTATAAAGCTATGAACTTATATGAAAAAGGATATAACATTGTCTTCAAAGTTAATGAAGCCAATGAGGTCACTGTAGAATCTCAGCCGGCATGGAAGCACGCATCCTATGGAGAAGTTTTTGTTTCAGGCAAAGGTGCTTTGGAAGACGGGGTTATTACTGTGAAGCTGTCGCATGATGTACCCAATGTTGGTGGTTTTGGTGAATTTAAAGAAATACTTTACCTACCTGCTAAATAATTTAGATTTAAGATATGAGGAAAAGATGAAGCTTTCTCCTTAATTATCCAATAAATTATTACCCAAGTATACAAAATTAATGTATACTTGGGTAAATCTATATAGTAAATCGGTCTTTAGAAATTATTGATAAACATCTGTTAACTCGAATTCGATTACTATATAAATGTGCTTGTAAAGACATATATGTTAAATATTTAGTTACATATTTGGAAGGAACACAACAAACCACCATCAATCCTTATGAACTGATTGTAACTCCTGACGGGAAGTCAAATTTTGATTACACACGGAATCTTCCATCAGTTTTTTTAATGTTCTTCTCAGCCAAAACTCAAAAAAACGATCATAGACCGGATGTAGCATATTATGCCGTCAAACAGTTGATATATTTCAGATATAACATTTTTATTAATGTACTTCCCGTTTTTCTGGAAATGGTGTGTAACAAATTTTGTATATTCTTTCAGTCTGATAGATTGTAAATCCAAAATCATAGTACTTTGATAAAAAAGCCGGAAGACTTATAAAAATTTCTCCCGTCATATGACATTGTGAACATAAATATATAAATGGACATTGTACAATGTTATATATAGATGCTCAAAATGGCTTTAACGTTCTTTCCCGGATATTGAGCGATAACTTGAAATTAGTCAATCGCTACTAGGCAGATTTTGTCTGCTTTTCCTAGATAGCTAAGTATTTCGTCCAAAGTAACAGACGTTTTTTTGCTCTCTCCCATTTCTAAATTCCAATTTGGATTTCCTCTTTCATTATTTCATGCATTTTTGCAAAAAATTATAATCTTATTATAATACAATCATTATAATGAGATTTATCACAATTAGACTTTTTTTATCGTATAAAGTAATTTTGAGGTAGAACAAAAGTAGAAAAAAAAAGGTTATCATAACTTTGTTTAAAGTAATTCCCGCAGAGTAAATAAAGAGAATCGATAAATTTTAATCTTTTGATTATAAGCACTTTCTGTGTCTTGTTAGTTCTGCAAAGACTTTGGTAGTTTCCTTTATCGGAATGGCTACACAAGAAGTGGCAGTCAAAGCAAACTTGAATATTGTATTGAAGTCTGATACAGAACAGCTTGAAGAGGTAATGGTGGTGGCTTATGGTACGGCGAAAAAATCTGCATTTACAGGTTCGGCTGCCACTATAAAAAATGAAAAAATAGCGACGAGACAAACTTCAAATGTGACAAATGCTTTGGCAGGTCAAGTAGCCGGAGTGCAAACTACGAGTAATAATGGTCAGCCGGGCAAAGATGCTGAGGTGCGTATTCGTGGTATTGGATCTATATCGGCTAGTAACAAACCTTTGTATGTGGTAGACGGAGTTCCGTATGATGGTGAAATTTCTGCTATCAGCACTTCTGATATAGAATCGATGACAGTGTTGAAAGATGCTGCTTCTAACGCTCTGTATGGTGCACGTGGTGCCAATGGTGTAATTTTGATTACTACCAAGCGTGGTAAGAGTGGGGAAGCCCGTGTTACTTTTGATGCTAAATGGGGTATAAATAAACGTGGAGTACCTAATTATGAAACAATTACGGATCCGGCTACATTCTATGAATTAAACTATTCTTCTATCTATAATGCTGATTTGAAAGGATATGCGGCAGCCGGAGACTTGGCTAAAGCTAATGCGTACGCTAATCAAGCGATGCTTTCTTCTACATATTTGGGATATCAGGTGTATTCCATTCCTCAAGGACAGCAACTGATCGGTATGGATGGCAAATTGAATCCTAGTGCGACATTAGGTTATTCTGATGGTACATATTATTATATTCCGGATAATTGGTCGGATGAAATTTTTGAAAATAACCTGCGCCAAGAGTATAATTTAAGTATTAGCGGTGCGACCGAAAAAATGAATTATTATATATCGGCCAGCTATTTGGATGATAAGGGAATTGTTCCTAACTCTGGTTTTCAACGTTATTCTGCACGTTTGAAAGCTGACTATCAAGTGAAGCCTTGGTTGAAAATGGGAGGAAATGTATCATTTACTCATTATGATAGCCGTGAACAGGATACTGAGGGTGGTACCTCAAATGCAAATATCTTTTATGCGTCAAATATTATGGGAGCTATTTATCCTATGTATGTTCGTGATGCACAGGGCAATATTATGTAGATAATCGAGGTTTCCTTCGTTATGATTATGGAAAGCAAGGACAAGATTCGAATGGTAGCCGTAATACTATTCCTAATGCAAATCCGTTGGCAAGTTATATGTTGGATAAAATGAAATATTCTGGTGATGTGGTTAGTGGAAAATGGTCTGCTGATATTGATATATGGAATGGAATCAAGGCAAAAGTGAATATAGGTGTTGATGTAAATAATGTGCGTTCTACAAATATGGTTAACCCCTTCTACGGACAGTATTCCGAAACTAGCGGAGTCGGAGGTTTGATCAGTGTAGCTACTGAGCGTACATTTAGTGTAAATCAGCAGTATTTGTTGACATACAACAAAACATTTAATGATGTTCATAATGTGGATATTTTGGCCGGACATGAAAGTTATGACTATAAATATCAATATTTGTACGGACAACGTGAGAAATTGTACGATCCGAATGTTCCTGAATTAGGCAATGGTATTATGAACCAGAGCAATAATTCATATTCTCGTAATTATGCAACAGAAGGATGGTTGTTCCGTGCGCAATATGACTATGATGGACGGTATTTTGTTTCAGCTTCTTTCCGTCGTGATGCTTCTTCTTGCTTTCACCCGGATAATCGTTGGGGTAACTTCTGGTCTGTAGGAGCAGGATGGTTATTGAGCAAAGAGAGATTCTTGGAAAACCAGTCTTGGATTGATATGTTGAAATTTAAAATTAGCTATGGTTTGCAAGGTAATGATAACTTGATGTTCCAAGGTGGTTTGTACCGTAACTACTATCCGTATCAAGACCAGTATACATTGGCAAACAGTAATGGTGATTTTTCAACTTCTTTATATTATAAAGGTAATAAGGATATTACTTGGGAAACTTCACATAGCTTTAATACTGGATTTGATTTTGCTTTTTGGGGTGGTAAGTTAGGTGGTTCTGTTGAGTACTTCTCACGTAAAACAACTGATATGCTTTATTTCAAACCGGTAGCAGCTTCAATGGGTTATTCCCGCTATCCCGAGAATGTGGGTTCAATGGTAAACCGTGGGGTTGAATTGGATTTGTATTCCAATATAATTGAAAACAAGAACTTTTCCTGGAATATAAACTTTAATCTTACACATTTTAAGAATAAAGTCTTGGAATTATCTCCTGAACTGAATGGACAATTGATTGATGGTGGTCGGATTTATCGTGAAGACGAGTCTATGTACCAGCTTTATTTACCTAAATATGTAGGTGTGGATTCTGAGACAGGAGAGAGTCTGTGGGCGCTGGTGACTCCGGATGAGAATGGTAATACAGTTACAAAATCTTATTCTGTCGCTTCTGAAAACAGATTCGCATCAGGTGATATTCTACCTAAAGTTTATGGTGGTTTTGGAACAAGTGTCACAGCCTATGGCTTTGATCTCTCTGTTTCGTTTGCATATCAGCTTGGTGGACGTATTTTGGACTATACTTACCAAGGATTAATGGACGTAGCAGCTACAGGTAGTGCTTTGCATAAAGATATGTTAAAAGCATGGACTCCTGAAAATAAAAATACGGATGTTCCTCGTATGAATATTAATGACCAATATACGAACAGATTAACAGATCGTTTCTTGACTAGTTCGGACTATTTAAGTTTGCAGAATATTACATTGGGTTATACTCTGCCAAAGAGTCTGACACGTAAAATGCAGATTGACGGTGTTCGTGTTTTCTTTGTTGCAGATAATGTGGCTTTGCTGACAGCTCGCAAAGGCTGGATCCACGTCAAGGTTATGTGGCTGCTGACAATGTGTATTCACCTATCCGCACAATTTCCGGAGGTATATCTTTAAATTTCTAATTTAGCAACCTATTTTTAAGAATATGAAATTGTCAAATAAATATATAGCATTTGCAAGTGTCGCTTTATTAATGGCATCTTGCGATTTGGATAAATTCCCTGAAGGAGATTACATATCTGAAGAACAGAAAGAAGATATAATCAATGGCAGACCTAATTTGATAACTGCTGAAGTGAATGCTATGGCAGCCAAATTAAATACTTTTGGTACGATTTCAGATGATGCCACTACTTATCATAATGATTATGGTATTCCTGCGGTATCTATGATATTGGAATCAGGAGGGCAGGACTTGGTTGCATTGGTTAATGGATATAATTGGTTTAATACATCTCAGAATTATAGTGACAGAGTATACGATAGTTCAAGCGATGAATTGATTTGGAAAACGTTCTATAATCACTTGAAAGCTGCAAACAATGTACTGAAATTGATAGCGGCAGATACGGAAGATTCTTCTTTGAAGGTTTATCGTGGGCAAGCTTTAGCTGCTCGTGCTTATGACTATCTGAACTTGGTTCAAATCTATCAGTTTACTTATGCAGGTCATGAAAATAGTCTGGCAGTACCTATTGTTACAGAAACAATGACTGATGAAGATATGCAGAATAATCCGCGTGCAACTGTACAGCAGGTGTATGACCAAATTATGAGTGACCTGAATACGGCTGCTGATTTATTGGCCGGGTATGATAATGGCTCAAACAAAGATCAGATTGATGAGACGGTAGTTTACGGATTGCGTGCTCGTGCTAATCTGTTAATGCAAAAATGGGCGGATGCAGCTAAAGATGCAGAACGTGCCATCGCTGGCGGTACACCTCAGACTTTAGCTCAGGTGTCTACTCCTACCTTTAATTCGGCATCGGCAAGTTCATGGTTATGGGGAGTGATGATTACGCCTGATAATGATGTTGTCCAGACTGGTATTATCAACTGGCCTTCGCACTTGTGTTCTTTTACCGGAAACGGTTATACTTCAGGAGTGCCCGATGGATATAGAAAGGTGAACTCTGCATTATATGATTTAATACCCGAAACAGATATTCGTAAACAATGGTTTTTGTCTCCGGATAATAAATCTTCATTGATTGATAATGAACAGATTGAGGTACTTCCATCGTTGAATATTTTGGTTTGACTCCGTATGTAAATACAAAGTTCGGAGCTTATCAAAGTATATTTGGTAACACAACCAATGCATCAGACTGGCCTTTGATGCGTGTTGAAGAAATGTATCTGATAAAAGCTGAGGCAGAAGCCATGGGTGGTAATTTGAGTGGCGGAAAGAGTACATTGGAAAATTTTGTACGAACATATCGGGATCCTTCCTTTACAAGTAAAGCTAATTCGGCACAGGATTTTCAGGATGAGGTTTGGTTGCAGCGTCGTATGGAGCTTTGGGGAGAAGGTTTCTCACTGTTCGATATCCTGCGCTTGAAAAAGCCGGTGATTCGTAAGAATACGAATTATGACCCGTCTGTACAATATAATTCAGCTGCAGAAGCACAAATCCTGATCTACCGGATTCCGCAATGTGAAATGGAAACCAATTCCGGAATCAGTGATACTGATAACAATCCGGCGGCTCCACAACCACAACTATAGGGAATAACTGTAATAAAAAAGAGGATGACGTTCAACGTTCATCCTCTTTTTTTGTTATATTTGTCGCGAACTTATTTAGATTGATAGATAAATGAAAGAATTTGTAATTTCTGAAGCACAGGTTGAAACTGCCATTTTAGTTGGTTTGATTACTCAGACACAAGATGAGCGTAAGACCAAGGAGTATTTGGATGAGTTGGAGTTCTTGGCCGAAACGGCTGGGGCAACAGTGGTGAAAAGGTTTACTCAGAAACTGCCTGCTGCCAATTCCGTGACTTATGTCGGTAAAGGAAAGCTGGAAGAAATCAAGGAATATATCATCAGGAAGAGGAAAATGAGCGTGAAGTCGGAATGGTGATTTTTGATGATGAACTTTCTGCTAAACAGATACGTAATATAGAAGCTGAACTGAAAGTGAAGATCTTGGATCGTACTTCGCTGATTCTGGATATTTTTGCCATGCGGGCTCAAACAGCAAATGCTAAAACACAAGTGGAGTTGGCCCAATACAAGTATATGTTGCCTCGTCTGCAACGTTTATGGACTCACTTGGAACGTCAGGGAGGTGGATCTGGTGCCGGTGGAGGTAAAGGCTCTGTGGGATTACGTGGTCCGGGTGAAACTCAGTTGGAAATGGACCGTCGTATTATTTTGAATCGTATGTCATTGTTGAAAGAGCGGTTGGCTGAAATTGATAAACAGAAGTCCACTCAACGTAAAAACCGCGGACGTATGATACGTGTAGCTTTGGTAGGGTATACTAATGTGGGAAAATCTACTTTAATGAATTTGCTTTCAAAAAGCGAGGTCTTTGCTGAAAATAAACTTTTTGCAACATTGGACACCACAGTACGCAAAGTGATTATTGAGAATCTGCCATTTCTGCTTACAGATACCGTAGGATTTATCCGTAAATTACCAACGGATTTGGTTGATTCCTTTAAATCAACTTTGGACGAAGTACGTGAAGCGGATCTGCTGATTCATGTGGTGGATATTTCTCATCCGGATTTTGAGGAACAAATTTCTGTGGTTGATAAAACGATTGCTGATTTGGAGGCAGGTGGAAAGCCTACCATGATTGTTTTTAACAAGGTAGATGCTTATACCTATGTAGAGAAAGCAGAGGATGATTTGACTCCTAAAACCAGGGAAAATATTACATTGGAAGAACTGATGAAGACATGGATGGCGAAATTGAATGATAATTGTATCTTCATTTCTGCTAGAGAGAAAATAAATATGGATGAATTGAAGACTATTATATATAATAAGGTACGCGAGCTACACGTACAGAAGTATCCTTATAACGATTTTCTTTATCAAACCTATGATGAAGAATAAATACATATAGAAAATGAAACTTATCGTTCACTTACACAAGAAGAAATACAACAATTAAAAGAGAGATCATGCACTGCGGTTGATTGGGCTGAAATTGAAGTAGTAGAGAACTTTAAGACGGACTATATTTGTCATACCCGTTTTTCTGGAAGGGTCAGATTGGGAGTTTTTGAAGACGAGTTTATGTTGGCGGGTGGCATGCGTAAACATTCCGGATTGTATCATGCGACTTTGCATAATGTAACGGTGGGCGATAATTGTTGTATTGAGAATATAAAAAACTATATAGCCAACTATATAATTGGGGATTATGCATTTATAGAGAATGTAGATATTATTCTGGTAGATGGCTGGAGCAAGTTTGGAAATGGCGTTGAAGTAGCTGTATTGAATGAAACGGGTGGACGTGAAGTGCCTATTCATGATCGTCTGTCAGCGCATCAGGCCTATATTTTGGCATTGTATCGTCATCGTCCTGAATTGATTTGTCGGATGAAAGCCATTATTGACCAGTATGCTGAAGAGAATGCTTCGGATACAGGTACTATTGGCCAGCATGTTACTATTGTTGATGCGGGATATATAAAGAATGTACGAATAGGTGATTATTGTAAGATAGAAGGGGCGGGACGATTGAAAAACGGCAGCTTGAACAGTAATGAGCAGGCGCCTATTCATATCGGCTATGGAGTGGTATGCGATGATTTTATTATATCAAGCGGTTCTAATGTGGAAGATGGAACTATGTTGACCCGTTGCTTTATCAGCCAGGCATGTCATTTGGGACATAACTATTCTGCATCTGATTCTTTGTTTTTTAGTAATTGTCAAGAAGAGAACGGTGAGGCATGTGCCATTTTTGCCGGACCCTTTACGGTGACTCATCATAAGTCTACTTTGCTGATTGCCGGAATGTTCTCTTTTATGAATGCGGGTTCCGGCTCTAATCAAAGCAACCATATGTATAAGTTAGGTCCGATTCATCAGGGAGCTATGGAGCGTGGGGCGAAGACTACTTCCGATTCTTATATTTTATGGCCCGCACGTGTAGGTGCATTTTCTTTGGTTATGGGGCGTCATGTGAATCATGCCGATACTTCTAATCTGCCTTTTTCTTATCTGATAGAGCAGCAAAATACCACTTATTTGGTGCCGGGGGTAAATTTGCGGAGTGTAGGTACGATTCGAGATGCTCAAAAGTGGCCTAAACGTGACAAACGTAAAGATCCGAACCGTTTGGATCAAATTAATTATAACCTGTTGAGTCCTTATACTATTCAGAAAATGATGAAAGGGCGTAGTATTCTGAAGGAATTACGTAAAGTATCCGGAGAAACCTCAGAAACTTACTCTTACCAAAGTGCGAAAATTAAGAATTCTTCTTTAAATAATGGCATTCGTTTTTATGAAACGGCTATTCATAAATTTTTGGGTAATTCATTAATCAAGCGTTTGGAAGAAGTTCGTTTTAACAGTGATGAGGAAATCCGTGCCCGGTTGATTCCTGATACAGAGATAGGGACAGGAGAATGGGTGGATATTTCCGGATTGATCGCTCCTAAAAGTGAGATAGAGAAGTTGATGGCAGATATAGAATCTGGAATTCTGACTAATGTGGATCAGATTCATGACCGTTTTGTTGAGATGCATCGTAATTATTATACATACGAGTGGACATGGGCGTACGAGAAGATGCTTGAGTTTTATAATCTGCGTTCCGATGAAATAACGGCAAAGGATGTTATTGCTATCGTGAAGAAGTGGCAGGAGGCTGTTGTCGGATTGGATAAAATGGTCTATGCCGATGCGAAAAAGGAATTTTCTTTGTCTGCTATGACGGGGTTCGGTGCAGATGGATCACGTGAAGAAATGGAGCAGGATTTTGAACAAGTGCGTGGGGTATTTGAAAGTAATCCGTTTGTGACAGCGGTGTTGCAGCATATTGAAGCGAAAACAGCGTTAGGTAACGAGTTGATAGAACGGATTGCTTCTATATGATATTTTTGATGAGAGTATTCAAACTAAGATGAACATTCGGAAAAGTTACAGATGGTAGTTATATATAAAAGAGCCGTATGAACGCTGGAGTAGTTATACGGCTCTTGCTATTGGATGACATTTGAGCTTGGACACTCCCTTTTTTATTTTTTTACCACAGGTAGTATAACTCTGCTTGCAGCTCCTTGCTGATGATAAATTTTGATTTTTTGTTTCATCACAAAATCTTCTACCGTACAATGATAGGTATCAATAAATTTTTGTGGATTGCGGTCAATAATGGGGAACCAAGAGCTTTGAATTTGAATCATCAGTCTGTGTCCCGGTAGGAATGTGTGTGCCACATCATACAGTGTGTAATTAACCGGAGTTATTTCTTCCGGTTTGAAAGGCAGGGGATTGTCGAATCCCTTACGGAAGCGTCCTCTGAACAATTCGCCACGAATCATCAGCTGGTACCCACTCATTGGATAGTCACTCTTTAAATAATTGCGTGCAGTTTTGGAATATTCAAATTTTTCAGGATATACATCAATTACTTTCACCATAAAATCAGCGTCAGTACTACTAATGGCAGTCATTAATTCCACTTCTATAGGGCCGGCCAGTGTCAATGTATCACATAGCGGCTCCGTCATGAAAGTAATGACATCGGGACGTGAAGTGGCAAAGCGTTGGTCATCTACCATGAATTCTTTTGTCCGGTAAGTGGTAGGGTTTGCCGTATAGGGTACCGGACGTGACATATCTGAAATATATTCTGAATAAGACTCTTGTTCTGCCGGTGCTTGTGTGGATACTGATCCGTTTTTATGTATATAATAAGGTATGCCAGTAGTTTTTTGTACAGGCCATTCGTCGTATGTTTTCCATTCGTTTTCACCTGTATGGAATATATTTACTTTATGTTTGGGCTTTTCTCCCTTTCCTTCCAGGAAATATCGGAAAAAAGGATATTCTATATTGTCCATGTAATAAGCCGAAGTGCTTTTGCCGAAATACAGATTACCGAAACCTTGGAACCCGCGTACTGTCCAGGCTCCATGCCACCAAGGACCGAATGTCAGATATAAATCTGTATCCGGTGATTGCTCTTTGATGGCTTTATAAAGATTCCAAGCTCCGTAACAGTCTTCGGAGTCATACAGTCCACCTACCACCAATATGGCGGGCTTCAAGTTATAACAGGAGGTACGTGCGTCGCGCTCTTTCCAGAAATCATCGAAATCAGGGTGGTTTTTGATATCATTCCACAATGTCTGTGTAGTATCACGTACCAAGTCGTCCACGTTCTTAAAGGTACCGAGTGTCAGAAAATCTGTGTAAACATCATTCTTTACAATTTGGTTCATCACTCCTTTCCCTATGTGGCGTCCTTCCAGTCTGGGAAGGAAATTAGTGGTTTGCAGCAGGGTGAAGGCTCCGTTGTGATGACGGTCATCTCCACGGAACCAGTCGGTGACGGGAGCTTGCGGAGAAACAGCTTTCAAAGCCGGATGATTGGAGGAAGCTGTCATAGTGGCATAGAAACCATCATAACTGATTCCCCATGTTCCTACATTTCCGTTATTATATGTGTTGTGAATCAACCATTCTATGGTATCGTATGTGTCCGTAGCTTCGTCTATATTCTTTTTATCTTTCTTACCCTTTTTGTTTTTGTTGAGAGGGCGTACTTGGATAAATATCCCTTCACTCTTATGCCGTCCACGTACATCTTGGAAGACGATAATATATCGGTGCTCTATATAGTTTTTCAGATTAGTCCTGAAATGACGGTCAAATCCTTCTCCGTATGGGGAACAAGAGTAAGGGCTGCGGTGCATCAGGATAGGATGCTGCCTGCTGTTGTCTTTCGGTTCGTAGACAGCGGTGTAAAGCTTGATTCCGTCACGCATGGGAATCATGACTTCCCGTTTCGTGTAGATTTCCTTCAGTTTGAGTTCGATACTGTCCGGTTGGTTTTTTGCTTGGGTTTGTGTCCATCCTCGAGGGATGAGAAAGCATAACAGTAATGAAGTAATAAATAATAATTTGCCTAATTTTTTCATGTATAATGCGATGTTATTTTAATGAGTTGGCAAAGGTAAGGACATTCCTTGAAAGTTTTCACGCTAATTAAGGAAAAATTTCGATAATAGTTACTACCTTTGTCACACTAATAACTTTTAACTAAAAATAAGTATCAATATGGCAACACCTCCGTTCCACTATCAGCACATGTTCCCGTTGGGACCTGATAAAACCGAGTATTATTTGCTGACTAAAGATTATGTGTCAGTAAGTGAGTTTGAAGGAAAACCTATCTTGAAAATTGAAAAAGAAGGTCTGACTGCTATGGCTAACGCTGCTTTCCGTGATGTTTCTTTTTTGCTTCGCCGTTCACACAATGAACAGGTTGCTAAGATTCTGAGTGATCCCGAAGCCAGTGATAACGATAAATATGTAGCATTGACCTTCTTGCGTAATGCAGAAGTTTCAGCTAAAGGTAAATTACCTCTTTGTCAAGATACGGGTACTGCTATTATCCATGGTGAGAAAGGTCAGCAGGTATGGACCGGCTATTGTGATGAAGAAGCCCTTTCCTTGGGAGTTTATAAGACTTATACGGAAGAAAATCTTCGTTATTCTCAGAATGCTCCTTTGACTATGTACGATGAGGTGAACACCAAATGCAACCTGCCTGCACAAATTGATTTGGAAGCTACTGAGGGTATGGAATACAAGTTCCTTTGTGTGACTAAAGGGGGTGGTTCGGCGAACAAAACCTATTTATATCAGGAAACGAAAGCTGTATTGAATCCGGCTACATTGGTTCCTTTCCTCGTTGAGAAAATGAAAACTTTGGGTACGGCCGCTTGTCCCCCTTATCATATTGCATTTGTAATCGGTGGTACATCAGCAGAGAAGAACTTGCTGACTGTTAAGTTAGCTTCCACTCACTATTACGACGAGCTGCCTACTACCGGTAATGAATACGGGCGTGCTTTCCGCGATGTGGAACTGGAAAAACAAGTATTGGAAGAAGCTTATAAGATTGGTTTGGGTGCACAGTTCGGCGGTAAGTATATGGCTCACGATGTCCGCATCATCCGCTTGCCCCGTCACGGTGCTTCTTGTCCTATCGGTCTGGGTGTTTCCTGTTCTGCTGACCGTAATATAAAATGTAAGATCAATAAAGACGGTATCTGGATTGAAAAGATGGATGATAAACCGGGTGAACTGATTCCGGCAGCACTTCGTGAAGCAGGTGAAGGAGATGTGGTTAAGATTGACCTGAACCAACCTATGGCGGATATTCTGAAAGAATTGACCAAATATCCGGTAGCTACCCGTCTGTCATTGAACGGAACTATTATTGTAGGTCGCGATATTGCTCATGCTAAATTGAAAGAACGTTTGGATCGTGGCGAAGATTTGCCGCAGTATATCAAAGATCATCCTATCTATTACGCCGGTCCGGCAAAAACTCCGGAAGGTATGGCTTGTGGTTCTATGGGGCCCACTACGGCAGGACGTATGGATCCGTATGTGGATTTGTTCCAGTCACATGGTGGTAGCATGATAATGTTGGCAAAAGGTAATCGTAGCCAGCAGGTAACGGATGCTTGTAAGAAGTATGGCGGTTTCTATCTGGGCTCTATTGGTGGTCCGGCTGCTATCCTTGCTCAGAATAATATCAAGAGCATTGAGTGTGTGGAATATCCGGAATTGGGTATGGAAGCTATTTGGAAAATAGAAGTGGAAGATTTTCCGGCATTCATTTTAGTGGACGATAAAGGTAATGACTTCTTCAAGCAGTTGAAGCCGCGTTGCCTTGGAAATTGTAAATAATTAATTATTTCGTAATAATACTAATACAGCCTTCCTCCCTTTAAAGGAGAGGGGGCTGTTCTGTTTTTTATTTAATTGGTGTTATCCGTTACCTTAATAATATGATGAAAAAACTACGATTGTTGTTTGTGCTGTTATGGGTGACAAGCAACTTATTTTCTTCTCCTGTTACAGGATTATTAGAGCGCATCGACAAAGGAGCTTCCTCCAAATTTATTATCGAACGTCAGAAATCGGGGACCGATTTTTTGAACTCGATCAGAAAGGTGATAAAGTAATTATCCGGGGTAATGATTATGTAAATATTGCTACCGGATTGAATTGGTATTTGAAATATTATGCAGGCATACATCTTTCTTGGAATGGAATGACTGCAAAACTGCCTGCTGTTTTGCCCCCTGTGACTAAAAAGGAACGGCATGAAACAGATCTGCCCTATCGTTATGATCTGAATTATTGTACTTTCTCTTACTCCATGGCTTTTTGGGACTGGGAGCGTTGGGAAAAGGAGATAGATTGGATGGCGCTTCATGGTATCAATCTTTCCCTGGCATTGACAGGGACTGAGTCGGTTTGGAGAAATGTACTTCTAAAACTAGGATATACTAAGGATGAAATTAATGAGTTTGTAGCCGGACCGGGTTTTACAGCTTGGTGGTTGATGAATAATCTGGAAGGGTGGGGAGGACCTAATCCTGAAAGCTGGTACATCCGCCAGGAGAAACTTCAGAAGAAGATCGTAAAAAGAATGCGTGAATATGGCATCGAACCTGTGTTGCCGGGATATTGCGGCATGGTTCCCCATAATGCAAAGGAGAAATTAGGATTGAATGTTGCTGATCCCGGATTTTGGTGCAGCTATCATCGTCCTGCCTTTTTACAGCCGGAGGATGAACGCTTTGAAGAAATCTCTGCTTTGTATTATAAAGAACTGACAAAACTGTATGGAAAAACTGGTTTTTACGCTATTGATCCGTTTCATGAAGGGGGAAGTACTCAAGGAGTAAATTTGGATGCAGCCGGTAAAGCCATCATGAAAGCCATGAAAAAAACAAATCCGGATGCTGTGTGGGTGGCTCAGGCATGGCAAGACAACCCTCGTACTTCGATGATAGAACATTTGGAAGCAGGAGATTTATTAGTCTTGGATTTGCACAGCGAATGCCGTCCGCAATGGGGGGATCCGGCATCAGAATGGTGTCGCAAAGGGGGATATGGACAACATGGGTGGGTGTATTGTATGCTTTTGAATTTTGGTGGTAATATAGGATTGCATGGTAAAATGGACGCGCTAATTAATGGTTTTTATGATGCGAAAACAGATAACCATGCCGGAAAGACGTTGTGTGGAGTAGGGATGACTCCGGAAGGTATTGAGAACAACCCGGTTATGTATGAGCTGGTGATGGAGTTGCCATGGCGTGAGCATCGGTTTACTCGTGATGAGTGGTTGAAAGGATATGTATATGCTCGTTATGGGGTAGAGGATGAGGCTTTGCAACAAGCTTGGGATTTACTAGGTAACGGTATTTATAATAGTCCCAAGGAGAAGATACAACAGGGAACGCATGAGTCTGTATTCTGTGCTCGTCCGGGGTTGGATGTATATCAGGTATCCAGTTGGTCGGAGATGAAAGAATACTATAATCCGCAGGATGTGATAGAGGCTGCCCGACTGATGGTTTCTGTGGCTGATAAATATCAGGGTAATAATAATTTTGAGTTCGATTTGGTGGATGTGCTACGGCAGGCATTGGCAGAAAAGGGGCGTTTGATGCAAAAAGTGGTAACGGCTGCGTTCCGGGCAGGAGACAAGCAAGTATTTGAGTTGGCTTCACAGCATTTTCTGCATCTTATTCTATTGCAAGACCACTTGCTGGGTACCCGGAAAGAATTCAAGGTTGGAACTTGGATTGAAGCGGCACGTTCAGCAGGACAGACCCAGGAAGAAAAAGCATTATACGAATGGAATGCACGTGTTCAGATTACTACATGGGGAAATCGTGTAGCGGCAGATCAAGGCGGACTTCGTGATTATGCTCATAAAGAATGGAATGGCATTTTGAAAGATTTTTATTTTATGAGATGGAAGGCTTATTTTGATTATTTAGCTTGTGTCCTGGATGGAAAGCAACCGGAGGAACTTGATTTTTATACCTTGGAAGAAGCATGGACTAAAGAAACAGGATTCTATTCCTCAATTCCTGAAGGAAATACTGTGGTAGTAGCTAAAAACATTTTTGAAGAAGTTTTTTAAATGTTCTTTCTACTATGGATAACTTAAGACTTTCATAGGTTATAAGGCTTGATTATGGGTTCAGACTGATGGGTATGAAATTATGATAACTTTATTCACGGTAGGGGGTGATTGAATTTACCCCTTACAGTGAATGAAAGTTATGGAAGCAGATAGCGTGTAGAAAACGCTTACTTCTTCTTTTCGGATGTCTGTTTCCAGATACGTACCATATAGAATGCACAATGTGTGAACGCAAAGACGAACGAAATAGCGAGCAATGTCTTGTCTTCCTCCCAGCCTACAGTCTGTTGATGCCATAATCCTGTAATAACTGAAAGTACAGACAGGGCGATTCCTGCCATATTCAATATGGTGAGTCCTTTGCGTCGTTTTACATTATGTTCTAGCTTGCTGTGTTTTACTCCGTAGCAGGCATAAACATCCAGACCTATCAGCATCCATAATACCAATCGGATCCAAGTATCAGCCGGAAGAAACAACATCATACAAAGGCAGGTAAGGATGCCTAGAATCGGTACCGTGGGAACAAAAGGAGTTTTAAAGCACGATGTACGTCAGGCATACTTTTGCGCACGATCAATACTGCCGCGCAAACCAATGTGAAGGCGAATAAGGTACCTATACTGGTCATTTCTCCGGCTACACGTGCCGGAACAAATGCTGCCAGCCCTCCTACAATGGCCATGAATAACAAATTACTGTGTGCCGGTGTCCGGTATTTCTCGTGAATCTTTGAAAAGAAAGGAGGCAACAGTCCGTCGCGGCTCATACTTAGAAATACACGGCTTTGTCCTAGCAAAGTTACCATAATAACCGAGCAGTAACCAAACAGGATAGCCAGTACGATGGCCCGGTTCAACCACGGATAATCCGGATGAATTACTCCTGTGGTATCTGCATGTCCCATGTGGTCAATCGCTACGGCAACAGGTGCGATACCTTGTTGTCCTGCAAAGTCAGAATAATGGGCAACTCCCGTCATTACGTAAGCAAATACCATATAAAGAATGGTGCAAATCAGCAGGGAACCTAGAATGCCGACGGGCATATCCCGCTTCGGATTTTTTGTTTCCTGAGCGGCTGTACTTACGGCGTCAAAACCAAGAAAGGCGAAAAATACAATCGCTGCTCCACGCAATACGCCCGAGAATCCGAACTCGCCTAAAGTACCTGTATTGGCAGGGATATAAGGAACATAATTCTCTGCATTAATGTATTTCCATCCTAATACAACGAAAATAAGAATCACTGCCACCTTCAGGAATACAATGAAGCCGTTAAAAATAGAACTTCCTTCTGTTCCACGAATCAGAAAAATACTCATCAGCACTACAATCAGTGCGGCCGGTATATTCACAATACCTCCGTCCCAGGGACAAGCAGCAAATGCATGGGGTATATTGATCCCCACTCCTTCCAAAAAAACAACGAGATATCTGCTCCAACTGATACTGACGGTAGTAGCGGCAACAGTATATTCCAATACTAGATCCCAGCCGATAATCCATGCTATAAGTTCGCCCATTGTAGCATATGAGTATGTATAAGCACTACCTGCTACAGGTATCATGGAAGCAAATTCAGCATAGCATAAACCGGCAAAACAACAACCGATTGCCGCTATGGCAAAAGATAAAGTAATGGCAGGACTGTGTATCCTGCGGCCACTGTTCCGGTGATGGAAAATAATCCGGCACCGATGATAACACCTACTCCTAATGCGATTAAGCTCCATGGTCCCAAGACTCTTTTCAGGGTCTTGTTTCCAGACTCATAGGCTTCGGCTTGTAATGCAGCAAAAGGTTTCTTGATAAATAATCCCATATCTTTTTACAACGTACTTAGTGATAATTGTGTGCAAAGGTACGGATAACTGCTATGAATTACAAGCTATAAGTAAAGGCTATAACGATTATTCAAGATATTTCGTTATTCTTCCACTTAGTTGGAGCAGGGAAATTTCACAGACTTTGGTGTTATATTCAGCAGATAAAATACGTTCTTCCGCATCAAGCAGACTCTTTTGGGCTTCACGCATCTCGATACCGGAGAGATCTCCCAGCAGATAACGTTCTTTGGCTATTTCATGGTTTTCACGGGCGGCAACCAGATTTTGGCGTTCCAAATTTAATAAACGTAAATTATTGCGATAGGCTTGCCACAGATTGCTTAAATCTGCTTTCAAACCCAATTCCAGTTGTTCTCTTTCCAGTTGCGAGTTACGTATTTGCAGGCTGGCATTGCGCTTTTCACGGCGACGGTTACCATCCCATAGGTTAATGCCTACGGTAATTCCTCCGTTTAGTCCCCAATTGCTTCTCCGGCTGGTGGCGTTTGTTTCATATTTGTTGAATGTATAGCCATAACCGGCGTTCAATTTCACATAGGGATAATTACGGGATAGAACCTGACGGTAATCCAATTGGGCAATTGTTGTATTTTGATCAGCTTTCAGCAGGTTGGCATTCGTCTTAAGGGTGGATTCCCATAATTCATCATAATTCAGCGCGTCATTCACTGTTATGATAGAGTCATTGACACGTAGCGGCCGGTTGACTTCCTGTACAGCCATTAACTCGTTCAGGTTGATACGTGAGGTAACCACCAGTTCTTGTTGTTTCATATATTGTGCACTGTCTGCATTGAAGTCCACTTTGGCTTGTTGATAATCCAGCCGGGAAAAATTACCGATATGGTATCGTTCTTCTACAATGCGCAGGCGTTCTTTGGATAAAGACACAGCGTAAAGGAAGTTCTTCAGACGGATTTCCTGTTGTACATAATTATAGTATTCGGCAGTGAGTCCCGCTATGAAATCTTCAAGGGTGATACGCGTGTTGGTTTCTCCCTGGTGTTCCAATTCCTTAAGTTTTTTGTAGGTGGTGCTGATATTGAATCCGTCGAACAGAGTCCAGTTTACATCCAGCCGGCCTTTAAAGTTTGGTCGTAGATGTTTCGTTCACTGGCTGTAGTGCCTGTACTTCTGCTTTTGGTATCCGTATTGTCCAACGTTCCTGTATATCCGGCAGACAAATCAACAGTTGGCAGATAACCGGCATTTGCTAATGTGGCATTGTTATGGCTGATTTGTTCTTCATTACGGGTGATACGTATGGAATAATTGTTTGCAAGCCCTTCCTCCAGACATTTTTTCAGCGTATAAGGATATTGCGCATAGGTGGAAGCCACCCATGCGGTGCAGATACATAAAGTTATAATGATTCGTTTCATACAATTTCTGTTTTAACGTTTCGGTTGGTAGATATATAACTATAAATAGCCGGTACGATATACATGGTCAGGAAAGTAGATACTAACATTCCTCCCACAACAGCCGTACCCATGGCGATACGTTGATTGGCGCCTTCTCCTGTTGCGAATGCCAGTGGAATCAAACCTAATACGGTAGAGGCACTTGTCATGAGAATAGGGCGCAAGCGTTGCAAAGCGGCATCCCGGATGGCCTGCATCTTGTTTTCTCCGCCCTCCTGCTTCTGATTGGCGAATTCCACAATCAAAATACCATTCTTTGCCACTAGACCTATCAACATGATAATGCCGATTTGGCTGAATATGTTCATCGTGATACCTCCGGCATACATGAAAATCAGTGCTCCTGCAATGGCTAGCGGAACGGTAAGCATGATAATGAAAGGATCCTTGAAACTTTCGAACTGTGCTGCCAGAATAAGATAGATAAGTATCAATGCCAGAATGAAAGCAAACATCAGGCTGGATGAACTTTCCCGATAGTCTTTGGAGTCTCCCGACAAGGCGGTACGGAAGGTTTCGTCCAAAGTCTGGGCGGCGATTTTATCCATTTCTTCCAAACCTTGTCCGATGGTCTTTCCATCTGCTAGTCCGGCAGATACGGTAGCGGAAATAAAACGGTTGTAGTGGTATAATTTAGGAGGAGCTACGGATTCTACAAATTCTACCAGATTGTCCAATTGAATCATTTCCCCTTTGTCGCTTCGTATGTAAATAGATTTGATATTGGCCGGTGTATTACGTTGTTGGCGGTTTATCTGGCCCAAAATCTCATATTGTTTTCCATTCATATAAAAATAGCCCATACGTTGTCCGCTGAGACCGTATTGCAGTGTTTCGGCTATATCACGCACAGTGCTCCCATTGTGCCTGCCTTATCACGGTTAATATTCACTCTCATTTCTGGGCTGCTGAACTTCAGGTCCACGTCCGCCATCTGGAAAGTAGGGTTATCATATACTTTGCTTAAAAAATCCGGTAATACTTTCTCCAGTTTTTCTATACTGACAGCTTGTAGTACATATTGTACGGGCATACTTCCTCTCCGCCCGCCGAAAGAAGACTGTTGTTGCACAAAGGCACGTGCTTTCGTTTTATTGCGGATGGCCTGTGAAATACGTTCGGCAACTTCCATCTGGGTATAATCACGATCTTTGATATCTTTCAATGTGATACGTATATTTCCACTGCCACTGGAAACGCGTGCGGTTACTGATTCTGCATCGGGTATAATAGAATCTACCAGATTGTTGATATCTTCCGTATAATCACGGATGTATTCATAGCTGGCTCCTTCAGCTGCACGTGTATTGATACTTATTTGCGAACGGTCCTCCATAGGAGCCATTTCAGCGGGTATTTGGCCCCAAAGTACTCCGATGGCTATCAACATAATCACTGTAACAGGTATTGCCCATATGCGTCTTTTAAGAAAAGCATTCAGTGAACGGGCATATATGCGGTTCATACCTTCAAAGAAAGGCTCTGTCTTTTGGTAGAACCATCCCTGTTTTTCCCGTTTAATCAATAACTTGGTTGCCAGCATAGGGGTGAACGTTAATGCGGCAAAGGAAGAAATGATGACCGAACCTGCCACAACGAAACTGAACTCACGGAATAAACGTCCGCTGGTTCCTTCCATAAATACGATGGGCAAGAACACTGCCACCAGGGTGATAGTGGTGGAGATAACAGCGAAGAAAATTTCTTTTGCCCCTTCTATTCCTGCTTCGAACGGACGCATACCTCGTTCTATGCGGATATAGATATTCTCTGTCATAACGATGGCGTCATCCACTACCAAACCTACAGACAATACCACCGCCAGCATGGTCAGCACATTGATGGAGAAACCTGCTATGTACATCACAAAGAAAGCTCCGATCAATGAAACCGGAATAACGATGCAGGGAATCAGTGTCACGCGCCAATCGCGCAAGAACAGGAAAATGATGATGATAACCAGTACGAACGCTTCATACACCGTACTTTTTACTTCATCAATAGAAGCGCGGATAAACTTAGTGTTATCAAAGCCATAGCTGTATTTCACATCGTCGGGCAAATCCTTCTTCATCTGCTCCATACGCTGGTATACGGCATCGGCGATTTCGATATGGTTGGCACCGGGTTGTGGAATGACAACGACACCTACCATCGGCACTCCGTTCATTTTCATATAACTCTTGATATCTGCCGGACCTAGTTCGCGTAACCGATATCGCTGAAACGGACAACTCTTCCGCCTACTTCTTTTAATATGATGTTATTGAATTCTTTAGCGGTGTGCATTTGTCCCATGGTGCGTAAGGTCAATTCTACGGTATTACCTTCAATGCTGCCCGAAGGGAGTTCTATATTTTCATTGGTTATCGCGTTCTTTACATCTACCGGAGTAATGCCATACCCTGCCATCTTGGTGGGGTCGAGCCATAAGCGCATGGAGTAACGTTTTTCTCCCCAAATAGATACGCTGCTTACATCCGAAATGGTTTGCAGTTGTTCTTTTACGGTCAAGTCTGCTATTTCACTCAGTTCCAACAGAGAGCGGCTGTCACTTTGGATAGCTACCATCAGGATAGGCGTTGCATCGGCATCAGCCTTGGATACAGTAGGAGGGTCACAGTCGCGTGGCAGGTAACGTTGTGCGCGGGACACTTTGTCACGTACGTCATTGGCGGCAGTTTCCAAATCGACGGATAATTCAAATTCCACTGTGATACGGCATTGTCCTTGTTGGCTGACACTGGACAAAGAACGGATTCCCGGAATACCGTTGATGTTTTGTTCCAAAGGCTCGGTTATCTGATTCTCGATTACATCGGCATTGGCACCCGAGTAACTACAGCTAACAGAGATGATCGGATTATCTACCGAAGGATATTCGCGGACTCCCAATGTATTGTAACCGATCAGTCCGAAAAGTAATATGATGATGGTAAGCACGGTGGCAAGCACAGGCCTACGGATACTAAGTTCGGAAATATTCATAAAAGTATTTTTTTAGTTGTTAGTTAATGGCCTGAAGTTCCACAGGCATTCCCTTACGTAATTGCAGTGTACCCGATGTCAGGATGGTATCACCCACAGACAATCCTCGTACAATCTGTACTTCGGCTTCGGTACGGAGTCCTATAATAATATCTACAGGGTCTGCAACTCCGCTACGATAAACAAATACTTTATTTTTACCCATTTCGGGGACAATAGCTTCGGATGGAATCGCTATCGCGTCTTCTATTTCTTTTTGTTTTAATTGAATATCTGCATATCTGCCTGCCAGCAGTTCGCCGTTGCGGTTGGGGTAGATGGCACGGATGTTCAATGAATGGGTTTCCATATCTATACTGGATTCGGTTGCATAAACCTGTGCATGATAGGTATCCAGTTTTCCTTCTACTTTGAACTCCAGATTAGTCCCTTTTTTTATTTCCCGGGCATAACGTTCCGGTACAGCGAACTCTACTTTCAATGGGGTCACTTTGGTCAGTTTGGCTACTACAGTGGTAGGGGAGGCGTATGCTCCTGTACTGACCTGTCTCAATCCGATGATACCGTCGAATGGTGCGCGGAGTTCGGTCATGTCAATATTGGCCTTGATATTTTCGATATCGGCGTTAAGGGTGGCAAGTTCGGTTTTTACCTGTTCGTATGCTTCTTTACTGACTGCATCTCGTTTTAACAGAGCGTTTTGACGGAACACACGGTCTTCGGCTAAAGGTATTTGTGCTTCCAGACGTTTTAATTGAGCCTGTAACTGCCGGTCGTTACTTTGGCAAGTAATTCTCCTCGTTTTACCAATGTGCCTTCTGTGAAAAAATATCGGTGATCTTTCCGGAGGTTTCAAAAGACAAACTCACTTCTTCGTCAGGAACCAGGCGTCCGGTAACCAATATTTCATCTGTCAGCAAGTGTGGTTTTATGACTTGTGCATTGACTTTCAATGTACGTTGCTTGTTTTCTTTAGGTAACGCGTCGGCGGCTGTCAGTTCTTCATTTTCGTGAGGGGTAAATTGATAGATGCCTAGTCCGGCCAAGCCGGCTCCGATTAATATAATGATGCCCCATTTGATTCGTTTGTTCATGTGCCTTTCTATATGGGTTTAATAAATACGTTAATGTAAGGTTAGATAAAAAAACGTGGCGCTCAGTTTAAACGCCACGTTCTTTTTTAATATTTTTTTTCGTTTGCCAGCTTCCACATCGCAAGGAAAGAGGCTTTGGTTATATCGACTATCTTCAGCCAATTGATTTTCTGTGTTTCATCTCCCGGAAGGTGATAATCGGGATGGGCATCAGTGTGATACCATATAATAGGTATTCCCAGTTTGGCGAACGTGCCGTTGTCGCTGCCTCCCACCGGATTGTCCCAAGCCCGGTAGTCAGGGGATAGCTGCAAGCGGTAATCTTCAATATCTTTTTTCAGCCAGTCACCGAAGGCCTGATGGGCTGCGGTATAGAAGTAAACGAAATAATCGGGCTGGTCCTCCCGGTTGTTACGTCCTATCATGTCATAGTTCAAATAGCCTTTTACCTTCTTAATATCCGGATAGTTCATGGCGAAATAACGGGATCCCAGCAATCCCTTTTCCTCACCATCCAAAAGGCGAAGATAACGGTACGTTCCGGTTGCTCACCGGTAGCAAGAAAGGCACGGGCTACCTGTAATACGGCTTGAACGCCTGATGCATTATCATCTGCACCGTTATAAATCTGATCTCCTTCCAGCATAGGATCGTAGCCTATGTGGTCGTAATGTGCGCCGATAATGACAATTTCATTTGGATTCTTTCCTTCTATTTTACCTAAGATATTACGTAATGCCAATTTTTGATGTACCACTTTTTTCAGTTCCGCAATAGAATCGGGATGTACTTGCCAGCGTTTTCCTTTCACTTGCCGTTCAGCATGATATACATCAAAGGGTTGTATATAATCTCCGGCTAGCAGTGGTTTTATTCCCATCTGTTTCAGGCAGGAAATGATATAATTGCCTGCAATGCGTCCACCTTTCCATCCGGCTTCGCGTCCTTCCAGTTCGTCACAGGCCAGAAAGCGATATGTGCTTCGGCTGTGGCACGGTTAATGGTTTCTACTCCTTTTTTTTCAGGAGTCACTTTTTTAGGAGAAGCGGCATTCAGCCCGGTGGTGCATAATGCAAACAGTGCAATAGCTAAGAGGTGTTTTTTCATAAAGTTGTGGTTTTTAGTAAGCGGCGCGATACTTGCCTTCTTCCTTGTCTTCCAACATGTTCAGGTAAGAAGTATAGCGTGACTCGCTGATTAGATGTTTCTCCACTGCATCGCGTACGGCGCATCCGGCTCGTGCCTGTGGGTGCAGTTTCCATACTTGCATTGAGCGGAATATTCAAATATTTCTTTAAAGTAATGTCCTACTTCCTCTTCTTCCATATCAAATGTTCCGAAACCTTTGATACCCGGAGTGTCGATGATGTATCCACCACCGTCTACTGGGAACATTTCGGAAAAGGTTGTGGTATGCATTCCTTTGTTATGGTAATCGGAAATTTCACCTGTTTTCAAGGTTTGTTCAGGCAAAATAGCATTGATTAATGTTGATTTCCCTACTCCTGAGTTGCCTGAAAGCAAAGTGACCTTTCCTTTCAGGTCTTTTTTCACTTCGTCTGTACCTATGTTGTTCAGTGCGGAAACTTTGAAGCAGGGTAACCGATGTATGTGTACAGGTTTATCAGAGCATCCATATAGCGTGTATCATCCTCATTATACCTGTCTATCTTATTGAATATCAGTTTGACGGGTACACGGTATGCTTCTGCAGTGGCTAGAAAACGGTCAATGAATATAGTTGAGGTTTCGGGATAATTAATTGTAACAATCAGCATACATTGATCCAGATTGGCCGCCAGTATGTGCGATTGTTTGGAAAGGTTAGAGGCGCGCCGGATGATATAGTTCTTGCGGTCTTCTATCTCACTGATGAAGGCGGTTCCTTCATTGTTGATAATGATTTGTACATAATCTCCTACAGCAATGGGATTGGTACTCCGAATACCTTTTAAACGGAATTTCCTTTGATCTTGCATTCGATGGTACGTCCGTCTTCTGTTTTGACAAGATACCAGCTGCCTGTGTTTTTTATTACTAGTCCTTTCATAAATTAAAATGAAGGATGAAAAATGAAGAAAGAGGGATTGGACCGCACGGACAAGAGCAAGGCTGTGCAGGACAATTCTTCCTTCTTCATTATTATTGCTTCATTATTTTAAGTTCTTCATTAAACCGTCATAATTTCTTTATCTTTCTCTGCCAGAAGTTCTTCAATCTTCGCGATATATTTATCGTGTACTTTCTGAAGTTTGGCTTCCGCATTCTTTTGCTCGTCTTCGGGCATACCTTCTTTAACAGCTTTTTTCAGTGTATCTATAGCGTCACGGCGTGCGTTGCGTATACTTACTTTTGCGGTTTCGCCTTCGCCTTTACATTGTTTGGCCAGTTGCTTGCGGCGTCCTCTGTCAATGGCGGAATACCCAACGGATGATTTCACCGTTGTTTTCGGGAGTGATGCCCAGATCAGAGTCCATGATAGCTTTTTCGATGATACGGAACATACTTTGTCCCATGGCTTGATGGCGATACTGCGTGCATCGGGAGTAGTCACGGCAGCTACATTACTGATGGGAACCATGCTTCCATAAGAGTCAACACGAATGCCGTCCAGCAACCGGGTACTGGCTTTTCCTGCACGAATGTGCGCTAAGGCCTCTTCCAAATACATAACGGCCATGTCCATTTTCTCTTGTGCGTCGTTGATGCAAGTTTTTGCGTCTATCATACTGTTCTGTTATTTAAGTTGTTTATTGATTCGTTTTAAGTGAAACAAAAGTAATTTATTTTTTGATTATCTGCAATAAAAGGGGGATGATTTTATATTTCTAACGGCTCTTTACTTTATCATCACCAGTTTAAGTTGTTGAGGCTTTATTAAAAATAGGTGAAAAGTTTTTGTGTCTTATCGGATAACAGGATTGAAATGATGAACACCTTAAGCTTTTCTTCCCTGTATACTAAGTCCTTTTTATTGCATGATTAAGCTTTTTCATACGGCAACCTATTACAGACTCCGATAATGGACTGTATAAACTATTGTAGTGGACTGTAGGGTCTGCTGTAATAGACTGTACGGTCCACTGACGGAGTCTGTAGTAGGTTGCGTATGAAAGGTCTTAGCTGTGCGGAAGAAAGCCTTAGTCTACGGGGAGAATACTTTTGTAATCAGGTATAACAACGAGACAGACAAAGACATCAACAGAATTAGGGTAAATTTGGTTGGTAAGCATTATCTTTGCATTAAAAAAGATGATAACTTTATATTTAGCCCGTCACGGGCAGACAGAAGAGAATATGACCCGTATTTTCCAAGGACATATGCCGGGCACGCTGACTGTTGAAGGAATAGCACAGGCTGAAGCGCTGCGTGATACTTTGCGGGACATCTCTTTGGACGCAGTGGTCAGTAGTGATTTGAAGCGGTGTGTGGATACGGCCCGTATCGCGGTGGAAGGTCGGAACCTGCCTTGGGAGAAAATGGTTTTGTTGCGTGAAATCGATTGGGGGAGCTGGACGGGGCTTGCCATTAAAGAAGTTGATTTGCGACATTTTCCGGCAGATGTGGAAACGGAGGCGATGCTGTATGAGCGTGCGGGGCGTTTTGTGGACTACTTGAAAGAGCGATATGATGGAAAACAGGTGTTGGCTGTCGGACATGGACTGATAAACAGGGCGGTACAGGCACACATTCAAGGAGTAACTTTGGAACATTTGCGTAATGTGCCAAAGATGAATAATGCGGAACTACGCCGGTTCAAGTTAACGTAATTCCGCATTGAATAACACGTGGTTATTGCAAAGTGATTCCCATTATTCCTATCACTACATCATTGGACAGGGTTTCCAGGGTCAGCCCTTTTAGTTCCTTGGAATGATCCAAAGGAATATCGAGCAATATGCCTGCACCACCTTCTATCTCACGTCCATATACACCAGTGATGTTGAGTTCTTTACCCAGGTCACGGCTTACTTTACCGCTTTTCAAGTGCAGACGGTACGGCCGGGGAGCAGGTACTTGGAACGCTTTGCCGTCCACATAGAGGTCTTGTTCTATGGGACACCAGTTGTCCGGATTGATCAACTCCGTTGCTTGGGAAGTTCCGTCTGCATAGTGTATGCGGATTATTCCATTGGCAATGTGGCATTGCATGTGGTTGGTACTTCCCGCCATCAGCAGATAAGCATGTGAAGCTGTACCAGATAGTGAGATGGTGGAACTGTCCGGGTAATTATCCCATAGGGAGGTGAAAAGAATGTTGTTCCCTTTTTCTTTCAGACGGAAAGGGATGCCTAAAGACGTTTGGAAAGTATCATGATGTACAAGGCTGCGTAATCCCGAGTCGTCTATGGTAGCGCTCAGCAGCGGATGACACCATTCTCCTATTCCTTGTGTGGGAAGTTGCAAAGTAGTGTATGGAGACCGGGGAGACAGGTATTCATTTTGATAAATATCGGTGACAGAAGCATTCAGTTGTCTGTCAAAATCAATCATCCGGCATTTTTCGGGACGGATATCTGCAAAGTCTGTATAGGAAGGGGCTTTCTGGGTGTTCTCTATATAGATATTAACAGGTTGCCACCAATCCATTTCTCCTTGATGAGTGTAAACAAAGAAAGTGTGGTGTCCCGGTTCACCTTTTAGCTGTGCGTTGAAAGCGGTGGCTTCCACTGTGTGTTTTGCTAAAACGCTCTGAGGATCATATACTTGGGAGATGGATGCTCCCGAAGGTATTTGCAAAGCCAACTTCCCGTTTGAAGCGATGACTAGTTCTTGGACTGCCAATGTATGAAGTGATGCTCCTTCCCATTCGATGGTAATGGTGGTTGAAGATGTTCCTTCCGCCTGGATTGAAAGAAGAGGATAGCCATGGGCCGATTCGATGGATTGCCATGTGGCAGGAACACCATTCACTTTTACTGAACGGATCTTCTCTTTTCTGGCATTGATTTGCAATACCGGATGGAGAGGAGTCTGGAACCGTTGTGCGATATGATAGGTGTCCGTATCTTCTTTTCGGGTAAAGCGATAGCTTATATCGGGAGTACTGACGGAAGCCTTGTCCCAGTCGTCCGGAAAGCCCGGCCGGAGGATGATTTGCTGGTTCAGGGCATCCGGCAGGATACCGAACAGTCCTTGGATCAGTACTCGTGAAGCGACCCCGATGGGATCGCCGAAATCCCGGTAGCATTCTCCGCGTGCGGCATCATAGAAGCTGATCTGGCCGAAGTTGCCCGGACTGTCTCCTAGATACATGCCGTCTAGAACAGAGCTTTTCAAAAGTTTGTATCCGCCTCGGCACGTCCGGCCTGGAAGTATGACAATGCGGTATGCATGACTTCGGCAAAGGCGATATTATTGACACTCCATGAATAGGGTAGCCAGTTGGTGGTGGCGATAGTGGCATATCCATTCTCTTTTAATCCATGGGCTGTGACGGGAATATGAGGAATGGCTGTGTCTATATAACGGGTAGCCTGATAGGCTTGGAACGGGTTAGCTGTCTCGCTGTCTATAGCATGATAAATGGTCCATACAGCGGCACTTTCGTGTACTCGCTTGTGTCCCATAAAATCTTGATATTCCGCCCAATGTCCTTTACCGGGAAGCCATAGCCTCTCGTTCATGGCTTTCAGAATCTTTTCGGCTTCGTTGCGGTAAGGAGTGGGATCTTCGCCTATCTTTTCAGCCAATTGGGCCGCTGTCTTGTTGGCACGGTAGTTATAAGCCGATGAATGGGTGACTCCTCCGCTATTGTAATAAAGGGCGTCACTGGCCCAAATGCAGGCGTATGCGTCATACAGCCCGTCGTTATCTGGGTCGTAGTTCAGCTTTTCCCATGCGAGGTGACGGGTGATGACAGGCCACATTTGGCGGACATAATCCAAGTCCCCCGTCCATTTGAAATGCCATAACAATTCGTCTATGCAGCAAAGGTTCATGTCGTAGTGGTGCATCTGATTATTGCGATGCGGATTACGGCAGATGTATCCGTTACTGTATTGGGGGGTACCCCATTTCTTGACGGAACGTGCCAGATGCAGGGCGGAATCTTGTGCCGGATGGGGGAGGGTGTTGGGCACTTCGGTGACCTGACTTGCCGCGTATGCGTTGAAATGGGTCCGGGCACGGTCATGCCATCCCAAAACATCGCCGGTATAAGCGGCTCGCCAACCACTGAGTGGCATCCGCCATCCTATGGCACCGTGTAACCATACTTCGCCGTCCCAGATTCCATCAGCTGCCATGGCCAGAGTGCCTCCTAAGGTGTTGAAATAAGGGTCGGGTGTTTCAATGCGGATGCGTGAGGCTGTTTCGGAGCGGGCAGCTTCTGCTTTTTTAAACAGGGTTTCGCCTTCGGCAGTTGTCAGTGTACGTAGTTCCTGGTTTTCCAATAGAATATAAAGTGTTCCATCTATCTGTGCCGGGCAGGATTGTAACTGTTGAGGTGGAGAGGAGCTTCGAAACTGTCGGCAGGGTCGGCTCCCATATCTCCGTTACGGTTTAGCTTGGAATTACGTATCTCTGAAATGGATGCCAGTAGAATGGGATTGGATCCCTTGAAATTCCGGGCGTGAATTGCCAGATGGCCCCTTCTTTATCGGGAAGTGCCAATGTGGCAATAGATAAGTTTCCACCTTCGAAGGATGGGTGGAATAAATTGTAGCTGCGGCGTCCCGCTGTATAACGGGACTCGCAGTGTTCGGTAGAATCAAGGGCTACCGTTCCTCCGGAGGTCTGCAGTTTAAAGCAGATGTGTTTCGGGTTCTTCTTGGTATAAGCAGCGAATACGGGCCGGTCGCTTGTCTCCAGCCGGAATGCTGTGTGGCTGCCGTATAAGGCACGGGTAAAGCGATTCTTACCGTTGATGCAGACAAAATCGTCTCCGTCAGGGGTATATTGCAGGCTTCGGGTGGCATTCCGGCGATGCTCGTTGTACGAAGTGGATTCTATGAAATCGCCTATCTTTTGTGGCTGCTTGGTTTGTCCTGCGCCGGAAACGCTACCGATGCCCAACAGGCATAGAAGTAAATATGTCGTTTTCATGATGATAACTACTAACTCCTGTTCTTACGGTAATGGCTGTAATCCTTCCCAGCGTACATTCCATTTGCCATCTTTCGGAAATCCGGGATTGTTCCCTTCCGATCCATCCCATCCGGCGCACATCATAGCGACTGTGGTCAGTAATCCACCGTTGCCGGGCAGGTAAATACGCAGACGCCCGTCCTGGTAATTGTGACCGTTTACCAGATAGGTGTTGGTACGTTTGTCCATCAATAATGCGCTGACTGCCTTCTCGGGCTCACCCATTCGGGCGGCATTCATGGCTGTCATCGGATAATCCCAGCCCCAGGTCTTGTCCCAGTTCCAGTTATCCCAAATCCAGTGCAGGTGTTTTTCATATATCCGGCATGAATCAGCTGATTCATGGGCAGGATGCCGACAGCGCCCAGCACTGCCATGTGATCTGAGGTAAAACGGATATCTTTATAGGTATCCACCGCGGTCTCGGCTGCCAGATACAGCTGTTCGTCGTTGTATGCCAGCGGAGATAATTTCTCTATCAGTACATCCCATTCGGGTACACGTTCCATCCCTGTACGTTCACGCCATGTTTGGGCAACTTGCATGGCGAAATGCCAGTACGAAAGCTCAAAAGGCGGATTGACAGTTTCGGCAGCGCGCAACGTTTCCTGTGCGGGGATAGCACCTTTCAAGACATAACGGTCGTGCTCTTCCTCGTATGTGGCGAATGAATACATGAATTCGGCGGTTTCCTGTATCAGGCTATTGTATTTTTTTAGCAGTTCTTCCGATGGATTAGCCCGATAGAGCAATTCTGCCAGGTAGATGAGATGAGGCTGTTGCCAGATCAGGAAGCTGCCTACTTTAGAGGGGGCTTCAAGACCGCTGGGATCAGTCATTTTCATCCATCGTATGCCTTTGAAACCTTGTCTTTCCGCTATCTGGCGGGCTATGGGTTCCACGGTTTCATACCAGGATAAAGTGCGGTCCAACAATTCGGGATGTCCCCATAAGGCGAATTGTGCCTGATGCCACCAGATCATTTCCAAATGGAATTTCCCGAACCAGGAGTTGTAAGTTAGTCCGGTTCCTGTGGCGGGGTTGAGCCTGCGCATTGGATAGCGAGCAGATATTGGCTTAATACGACCCGGCGTTCCAATTCTTTGGCCCGGACATCAGTACATTGTGAGAAGTCGGCAACAGCTCCCTGTGTCCAGTAATTTTTCCAGTGTCCGGAAGAGGCTTGTTGTACTTCTGTAAAAGTCAGGATGGGAGAAGCGGATACTTGTGGTGTGAATTGGCAGGTGAATGTAAATATACTGTCCGTTGGCGTGAGTACGAAATAGTTTGCACTTTTCTCACTTAGCTTCGCAGGGCCTTCCCAACTGATTGTTACATAATAGGTGGTTGCGTCGAGTGTTCTTTTTAACACGGCCGATTGTGCGTCTTCACTGACCAGGGTCGTGCTATGCTTATCATTCGCCTCCCAATTACAAGCATCGTCACAGTGACCGCCCGTGGGATAGGGGAAGTGAAACTTGATGCCGGCAGGTTGTCGGGCCGATAGGCGTGCGGCAATCATATCACGCTCCGGATGGCAGACTGTCTGAATGTAGTAGGGAGTTTCTTTGAGAGTGAACCGGCTGTTGATAATACCGTTCCACATATCCAGTGATTGCTGTATGTTTTGCACATCCGAGGGACGTACTTCATTTCCTAATTCGAGTCCGATGATACCCAGATGCAGGCGGTGTGGGTTTACACGATACCAGTCGGATGCTTCCTTTGCTCTGCCGGGTTCTTTGGGTTGGGTGGCATATAGCTCTTTGTGCCCGTGGCCGAAGTCATACTCCACCAAGGCTTCCTCCGGTTTATAGTTTTCGGGATTTCCGAAGCTGTGCCATCCCCATTGGCTTTGTGTACCCAGTGGAACTCCGTTTTTATAGACTTCGGGAAAAGTCTGCAATCCTGTAGCATCTACCGTATAGGCAAATTCTCCGTTCCCTACCGACAGGAGGATAATGAATCCATGGCAGTCACTTCCGGATTATTGCGTGTTACCAGTGCATGGCGGTCTATGGCTTTCTCTTTGGGAGAGGTGCAAGCAGCCAATGCAAACATTGTCAGAGCATAAATGGTGTGTTTCATTGTATATAGCTAATTTAAAAAGATGGATAATTCTGTTGTTTATGCGATATGATTCTATTTGCCAAGCTGTAGGCAACCCATGATGAAAGGACCGGTAGCTTTGGCATCGTTGTCACGCATTTTTTCGCCAATGTAATATTCAAAGCTTCCGTCGCGGTAAGGAGTGCCGCCTAGTCCGCCTACTTGGCAGCAACGGGTCAGCGTCAGAGTTCCGTCGGGGTTCTCGAGAAGCAATGTTTGCTTTAATCCGTTGAAGGCCTTTTCCGCGATGGTCCGGTATTGGGCATCTATATATCCTTTGTTCACCGCTTTGGCATAAGCATACATACATTGGGTGGTTACGGATGCTTCGGGAAAATTACCTTCACGCTCGGGCTGGTCTATTACCTGATACCATAGACCGTCTCTTTGATAGTTGGGCAGCTTTCTGCCAAACCTTGAATCCAACTGATAAGCGAGGCACGTCCGGGGTGGTTGTCGGGAATATAGTCCAGTACATCTACCATGGCCATGAACCACCAGCCTATACTGCGTCCCCAAAAATTAGGTGAAGTACCGTCTTGCGGATTTGCCAACGTTGGGATTTGCTCTCGTCCCAGGCATGATGATATAATCCGGTTTCCGGTGAATAGGTATGTTTGTGGCAAAGTGTGAATTGTTTTACCGCCTCATCAATCAGATCAGGACGGTTGAATTCCGCTCCATAGCGGGCTAGGAAAGGGGAAGCCATATAAAGTCCGTCCAGCCACATCTGATGTTGATAGATCAATTTATGCCAGAAGCCACCTTCCAGCGTACGTGGTTGTCTTTTGAGTTGTTCTACCAGTAAGTCCATAGCTGCTTTGTATTTTTCTTTGCCTGTTTCTTTATAGAGGTCAAACAGAACTTTTCCTGAATTGATGTAATCTAGGTTGTAAGTTGACATATCATAGAGGTGGATTTCTCCTTTTTCGTTAATCAAACTATCCGCCCATTCCTCAACATAAGTAAAGTAACGTTTGTCACCGGTATTTTTCCACATATCCAGCATGGCGCAACAGCCTACTCCTTGTGAATACCCGAAAAGAGCCGTTTGCCATGATCTAGCTGATAGGCTTTGGGAAAGCGGAGCATCTCAGAGTCGGCAAAGCGCTGGGCATATGAATCGGAAGATATACCGGGAAGGGGTGTGGGGACTGTAGGGAGAGGGGCTATGCATACTTCTCCACTGTACGGAATTGCTTTTTTAGCTTGGAGAGACATGGGTGCCATGCAGGCGGCCAATAAATAGATGTAACAGTAATTTTTCATGGTATTTCCTGTCGTTTTTATAGTCTTTGAATGATTTACATTTTTTGCTGATGTAAAAATAGGCTAATTAACGCTATAAGTCCATGAATAATTGTTCATTTAGATGGAAAATCTATCGGTTGAGTCTCTTTTTTAAGGAATATGTGTCAATAAAGAACGAATTTGTGGAAAAAATGGTAAGACAGAGAAAAACTGTTCACCCATTTGTCATTTAGAAGGAAATAAGGAATGACAAATGATGAACTTGATGAGAATATCAGTTGTGTACCAGTGTTCCTATATTTTCACCGGTCATTACTTTTTTCAGGTTACCTACTGTGTCCATGTCGAAAACGATAATGGGTAGGTTGTTTTCCTTGCACATGCAGGTTGCTGTAAGATCCATTACTTTCAAACCGCGCTTTAATACCTCATCGTAGGTGATATCGTCAAATTTCGTAGCAGTGGGGTCCTTTTCAGGATCAGCTGTATAAATGCCGTCCACGCGTGTTCCTTTCAGCATCACATCGGCTTCTATCTCGATACCACGTAGGGAAGACCCGGTATCGGTAGTAAAAAACGGATTGCCTGTTCCGGCAGACATAATTACAACTTCTCCGTTTTCCATCGCTTCAATCGCTTTCCATTTGTTGTAAAACTCACCGATGGGTTCCATGCGGATAGCTGTCAATACACGTGCCTTGACTCCGGCTGCTCCCAATGCGGAACTCAATCCCAAGCTGTTGATAACGGTTGCCAACATTCCCATTTGGTCACCTTTTACACGGTCAAAACCTTTAGAAGCTCCACTCAGCCCACGGAAGATATTTCCACCACCGATTACAATACCTATTTGTACGCCAAGGTCGTGTATCTCCTTGATTTGTTGCGCATATTCACCCAGACGCTTTTCGTCTATACCATATTGCTTTTCGCCCATCAGGCTTTCGCCGCTCAGCTTTAGTAGAATTCTTTTAAATCTTGCCATATTGGTTTGTTTTTTAGTTTTTTGCAAAGATAAAAATATTAATCTTTTTTACTTGTTTTATATCCTAAAATATTTCTTCCCATAACTCCTTGCATTACTCCGCGAAGTAGAAGATAGGTAATGAATGCCATCCATAAAGCGTGATTGCCCATTGCTCCCCGGAAACCGTAGTAAATAAGAAAGAAACTGACAGAAGCTGCTATCATGGCTTTCAGCATCAGATGGGTGGCTGTCGCACCGATGAATATTCCATCGAACAAAAAAGCAGAGAAGCCTGCCAAAGGAATGGCAAGTACCCAATAAAAATAACTTTCGGAAGCATGAATGACAGTTGTTTCGTTAGTCAGTAATCCGAGAAAGGATTGTCCTCCTATACTATATAATAAGGTGAAACTAAGTGATAATCCTAGTCCCCAGCCGAATAGTTGGCGAACCGTCGTGTGGAGTGCTTTCTGATTATTGGCTCCGATATATCTTCCTGTCAATGCTTCTCCGGCGTATGCGAAGCCGTCCATAATGTAGGAGAATAAAGTGAATAATTGCATAAGTAATGTATTGACCGCCAACACCACTTCTCCTTGTGCCGCACCTGCCGAGGTGAAAAAGACAGTAACCGCCACCAGGCAGATGGTACGGAAAAAGATATCCCTGTTTACTTGGAAGAAACGGTACATGGCCTGTTTGTCAAAGAAGGAATGCCATTCTATGCGTTTCCGCAGGGTGCTGTAGTAGCGTAACCACAACAAATATGCCATGACTAGCCCGGCATATTGTGCAGTTAATGTTCCGATAGCGACACCTTCTATTTTCATTCCTAATCCATATACTAGAAGAAGACTGACCGCAATGTTCACTATATTTTGTGTGATGGCTATATACATGGGGAAACGGGAATTTGCATACCGATATACCAGCCGGCAAAACTGTAAAGCCCTAATACAGCCGGTGCTCCCCAAATACAGATACGGAAATAGAGACCGGCCAGATGTTCTACTTCTTCAGTCGTTTGGATAAAGGTGAATGCAATTCTTTCTATAGGATATTGCAAGGCTAGCAAAGTAAATGCAATGAATAATCCTACTCCGACGGAACGGAGTAGTAACCGGGTGACTTCATTCAGGTCGTGCCTGCCGTATGCTTGTGAAGTCATGCCGCTGGTTCCCATACGCAGAAAACCGAAAATCCAGTAGATGATGTTGAAAAGCATTCCGCCTACAGCTATTGCTCCGATGTAGGCGGCAGAGCCCAAATGACCTACAATAGTAACATCAATCAAACCCAACAGAGGAACTGTAATGTTTGAAACGATAGAAGGGATGGCAATTTGAAGTATTTTTTTGTTTCCGTTATTAAGTTGAATCATGAGTGTAGATTGATAGATGGATACAAAGGTACTCTCTTTCTCATAAATAACCAATGAAAATTTAAATTTGAACTGAAATTTGTTGTTGTTTAAGATGATATATCATTGGATTATAGATATATTTGCGGTTATTAAAATGATCAAAACAGGAGAATTATGAAAGAGAATTTTCAAATCCATATTTGGTTGGGCTTATTGTTATGTCTGTTAGGTATGTCATGTTCGGATGATACTCCGGCTAAAGGAAATGAACCGGGAAATGGCAACACGGAGTTGGAAGTCAATGAGTGGATAGAGAGTGTCATGCGCAGTGATTATTTGTGGAATAACGACATTCCTGCTCAAGATAAATTGGATTTCTCTGCTGATCCCCAAACATTTTTTAGCTCTATGCTCAGTTTGAAAGATGGAAAGACGAGAAACGGAAAGCATCTTTATTATTATTCTTATATGGAGAAGAATAAAGATTATAAAGCACGTACAGCATTGATGCGGATGATACTTATGGTATGGAGTTTACTTTATTTAATGTTGTAAACGATAGTAATCAACCTTTAGGATATTATTATGCCCGTATCCTGTATGTTCTTCCTAATAGTCCGGCATCAAGTGCGAGGTTTGGAAAGAGGGGATTGATCGTGGGTGTTAAAGGGAAAAATAATATTAATTCCGATAATTATGGAATCTTATTAAATGGGGATAGGACTCAATGGCTCGTCAAACGTGGCGATACAGAGGTCAGAACTATTGATATAGAAGCTTCCCGGGCCGTGGAGGACAATCCCTTATTCTATCACAATGTATATACTCGGGGAGATAAAAAGATAGGGTATTTGGTTTATAATCATTTTACTCCCGGACGAATGGGTATTCGGATCGTACCTATGATGAGGAAATGAAGAAGATATTTGCCGGATTTCAGGCACAAGGTGTGAACGAATTTGTGTTGGACTTGCGATATAATGGAGGTGGATATGAGAATTCTGCTAATATGCTTGCAGGACTCCTCATACCAGAAGCTTCTCGAAAAAAAGTATTTGCTGTTTTCTCTGACAATAAAGGACAATCCTATTCTAATGATTTTTGTGTGGAGACGAAAGGAACGGCAGGTTACTTGAAACTTAATTCCAATCGAATTTATATATTGACAAGCCAAAGTACGGCTTCTTCTTCGGAAGTCGTTATTAACAGCCTCAACCCATTTATGGATGTTATCCTTATTGGCGAATTGACAGAAGGAAAAAATGTAGGAATGGAGATGCAGAAAAATGATAAATATGAATGGATGTATTGGCCTATTACATTGAGAGTGACTAATGCGGTGAATTATGACTACAGTGCCGGTTTTAAACCGGATATAGAATGGAACGAGTATGATTTGACTCAAAATCCGACGGACGCTTTATTACCATTGGGTGATCCGGATGAATTCATGCTGGGTAAAGCCATCTCCTTGATTACAGGAGTAAAACGATCAGCCAGAGGCATGAATACGTTATCTAAATCGATTATGAGGGGGAATCTGTGTATCAATCGACAGAACGTCATGCCACTGGAGGAATGTTGATGGTTCCTGAAGGGAAGGACAACTAAAGGATATATTTAACTTCTTTGAAGGTATATTTTCTAAGAGAACCGTTTTTATCTTTCAGAATCAAATGTCCGTCGGGTTCCACACGGATCAGTTTGGCAGTAAACTCTCCTTTTGCATCGCAATAGGGGTGATAACCTTCCTTGCGATATTGTGCTTTCAGGTAGTATTCCTGAATTTTGGTGATGATATCAGTTTCTCTGTTTTCTATCCGGGAATAGAGGTTTATGATATGTTCCAATACGCTGTTTAAAACTTCCATTCTGTCTGTTTCCTTTTGAGTAATTTGTCTTAATGAAACAGGGTTGGGGGCGGATGAATGAAATTCTTCCTGGTTAATATTGATTCCTATTCCAACAATGCTTTGTGAAATTTGGCTTCCTGTTAAATCATTTTCAATCAATATGCCGACTATTTTTTTGTCTTTCCAATAGATATCATTGGGCCATTTTATTTGCAGGCAATCTGCATGGACGTAATGGGCCAATGCGGTACGAATGGCAGAAGCTACCGCCATAGATAAAATGAACTGACTGGCGGGGGCGATTGTTTGGGGATAAAATACAGTGCTGAATGTCAGATTCTTGCCATATTCTGATTCCCATGAATTCCCACGCTGCCCTTTTCCGGCGGTTTGATATTCTGCCATAAGCGTGGTGAATTCCTTGATTTCTTTTTCCTGACAAAGTTCTGCAAGTCGGTCGTTTGTAGAGGTTACAGTTTCTTCTTTTAAGATTTTGCTTAACCAGTTAGGGGATTTTATCATATTCTTTTTTAAGTTTACGGGTGAATTTTTTGATAACCTCTTCGTATGAGTGGTCTATCAGTAATAAAATCAGTTTGTCGTCAATGTCACCTTGTAATGATACTTGGTTCCAATATTTCTTATTGAAGTGATAGGCTCCTTCAATGCCGGAATGATGTTCTCTTAATTCCAAGGCATATTCGGGTTTACATTTTAAAGATAGCCATTCCGGGTTGTCCAATCCGATGCAGGCATACATTTTCCCCATGACTTTGAATACTAAGGTGACATTATCAAAAGGAAATTCTTCTGTTGTTCCTTTCTTTCTGATACAGTAATCGCGTATTGTTTCTATGTCCATATATAATGTATATATTTCTACCAAATCGGAGGATAAAAGGCTTCTTCAATATGCTCTATAGTGAAAGGAGCCTTTTCGCCCACTAAGGTGATGATATCAAAACGTACAGGTAAATCTACTGAGAACTTACGCAAGTATACATCAGTTGAAGCTATGATTCTGCGAATTTTCTTATCTGTTACTGCATCTTCCGGATTACCGAATCTAGTATTCTTGCGGGTCTTTACCTCTATAACAATTAGTTCGTTTCGATATTCGGCGACAATATCCAGTTCTTTTTTCCCGCAATGCCAATTCCGGTGGCGGATGGAATATCCTTTATCTATGAGATATGCAGCGGCCTCTTCTTCTCCCTCCTTGCCAAATTCGTTGTGTTCTGCCATTCTGTTTCTTTTTGCGCAATACTCTTTTTTATGCTTTGTATTTACAGAAGTAAAGCTAATTTTGCAGAGAATATGGCAAACAACGTAAAAAAGAGGGTAAAAGTACCGGCATCAACCCCTAAACGCAAGCAGCGTATGGTATGTCTGATGAGTGAAGAGGAGGTACGGATTGTGGATTGTTATCTTAAAAAATATAAGATAACCAATAAGGCGCGTTGGTTACGCGAAACAGTATTGACTTTTATCCATCAGAAGATGGAAGAGGATTATCCTACGTTGTTTAATGAACATGATATGAGAAGATAAGATGGCAGATGATACCTATTATATGAAACAAGCCTTGATGGAGGCTGTAAAAGCAGCTGAACAGGGAGAAGTTCCGGTGGGGGCGGTGGTAGTCTGTCGTGACCGCATCATTGGCCGTGGCCATAATCTGACAGAAACATTGAATGATGTTACAGCTCATGCCGAAATGCAGGCTGTTACTGCTGCGGCTAATACATTGGGGGAAAATACCTGAATGAATGTACTTTGTATGTCACAGTGGAACCGTGTGTGATGTGTGCCGGTGCTATAGCTTGGGCACAGACAGGAAAACTTGTCTTTGGTGCTGAAGATCCAAAGAGGGGATATCAAAAATATGCTCCCGATGCCTTGCACCCAAAGAGATCGTGGTGAAAGGAATACTTGCCGATGAATGTGCCCGATTGATGAAAGATTTCTTTAAGAAAAAAACGATGATTCTTATTTCACCTCTTCATAATCTACATACTCTCCCTCATCCTCATCAAAGATTTTTTTTCTGTTTCCCGACGAATGAGAACGTCTATTTGAAGAAGAGGATTCTGCAAAATTCTCATTCTCGTCATTCGCTTGATTCTGAGTATATGTATTTTGTTTCTGGTGGGTGGAAGTTCGATTTTGATAGGGGGGACGTTTGCCGATCCCGAACAATACACGCAAAATGTTACCTAATATAGTGAAGCCGATAAAAACAATCAGCAGAAAAATAATAAGTAGAAAGCCTAAAAATCCAAACATAGTAATTTCTTTTTTATATATCACGTACAACAAGCGTGCCACGTTTATTGTTTACGCTCTTTTTTAGTTAAAAGAGATAGAATGATATACCACAGGATGATAGCTGCAAAACTGCTGATTTTAAAAAAAATCAACAGGGGGATGCATACAATGAGGAAAATATAGCTGACTTTGTTCTGTTTCCAGGCAAGACTCTTGAATTTTAATGAGAACATTGGGATTTCTGCCACCAGCAATAATGACATAATAACTACCAAAATGAAAAGATATGCCGCATTAAAAGAATCGGATATAAGGAAAGAATGTGCTCCTACAGTCAATGATCCCCAAAATAAAGCATTAGCCGGAGTGGGCATACCAATAAAACTACTGCTCTGACGTGGGTCTATATTGAACTTGCCTAAACGCAAAGCTGAAAATACGGAAATAAGGAATGCGGTATAAGGCATATAATCGGCAACAGGCAATAGAAAATCAGGATAGTGTACCTCTTTAAATAAGGAAAAGACAATGGCGGAAGGAGCGAATCCAAAAGTGATGTCATCGGCCAACGAGTCTAATTCTTTTCCTAAAGGACCTGATACTTTGAACAAACGTGCCAACATGCCATCAAAGAAATCAAATACAGCACCTAGTATAATAAAAGAGATGGCCAAGGTATAGTCTTCATTAAATGCCATGACACTGGCAATACAACCGGAGAATAGATTACAGCAAGTTACTGCGTTAGGAATGTGGCGTGTGATACAGTTTGCCATTGGTGATTTTTTTATTTTAGTTTAGCAATGACGGTTTCGTTACCTACAGTCGCTTGTCCCATCTTGACACAGACTTCGGTTCCTAGGGGAAGATAAACATCTACACGCGAACCGAATTTAATAAAACCCATGTGTTCATCAATGTAGCAATCTTCTCCTACTTCGGCATAGGTCACGATTCGACGGGCTATTGCTCCTGCTATTTGGCGCGCCATGACGGTATGTCCTCGGGAGTTTCAATAACGACCATAGAACGTTCATTTTCCGTACTGGCCTTAGGCAGCCATGCTTTCATAAATTTACCGTTATGATGGTCTACATGTTTCACTACTCCGTCTACGGGATACCAATTGGCATGTACATTGACAATGCTCATAAAAATAGAAATCATTAACCGGCGGTCATGAAAATATTCATGTTCGTCTACTTCTTCTATAACTACTATCCTTCCGTCTGCCGGGGCTACTACGATTTTTTCGGTGTCGTGCTCGAATAATCGAATGGGACAACGGAAAGTTAACCATTAACAGGTAAACAACGATACTTGCGGCGGCAAATATATAGAATGGAATTTTGCACTCAATTCCCCAAAACAACAGGGCATTGATACCAATTAATAGGATGGCACTGACAATTAAGATGCTTGTTCCTTCTCTATGTAGTCTTATTTTCTTTAATTTCTTCAGTCGGTTCATGATTGTATAAAACCAATTATCGTGCAAAAATAAACTTATTTTGAAAACCCTGCAAATAAAAGTTGTTAGAAATGCCTATTTCGACTTCATTTAAGATAAAAAAAGCGAATGTTGATAACTTCTTCTTTATCTTTTTGCAGGTTTTATGAAAGCGGAGTATCTTTAGACAATTTTTTAGGAGAGTAACGATTATGCAGGATTTTGTCCATTTACATGTCCATACCCAGTATTCCATCCTTGATGGCCAGGCGTCTATTCCACGTTTGGTAGACAAGGCTATGGCTGATGGAATGAAAGGTATAGCCGTAACAGACCATGGTGATATGTTCGGTATCAAGGAATTCTTCAATTATGTGAATAAGAAGAATAGCAGTACTAACGGTGAGATAAAGGATTTGAAGAAAAGAATAGCCGGACTGGAAAAAGGTACGGTGGAATGTGATAATCCCGAGGCGGAACTTGTGGCGTGCAAGGAGAAGTTGGAGGCGGCAAAGAGGAAATTGTTTAAACCGATTTTCGGTTGTGAGATGTATGTGGCACGCCGTCGTTTATTTAACAAAGAAGGAAAACCCGATCAAAGTGGTTATCACTTGGTAGTGCTTGCTAAAAATGAAAAAGGATACCACAACCTCATAAAATTAGTGTCAAAGGCATGGACGGAAGGGTTTTATATGCGTCCGCGTACTGATCGTGTGGAATTGGAAAAATACCATGAAGGCTGATTGTTTGTACAGCGTGTATTGCCGGAGAAGTGCCTAGAAATATAATAGCTGGAAAATATGAAGAGGCAGAGGAGGCTATCCAATGGTATAAACGTGTATTCGGAGATGATTTCTATTTGGAATTGCAACGTCATAAAGCGACGGTTCCTCGTGCGAATCATGAAGCTTATAAATTGCAGCAAATTGCTAACGAAAAGTTGATAGAGTATTCTAGAAAATTCAATGTCAAGCTGGTTTGTACTAATGACGTTCACTTTGTAGATGAAGAGAATGCTGAAGCACACGACAGCTGATCTGTCTGAGTACGGGTAAGGATTTGGATGATCCTAACCGTATGCTCTATTCAAAGCAAGAGTGGATGAAGACACGTGCCGAGATGAATGAAGTTTTCGCTGATGTCCCCGAGGCTCTTTCAAATACGGTGGATATTTGTGATCAGGTGGAATTTTATAGTATAGATCATGCACCGATTATGCCTACTTTTGCTATTCCTGAAGATTTTGGGACAGAAGAGGGGTATCGGAAGAAATATACAGAAAAGGACTTGTTTGATGAGTTCACTCAAGATGAAAACGGTAACGTGGTAATGAGTGAGGAGCCGCCAAAGCCAAAATAGAGAAACTGGGTGGTTATGACAAACTCTATCGTATTAAACTGGAAGCTGATTATCTGAAGAAATTAGCGTTGGAAGGTGCGCACAAGCGTTATGGAGAAGTCTTGAATGAGGAAGTGCAGGAACGGATCAAATTCGAACTTCATATTATGAAGACGATGGGTTTTCCGGGTTACTTCTTGATTGTGCAGGATTTTATTCGTGCCGCGCGTGAAGAATTGGACGTGTCTGTAGGGCCGGGACGTGGATCGGCGGCAGGTTCTGCCGTAGCATATTGTTTGGGTATCACTAAAATTGACCCTATTGCATACGATTTGCTGTTCGAACGTTTCCTGAATCCCGACCGTATTTCTTTGCCTGATATTGATGTGGATTTTGATGATGATGGTCGTGGACGAGTACTGAATTGGGTAACTGAAAAATATGGTCAGGAAAAGGTGGCGCATATCATTACATATGGTACGATGGCAACCAAGCTAGCGATCAAGGATGTAGCCCGTGTACAGAAATTACCTTTATCGGAGTCTGACCGTTTGTGTAAGCTGGTTCCGGATAAGATTCCTGATAAAAAAATGAATTTGACTAATGCCATAGCTTATGTTCCTGAACTACAGGCAGCGGAAGTTTCACCTGATCCTATTTTGCGTGATACGATAAAGTATGCAAAGATGTTGGAGGGGAATGTCCGTAATACAGGTGTGCATGCGTGCGGTACTATTATATGTCGAGATGATATAACGGACTGGGTGCCTGTAAGTACGGCAGATGATAAGGAAACCGGTGAAAAAATGCTGGTGACTCAGTATGAAGGTTCAGTTATTGAAGATACTGGATTGATCAAGATGGACTTTTTGGGTCTGAAGACTCTTTCTATTATCAAAGAGGCGATTGAAAATATTAAGCATAGTAAGGGGATTATCTTGGACATTGACGAGGTTGACATTTCGGATCCTCCTACTTATGCTCTTTATAGTGAAGGACGGACGATTGGTACATTCCAGTTCGAATCTGCCGGTATGCAGAAATATTTGCGGGAATTGGAACCTAGTACTTTTGAGGATTTGATTGCGATGAATGCTCTTTATCGTCCGGGGCCTATGGATTATATTCCGGACTTTATCGACCGTAAGCATGGCCGTAAGCTATTGAGTATGATATTCCTATTATGGAGAAATATTTGAAAGATACATATGGTATTACGGTATATCAGGAGCAGGTCATGCTTTTATCACGTTTGTTGGCGGATTTCACTCGTGGCGAATCCGATGCCTTGCGTAAAGCATGGGTAAAAAACTAAGAGATAAACTAGACCATATGAAGCCTAAGTTTATTGAAGGCGGACGAAAGAACGGTCATGATCCCAAAGTACTTGAGAAGATTTGGACGGACTGGGAAAAGTTTGCTTCTTATGCATTCAATAAATCTCATGCTACTTGTTATTCATGGGTGGCTTATCAGACTGCTTTTCTGAAAGCAAACTATCCCGCGGAATATATGGCAGCTACGATGAGCGGAATATTTCGAATATCACGGAAATTACTAAATTGATGGATGAGAGTAAGGCGACTGGCATCATGACCAAGGGACCCGATGTGAATGAAAGTTATCTGAAGTTTTCTGTGAACCGTAAAGGGGATATCCGTTTTGGGCTGGGAGCATTAAGGGAGTGGGGGAAAGTGCTGTGCAGTCTATCCTTGAAGAACGTGAGAGAAATGGAGAATATAAAGATATTTTCGATTTTGTACAGCGTGTAAATCTTTCGGCTTGTAATCGTAAGAATATAGAAAACTTGGCTTTGGCAGGTGCTTTTGATAGTTTCACGGGAATAAAGCGTGAAGACTTCTTTGTAAAGAACGCTAAGGATGAAACCTTTACCGAAGTTTGGTACGTTATGGAAATAAGTATCAGATGGATAAAGCCGCAGCTGCAAATTCTTTGTTTGGAGGTGAGAATCAAGTGGATATTGCTACTCCCGAAATCATTCCGTCTCCTGCATGGGGGGATTTGGAACGTTTGAATAAAGAACGTGATTTGGTAGGTATCTATCTTTCTGCCCATCCGTTGGATGAGTATGCTGTTATATTAGAGAATGTATGTAATGTCCACATGGCGGAACTTGCCGATTTAACCCCTTTGCAGAACAGAGACTTAACCATGGGGGGGATTGTGAGTGCAGTGCGTGAGGGATATACCAAGACGGGAAAACCATACGGTATTGCTAAAGTGGAAGATTATTCGGGCTCAGCGGAATTTGCTTTCTTCGGTAATGAATGGGTAGAGAAGAAGAACTTTTTTTATGACTGGTATGTTTTTATTTATGCGAGGGAAATGTCAGCCAAAACAATGGCGGCAGGAAGAATGGGAGGTGAAGATAAGTACTATTGAATTATTACCAGAAGTAAAGGAAAAGATTATTGAGAAACTTACAGTTTCAGCTCCTTTGTCTGCATTGGATGAAGAGCTGATAACGGAGTTTTCAGCCTTAATCAAGGCAAATCCCGGTAATGCAGAGCTTTATTTTCATGTAATGGATGAGGATGGACAAATGTATGTCAATCTGATGTCACGTACTATGAAGATTTCGGTTCAAAAAGAGATCATGACTTATTTAAAGAGCCAACCACAGCTCTCTTACAAAATTAATTAGTATATTTGCGCTAACATTTTAAATAACTAAGTATAATAATTATGGCACTAGAAATTAAAGATAGCAATTTTGAAGAATTGCTGGCATCGGGCAAGCCTGTAGTAGTGGACTTTTGGGCAACATGGTGTGGTCCTTGTAAAAAAATAGCTCCGGATGTTGAAGCTTTGGCAGAAGAATATAAGGATCAGGTAATAATTGGAAAGTGCGACGTGGATGATAACGACGAACTGACCGGTAAATTTGGTGTACGTAACATTCCTACCGTTCTTTTTATCAAGGATGGTGAAGTGAAAGATAAGACTGTAGGTGCAGTGACCAAGGCCCAGCTGGAAGAAAAAATTAAAGCTTTACTGTAATAAAAAGAATATTCACCCTTTAATATATACGACTATGGGAATGGAAGACGATTTCTTATTGGAAGATGAGGATGATCAAAAAACGATAGAGTTTATCAAAAATTATCTGCCTCAGGATTTGAAAGATAAATTCACGGAGGATGATTTGTATTATATCCTTGATGTGATTGTGGATTACTATACCTCCAGCGGATGCCTTGATGTACAACCTGATGAAGAGGGATACATTAATATTGATCAAGATGAAATTGTGAATTACATAGTCAAGGAAGCCAAGAAAGACGGAATGGGGCCTTATGACCCAATGATGTATTCTTTGTAGTCCAGGGGGAAATGGAATATGGGAATTCATTGGGACAGGTAGATTAAGAAGATAGTCTCATAATAAAATAAAAGATGCGTATCTCCAGCTAGGGATACGCATTTTTTATATTTGAAAACAAGGTAATATCTACTATTAGCTCTCTTATTTCTTTTGTAAAAGAAAATAATAGAATACCTTTGTAAAAACGCTCATGCTCATTTTAACTATAAAAACATTGCTTAATGGCTAAAAAGAAAAATTCCCAATTCCTACCTGGTTTTTTGGAGGATATCATGTCTTTATTGACTCCGGAAGAACAAGAAATTGCATTTGAATTGTTTAATGATGGAGCCAATCAGGTAGATGAAGAACTGTCTCATATTTATTATCATCATCAGTGTCCCGATTATAGATTGATTGCACAGCCAGTCGCATCTTATTTGATGCCTTTGTGGACGATGGATGATATGAGTAGTCTGTCACCGGCTGAAATCTACTCTTCTTGTGCTGTTATTCCACAAGAAACATTGGAACGAGATCTCCGTAATTTTATTTTTAACATCTTTGTCGTATATCGGAAAATGCCCGAAAAATGTTATTCATATAGAATGTGGTATGCATTAGGATGATGGAGCATTTTCGTATGGAACGTTGTTTGGATATTGTTTTGGAAGTATTGCGGCAAGACTTGGATTTCTATGATTTTTATTTCGGTTATTTGTATGAAACAATGTTGTCTGCTATAACCTATCAATTGGGACAGAATCAATTAGATGTTTTGATGGACTTTATGAAAGAGCCTGGATTGCTTCCTATGTCTAAATATAGAGTGATTGAAGCGGTTGCTCATATTGTGATAACTCATCCTGCCAGAAGAGAGGAAGTGATGGATTGGTTTGGTAATTTGTTGGGTTATTATTTTGATATACTGAAAGATCAGAAGAATGATATTTGTTCCACTTTGCTGCTTGATCATGTTACAGCTTGCATGATGGATATTCGAGGGGTAGAAACTTTACCTATTTTGCAAAAAGATTTATCGGACTTATCATATTAAACCTTATGGCATTCCAAGTATTAATGAACTAAAGAAAAAAATGCCTTATGCGGAAATGCATGGGTTGGAAATGGAGCGGGTAGAAGATTATTTAGCTGAAGTTTTTGAGGCTGCTACTGATGAGGACGAGGATGAGGAAATTTACGATGATCCGCTTTACATAGAAGATCAGCCTGCTAAAAAACTTAGAATAAAAATAGAGTTGAAAGATTCTGAACCGTTAGTTTGGCGCATATTGGAGGTCCCTTCGAATATTTGCTTGGAAAGATTTTCTGAGGTGGTAGAAGTGGCAATGGGATGGGATGGTTATCATTTGCATCGTTTTATTAAGGGGGACACTTATTATCTTCCTCCCAAAGATCGGACAGGTGATTGTTTTTTTGAAGGTGCACTCAAACAGTTTGATTCCGGTATGCTTTCTTTAGGTTGAATTATTAAGTCGCAAGGGATCAAAGATTAAAGTATGAATATGATTTCGGGGATAGTTGGATACATGAAATTATATTAGAATCCTGTCAGTCTTATAAGAAAGAGGAAATTCCGGTTATTGCCTTGTTGGATGGTGAAAATGCTTGTCCGCCGGAAGATTGTAATGGCATATGGGGTATAGGGAAATGCTGAAAGCTTTAGAAAAACCTCGCTCCAAAGCTGCGCGTGAATATAAAGAATGGTTGGGGTATAATTTTGATCCTACAGAATTTGATCTTGATGAAACTAGAGGGCTGTTGGCTGAAATTATAGATTGATTTGGAATTTGGTTATAACAGGGCGGGTGAAAATCCCGCTCTTTCCTGAAAAAAGTGTTTTATGTCTGGTGGATAGGGAAATTTAATATTCACAGATTTTGTTTACTATGTGTTTATACGATGCCTTGTACATTCAAAAAGAAATAGATTCCTGTAGCTATCATTAATAGCCCTAATATAGCATAGAAAAGTCGTGCACGCTGGCGCCCTGCATTACTGACAATGAACTGTGTGTTGTGTGCGGTAAAGAACCACTCCCAATTAAATAAGGCTGCCAGAACGGACAGTAGTCCTACCAATACGAATATGGCTTGGATCAGATAATGCATTCCCATAATTTAATGAATTTGGCTGTAGGGGCAGATTATGTTCGTCCCTACAGTGGATATTTTCTTTTATTCAGCTTCAAAGCGCATGATGCGGCTTCCATCTTCAGATTCTTCAATCTCGACTTTTACAGCATTGCCAGGCAAGAGTTCTTCTACCAGTTCCGGCCATTCGATGAAGCAGAGGGCACCGCTATAGAAATAATCCTCATATCCCATGTCGTATACTTCGTCCAGTTTCTTGATACGATAGAAATCAAAATGGTAAATAAGTTCGTCTGTTTCATCCGAACGGTATTCATTGACAATGGCAAAAGTTGGTGAGTTAATGACATCTGTTACCCCCAGCTCTTCGCATACAGCTTTGATAAATGTTGTTTTACCGGCCCCCATCTTTCCGTAGAAAGCAAAAACGGTATTGTCACCCATGGCTGCGATGAATTGTTTGGCAGCTTCGTGGATAGAGTTTAAAGAATTGATTTTAATTTCCATATTCATTGGTTTGATTGAGTTTCTTTTGTTTGTAAAGATACATGCTTTTCCCCATTTTACAAAAAGTATAGATAAGGATTGAAAAAAAGATTATCGCTGCACCCGAAGGAACTTGTAATTTATAAGAAATGAACAGTCCACCTAAACAACCTGCATAACCAATGATGACAGACCACCAAATAATTTTCTTGAAACTATGGGTAAACAAATTAGCGGTCATTTGTGGTAAGGTCAGCAGAGAAATGGCAAGTACTATACCTACCATGCGGAGACATGATACGATGGTCAGTGCAATGAACATCATTAGAATATATTCAAATAAAGCTACCGGTATACGTTGAGAACATGCGAATTCCCGGTCGAAAGCGATGCAAATGATAGGATTTAGAAATAAAGTGAAAAATAGTATCAACAGTATGGAAAGAATGGCAAGTAACAAAATATCTGTGGGCGTAATGGTCAGAATGTTACCGAACAGAAAGGCGGATAAATCGGGAGTGAATCCTGGAGCTAAAAAGCTAAATATAATACCTACTGCCATACCAAAAGTCCAAAACACAGCGATAGCAGAGTCTTCGCGCATATCTTTCCGTTTGCTTAACCATTCTACCCCAAAGGAAGAGAGTACGGAGAAGATTGCAGCAGATAATAGAGGAGAGATGTCTGCGTATAATCCTAGACCGATACCTCCAAAAGAGGCATGGGTAATTCCTCCACTGATAAATACCAAACGGCGCGTCACAATGTATGTGCCGATAATGCCACAGGCAATGCTGGCAAACAAGCTTCCTAGCAAGGCATGTTGGAAGAAAGTATAATGCAAAAGTTCTAATATATCCATACTGTATTCTTTTTTCAGTGGTTTTTATTCAAATGGAGGCTTTGCTTGATGTAGGGCGGATTATTTGAATCTTCGTTCACCTACAATCAGGAAAAGTTCGTCTTTCAACTCGTCTGGCAGTTCTACTCCACGTAATTGCAGGCTACGGCTCCATCCGGCTACCTCATCTTCTTTACAAGTGTACATGATTTCTCGAAATTCTTCCACTTCTTCTTCATTATAACCATTTGAGGGACGGCCGCGAAAGCGTCCAGTTCTTCATCATCATAATATTCTATTTTTTTGCTGACAGCGGCAAGCAGGCTTTCTTTTTCACAAATTTCATGTTGTCCACAACATTCAGCGTCTGCTTCCACTATTTCGGGAGCGGTCTTCAATTCTCCGCTTTCTATCTTTTTTGTATCTGGCGGTTGTGTAAAACTCCCACTGCATGGCGATACCTGCCAAAATAATCAGACCAATAATAAGTATGAGCATAACTTTATATCTCCTCTATTATAAAACCAGCTTTCTTTAAATCTTCCCAATAGTAAGGATAGGATTTTGAAACGACCTGTGGGTTGTTAATCCGGATTTCGGGCATCACTACACAAACCGGAGCGAACGCCATAGCCATACGGTGGTCCTCATAAGTGTCAATGGCGGCATCAGCGGTCATTTCACATCGTTCACCTTCCCAAGACAGAATACGATCGTCTATTTCATGAAGTATATATCCTAGCTTTCCCATTTCTTTTATCAAGGCTGTTATACGGTCTGTTTCTTTAATCTTCAAACTTTGTAAGCCTGAGAAGCGGAAGGGAATATTCATTAACGCACAAGTGACAACAAATGTTTGTGCCAAATCTGGTTGGGCATTTAAGACCGGATTGTTTAATATCGGAGCGTCCGGACAGTTTACAGCCGGTGCGTTTGCAGCGGTATATGTGGGAGTCAAATTCACATTTCTCCCGCCGGGAGTTCATTGTCTGGCGGCACTTC
>ENA-OQER01000029-OQER01000029.1-human-gut-metagenome-genome-assembly--contig:-NODE-29-length-65079-cov-4.224119_pt1 | contig 65079 bp, 79 predicted proteins | sample MGYA00242797_ERZ504639 | MGnify/ENA primary metagenome ERZ504639 (study PRJEB26092, sample SAMD00036306) | human gut metagenome | host: Homo sapiens | study: EMG produced TPA metagenomics assembly of... | reverse complement strand
GCGAACGGAGAATTCTCCTCATTCGTCTGAATCAAAATTACGGAAGTTGAGCAAAGGACAGAAGAGGCTGGCAGATTTTATTACGGCACATTATGACCAGGCCGTATCGATGACGGCAGCGCGCCTGGGACAGCAGGTCGGCGTCAGCGAATCGACAACGGTTCGCTTTGCGATGCAGCTTGGCTACGCGGGATATCCGGAGTTCCAGCGCGCACTGGAGGAGATGGTGATGAATCGTCTGAATTCAGTGCAGCGGATGCAGTTTACGTATGGCCGCGTGCCGCAGGGAGAAATTCTGGAGACCGTCCTGCAGTCGGATATTGAAAAAATCAAGATGACGCTGGAAGAAGTGGACCGGAGCGCCTTTGAGCGCGCTGCGGATACGATTCTTTCTGCGCGGACAATTTACATTGTCGGCATTCGGAGCTGCGCGCCGCTTGCGAGCTTTCTGGCGTTCTATTTCCATATGATTTTCCCGGATGTGCGCCAGGTACAGACAAACAGTTCCAGCGAGATTTTCGAGCAGATGATCCGCATCACGGAGGATGATGTGGTGATCGGCATCAGCTTCCCGCGGTATTCGATGCGTACGATGAAGGCACTGGAATTTGCGAACAGCCGCAAAGCAAGGTGATTACGATCACAGACAGTGTGCATTCACCGATGAATGTTTATGCAGCCTGTACGCTGATTGCCAAGAGCGATATGGCATCGATCGTTGATTCTCTGGTGGCCCCTTTGAGTGTAATCAATGCGCTTGTCGTGGCGCTCTGCATGAAACGCCAGGCGGATGTGAAAAAGACACTTGAGAGCATGGAAAAACTGTGGGATGAGTACCAGGTTTACAGCAACGATGAAATCAACGGGCTGGACGATGCACGTCCCATGGGCGGAAAAAAGGCAGCTCTGCCGGTAAAGGAGAAAGCATGAGAAAAGCAGCAGTAATCGGCGGAGGCGCCGCCGGAATGATGACCGCCGTGCTTGCCGCCGGCGAAAAGACAGAGATTCATCTCTATGAAAAAAATGAAAAGCTGGGAAAGAAGCTGTTTATCACAGGAAAGGGCCGCTGCAATGTGACAAACGACTGCCCGACAGAAGAGTTCTTCACGAATGTGGTGACAAACCCGAAATTTCTGTACAGCTCCGCCTACAGCTTTGACAGCGCCCAGGTGCAGGAGTTTTTCGAAGCGGCAGGTGTCCGCTTAAAAGTGGAGCGCGGAAACCGTGTCTTCCCGGAGTCAGATCACTCCTCGGATATTATCCGCGCGCTGGAGACGGAACTGAAACGGAAAAATGTTCAGGTGCATAAGAATACAAAAGTAAAAGAGCTTCTTTTCGAAGGAGACCGCGTGAAAGGAATCCGCCTGGAAAACGGGAAAGAGCTTTTTTACAATGATGTCGTTGTCGCAACCGGCGGTATGTCGTACCAGACGACGGGGTCGGATGGAGACGGCTACCGTTTCGCAGAAGAGGCAGGACTTGCCGTCACTCCGCTCCGCCCGGCGCTGGTGCCGCTGGAAACAGAGGAAGCGTACATCCGTGAGCTGCAGGGACTCTCCCTGAAAAATGTGACGATGACGATTAAAAACGGCAAAAAGACGCTGTTCGATGGATTCGGCGAGATGCTGTTTACACATTTTGGAATTTCCGGCCCGCTGGGGCTTTCTGCGAGCTCCTACATCGGAAAAGCACTGGAACAGCAGCCGCTGAAAGGATATCTGAACCTGAAGCCGGCACTCACGGAAGAACAGCTGGATGCGCGGATCCTGCGTGAATTTGAGGAAAACCGGAACAAACAGTTCCGCAACGTGATCAACAGTCTGTTCCCGGCGAAACTGCTTCCGGTGATGCTCTCTCTTGGCGGGATCGACCCGTACAAACAGGTCAATGCCGTATCGAAAGCGGAGCGTCAGCACTTTGAAGAGCTGATCACGCATTTCCCGTTTACAGTAACCGGAACACGGGGTTTCCGTGAAGCAATTATCACACAGGGTGGTGTTTCCGTGAAAGAGATCCGTCCGGGCACGATGGAGGCAAAGAAAAAAGAAGGTCTGTACTTCGTAGGAGAAGTGCTCGATCTCGATGCACTGACCGGCGGCTTCAATCTGCAGATTGCCTGGGCAAGTGCCCACGCTGCAGCCGAAGAGATCCGGGCAAAGGAAGAACAGGAATAAAATATGGATCACAGATTTTAGAATTTTCAGGAGGAAGAGAGAAGATGAGATTTAATCTTGCAATTGACGGACCGGCAGGCGCTGGCAAAAGTACAATCGCAAAACGTGTGGCAAAGGAGCTTTCGTTTGTCTACGTTGATACAGGAGCAATGTACCGTGCCATGGGCATCTATTTTTCAGATCTTGGCATTGCACCGGAAGAGCAGGAAAAATTGAGGCAGCCTGCAAAGATGTGAAAATTTCCATTTCCTACGAAAACGGAGAGCAGCAGGTTTATTTAAACGGCGTCAATGTCACCGGAAGACTGCGCACCGAGGAGGCTGGAAAGATGGCATCCGCGACAAGCGCCTATCTGGAAGTACGGAAAAAACTCGTGGAGCTGCAGCAGGAGATGGCGGAGAATACGGATCTTGTGATGGACGGCCGCGATATCGGAACTGCCGTTCTGCCGAACGCACCGTTGAAAGTCTATCTGACAGCAAGTGCCCATGTCCGCGCACTGCGCCGCTGGAAAGAGCTGACCGAAAAGGGACAGACAGCCGATCTTGCGAAAATCGAGGAAGATATCAATGAGCGTGATTATCAGGACACGCACAGAGAGCATTCCCCGCTGGTACAGGCAGAAGACGCCGTACTCGTTGACAGCTCTGAAATGACGATCGATGAGGTTGTGGAAAAGATCTTAAGCCTTGCCCGCGAGCGCATGTAAACGCGGCAGAGAAAAGAGGAGAAGAAAAACAGATGGAAGTAACTGTTGCAAAAAGTGCAGGCTTCTGCTTCGGCGTCAAACGGGCGGTCGATACGGTATACCGTGAAATTGAGAGCGGTGAAAAGCCGGTCTACACCTTCGGGCCGATTATTCACAACGAACAGGTTGTGGAGGATCTCGAAAACCGCGGCGTGCAGGTGATCCATTCGGAAGATGAACTAGAGGGGCTTTCCGGCGGAACCGTTGTGATCAGGTCGCATGGCGTGTCGCGGGATGTCTGTGAAAAGATCGAAGCGCGCGGCATGAAGATTGTAGATGCGACGTGCCCGTTTGTCAAGAAGATCCACCGGATTGTGGACGAGGAGGGCAGAAAAGGCCGCCACGTCGTCATCATCGGAAGCGCGGATCATCCGGAGGTACAGGGCATCATGGGATGGGCGAGCGGCCCGGTTACCGTGATGCATACCGCCGAAGAAGCGGAAAGTTTTGTGCCCGAAAATGGAAAACCAATATCTATTGTGGCACAGACGACATTTAATTACAACAAATTTAAAGATTTAGTTGAAATTTTTTTGAAAAAGAGTTATGATAGTACTGTTTTAAAGACTATCTGCAACGCTACCGAGGAAAGACAGACGGAAGCGAGAGCAATTGCCAGGAAGGTTGATGCCATGTTTGTCGTGGGAGGCAGACATAGTTCAAACACGCAAAAGCTGTATGAGATATGTAAAGAAGAATGTAAAAATACTTACTTTATAGAGACACTCGTTGATTTGGAATCTAAGCCTTTTCAATCATTTGGTCGCGTAGGTATTACAGCTGGGGCATCCACCCCGAATAAAATAATTGAGGAGGTTCAAAAAATGTCAGAAATGAGTTTTGAACAAATGCTGGATGAATCATTTAAAACAATCAGAAACGGAGAAGTCGTTGAGGGTACTGTAATCGATGTCAAAGACGATCAGATTATCCTGAATATCGGATACAAAGCCGATGGTATTCTTACCAAAAACGAATATTCCAACGATTCTTCCATCGATCTTCACACCGTTGCACAGCCAGGTGACAAAATGGAAGTCAAAGTTCTGAAAGTAAATGATGGAGAGGGACAGGTCCTTCTTACTTACAAGAGACTTGCTGCTGAAAAAGGCAACAAGAGACTCGAGGAAGCATTCGAGAATCATGAAGTTCTGAAAGCAAAAGTAACACAGGTACTGAACGGAGGATTATCCGTAGTTGTTGAGGAGACCAGAGTATTCATTCCGGCCAGCCTTGTATCTGATGTATATGAAAAAGATCTGTCTAAATATGCAGATCAGGAAATTGAATTCGTTATTACCGAGTTCAACCCGAGAAGAAGACGCATCATCGGTGACCGCAAACAGCTCATCGTTGCTGAGAAGAAGAAACTGCAGGAAGAACTGTTCGCACGCATTGCAGTTGGCGATGTTGTAGAGGGAACTGTTAAGAATGTTACCGATTTCGGCGCATTCATCGATCTGGGCGGAGCTGACGGACTGCTTCACATCTCTGAGATGTCCTGGGGCCGCGTAGAGAACCCGAAAAAAGTATTCAAAGTTGGTGAGACTGTAAAAGTTCTGATCAAAGACATCAACGGCGACAAGATCGCTCTTTCCTTAAAATTCCCGGAAGAGAATCCGTGGCTGAACGCTGCTGACAAATACGCTGTAGGCAACGTAGTAGAAGGCTGTGTTGCCCGTATGACTGACTTTGGTGCATTCGTTGAGCTTGAGCCGGGCGTAGATGCTCTGCTTCATGTTTCCCAGATCTCCAGAGAGCACGTTGAGAAACCGTCTGATGCACTGAAAATCGGACAGGAAATCACTGCAAAAGTAGTTGATTTCAACGAGGAAGACAAAAAAATCTCTCTGAGCATGAAAGCTCTGGAAAACGAAGAGCCAGTAGAAGAGTAAGAATAATTTAACTTGCAGGTGCTGCAGTTGGATGATTAGAATGCCGTAGACAACCGGGTTTCCTGAACAGACAGGAAACCTGTTGCCTGCGGTATTTTCTTATCATCCTGTTTTTGGCACCAGAAAAGAAAAAGGGGATGAAAGTTTATGTGGGAGACGAAGATTCTGGGTGTGGATCTGTACCACGTTCTAGCATGGTTCTGGCTGTACAGCTTCTGCGGATGGATCTGGGAGAGTTCCTATGTATCGATCCGGCAGAAAAAACTGGTCAACCGCGGTTTTGTCAATGGTCCGCTGCTGACACTGTACGGCACCGGCGCTGTTATGGTATACTTGATCCTGCGCCCGTTTGAAGCGAACGTCTGGGCACTGTATTTCGGAGGTGTCATTGTAGCGACGGTTCTGGAATATGTAACCGGCGTGCTGATGGAGACCATTTTTCATGCGCACTGGTGGACTACAGCAATCAGAAGTTTAATTTTCAGGGAAAGATCTGCCTCAGCAGTTCGATTGCCTGGGGATTCTTTACACTGGGGCTGTTTTATATTCTGCAGCCGATTGCCGTGAAAGTAGTGAATCTTGTTTCGGATACTACAGGAGAGATCATTGTTTCCGTTGTTACCGTCTGCTATCTGGTAGATTTTGGATTTTCCGCAGCCGCAGCATTCCAGCTGGGACAGAAGATGCGCAGTCTGGAGAAAACGTGGGGAGAATTTCTGAAATATCTGCAGAAATCCCGCTTTAACCAGCTTGCCGAGGAGATGAATGCGAAAGTACAGCAGTATCGTGCAGAGTATTCCAGAGATAAGATGAAAGAATATCTGGCCGAGAAACGCCAGACACTGTCTGAGGCAATGGAGCAGATGCAGAAGCTGGAGAAGGAGCGGAAAGAAGCCGAGGGAAGAAGAAATCCGCTTTCCGAGTCGAAGAACCGCCTGATGGAGTTCGGAGCAGAGCAGAAGGAACGCCTGACCGAGTTCGGAGCAGAGCAGAAAGAACGGTTTGCGGCACTTGGATTTGATGTGCGCAGCGATAAGATGCCGGATCTTAAAGAGTTGCTGGAGCGCTTTGATCAGATGACAAAACCGCAGCTTCCGACTAACTGGCTGATGCGCCTGACAACGAAACGTTATCTGCGCGCCTATCCGCATCTGCAGGGAACGCATCATGCTTCTCTGAAAAAGGAAGAAAAAAAGGCAGAAGAGAAAAAATAAAGGACTGCTTGGAAAGGACAGTCCCGGAAAAACGGCCGTGCATGCAAAAACGTGTACGGCTGTTTTATTTTCTGGTTTTGCTATCGTCTTTGAAAAAGAGCTGAAGCTCGGAGCAGAGATACTCTTTCAGGAGATCTTCCTGCGAAAAAAAGGCATCGGACCACTCAAAATAGTAAGGGCGGCTTTTGAAATTCTCGCGGAAGGCCGGGGTGAAAAACTCTTTCTGCTGCGGAAGAAATGTACCGGTCCGCCGCTGATAGCAGTTGGCAGCCTTTGCTTTCTGACGGTGTTCCGGATCGACAAACGCGCCAACGCTCTTGTGAACAGCCTGATCCTCCAGCGGAAGATAATAGTAATTTTTATAATCCGGGAAGAAATATTTCAGCTCCGCCGTATGCGTCTGCAGGGAGAGAGAAACCCGTGAACCAAAGGCTGTAAGAGAACCATCCGCGCAGACACGGGAGAGGAAAACCGGAACTTCCCGCTCGGGCTGCAGTGAAACTTCCAGTGTCTGTCCGGTAAAACGACACGACTGGACAGAAAAATCGCCGTGAAACAGGGCAGGAAGCGCGAGCAGTTCCAGAACAGAACCCATGCCGAGGACATCCTCATAATTGTGAAGGAAAAGCAGTTCCAGTTTCTTTTCATCCAGTGTCTGAAGATAGTCGTGGTAAACAGAAATCAACTGTTTTCCGTTAAGCTGATCCTTCCGTGGGAATGAGAGATACTGTTCCATATTTTTCTGTTTCATTGAAGAAAGTCCCAGGATTGACTGAAACGGGCGGAGTGCCTGATAAAGATCCAGGGATGCGACTGACGAAAGCGGATCTTCCATCTGATAAAACAGTGCTTTGTGTGTGAGGTAAGGAAGATCAAATGTCGTTCCATTAAAATGCACCAGCCGCTTCACGTCGGAAAGAAACGTGAAAAAAGAGACAAGCATCTCTTTTTCTTCGGTCGGTCGATCAAGAAACCACTGGCGCAGTGTGAAAGTATCCGCGGCCGGGTCAAAGAACAGCGCACCAATCAGATAGAGATGCGAGGTACGCCAGGAAAGGCCGGTCGTCTCAATATCGAAAAAGACATCGCCGTTTCTCAGATACATCTGAAGATTGGCAGAGAGAGCAGCGGGGTAGAATCTATGATCTGCATAAGGTTTTTTGTCTCCTTTGAAAAACTTTTTTGAATCTAAAGATATTATAAGACGAAAAAATCTGACATGCAAGAAAGACAGCGACTAATCGTTGCGTGATGAGAAAAGTTCTGCTATAATAGAATGTGCGTTCGCTTTCGAAAAAAGAAAACGGCGCTTTGGAGGAAAAACATGATTGCATTTATCAAAGGAACTGTAGATTCTCTTTCGGAAGGAAAAATGATTCTCGAAAGCCATGGAATCGGCTATGAGCTGAATATTCCAGCGAGTATGTTCGACGCAGGCATCCGGAGGGAGAAGAGTTAAAGATATATACCCATATGAGTGTGCGGGAAGACGGAATTTCCCTATTCGGCTTTCTGTCCCGTGAAGATCTTGAAATATACCGTATGCTGATCGGCGTAAGCGGCATCGGACCAAAAGCGGCGCTTGCGGTGCTGTCCACGCTTACTGCAGACAATCTGCGCTTTGCCGTCCTCTCGGAAGATGTCCAGGCGATTGCCAAAACACCGGGCATCGGAAAGAAGACCGCGCAGAAGCTGATTCTGGAATTAAAAGACAAATTCGACCTGCAGGAAGCGTTCGAGCAGAAGCTGGCAGGAAATCAGGCGGCTGCGGCGGTACGGCAGACAGGCGAACCGGATGCCTTCCAGGATGCGGTACAGGCGCTGACTGCGCTTGGCTACTCCGGAACGGAAGCACTGCAGGCAGTAAAGAAAGTCGAAATCACCGAAGGCATGGACAGCGAGGCTGTGCTGAAAGCGGCATTGAAGCATATGTTTTAGCAGATGGTCCTAAATTGTGGAAGAAGGAAACCTTATAACGATGGAAAGAAGAATTATCACAACTGACGTTCTCGAGGAGGACGTGAAAATCGAAGGTTCGCTCCGTCCCCAGCACCTGGACGACTACATCGGACAGGAAAAGACGAAAAAGAACCTGAAAGTATATATTGAAGCAGCAAAACAGCGAAGTGATGTTCTCGATCATGTGCTGTTTTACGGCTCCGGGACTGGAAAAACAACGCTGGCGGGCATCATTGCAAATGAGATGGGAACCCATATGAAGGTAACGAGCGGCCCGGCGATCGAAAAACCGGGTGAGATGGCAGCGATCCTCAACAATCTGCAGGAGGCGACGTCCTGTTTGTTGATGAGATCCACCGCCTGAACCGCCAGGTCGAGGAGGTTCTTTACCCAGCGATGGAGGATTTTGCGATTGATATCATGATCGGAAAAGGCTCTTCGGCGCGCTCGATCCGCCTGGATCTGCCGAAGTTTACGCTGGTCGGCGCAACAACGCGTGCAGGTCTTTTGACTGCCCCGCTCCGCGACCGGTTCGGTGTCATCCACCATCTGGAATTTTACACGGAGGAAGAATTGGCCAACATTATCCTGCACTCCTCAAAAGTACTGAATGTGGAGGTGGACCCGCAGGGAGCGCTTGAGATGGCGCGCCGTTCCAGGGGAACACCGCGTCTGGCAAACCGGATTTTAAAGCGTGTCCGCGACTTTGCCCAGGTGAAATACGATGGAAGAATCACAAAAGAGGTCGCATCATTTGCTCTCGATCTGCTGGAAGTAGACCGTTACGGACTGGATCAGACTGACCGGCTGCTTCTTACCACCATTATGGAAAAGTTCCAGGGCGGTCCGGTGGGACTCGATACCCTGGCAGCATCGATTGGAGAAGATGCCGGCACCATCGAAGATGTCTACGAGCCGTTCCTGATCAAATCCGGATTTATCAACCGCACTCCGCGCGGAAGAGTGGCAACGGAATTTGCCTGGCACCACCTGGGGCTGGAGGCACCGCGTAAGATCGAAGAGTAAAAGCCCTGAATCTTTCATTTTCTGTCGCTTTTTGCAGAAAAAGGTTGTTTTTCTTCCATTTTCGGTATATGATAGGTTATATTAGCCGGAAGTTTGGTCCGGTTAAATTCAGTGGAGGAAAAGCAAAAGAATGGCTGTAAAAAATACAACACAGGTTTTAATAGATGGAAAAATTATCACACTGGGAGCTATGAGAGCCCGGAATATCTGCAGAAAGTAGCTGCTTATCTGAATCAGAAGATCAGCGAACTTTCCCAGTCAGCCGGATACAACCGCCTGTCGGTGGATACGAAGCACACACTGCTTGCACTGAACATTGCAGACGACTATTTCAAAGCAAAAAGCCAGGTAGATACCCTCGAAGAGGATATGGAAGCCAAAGACCGGGAAACCTACGATATGAAGCACGATCTGATCGCAGCGGAAATCCAGGCCGGCGATCTGAAAAAAGAGCTGGAAGAGAAACGAATCGAGCTGGAACATGTGCGCGGCGAGATGGAAGAACTGCAGCGGCAGCTTGATAAGGCAAATAAGGATCTGGAAGATTTATTAAAAGCGTAAAAGAAGGAAAAACGGGGGATTGCGGAACAGGTAATCGCCCGTTTTTAGGAGATAAAGATGAAGACAGAATTATTAGCACCAGCCGGTTCGATGGAAGCGTTAAAAGCGGCGGTTTCCGCCGGTGCGGATGCCGTCTATCTCGGCGGAGCCGCATTCGGCGCAAGAGCGTATGCAAAAAATCTGGATGAGCAGGAGATTCTCTCAGCCATCGATTACGTCCATCTGCGGAACCGGAAACTGTATCTGACGGTCAACACCCTCTTAAAAGAGGAGGAACTGGAAGAGAAACTGTATCCGTATCTGCGTCCGTACTATGAGCAGGGACTGGATGCCGTGATTGTCCAGGATATGGGCGTTTTAAAGGCGGTCCGCTCCTGGTTCCCGGATCTCGACATTCATGCGAGCACACAGATGACAGTGACAGGATCTGCGGGAGCGCGTTTCCTGGAGAGCCTTGGCGCGACGCGTGTGGTACCAGCCCGTGAGCTTTCGTTTGCGGAGATCCAGAAATCCACCGGACGACCAACCTTGAAATTGAATGCTTCGTCCACGGGGCGCTCTGCTACTGCTATTCGGGACAGTGCCTTTTTTCCAGCCTGATCGGCGGGAGAAGCGGAAACCGCGGAAGATGCGCGCAGCCGTGCCGTCTGCCGTACGAAGCGTACGATAAAGACAACCACCGCATGGGGGAGCCGGGCGACCGCTATCCGTTAAGCCCGAAGGATATGTGTACGGTAGAACTGCTGCCGGAGATTGTAAAATCCGGGATTATGTCCCTCAAAATCGAAGGCAGAATGAAAAAGCCGGAGTATACAGCGGGCGTTGTCAGCATTTACCGCAAATACCTCGATCTGTACGAAAAAAAGCCGTCCCGTTTCCACGTTCTGCCGGAGGACATGAAAAAGCTGTATGAGCTGTATAACCGTGACGGTTTCAACAAAAGCTATTATACCGTAAGAAACGGACGCGATATGATGGCGCTGAAGAACGAAAAAGAGCAGGAAAATAAAAAGAAACAGCGCAGAAATGAGCAGCTCTTTTATGAGATCCAGAGAGATTATATCGAGACTGAGGCAAAAGAGCCGATTTCCGGCTTTCTGACCCTGTATCCGGGCCAGCCGGCGTTCTTAAGTGCAGAAAGCGGAAAATACAGCGTAACAGCAGAGGCGGGCATGTAGAACCGGCAAAGAAGCAGCCGCTGACAGAGGAACGCGTAAAAACACAGCTGGAAAAGACAGGCGAGACACCATTCTATTTCAAAGAACTCGATGTCTGTATGGATGACAACTGTTTCGTGCCGATGCAGACGTTAAACGAGCTGCGGAGAGGCGTTTCGGACCAGCTGGTGAAAGAGATGACAGAGCCATACCGCAGAAAAGCAGCGGAAAAGCCGGAACAGGAAGCAAAAGCATCTGGAAAACCGGACCAGGAGAACAGGGCAGAAAAGAAAATGGAGCTGACCGCATCTGCCGAGACGAGAGCCCAGTGGAATGCGCTGCTCGAGATTCCGGAGATCACGACGATCTACGCCGGCATGGGATGCTTCAAACGGGAAATCTTCGAAGAACAGGCGGAAAAAGGAATCCTGCAGGCGAAAGAACTGGGAAAACAGGTTTATCTGATGCTGCCGCACGTTGTGCGTGAAGGCGATCTGAAGGAATACCGCGACACGTTCCGCTGTCTGAAGGAGATCGGTCTTGGCGGTTTCCTGATCCGCAATCTCGAAAGCTTTTCATTTTTGAAAGAGATGGGAATGGAAAAGGATATCCGGCTCGATTACAGCGTTTACACGTACAACAGCCGTGCGCAGGCATTCTGGCAGGAGCAGGGCGTGCAGCGTGATACCGTTCCGTATGAGCTGAACGAGCGGGAAATCGGAAAACGTGACAATACGAACAGCGAAATGGTGGTCTACGGCTACCTTCCGATGATGGTTTCCGCCCAGTGTGTCCAGAAGAACCTGAACGGCTGCAATCACAGTTATTCTCTGGTACGCTTAAAAGACCGGATGGGAAAATACTTCCCGGTGAAGAGTTACTGCACCTCGTGCTACAGTGTGATCTACAACAGCCTTCCGCTCGGCCTGGTAAAAGAAGCCGATGAGATCCGGTCCATGCATCCGGCTGCGGTGCGGCTGAATTTTACCATCGAGACACTGGAGGAGACAAAAGAAATCGCCGCTGCGTTTGCTGGAACGTACTGTAAAGGAATCGCAGTTCCGGCCGAACAGGAATATACCAAAGGCCATTTCCGCCGGAAAGTAGAGTAAACGGTGAGAAAAAATAAGGGGAATTTATGGAAAATACCATTGTTCAGTTATCAAAATATGTGATTACCTTCCTCATGATCTGTTTTACCGTGCAGTCGTTTGCTGCACTCAAAGAGCGGGATGAGGATGAGCGCCATTACATTCTGATGCGGCAGATCATCATGATCATTCTGATGAATTTCATCTGTTTCTTCGTGATGTTCCTGCAGGAAGGCGAAGTATCAACGATTCAGATGTTTCTGCTCACGATGGCGTATATCCTGGGCGTACAGATCCTGTACCGCCTGATTTACCGGAAGGCATCGATGATCCTGGTAAACAACATGTGTATGCTGCTCTCGATCAGCATGATTATTCTGACGAGACTGAGCGTGTCAAAGGCGATGTCCCAGTACAAAATTCTGGCGGCATCCACACTGCTCTGCTTCATCATTCCGGTCATTGTCCGAAAGGGCAAGTTTCTGAAAAATCTGACCTGGATTTACGCTGTGCTCGGAATTGCCATGCTTTCCGTCGTTATGGTGCTTGGCTTTACTTCCGGCGGTGCGAAGCTGTCGATCGAAATCCACGGCATTACGTTCCAGCTCTCCGAGATTGCCAAGATCACACTCGTGTTCTTTATGGCAGGCATGCTGCGCGAGGATAATTCCTTTGGAAACGTTGTGAAAGCAACGGTCGTTGCGGCAGTTCATGTGCTGATCCTTGTTGCATCCACCGACCTTGGAACTGCGTTCGTCTTCTTTATGGCGTACGTGGTTGTAATCTATGTGGCAACGAGAAAAGCCAGATATCCGCTTTTGGGACTTGCGGGAATGAGTGCCGCCTGCGTTGTGGCGTATTTCCTGTTTTCCCATGTACGGAACCGTGTGGCACTCTGGCAGGATCCGATCGGAAACTGGGATATCAGCAGCCAGTTAGCACAGGGACTCTTCGGCATGTGCTCCGGCGGATGGTTCGGAACCGGCCTTTTCGAGGGACGGCCTGACATTATCCCGGTTGCAACGAAAGACTTTATTTTCTGTGCGATCTGTGAGGAGATGGGCATTATCTTCGGAATCTGCCTGATTCTGCTGTGCATGTCCACATTCCTTCTGATTATCAATATTTCCATGAAGATGAGCAAACGGTTCTACAAACTGATTGCCATGGGTCTTGGAACGGAATATGCGACACAGGTGTTCCTCACCATCGGAGGAACCATTAAATTTATTCCTATGACAGGTATCACGCTGCCGCTGGTCAGCTATGGAGGAAGCTCTATGTTCTCCACGGTGCTGATGCTGTCGATCATTCAGGGATTGTACATTTTAAGGGAAGACGAAGGTGAGGAGCTTGAGAAAAGACAAAACAAGAAGAAACGAAACCAGCAGAAAAACGACCCAGGCGCCAAGAAAAAACGACGCCCGGACGAAGAGACCGAAAGACGAAAGAAGAGCGGCAGCCGGAACGACGGACAGGGAACCCGCCAGAAGTACCGCGAGCAGCCGGATGAATTCGAACGGCGGATCGAAGAGCAGACCGAGAACAGCCTCCACTGGTAAGGCGGCAAACAACGGCGCAGGGCCGTATCTGATCGTTTCGTTCCTGTTCGTGGCCATGTTTCTTGGGCTGATCGCGTATCTCGTTTACTTTAATGTCGTGCGGAAAGAAGAATTTCTGAATAGTTCTTACAATACGAGACAGAATAACTATGCAGAGCGCGTGATCCGCGGAACAATCTATTCTGCGGACGGCCAGGAACTGGCAAAGACGACGACAGATGAAAACGGGGATGAGGTAAGAACGTATCCGTTCGGCAGCCTGTTTGCGCAGGTGGTTGGCTACACGGGAAAAGGAAACAGCGGCCTCGAATCTTCCTACAACTATATGCTGATGGAGTCCCATACAAGTAAGTTAAAGCAGGTAAAGAATGAATTCAGCGATGCGAAGAACCCGGGAGACAGTCTCTATACAACGCTGAATACAACACTCCAGCAGGCCGCGGCCGATGCACTGGACGGATACCGCGGTGCAGTTGTCGTGCTGGAGGCAAAAACGGGCCGTGTACTTGCCAATGTGAGCAATCCGGTTTTTAATCCTAATACGATTGATGAGGACTGGGAGGCACTGAACGCAGACGATGAGAGCGGCGTGTTTCTGAACCGCGGTCTGCAGGGAAGATATCCGCCGGGATCTACGTTCAAGATTGTTACTTCGCTTGCGTATCTCCGTCAGAACGGCACACTGGACGGTTTTTCGTTCGACTGTGACGGTGAGCTGACAGCAGGAAACTATACGATTCACTGCTCCGGCGGTGAAGTGCATGGACCGGAAGATTTTGCAGGTGCGTTTGCACATTCGTGCAACTCTGCCTTTGCACAGATTGGCCTTGGGCTGGATAAAGATGCCTTCCGCTCGCTGGCGGATTCCCTGTATCTGAACAGCCGTCTGGATCTGGAGCTTCCGACCAGCAAAAGTTCTTTCGACCTTGATTCGACAACGGCGGATGCTCTTGTGATGCAGACCTCCATTGGCCAGGGCGATACGCTGGTAACACCGATGGAGATGGCACTGATCGCCTCCGCGGTTGCAAATGATGGAGAAATGATCAAACCGCGTTATGTGGACAACATTGTGTCTGCGGGCGGACAGGCAGTCAAAACCTTTTACAAAGAGTCTCTTGGCACGGTAATGTCCGAGAGCGAAGCCAATACGCTGACAGAGCTGATGAAAGGCGTTGTCCAGAGCGGAACTGCAGTTTCACTTTCGGATCTGCCGTACAATATCGCCGGTAAAACAGGAACCGCAGAACACGGAAGCGACGGAGAGACACCGCATTCCTGGTTTGTCGGATTCTCCAATGCGGATGATCCTGATATTGTCATTGCTGTTGTGGCAGAAAACGGCGGATATTCGAGTGAAGTCGCTGTACCGATTGCAAGACAGGTAATTGAAGCATATTATGCACAGCAGTAAACGATGAAAAAAACGCGTTCGAACCGGAAGGATGGGTTCGGGCGCGTTTTCTGAATTTTTAGAAAAATGTTAGAAAAAGGATGCGGTTTTAAGGTTGCGCGGGGGCGGGAAAAGAGGTATACTTTTTAACAGAAGATCTGGCGGCAAGCGGGAAGAAAAGAGCTGTCAGGGAATGGAAAAAGCCAGAAGGAGCTTAAAACGTATGATCGAAGCAGTAAGCTGCGGAGGTATCGTAATCTACCGTGGAAAAATATTGACGCTTTACAAAAGCTACCGCAACAAATATGAAGGCTGGGTTCTGCCGAAAGGAACCGTTGAGCCGGGAGAAACCCATGAACAGACTGCTGTCCGCGAGGTATATGAGGAGTCCGGCGTACACGGCACCATCATCAAGTACGTGGGAAAAAGCCAGTACAGCTTCAGCATTCCGGAGGACACCGTGGAAAAAGAGGTGCACTGGTATCTGATGGTCTCATCCGGCTACTACAGCCGTCCACAGAGAGAAGAATACTTTGTGGATTCGGGCTATTACAAGTATCACGAAGCATATCATCTGCTGAAGTTTTCCAATGAACGGCAGATTCTGGAAAAGGCCTATCAGGAGTATCTGGAACTGAAGAGAGCAAATTTATGGAAGGTTCAGCACAGGCTCAGGGAAAATATGGTAAACTGGTATAAAAATCTGTACGTCGGGGATACTGCAAAAAAGAAACAGAAAAAATGGATGCGCCGGATTGAGAACAAAAAAGCAGTTCCGGGAGTCTGGCTCCTCACACTGCCTTCCAGTCAGCAGAACAATCTGGATGTAATTCCGGCGGATCTGCTTTTGCAGCCGGCCGTGCGGAGAAACTGTCCGATGATTGTCGGACTTGCCGTGTCGCGCGAGGAAGCTTTTGAGCTTGTGGAGGCGATCGCATTGGAAACTTATCGGGAAACCGGAGAAGTAAAATCCGGGAATGGCTGCTGAACCGGATTGAGGGATGTGAATGATACATATACTATTCATGATTTTGAAGGCACTGGGGATTTTACTCCTTGTTTTACTGTTTCTCGTGCTTCTTATCGTCTGCACCGTCCTGTTTCTTCCTTTTTGCTACCGGGCGCAGGTTCTGAAAGAAGAAGAGGGATTTGCCTGCGTAAAAGCGAGCGGAAGAGTATCGTGGCTTTTCGGAGCTGTCGCGCTGACGGCCTCGTATGAGGAACAGAAGCCGGAGGCGCAGATTCTGCTTTTCGGGGCATCACTGGAAACATGGAAACGGCGGCTGAAAAAGATCCGCCGGGGAGAAGCGTCCGTGCCCCGGACGGAGGAAAATGAGACAGAAAATGCGCCGGAAGCAGAAAAAACAGCAGAGCAGAAAGAACCGGACCAGACAGAAAAACAGCAGAAGGTGACAGCACAGAAGGAGCAGCCAGAGCAAGAGCAGGAACCGGATGCGCCGAAAAAAAGCATTCTGGAACGGTTTTTCGGAAGGATCGAATATCTTCCGGAAAAACTGCTGAATCTTGCCAGCCGTCTGCTGCAGACAGCTTTCCGGCTGTTGGAACTTCCGTTCCGTCTGCTTGAAAAACTGGAGCAGAAAATCCAGGCAGGCAGACGGTTAAAAAGAAAGTGGGAGAGTGTGAAAAAATTCTTCCGTTCGAAGATGTTCCGTGAGGCGCTGCTCCATGCAAAGAAAGAAGTGCTTTATTTCCTGAAGAAAGCAGCACCGAAAAAAGTAACCGGCACAGTCCGGTTCGGATTTGACGATCCGGCACTGACCGGAGAGACACTCGGCATTCTGGGTATGATTTATGGAAAACTGCCGAAAGACCTTTCCATCCAGCCGGATTTCGAACAGGAAATTCTCCAGGGCGATGTCCGGATGAAAGGAAGTTTTCAGGCTGTGACAGCAGCCGGCATTGCACTTCGATTATTCCGGGATCAGAATCTTCGGAAAACCATACGACATTTCAAACACAAGGAGGCCTAAAAGATGGCAGAAAAGGACAACACATTTCAGAATACCGTAGAAGCACTGTTCCGCGGAATGGACAGTTTTATCACAACAAAGACGGTCGTAGGTGAGGCGATCCACATTGAGGATACGATTCTTCTGCCGCTGGTAGACGTTTCCTTCGGCGTGGGAGCGGGTGCATTCGCAGAAAATGCAAAGAACAATGCAGGAGGCGGTATGGGCGGAAAAATTTCTCCGAGCGCCGTTCTTGTCATCAGCAAAAACGGAACGCGTCTGGTCAACATCAAAACCAGGATGCTGTCACCAAAATCATTGACATGGCTCCGGATCTGATCAGCCGCTTTACCGGCAAAAAGGAAGAGGAAGGGTATACCGCAGAGAAAGTAGAGCATATAATAAACCAAGAGGCGGATAAGGAGTAAGCTCGTTTGTGCAGAATTTTAGGTTTTCTGCTGTTCTGGATGGGGGTCGGGCTTCTCATCAGCCTGATGATCCGCAGCTCATTTCTTACGGTTCTTGCGGCCGCTTTGCTGCTGTGCGTGGGATATCATCTGTTCTGCAATACAGGGGAATAGTGAAAAATACACAAAAAGATCGGAAATGAACTGGCTGATTTGTACAGAGAAATACTTGCAAAATGAAGAAAGCTGCGCTATAATAAGTCCATCTTAAATGAATCAGCCAACTATACTAATATCATAGATCAAGACGAGGGCGTCTTACCAGAACGAAAGTTTCGGTAGGATGCTCTTTTTCTTTTGCTAAGCATATGGATCGTTGGCAGGTTCAGCTTAAGAGACCACGCTATTTTTTTCTCCCTTTTAAAATATAAAAAATAGAGCACAACAGGGCATAAGCGAAAACTTATGTCCTGTTTGCTCTTCCCAGAACTTTTTTTAAAATCTTAATTCTATTTTTGAACAGCAAAAAAGCCTTCCCGGACTGGAAAGGCCTTTTAACCATTCAACTTATGCACGCTCTACTTTTCCGGATCTTAAGCAGGAAGTACATACGTACATTTTCTGCGGTACACCGTCAACTTTAACTTTGACAGATTTTACGTTAGATTTCCACATTTTATTGCTTCTTCTATGTGAATGACTTACGTTGTTTCCGAAATGAGCACCCTTCTCACAAATTGCACACTTTGCCATGATTGCACCTCCTTGACATACGTACTTGAGTCAAAACGCATTTTAGACTCACAACATAAGTCATTCTAACAGATCTATACCGGTTTTGCAAGTAAAAAATGAAAAAATTATATGAATTTTGAAGGTTTTTCATTTTAAACTTTCTTTTTTGCGGAAAAGCGGTTATAATGTATCGTAGAGTGGAGTCAGTTATTCCTGTCTCCATGTGTTTTGAATAGTATGATGGAATTGGAGGATACAAGGCATGAAAGGTCGTATGAATACAGGCTTGGGAGAAATCGTAATCAATCCGGATGTAATCGCCCTGTATGCGGGCAGCGTTGCTGTGGAGTGCTTCGGCATTGTCGGAATGGCAGCGGTAAACATGAAAGATGGACTGGTCAAACTTCTGAAAAAAGAGAGTCTGACACACGGAATTAATGTATCGATTTCGGAAAATAAAATTTCCCTGGATTTCCACGTGATTGTTTCTTACGGAGTCAGTATTTCTGCCGTAACAGATAACCTGATCAATAATGTGAAATACAAGGTGGAAGAGTTCACCGGAATGGAAATTGAAAAAATCAACATCCTGGTTGAAGGCGTTCGCGTCATCGACTGATGGTAATAGGAGGAAATGAAGAAAGTGGCTACAAATACAATTGATGCCGGCTTACTGGCAAAAATGTTTCTGGCTGGTGCAAAAAATCTGGAAGTAAAGAAAGAGTGGATCAATGAGCTGAACGTGTTCCCGGTACCGGACGGCGACACAGGTACCAACATGACGCTGACGATCATGTCCGCAGTCAAGGAAGTAAACTCGCTCACAGAAGTGAACATGTACAACCTTTCCAAGGCAATCTCTTCCGGTTCTCTGCGCGGTGCCAGAGGTAACTCTGGCGTTATTCTTTCCCAGCTCCTTCGTGGCTTTACCAAGAGATCCGCGACTATCAAGAGCTGAATGCAGAGATTCTTGCAGAGGCAATGGAAAAAGCAGTCGAGACTGCATACAAAGCCGTTATGAAGCCAAAAGAAGGTACCATCCTGACCGTGGCAAAGGGAGCAGCAGAGAAAGCAGCAGAGCTTGCACCGGAAAGCGAAGATCTGAACGCATTCATCGAGGACGTTCTCGCGCATGCAGAGTACGTGCTCTCCCAGACACCAGAGATGCTGCCGGTATTAAAAGAGGCAGGCGTTGTGGATTCCGGCGGACAGGGTCTCTTAACCGTACTGCAGGGCGCATATGACGCGTTCCTCGGGAAAGAGATTGATCTGAATTTCGAGATGCCGGAAGCAAAGACAGAATTTGTCAGACCGTCCAAAGAGACAGAAAAAGAAATCAAATTCGGCTACTGTACCGAGTTTATCATTATGCTGGAAAACCCGCTTCCGGATGAAGAGGTTTATGCATTCAAAGATTTCCTGAACGGAATCGGAGATTCGATCGTTCTCGTTGCAGACGATGAGCTGGTTAAGGTACACGTACATACCAACGATCCTGGAAAAGCAATTTCCAAGGCGCTGACGTACGGACAGCTGACCAGAATGAAGATCGACAACATGCGTGAGGAGCATCAGGAGCGCCTGATCAAGAACGCAGAAAAGATCGCAGCACAGCAGGCAGAGGAAGATAAGAAGAGAAAAGAAGCAGCAAAACAGCCGCCGAAGGAGAACGGATTCATCGCCGTGTCCATCGGAGAGGGAATCAAAGAGATCTTCCAGGGACTCGGTGTTGATTACTTGATCGAGGGCGGTCAGACCATGAACCCGAGCACCGAGGATATGCTGACTGCAATTGAGAAGGTCAATGCAAAGAATATCTTTATTCTGCCGAACAACAAAAATATCATCCTCGCAGCAAATCAGGCAAAAGCCATGACTGAGGACAAAAATATCATCGTTGTTCCGACCAAAACCGTTCCGCAGGGCATCACAGCCATGATCAGCTATGTGCCGGAGAAATCTGCAGAAGAGAACGAGGAGGCCATGACAGAGGGCATCCAGATGGTGAAAACCGGTCAGGTAACGTACGCGGTACGTGATACCCACATCGATGAGAAAGAGATCCATCAGGGCGACATCATGGGACTTGGCGATCACGGACTTCTCGCTGTCGGACAGGATATTCTTACCGTTGCAGAAGAAACCATCCGCGCCATGGTCGATGAGGACAGCGAGCTGATCAGCATCTACTACGGTGAAGATATGAGTGAGGAAGATGCCGAAAGCCTTGGCGAAAAAATCGAGCAGGCATATCCGGACTGCGATGTGGAAGTAAACTATGGCGGACAGCGATTTACTACTGTGTCGTTTCGGTTGAATAAGAGTAAGGAAAGAAAAATATGAATACGGAACCCCTGACAACACTGAAGGGGATCGGTGAAAAAACGGAGAAGCTGTTTGCAAAAATAGGAATCTACAATTTGCAGCAGCTTCTGCATTATTATCCAAGAGATTATGACTGCTATGCAGAGCCGGTTCCCCTTCGCGAATGCAGACAAGAGGAAAAGAATGCGGTATACGGAAGAATTGTCCACAGTCCGTCGGTAAAAGGAAACCAGAGAAAGAGCGTCGTTGTCCTGGAACTCTACGAGGAGCCGGTGCGGCTGCAGCTTACCTGGTTTAATATGCCGTTTCTGCGGAGCACGCTGAAGAAAGGCAGTGTTTTTATCTTCCGCGGAAAGATACAGGAAAAATCAGGCCGTCTCGTGATGGAGCAGCCGGAAATCTTCACTCCTGCCGCATACCATGAGCTTCTGGCAAGTCTTCAGCCGGTTTATGGACTGACAGCCGGTCTCACGAACAAGATGGTGAGCAAGGCCGTCGCACAGGTGCTGGAACGATGCGCACCTGCGCAGGACTATCTGCCGGAAAAAATCCGTGCCCGGTATGAACTCTGTGAAATCAATTATGCCCTCCATGAGGTTCATTTTCCAAAAGACCAGGAGCATCTGAAAACGGCGCGGCGCAGAATTGTGTTCGAAGAGTTTTTTCTCTTCATCCTGTCCCTGCGGCAGTTAAAAGAGCAGACGGAGGGAATTACCAATGCGTTCCCGATCCGCGCCGTCTGGAAGACGGAGGAAGTCATCGAAAATATGCCGTACCGTCTCACGAATGCACAGATGCGTGTGTGGGGTGAACTGGAGCGGGACTTAAAAGGTCATACCCGCATGGCGCGGCTGGTACAGGGAGATGTCGGAAGCGGAAAGACGATTCTGGCATTCCTTGCAATGATTATGACAGCTGAGAACGGCTACCAGTCGGCGCTGATGGTTCCGACGGAGGTTCTGGCGCGGCAGCATTATGAATCGCTCTGCACTCTGTTGAAAGAAAACAATCTGACGGAATACAATCCCCGCCTTCTGACTGGATCCACGAAAGCAAAAGAACGCCGGGAAATCTATGCCAGTCTGGAAGACGGAAGCTGCAAAATGGTGATCGGCACACATGCACTGATTCAGGAAAAGGTACAGTACAAAAATCTGGCGCTTGTCATCACAGACGAACAGCACCGCTTCGGTGTCCGGCAGAGAACGGCACTTGCTGAAAAAGGGGAACCGCCGAATGTTCTCGTTATGAGTGCAACGCCGATTCCAAGAACCCTGGCTATCATTCTGTACGGAGATCTTTCGATTTCTGTGATTGATGAACTTCCGGCGAAGCGTCTGCCGATCAAAAACTGTGTGGTGGATACGTCTTACCGTCCAAAAGCTTACCGCTTTATCACGCGTCAGGTCGAACTGGGCCGTCAGGCGTATGTGATCTGCCCGATGGTGGAGGAGAGCGAGGGTCTGGAAGCGGAAAACGTCACCGACTATACACAGCTCCTGAAAAAAGAGCTGCCGGGCATCACAGTAGAGATGCTGCACGGACAGATGAAGGCGGCGCAGAAAAACGAGATCATGGAGCGGTTCGCCAGCGGAGAAATCCAGGTACTCGTCTCGACGACAGTCGTGGAGGTCGGTGTCAACGTGCCGAATGCGACGGTGATGATGGTGGAAAATGCCGAACGGTTCGGCCTTGCGCAACTCCATCAGCTCCGCGGACGTGTCGGAAGAGGAGAGCATCAGTCCTACTGTATTTTCATCCGCGGAAACAAAGATCAGGAGACCGCCAACGTCTGGAAATCCTGAACCATTCGAACGACGGGTTTTATATTGCTTCGGAAGATTTGAAACTGCGCGGCAGCGGCGATCTGCTGGGAACGCGCCAGAGCGGGGATATGGAATTCCGGATGGCAGATATTTTCCGGGATGCCGATATCCTGCAGAAAGCGAGTGAGGCGGCTTCAGAACTGCTTGCCGACGATCCTTATTTTGAAAAACCGGAGCATGAACTGCTGAAAAAGGTAATGAAATCGTATCTTGATCTGGAAAACCACGACATTGGATTGTGAAAAGTTACAAAAAAATCCGGCTTTAAAATGCAAAATCGGATAAAAATAACAGCCTGATTGGATAGTATGGAAAATGACTGTACAATTTCGTGGAAAATTCGTGCGAAATCAGATATTACTTGAAATGACAAAAAAAATTCATGTATCATAAACAAGGAATCAAAAAATGTGCGGACCGTGAGTGTCAAGCGTTCGCCTGAATGATAGTTCGCAGGACGGCTCTTCCAAAATATACAGGGCCGGTCCAAATGGGAGGAAACAGATATGGTAAAGAAAAAACCAGCTGCCCAGGCTAAGACAGCAGAGAACGAGACAGTAAAGTAGAGACCAAAGCAGCAGAAAAAACAACCGCAGCAGAGAAAGAAACTGTAAAAGAAGTTGCAAAAGAAGTTGTAAAGGAAACTGCAGCAGCAGAGGAAGCACCTGCAAAAGCAGAAGAAAAACCGGCAGCAAAAGCTGCAAAAACAACCCGCACAACAGCAAAGAAAACAACGACAAAGAAAGCGGCTGCACCGAAAAAACCAGCAGCAGTGAAAAAGCCGGCAGAGAAAAAAGCACCTGCAAAAGCAGCAAAGAAAGAAGCGGAGCAGGAGATGATTCTGCAGTTCGGCGGAAGAGAAATCAAGGAGAAAGATCTGTACGAGAGAATCCAGCAGATCTGGATCGAAGGATATGGCAAGAAAGCAGAGGAATTAAAGAGCCTGAAGGTTTATGTAAAACCGGAGGAATTTACTGCTTACTACGTAATCAATGATGATGTAACCGGAAGCATTGATCTGTAAGTATTATGTACCAGCTCTGCAGGAGCAAGAAAAAAGCGTGAGCTTTTCCGAAAAGAAAAGAGCTCACGCTTTTTGATGCCTGTTCCGGCATCAGGATGTTATACCGGGATGATTAGTACTGGCCAGAAGAACCGCCGGACATCTGGCGTTCCTGCTGCTCAATCATCTTTTTGACCATATAACCTCCGACAGAACCATTCTGTTTGGAAGTCAGGTTACCGTTGTAGCCATCACTGAGCGGCACGCCGAGTTCGCTTGCCACCTCAAATTTGAATTTGTCCAGAGCGCCTTTTGCTTCTGGTACTGCTGCGGTATTCGATGAACGATTCGCCATGTTCATTCCCTCCTTTATCTTTGTGCTTGTTAAAAGCTGCTGTGAAGCAGATCCGGATGTGTTTTTCATCTGTTCTGCTACGGTCATAGTATGTGGAAAGAAAACAAAAATAAACTTCCAGATTCTGTATTTTTTCCGGAAAAGCGGAGAAAGTAAAAGAAGAAGGAAAAATGGAACGGCAGAAAAAAATATAAAAACTGTGTAAAAAATTCACAAAAAGAATTGCGTATTGAAAATAAATTTGTTATAATTGCTGTACATGGTAGTAAAAACAGGAGAAGGGGCGGTTTGCAGTAATGAATATTGGAATCATAGCACACAACAGCAAGAAGAGTCTGATCGAGGATTTCTGTATTGCATACAAGGGAATCCTCATGAAACATGAGGTGTACGCCACCGGAACCACCGGACGGCGGATTGAAGAGGTGACGAACCTTCATGTACACAAGTTTCTGCCTGGAAGCGTAGGCGGAGACAAACAGTTTACCGAGATGATTGAACGCGGCGATATGGATATGGTAATTTTCTTTTACAATCCGACGATGATCAATCCGAAAGAGCCGGATGTCTACAAAATTATCCGTACCTGCGACCAGTACAATATCCCGATTGCAACAAATATCGGAACCGCGGAGTCTCTGATTTTGGGACTTGCAAGAGGAGATCTGGACTGGAGAGAGCAGTTGAAAGCCGACTGATCCATCAAACAAAAACAGTAAGGACGAAAATAAGACCAACATGAGAGTAATAGCAGGAAAATGCCGGAGTCTTCCATTAAAGACGGTTCCCGGCAGACAGACCCGGCCGACGACGGACCGGATCAAAGAAACCTTATTTAATATGCTTCAGCCGTATCTGCCGGATGCGCGTTTTCTCGATCTGTTCGCCGGAAGCGGGGCGATCGGAATCGAGGCGTTGAGCCGCGGCGCCGAGCGCGCGTGGTTCGTAGAGCAGAACAAAGCTGCAGCAGACTGTATCCGGCAGAATTTAAAATTTACGAAGCTGGAACAGCAGGCAGTGCTCCTGCCCATGGAAGCGCATGCAGCTCTGCAGTCGCTTCAGGGACAGGAGCCTTTTGACTGCATTTTTATGGACCCGCCATACGATAAGGGACTGGAAAAGGACGTGCTGTATGCGTTCCGCGACGCCTCTTTTATCGGTGAGGATACCTTAATTATTGTAGAAGCATCGCTGAATACTGATTTCGACTGGGCGGAGGATGCCGGATACGAAATTCTGAAGAAAAAAATCTATAAGACAAATGTCCATGTATTCCTTACCCCGAAAAGCAAACACGAAGGAGTAAAAGAATCATGAAGACAGCCGTATACCCGGGAACTTTTGACCCTGTAACGTATGGTCATCTGGATGTTATCTTGCGTGCATCCAAGCTTTTTGACCGCGTAATCGTGGGAGTTTTACATAATTCCTCAAAATCTCCGTTGTTTTCTGTGGAAGAACGTGTTAATATACTAAAGAAAGCGACCCAGGACATTCCAAATGTCGAAGTCCGTTCTTTCAGCGGGCTCGCTGTTGATTTTGCGAAGGAATGCCAGGCGCATACGATCGTCCGCGGACTCCGCGCGATCACAGACTTTGAATATGAACTGCAGATGGCACAGACGAACCGCGTTCTGGAACCGGAAGTAGATACCACGTTTCTGATTACCTCGCTGGAGTATGCGTACCTCAGCTCCACGGTAGTAAAAGAAGTAGCTGCTTTTGGCGGCGACATTCACAAATTTGTTCCGGATTTTGTGGAAAAAGAAATCCGCGCAAAGTATGCCGCCCGAAATTCAGAAGGAATGCCGCAGGATAAAAGATAAGGAGAATTAAAATGAGCAGCAGAATTGAACAGATCATCGAAGAAATTGAGGAGTATGTAGAGAGCTGTAAATATCAGCCGCTGTCTACCACCAAAATCGTTGTAAATAAAGAAGAATTAGAAGAGCTTCTCCGTGAGCTCCGTCTGAAAACACCGGACGAGATCAAACGGTACCAGAAGATCATCAGCAACAAAGATGCGATTCTGGCAGATGCACAGAACAAGGCAGATGCCATCATTGCAGAGGCACAGGCAAAGGCAAGAGAGATGGTAGAGCAGAGTGAAGTGATGCAGTCAGCATACGCACAGGCAAATGAGACCGTCAACAATGCAAACCAGCAGGCACAGGAAATCCTGGATGCTGCAACCAACGATGCCAACAGCATCCGTCTCGGTGCCATCGGATATACCGATGATATGCTTGCCAACTTAAGCAATATTATGACGACTGCATTAAACGATGCAGGAGAGAAATACAACAGCTTTGTAGAATCCCTGACAAGCTGCTACAATACCGTTGTTCAGAACAGAAGTGAGCTCTCCCCGCAGTGCTCCGGAAGAAGAGCAGCCAGAGGAAGAAGTTGTCGTACCGGAATATGATCCGGCATCAGAAGAGGAAAGCGAAGAGGAATAAACCAAGCGTTCCTGCGAAAGCAGCACAGCAGAGCTTCCCGGCAAGATAAGGCCAGAGGGCAGACCGCTGTTATGGATCATACAGTTTGTCTGGGCAGCGACAGAGAGACCGCCGAAGGCGGCGCAGGTAAGGACAGCAGAGACTTTTCCGGCGTAAGGAAGAGAGGACGCGGCAAGCTGTGCGATTCCCGTCGTGATTTCCAGCACGCCGCAGAGCAGGGGCGAGGCGGAACCAAACGGATGCAGATCCATCAGAAGTCCGGACAGAATGGAAAACAGGATGATGTATCCGCCAAGCTGTGTAATGATTTCAAATCCGTTCATGATAGAGGTGTCCAGCAGGTTTCCTTTGGAAGTCTGTTTTGACATCTCTTTTTTTTCCATGGAATGTGTCCGATGGGCGGTGTGCCGGTGCAGGCGGAAGCGGCGGAAAACAAGCCGGAACAGAAAACCAGTTAGAAAATTGGAACCGTAAAGCACGCCGAAGACGAAGCCGGGATGGATCTGTCCGGAAAACGCAGTTAAGATAACATAGGAAGACAGAAAGGCAGGACTCGGACTGCTGCAGAAGGTTAAAAGATAGCACGCTTCGTTCCGGTCAATTTCTTCTGCCTCATAGAGCTGGGCAGTGATGCGCGCTCCCATGGGAAAACCGCAGAAAAGACCGAGAAAAAGTGCATAAAACCCAGCCGGGGAAAGACCGAAAACCGTTTGAAAAAAAACTTCTGCACGGGCAGAGATCCGCCGCGCGGCTCCTGTTTCCAGAAGAAGAGATGTCAGAATCAGAAACGGCAGAAGTGACGGAAGAATGGTATGAAACCAGAGATTGACACCCTCGCAGGCATAGAAAAAAGTCCGCGCGGGAAAGATAAGAAGACAGAAAAAAAGAAGCAGGGAAGAGAGAAATAAAAGTGATTTTTCATGACGTTCGAACCTCCTCCCGCTTTCTAAAATAGAGTATGACGAAGCTTTGAAAAAAGAAGATGGGAGAAGAAAAAATGAGCGTATTAGCAGGATTAAAACCGGAACGGGTATTTTATTATTTTGAAGAGCTCTGCCGCATTCCGCACGGCTCCGGAAACACAAAAGAAGTGAGCGACTATCTGGTTCAGTTTGCAAGGGACCATGAATTATCCTGGTATCAGGATGCGTCCAACAACGTGATCATCCGCCGCCCGGCATCGAAGGGATGTGAATTGGCTCCGACCGTGATTCTGCAGGGCCACTGCGATATGGTCTGCGAGAAGAAGCCGGGCAGCAGCCACGATTTTACGAAGGACGGTCTTGAGATTCACATCGACGGCGATGAGATTTATGCCAGGGACACGACGCTTGGCGGAGACGACGGAATTGCCGTTGCCTATATGCTGGCTGTGCTGGAATCGGATGATCTGCAGCTTCCGGCCATCGAGGCACTGATTACGACGGATGAAGAGATCGGACTGCTCGGCGCAGCAGCATTAAACGGGAATGAATTAAAGGGAAGAACACTGTTAAATATGGATTCTGAAGAGGAAGGCATTCTCACCGTATCGTGCGCAGGCGGTATGACAGCCATGATGGATCTGCCGGTGCGCAGAAGCGAAGTGATGGGTGAGCAGATGGAAGTGACGATTTCCGGTCTTGCCGGTGGCCATTCCGGTACGGAAATCCACAAAAACCGTGCCAACTCCAACATTCTGGCGGGCCGTTTCCTGTACGAACTGGCAGGAAAGATGGATTATGCCTGATCGAGCTGGAGGCGGTTTAAAAGACAACGCCATTCCGCGGACAACCCGCATGCTTCTTGCCATCGACGGCGGAGAGAAAGAGATCTTAAAAGAGGAAGCATCACGCTTCACCGAAAATCTTTGCAGAGAGTACAGCGGAACAGATGACGGTATTACCGTTACGGTAGAGAAAACAGGCGAGGGCGCTGCACCGGCGCTTCATCCGGTCAGCCTGCAGAAAACCGTCTTTTTCCTGATGAATCTTCCGAACGGGGTACAGAAGATGAGCGGCCAGATCCCGGGACTGGTGGAAACATCCCTGAACCTCGGCATTCTGAAATTAGAGCCGGATCACCTGCATGCGTGTGCAAGTGTGCGGAGCTCCGTGGGAAGTGCAAAAGAAGCCCTTTCCGACAAGCTGGAGTATCTGATCGGTTTCCTGGGCGGTGAGTTCCACGTAGAGGGCGCGTACCGGCATGGGAGTATAAAGAGGATTCTGCCCTCCGCGATCTGATGGTGGCGGAATATGAAGCCATGTATGGACAGAAACCGGCAGTGGAAGCGATTCATGCCGGACTGGAATGCGGTCTGTTCTATGAAAAGCTTTCCGGTCTTGACTGTGTATCTTTCGGCCCGAACATGAAAGCAATCCACACGACCGAGGAGCGGCTTTCGATTTCCTCCGTGGAGAGAACGTATCAGTACCTGTGCCGCGTTCTGGAGCAGCTTTCGAAACGGCAGGCATAAAAAACTGCCCGTGTCTATTTCAAAAAAGTTTCTGAAAAACAGTCATAAAACAGAAAAGACAGGCATAAAGTAACAGGGTGGGGATTGAATTTCCAAAACGTTTACCATCCGATAAGAAAAATGGCTGAAAGCAGGAGCAAAAAAGGAGATTAGGGGACATGGATATACTGTTATGGCATGAGATTCTGGAACCATACGAGCTGGCTGTCAAGGAATTACAGGTGAAATTCCGGCATCTGATCAAGGAGCACCACGGAAAAGGCTGTACTCACCGATCGAGAGCGTGAGCGGCCGTGTGAAGAGTGTTTCCAGTATTCTGGAAAAAATGCAGAGAAAGGGCATTGTGCCCGAAGAGATGGAGGAGCAGGTGGAGGATATCGCGGGCATCCGCATCATCTGCCAGTTCGTTGAAGATATCGAAAAGGTTGCCGACCTGATCCAGAAGCGGTCGGATATTGAGATTAAGAGCGAGAAAGACTACATCCGCCACATGAAGGACAGCGGTTACCGGAGCTATCACCTCATTGTTTACTATACCGTGGAGACGATGAACGGCCCGAAGCGCATCCAGGTGGAAATCCAGATCCGCACGATGGCGATGGATTTCTGGGCGACGATTGAGCACTCGCTGCAGTACAAATATAAGGCAAACATTCCGGATCACATCCGGGAGCGCTTAAGCGCAGCTGCAAAGGCGATTATTGTGCTGGATAATGAGATGTCCTCTGTGCGGAGTGAGATTATGGATGCACAGAATTCCTCCCAGATGCAGCGGAATCTGATCACGGATATCCTGAATAATATCGAGAATCTTTACAAGGTGACGAACAAACGCGAAGTAGAAAAAATTCAGGATGAGTTTTATCACATCTATGCGCAGAACGATCTGCAGGAGTTAAAACGGTTCCACAAAGAACTGGATCTGATTGCAGAGGGATACCGCGCACAGGCAATTACAGACGAACTTTAGAACAAAAGGGGATAAACGGATATGATCACACTGCCGGAAGCCTTTGAGCAGGAGATGAAACAGCTGCTCGGTGAGGAAGAATATGAGGCATACTGCAAGACATTTGACGAGGCGGTACATAGAGGACTGCGGGTAAACAACGGAAAAATTTCGACAGAAGAGTTTCTTAGGCGGACCGATATTCCGCTTAAGAAGGTTCCGTGGATCCCCAATGGATTTTATTACGATGAAGAGAGCTGCAATCCGGCAAAGGATGCCGATTACTATGCGGGCCTGTATTATCTGCAGGAGCCGAGTGCGATGACACCGGCATCCCGCCTTCCAATTGAGCCGGATGACCGTGTGCTCGATCTCTGTGCGGCACCGGGCGGAAAGGCAACGGAGCTGGGAAGCCGGATCGGTGAGGGCGGCATGCTGCTGGCAAACGATATCAGCAATTCGCGGGCGAAGGCGCTGCTGCGCAACCTGGAAATCCAGGGAGTGGGACGTCTTCTCGTGACGAGCGAGGATCCGGAAAAATTAGTAACCTTGTATCCGGCCTTTTTTGACAAGATCCTTCTTGACGCGCCGTGCTCTGGGGAGGGCATGTTCCGAAAAGAGAGCTCAATGCTGCGCTACTACAGTGAAAATGGGCCGGAGCATTATGTGCCGATCCAGAAAAAACTGATCGAGCAGGCGTATCAGATGCTTGCAGAGGGCGGAGAGCTGCTGTACTCTACCTGTACGTTTTCTGTAAAGGAGAACGAAGAGGTCATCGCAGGGCTGCTGGATGCGCATCCGGATATGGAAGTGCAGGAAATTACCCCGGGTTACGAAGGGTTTGCGCCGGGAGTATCCGTGAATGGCCGCGATCTTTCCCGGTGCGTTCATATTTTCCCGCAGCGGATGGAGGGAGAAGGCCATTTCGTGGCGCTCCTGAAAAGCAGGGAGAGAGCCGGAAACGGCAGCCGTCCCGCCTTTTGGAAACGACAAAGAAGCTGCCGAAAGAGGCGGAAGAGTTTCTTGCTGGCGTGCGCATGGACTGGAAGAATGGTTCGTTTGCCTTGTGAAAGACCAGCTCTATTTTCTGCCGGAAGGTGTCTGTGCGGCAAAGGGTCTGCGCTATCTGCGGACCGGACTTTCGCTTGGCACCGTAAAGAAAAACCGCTTCGAGCCGTCCCAGCGCTGGCGGCGTATCTGAAAAAAGAAGAATACGTTTCGTGTTTGACCATTCCCAAGGGAGATGACCGTGTCATGCGCTACTTAAAGGGTGAGACACTCTCGTTTTCCGAGGAAGAGTGTCAGGGGAAAAAGGGCTGGGTGCTTGTGTGCCTGGATGATTTCCCACTTGGCTGGGGAAAAATAAACAACGGAACGTTAAAAAATAAATATTATGCAGGATGGCGGATGGTATGAGTAAATTACGACTCGATAAATATCTGGCGGACATGGGTGTGGGAACACGCCAGGAAGTAAAGGCCCTGATCCGGAAGGGACGGGTGGCCGTAGACGGAATTACGGCAAAAGCCCCGGAACTGAAAGTCGACCCGGATGAAGCGCAGGTGACTGTGGACGGAAACAGCATTTCCTATGTGAAAATGGAATACTGGATGCTCCACAAACCGGCGGGTGTCGTCTCTGCGACGGAGGACCGCCGTGACCGGACCGTACTCGATCTTTTAAGTGATGCGGCAAGAAAAGACCTCTTTCCGGTCGGACGGCTCGACAAGGACACCGAAGGCTGCTGCTGATTACGAACGACGGAGCCCTTTCCCACCGGCTGCTCTCTCCGAAATCGCATGTCTCGAAAGTGTATGAGGCCGTGATTGACGGAAAAGTGACAGAAGAAGATCGGCAGGCATTTGCCGAAGGGCTCGACATTGGGGACGACAAACCGACACTTCCGGCCGAGCTTACCATTCTGGAAACGACAGAAAAAGAGCCTGGCATTTTTGAAAGCCGGATCCGCATTACCATCTGTGAGGGCCGCTTCCACCAGATCAAGCGCATGTTTGAGAAGGTCGGAAAAACGGTCGTCTATTTGAAACGGCTGTCGATGGGGAGCCTGGAACTTGATCCGGCGCTGCAAAAGGGCAGTGCCCGTCTCCTGACGCAGGAAGAAAAAGCGGCGCTTGGCATAGCGGACGCCGAAACACAGAAAGGAAAGTAAAGCATGCCTTTTTTACCAATTACAAGAGAAGAGATGAAGGAACGGGGAATCGAACAGTTTGACTTTGTCTATGTCATCGGAGATGCCTACGTGGACCATTCCTCGTTCGGCCCGGCAATCATCAGTCGTGTGCTCGAGGCGAACGGCTATTCCGTCGGCATCATCTCACAGCCGGACTGGAAGGACGAGAACAGCATTTCGATTTTCGGTGAACCGCGTCTTGGCTTTCTTGTCTCTTCCGGAAATATGGATTCCATGGTCAACCATTATACCGTGGCGAAAAAGCACCGAAAAACAGATGCCTTTACGCCGGGCGGTGTCATGGGAAAACGGCCGGACCGCGCGGTTACCGTGTACGGCAATCTGATCCGGAGAACGTATAAACATACACCGATGATCCTCGGCGGCATCGAGGCATCGCTCCGGCGCCTTTCGCATTACGATTACTGGTCTGCCAGGTGCGCCGCTCCGTCCTTCTCGATTCCGGTGCGGATCTGATTTCGTACGGAATGGGAGAACTTTCGATCGTAGCGATTGCAGATGCACTTGCGGCTGGCATTGACGTTCATGATGTCACCTTTATTCCGGGAACCGTTTATCGGAGCAAAACGCTGGATCACCTGATCGACCCGGTGGTGCTGCCGTCATTCGAGGAGGTGCGGGAGAGCAAGCGGACGTATGCGGAGAGCTTTGCGATTCAGTATAAAAATACCGATGCCATCAATGCGAAGCCGATGGCAGAGCCGTATGAGGGCCAGGGCTACATTGTACAGAATCCGCCTTCCCGTCCTTTGACAGAGCAGGAGATGGATGATGTCTATGCGCTTCCATACATGCGCGCCTATCACCCAAGCTATGAAAAAGACGGCGGTGTGCCGGCGCTTGGGGAAATCAAATACAGTCTGACGAGCAACCGCGGCTGCTTTGGGTCCTGCAGTTTCTGCGCGCTGACGTTCCACGAGGGACGCGTTGTGCAGACAAGAAGCCACGAATCCATTCTGGCGGAAGCGCGGCAGATGGTTCAGGAAAAAGAATTTAAAGGCTATATTCACGATGTCGGCGGCCCGACGGCGGATTTCCGCGGTCCGGCATGCAAAAAGCAGCTCACCAAAGGCGCCTGCCCGAACCGGAACTGTCTCTTCCCGGAGCCGTGTAAAAATATGGTGGCAGATCACAGAGATTATGTGAAGCTGCTGCGGGAATTAAAAGACATTCCGGGCGTGAAGAAAGTCTTTATCCGCTCCGGCATCCGTTTTGACTATGTCCTGGCCGATAAAGACCAGACGTTCCTTTCCGAGCTGGTAAAGGATCACGTCAGCGGTCAGCTCCGCGTTGCGCCGGAGCACGTTTCGAACCGTGTGCTTTCCTATATGGGAAAACCGCGCCACGAAGTATATCAGGAATTTATCCGCCGCTTCGATGCGTGCAACAAAAAAGACGGGGAAGCAGCAGTACGCACTTCCGTATTTTATGTCGTCCCATCCGGGGTGTGACTTGGAGGATGCGGTGGAGCTTGCCGAGTACATCCGCGATATGGGATTTATCCCGGAGCAGGCACAGGACTTCTATCCGACGCTTCCACACTTTCCACCTGTATGTACTATACCGGTCTTGACCCGCGGACGATGGATCCGGTTTACGTGCCGAAATCGCCGCATGAGAAGGCGATGCAGCGTGCGCTGATTCAGTACCGGAATCCGGAGAACTATGAGCTCGTCTGCGAGGCACTGCGCGGACACACCGGGAGGATCTGATCGGATTCGGACCGAAATGTCTCGTACGGCCGAGAAAGATGGCCGGGGAGGCAGGAAAACCGTCAAGAGGAAAAGGGTCCAACGGAAAAGGCTTTGGCCAGAAGACGGCGAATGACCGTTCCGGACAGGGAAAAGCCAAAACAGGCGGACGGCCGAAAAAGACGCTCCGCAACGTGCACAAAAAGAAATAAACACGCAGAAGATGAGCGGGGATCTTATCGAAGAAGGGAAATGACAGAAGAATGAAGATCAGAAAAGGGGATTACGGCTATATCCGCCGGGAAAAGAAAAAAAGACTGCTTGTGACACTGGGACTGTTCGTCCTTCCGGCCATCGTTTTTATTGTCGGACTTGTGCTTGCAGACGGAAACAAGAGCAACATTTTTACGGTTGTCGCCGTAGTAGGCTGTCTGCCGGGCTGCCGCGCCGCCGTCGGTTTTATCATGATGGTTATGCAAAAGCCAGTGGACAAAGCAGTGTACGATGCCATTGAGGCAAAAAAAGGAAAACTGCTGATGGGATATGAAATGTATATCACACAGGAAAAATCGAGTCTGATGATCGAAGCAGCGGCGTTCTGCGGTGAGGAGATCGCCTGCTACACCACGCGCGCCAAAGACCAGAAACAGATCGAGGACTGCACTACGTATCTGAACAAGATCATCCGTGCCAACGGCTACAAATGCCATGTGAAGATTTTTGATCGGGAAAAAGCATTTCTGGAGCGCCTCGATTCCCTGAACCGCAACTACGATGAGCTGGAAAAGAGCGCCAGTGAAAACTTCAAACCGGATGAGCGGTACCCGGATCTGTCCCGCACGGAACTGGTGAAACACACGATGCTGGCGCTGGCACTGTAGGAGACCATTGCTATGAGAGAACTGACCGTGACAGAAAAAGACTGCGCGCAGCAGCTCATCAAATATCTGTCCAAATATATGGAGGAGGCGCCAAAGAGTTTCTTCTATAAAATGCTGCGAAAGAAAAACATTGTGCTGAACCAGAAAAAGGCGGACGGCAGTGAAAAGCTGAAAACAGGCGATACGATCCGGCTGTATCTGGCGGAAGAGACCATCGAAAAATTTCGGAAAACACCGGAAAAACCGGCGGCTGGAAAACAGGTAAAGTATCCGAAGCTGGATATCGTCTATGAAGACGAAAAAGTAATTTTCCTGAACAAGCCGGCAGGTGTCCTCTCACAGAAGGCGAAAGAGACGGATGTGAGCCTTACCGAAGCGCTCGGCGCCTATCTTTCGGAAAAAAATGCCGGGGAGGAGACCATGTTCCGCGCCGGACTCTGCAATCGTCTGGACCGGAACACCAGCGGTCTGATTCTTGCCGGAAAAACCGTTGCGGCGACGCAGCAGCTTTCAGAACTGATCGCAGAGCGGGCTGTTGGAAAATACTATCTGGCGGTTGTAAAAGGAACCGTGACAGAGACAGAGCGGATCCGCGGATACCTCACAAAAAATGAGAGGACAAACCGTGTTTCGATTCAGAGAGAGCAGCAGGGAGATGCTGTTTACATAGAAACCGCATACCGGCCGCTCTGTGCCGGAAGAGGCTGTACGCTGCTGGAGGTTGAGCTGGTGACCGGAAAGAGCCATCAGATCCGCAGCCATCTCGCGAGCATCGGTCATCCGCTTGCGGGAGATACGAAATACGGGGATGCGGAGTTTAACCGCCGCTTCCGGGAAAAATACGGACTGAAATACCAACTTCTCCATTCGTGGAAGGCGGTATTTCCAGAGCTTACGGGCACCTTATCGGATCTGTCCGGAAAAACCTTTACAGCGCCCCTGCCATCATCCGTGCGCCGGATTTTACAGGGAGAACATTTGACGGGAGAAGGATTATGAGCCGAAAAGACAACGAAAAGAAAGAAACAAAACCAAGAAAAACGGAGGAGACGAGCATCGGACGGGAAATCTGGGAATATGTAAAAATGATCGCCATTGTCGTGGCAGTCGTTGTTTTTGTGGAGCAGGTCATTGTCATCAACGCAAGAATCCCATCTCCTTCCATGGAAAACACGATTATGACCGGAGACCAGATCTTCGGTAACCGCCTTGCTTATGTAAAGAGCGATCCGCAGCGGTATGACATCGTTATTTTCTATTATCCGGACGACGAGAAGCAGAAGTTTATCAAGCGCGTCATCGGACTGCCGGGAGAGACGGTTACGATCCGCGACGGAAAGGTGTATATCAACGATTCCACCGAGCCGCTGCGCGATGATTTCTGCCCGGAAACACCGGTCGGCGATTTCGGACCGTATGAGGTGCCGGAGGGCTGCTACTTTATGCTCGGCGACAACCGGAACGTATCAAAGGATTCCCGCTACTGGCTGAATCCGTACGTAGAGAAAGACAAGATCATCGGCAAGGCCTTTCTGCGCTACTGGCCGCTGAACAAAATTTCTCTGATTGAATAAGAACAGAACGAAGACGAGGACAGGAATTATGGCATGGACATCGAGGGGACTCCGCGGATCAACGCTGGAGGAAATGATCAACCGCACAAACGAGCAGTACCGTGACAGGCATCTGGCACTGATCCAGAAGGTGCCGACGCCGATCACCCCGATCAAAATAGATAAGGAGAGCAGACACATCACGCTGGCTTATTTTGAAAAGAAGAGTACCGTTGATTACATCGGCGCTGTACAGGGCATTCCCGTCTGCTTCGATGCAAAAGAGTGCAAAACGGATTCCTTTCCGCTCGCAAACATCCACGAGCACCAGGTTACGTTTATGAAAGATTTCGAGCAGCAGGGGGGATTTCCTTCCTGCTGCTGTATTTTACGGCGCGGGACGAATATTATTACCTGCGGTATGAAACGATGAAAACCTTCTGGGACCGCGGACAGAACGGCGGAAAGAAGCATTTTTCCTACACCGAGCTTGAAACGTCATTCTTCCTTCCCAGAACGGGAAGCAGCGTTCTCGTCCCGTACCTGAACGGAATCCAGAAGGATCTGGAGATACGGGATTCGAAAGCGGATTAAAATTTTGGGTTGACAGGGAAAATGTTTTCCGATATACTAACCATAGTTTTAAATTCAATATGGTAATATGGTAGCGAACTAAAGCGAAAAAGTGAGGACAACAAAACATGGATCGATTAATTCATACCCCGGAAGGCGTCCGGGATGTCTACAATCAGGAATGTACGAAAAAATTATACCTGGAGAATCAGATTGAGCAGGTATTTCATGCGTTTGGATATCAGGATATTGAAACACCGACGTTCGAGTTTTTTGATGTATTCGGAAGAGAAGTGGGAACAACACCGTCCCGCGAGCTCTACAAATTCTTTGACCGCGACGGCAACACCCTTGTGCTCCGTCCGGACTTTACCCCGTCGATTGCACGCGCAGCCTCCATGTATTTCATGGAAGAGACGATGCCGATCCGCCTTTGCTACAGAGGAAGCAGCTTCGTCAACAGCAGCAGCTATCAGGCCGCTTAAAAGAGTCCACCCAGATGGCGTCGAGCTCTTAAACGATGATTCCGCAATGGCAGACGCAGAGATCATTGCGATGACCGTAAAAGTTATGCTGGATGCCGGTCTTACCGATTTCCAGATCAGCATCGGCCACGTAGGTTTCTTCCAGGCGCTCGCCGAGGAAGCTGCTCTCGCCGAGGATGTTCTGAACGAATTAAAAGAACTGATTTCCATTAAAAATCATTTTGGCGCCGAGGAGCTGCTGGCAAAACAGAACCTTCGAAGTGATCTGTTTGAAGCACTCCGTGATGTTCCGCAGCTGTTCGGAAATGCAGAGATTCTCGAAAAGGCAAAAGGCCTTACAAGAAATCCGGCGGCAAGAGAGGCACTCGATCGTCTGGCTACGATCTATGAGATCGTTAAAGATTACGGCTATGAAAAATACGTCTTCTTCGATCTCGGCCTTTTAAGCAAATTCCATTACTACACCGGTATTATTTTCCAGGCCTACACCTACGGCACCGGCGAGCCGATCGTAAAAGGCGGCCGCTACGATGCACTGCTGCAGCACTTCGGAAAGAAAGCGCCGGCGATCGGATTCTGTACTGTCATGGAATCTCTGATGAATGCACTGGAGCGCCAGAAAATTTCTCTTCCGATTGCCAATACGAAAACGATGCTGCTCTACCCGGATTTCCTTCAGCCGCTGGCCGTAAAACTTGCCAACGAGCACAGAAGCAAGGGCATGGATGTCGCGCTGGTCTGCTTTGCAAGGGACAAGGTTCTTGCAGATTATGAAGAATACGGCAGAAAGAACCAGTTCGGCGGTATTGTCTATATTCAGAAGAGCGATTCGGTGCTTGCTATCGATTTGTCGACAGGAGAAGTACAGCCGGTGGAGCTGTAGGAGAGGAAGGGTACGAAAAAGATGAGATATTTGACCATTGCACTGACAAAAGGACGCCTGGCGTACCAGACGCTGGAGCTGCTGGAAAAAGTCGGCATCACCTGCGATGAAATGAAAAATAAAGATACGAGAAAGCTGATTTTCACGGACGAAGAGCATAAGCTCCGTTTCTTCCTCGCCAAAGGTCCGGATGTGCCGACCTATGTGGAGTACGGCGCAGCGGATATCGGAATCGTCGGAAAGGACACGATTCTGGAGGAAGGAAGACGCCTCTACGAGGTATTGGACCTTGGCTACGGCAAGTGCCGCATGTGTGTCTGCGGACCGGAGTCCGCGCGTGAGCTGCTGCAGCACAACCAGCAGATCCGTGTGGCAACGAAGTACCCAAATATTGCCAAGGATTACTTCTACAACCGCAAGCACCAGACCGTTGAGATGATCAAGCTGAACGGCTCGATCGAGCTGGCACCGATTGTCGGACTTTCCGAAGTGATTGTGGATATTGTAGAGACAGGAAGCACTTTACGGGAAAACGGCCTGACCGTTCTCGAGGAGGTCTGCCCGCTGTCTGCGCGCATGGTTGTCAACCAGGTGAGCATGCGGATGGAAAATGAGAGAATTACCAAATTAATTCAGGATCTGAAAGGAGCACTGGTATGAGAATCGTAAAACTGACAAAAGAGACCACAGAAAATATTCTGGAGAATATGCTGAAACGAAGCCCGACACAGTACGGAACGTACGAGGCTTCCGTGCAGGAGATCATTGAGAATGTAAAAACAAGAAAAGACGCAGCCGTTTTCGAATATACCGAGAAATTCGACCACGCGGTACTCGATGCTTCTACCGTAGAAGTAACACAGGAAGAGATTGATGAAGCGTACAACATCGTAGATCCAGAGCTGATCGGTGTCATCCGCAGATCCATGAAAAATATCCGTGAGTTCCACGAAAAACAGAAACAGAACAGCTGGTTCACCTCTACCGAGAACGGAACGATGCTTGGCCAGAAGCTGACCGCCCTGAACCGTGTCGGCGTATACGTTCCGGGAGGAAAGGCAGCGTATCCGTCCTCTGTTCTGATGAACATTCTTCCGGCAAAAGTGGCAGGAGTCAAAGAAATCTGCATGACAACGCCGTGCGGCAGAGACGGAAAAGTCAACCCGGTTGTCCTTGCGGCAGCAAAAGAAGCCGGTGCGGACCGCGTCTTTAAAATCGGCGGTGCACAGGCAATTGCAGCCCTTGCTTACGGAACCGAGAGCATTCCGAAAGTCGATAAAATCGTAGGACCTGGAAACATCTACGTTGCCCTTGCAAAGAAAGCCGTATACGGAAATGTCAGCATCGACTCCATCGCAGGCCCAAGTGAGATTCTTGTCCTTGCTGATGAGACTGCAAATCCGCGGTTCGTGGCAGCCGATCTCTTAAGCCAGGCTGAGCATGATGAGCTTGCAAGTGCGATCCTCATTACCACCTCCCAGGAACTGGCAGAGAAGGTAAGTGAAGAGGTAGACGGTTTCTTAAAAGTCCTCTCCAGAAGCGACATCATCTCCAAATCACTGGACAACTTCGGCTACATCCTTGTCACCGATTCGCATCAGGAAGCGATCGACACCGTAGATGCCATCGCACCGGAGCACCTCGAGATCGTGACGAAGAACCCGTTTGAGGATATGATGAAGGTACATAACGCCGGTGCTATTTTCCTCGGCGAGAACTCCAGCGAGCCTCTCGGTGACTATTTTGCCGGCCCGAACCATATCCTGCCGACGAACGGAACCGCAAAATTCTTCTCCCCGCTGTCCGTAGACGATTTCGTGAAGAAATCCAGCATCATCTATTATTCTAGAGAAGCCCTTTCCGAGATCCACGAGGATATCGAGAGCTTTGCAAAATCAGAGAGCCTGACGGCACACGCCAATTCGATTGCCGTCCGTTTTGAGGGGGAAGAGTGAGTGGAGAACAGAACAGCCAGCGTAGAACGCGTGACAAAAGAAACAAAGATCCGCATGACATTAAATCTGGATGGAACGGGAAAGAGCGACATCCACACCGGCATCGGCTTTTTTGACCATATGCTCGACGGCTTTGCCCGCCACGGTCTTTTCGACCTTTCCGTTTCTGTAGATGGAGACCTTGATATAGACGGCCACCACACGATCGAGGACACCGGTATCGTGCTCGGAACTGCAATCCGCGAGGCAGTCGGCGACAAACAGGCATCCGCCGCTACGGCGACAGAATCCTTCCGATGGACGAGACACTGGTGCTCTCGGCCGTTGACCTCTGCGGCAGACCGTATCTCTCTTTCCAGGCAGAATTTACGCGGGAGAAAGTAGGAGAGATGGAGACCGAGATGGTAAAAGAATTCTTCTACGCCGTTTCCTATGCGGCGCAGATGAATCTGCATATCAAAGTGCTTGACGGCGGAAATAACCACCACATCATCGAGGCGATGTTCAAAGCATTTGCGAAGGCACTCGATGAGGCAACTTCCTTCGATCCGAGAATTGCCGGCGTGCTCTCGACCAAGGGCAGCCTGTAAGAGCAGAAAAAGAGGAGAACAAGAGATGAAACAAGCATTAAAATGTGATTTTACCTGGGCGGATTTTAAGACAAACAGCGACGGCATGGTTCCGGTTGTTGTACAGGATGCGGAAAATGACGAAGTGCTGATGCTCGCCTACATGAATGAAGAAGCGTTTGAGACGACACTGCGCCTTGGAAAAATGACGTACTGGAGCAGAAGCCGCAATGAGCTCTGGACGAAAGGACTGAGCTCCGGCCATGTGCAGTATGTAAAACAGCTTCTGATCGACTGCGACAACGATACAATTCTTGCCAAAGTAGAACAGGTCGGCGCAGCGTGCCACACCGGAAACCGCACCTGCTTTTACCGGACCCTGGCAGAATAAAAATTTTTGATTCAGAGCATAAAAAGAGCTCCTGTTTCACAGAATAAAATCTGTGGGACAGGAGCCTTTTTATGCAGTTCTGTATCGTTAAAAAGCCATTACAGAAGAAGGTATTTTAAGATAAACAGAACAGCCAGGATGTACATGATCACGCTGATCTTTTTTTCTTTTGCTTTTCCGCTCAGGATCTGGATTGCAACGTAGGAGATAACTCCCATGGCAATACCTTCGGAAATGCTGTAGAAGAATGGCATTGCTCCGATGCAGATGTAGCACGGAATCGCCTCGGAAAGATCGCTGAAATCAATGTTGACTACGTTGGTCAGCATGTAGAAGCCTACACGATCAGTGCCGGAGCGTTGCAAAGGACGGGATGGCAAGGAAGATCGGGGAGAGGAACAGAGCGAGGCCGAAGAGGATTGCAGTGGTAACAGCGGTAAGACCGGTACGGCCGCCTTCGGAAACGCCGGAAGCACTCTCAACGAAAGTCGTTGTGGTAGAAGTACCAAGAACAGCACCTGCGCAGGTAGCAACAGCATCTGCCATCAGCGCGCCCTTGATGCGCGGAAGTTTTCCGTTTTGTCGAGCATGTTTGCCTTGGAAGATACACCGATCAGAGTTCCGATGGTATCAAACATATCGACAAACAGGAATGCAAACATGATCACGAAGAACTCGCCTGTTTTCAGAATGGAGAAATCCAGTTTTCCGAAAATCGGGGCAAGGCTTGGAATGGAAAGTCCGTTGGAAAAATCCGGGAACAGGCTGTAGAAGCCGTTTGCCGGGTTCGGAACGTAGAGACCGCATGCCTGGCAGATCATGCCGAGGATCCAGGTTGCAAGAATTCCCCAGAGGATGTTTCCTTTTACATTGCGTACGACAAGAACAGCGGTGAGGATAACACCGATGACTGCGAGCAGAACGGTGATTCCGACATCGTTAAACGTTCCTGCCACATACTCCGTTCCGTTTAATGTGGCTGCAGACTGCAGGTTGGCATTGTAGGAAGACAGGGAATAGAGGCCTGCCACGGTTGAAGAGTTCGGCAGTACAATTTTTGCATTCTGAAGTCCGATGAATGCGATGAACAGACCGATGCCGACGCTGACTGCAGATTTCAGGCTGACCGGAATGGAGTTGAAGATCGCTTCACGGACGTTGGTCAGAGAAGTACAATAAAGATGATACCTTCTGCAAAAACGGCGGTCAGGGCTGCCTGCCAGCTATATCCGTATCCGAGAACAACGGTGTAGGCGAAATAGGCGTTGAGGCCCATTCCAGGTGCCAGAGCGAATGGATAATTGGCAAAAAGTGCCATCAGCAGGGTGCCAAGGAAGGCTGCCAGAGCCGTTGCTGTAAAGACAGCGCCGTGGTCCATGCCGGTGGAGGAAAGGATGTTCGGGTTGACGGCAAGAATGTACGCCATCGTCATGAACGTGGTGACACCGGCGATGATCTCGGTTTTGACTGTTGTTCCATTTTCCCGCAGCTTGAATGTGTTTTCCATCAGCTTGCTAAACTTTTCCATAGTTTTCTCTCCTTTTGAATTTTGTAGGCGGAAATGTCGCCTCATAATATGGAAACATCCTAAATGTTACAATATTATCAAGTAGAATGCAAGAAAGAAACGAAAAGAATCTGAAAATTTCTTGTCGAAATTTTTAATTTTTCTATAGACAAATGTCATGATTTCTTTTATGATAAAAAAGGTGTCTTGTAAAATCTGCGTTAAGGAAATGTAAAATATTGAGACCAAAACATGAAAATGCTTTGACAGGGATTTTGAAAAGACATCAGAAAAAGACAAGGAAGAAAAAAGAATATGAGTGTAATAGTGTCTTTGATGGGCGGTCTGGGCTTCTTCTTATATGGAATGAAGCTGATGAGTGAAGGACTGCAGAAGGTTGCCGGATCCAAGATGAGAAGCATTCTGGAGGTATTTACGAAGAACCGTGTGATCGGTCTTCTGGTCGGTATTTTCTTTACCGCGCTGATTCAGTCCTCCAACGCTACAACCGTTATGGTGGTCAGCTTCGTAAACTCCGGTCTGATGAAACTGGCACAGGCTCCTGGAATTATCCTCGGAGCAAACATCGGTACGACAGTTACCGGACAGCTGATTGCGTTTGACCTTGCGGATATCGCGCCGCTGTTTGTCATCATCGGTGTTCTGATGGTTATGTTCGTAAAGAACAATCTGACGATCAGCCGTCTCGGCGAGGTTATCTTGGGATTTGGTATTCTGTTTATGGGTATCTCCGGTATCTCAGGAGCCCTGAACGAAGCAAAAGAGATCCCGGCAGTCGTTAACGCCCTCGGATCCCTGACGAATCCGTTTCTTGCGTTCTTAGTCGGCTGGGTGGCTACCGCGATTCTGCAGAGTAACTCTGCAACGGTCGGAATCATCATGCTTCTTGCAAGAGAGGGCTTGATGGGACTTCCGATCTGTCTGTTTATGATGCTTGGATGCAACATCGGATGTACGATGTCCGCGATTCTTGCCAGCTTCGGCTGCAAAAAAGATGCAAAACGTGCGGCATGTGTCCACCTGCTGTTCAACATCTCCGGAACGATTGTCTGCTCCATTATTTTCCTGCTGTTTGGAAAACAGGTAGTTGACTTCTTTATGGGTATTTCCGGAAACGAAGCAGGCCGTATGATCGCAAATGCAAACTCGATCATCAAAGTATGCCAGGTACTCCTGATGCTGCCGTTTACCCCGCTTCTGGTGAAGGCAACGTACTTTATCATCCGCGGAAATGACGAGGAAGACAAAAGTTCGAGCTTGCCTACAATCAGCTCGAAACATGCGATGTCCCCGACGACTGCAGTTCTGCAGCTGTCCGTGAGATGGAGCGTATGGCACAGATGGCAGAGACCAACCTGATTCGCGCGATGAATACGCTGGTGACCCGCGATCAGAAAGAAATCGACGAGGTCTACCGTGTCGAGGAAAATATTAATTTCCTGAACAAAGAGATTACGAACTATCTGGTTCACTTAAATCAGGCATCGCTGCGACATCAGACGTTATGCGCATCGGTGCGCTGTTCCATGTGGTCAATGATATCGAGCGGATTGGTGATCATGCCGAAAATGTCGCAGATTCTGCTGTGCAGATGACGAATGACAATGTGACCTTCAGCAAACAGGGCGAACTGGATCTTTCCGAGATGCTGGATATGGTATTAAAAATTCTCGATGAGTCGATCGAAATGTTTGCAAAGAATGATCTGCAGCACCTGCAGGAGATCATTGATATTGAAAATTCCATTGATCAGGAGGAGCGGGATCTGCAGCAGAAGCATGTAGAGCGTCTGACCCGCAACGAATGTACGCCGGAAGCCGGCATGATCTTCTCCGATCTTGTATCCGGACTCGAGCGTGTCGCGGACCATGCAACCAATATTGCATTCTCCATTCTGGATGAAGATCCGGAAGAGAAAGCAGCCCGCGAGGCAGTTGCAGGAGCAGAAAAATAAGAAATGGATTAAGAGAATAGGAGAAAGGCCCCGAAACATTGGAGTTATGTTTCGGGGCCTTTCTTTCATGCTTATGATGTTTTTTATTTATGGATTTCTTTCACGGGAGAGCGGGCAGTCAGATCGAAGGAGTAGCGGAGGTCAGGGTATTTCCTCCCTCTGCAGAGCGGGATGAACGCATTCTGCTGGGAATCGCTCTGCTGATCATCCGAAGAGCTGATGCTCGTTCCGAGGGTCAGGGAGAAGGTCTTTGTCTCATAGGATCCGTTGTCTGGAACCTGTACTTCCACCTCGACGGTTTCGCCGGCAGAGTAATACTGCAGCAGGGATTTCAGCTCGCTGGTGGAGGTGATGGAATGTCCGTCAAAGCTGGTCAGAACGTATCCGGATTTCAGACCTGCATTTTCAGCGGCACCGCCGGAGGTTACTTCGGAGATATAGATGCCGGCCGGCATATTGTATGCCTGCTGGATCTGGCTGCTGACATCGAGGCATTTGATGCCGATCGTTCCCTGATCTTCTGCGGCAACCTTTGTTCTGGTCTGCTCATTCATCAGATTTTCAATGATATCGGAAACACGGGAGACCGGGATTGCATAGCCCATGCCCTCTACCTCTGTAGAAGCAAGTTTTGCGGAGTTGATACCGATGACCTCTCCGTTCATGTTCAGAAGAGCGCCGCCGCTGTTGCCAGGGTTGATGGCTGCATCGGTCTGTAAGTAGGTCTTTCCGGTTGTATCAGTGGAAGAAGTATCTGCCGTTGTTCCATCGGAGCTTCCGTCAGAAGAGGAATCGCTGTCGATCACACGGTTTGCAGCACTGATGATACCGGTCGTAACGGACTGGCCGTAGCCGAGTGCGTTGCCGATCGCAACGACCTGCTCGCCGACCTCAACGGAATCAGAATCGCCCATCGTGGCAACAGCGATGCTGCTCATCGTGTCATCCGGGATCTCGGAGAGCGGAACGGCGATGACGGCAAGATCGTTATCGGCATCGGTACCTTTGATATTTGCCTTGCAGACCTGATTGTTTACAAAGCTGACAGAAAGAGTATCGGCATCTTCTACTACATGGTTATTGGTGACGATCAGAAGCTCGGTGTCATTCTTTCCGATGATGATACCGGAACCGCAGCTTGTGGTCTCCTCGGTCTGCGGAGTCTGGGCACCGTAACCGAACATGCTGAAGTAGTTCTGTACTTCCTGTACGGACTGGTTTGTGATGGAGACGATCGACGGCATTGCGTTTTTCGCAATCGTGGAAACATCCATCGTTCCGGTGGAAGTGGAGCTTGAGGATGTGGCAGCGGCTTTTAAGAGGCTGCTGTTGGAAGTCGTCTGCTGTGCAGTGGTTGTTGTTGCAGTGGCTGTCGTGCTTCCGGCAAAGTGGTTGACTGCCTGGAAGGTACCGCCGGCAACACCGCCGAACAGAACTGCGCTTAAGGCGATGGCTCCGATTTTTTTTGCAAGCTTAGCAGCTTTTTTGTTTTTGGAAGAAGGTTTCTTTCCGTTGAAGCTGTTCTGCTCTGCTGCCATCATGTTCTCATTATTGGTTTCGTTTTCGTTATTGTAGTTGTTTCTGTAGTCCATCATAATAAATGCTTCCTTTCTGGTATCTGTATTTTAAACTGTGTTCCGGAATCGGCTTCCGGTTTTGTTTGCTTCCTTTTTTGTTTCTATGCTTTGCAGTATAATGGGAATCTGTGATGGAAATGTAGTAAAAATGTGAAAAAAATAAGTTCTCTGGAAAAGAGAAAAGTGCTACAATAAGAAACAGAAAAATGATCAGGAAATGAGGAAGTAAGATTGAAAATGAGAAGTAGAGGGTATCCATTACCTTAATCGCATCACAAACAAGCCATCTTTCGGTGGCTGTTTTAAAAATTGAATATCGTATACACTAAGGCTATGCAGTTGCTGACTTGATTTTATAACCTTGATTTCTGGCGATCATGAGTGCCTGCTCTACGGTAATTTCACGATCCACAGGTGGTAAATCAGATTTTCGATAAAGTTCAGCATTATAGTTTTCTCCGTTCTTTAATATGTGGTATAATGCGGTAAGAAGCATTCTTGCTATCGCAATGATTGCTTTCTTGTGACCGCGACGTTTTTTGATACGGAGATAGCGGTTGCGAATTTCAGGATGCTTATTACTTTTAACAACAGCGTTTGCACACTGTACTAAAAGAGGTTTGATGTAGCATCCGGCCTTGGAAACCCGGACAGATTTTTTCTTCCCTGCACTTTCATTGTTGGTCGGAGTAAGGCCAGCCCATGAACACAAGTGTTTCGCCGAAGGAAAAGCCTCCATATTGGTACCAATTTCGGAAATAATTCCGATGGCAGTGAAATCACTGCTGATACCAGGAGCGGTTTGAAGAATGGCAAGTTCCTGCTGATAGGGAGTGGCGAGCGCAAGAATGAGTTCTTCAAGCTCTGCTTTCCGGGCTTCAAGGTTTTCATAATGAGCTTTGATTACTTTGAGCTTACCTGCCTGTTCCGGAGTGTATATCCGTCAATGGCATCACGAAGTTCAGGAAGTTTCTTTTTTAAACTTTTGAAAACAAGAGGTTCAAGGTCAAAGGAAGTATCTGCGGGATCTTCCAAAATCTTATCCAGTATCGCCTGAGCAGATTTGCCGAAGGTGTCCGAGACAACGTTTCCCAACTGGATATTGGAAACCGTGAGACAGTTCTGCAAACGATTCTTTTCACTTGATTTGAAGCAGGTCAGTTTGAAACGGTAGCGCATAAGGTCACGAAGCTGGCGGATGTCAGCGGGTGGCATAAAGCTCCGGCAACAAGATCATGCTTAAACAGGTCAGCAATCCATTTGGCATCTTTCTTGTCAGTTTTCTTTCCACGGATAGCCTTAACGTATTTCGGATGGGCAAGGACAATCGAACAATCTTTTTCCAAGATGTTATAAACAGGAATCCAGTATTTACCGGTGGATTCCATACAGACATCCTTGCAATTCCTGTCGAGTAGCCATTGTAACAAAGTTTTCAGACCGCTCGTGTAGGTCGAAAACCGGTGGCTCTCGTAAGAAGTGACACCTTTATCGTTCGTAGAAGCGATGCAGGCGACTACAAAAGTCTTGTGGACATCAATGCCACAACAGATTTTGTACACGATTTTTAAAGCCATAGGGACTCCTTTCAGAACCGGGAGGTTCGCTAAAGATTATAGGGAGAGACGGGGCATTGACTGAACGCCTAAGCCATAAACGAGAATGTTTATACAAAGATAAGATTACGTGCTTGAAGTCACACTTATTTGTGCTTGAAAAGGCGAACTACACATATAATAATGCGGTCATCCGGCAAGCCGGACAGCCCACTCACCTCTCCGTGATTTGTAGTATACCGAGTTCCCTACAAGAAGAATTATAAAGAAAAAATGAGCTCAGGGAAACATTTTCATAACGTTTTGTGCCTGAGCGAAGCGAAAGGAATGGATATAATAATGAATAGAGGAATAACACAGAAACAGTATCTGGGGTTGGTCCCGCCGACGGAGGAGGACGCCCGCTCCAGCCAGATGCGGATACTGGATGCATTAAAAGAGAAAGGAATCACCGCATCATTTACCCTTCCAGCGCTGCAGAAACTGTATCCCATCTGCGATGAGGCAGACTATAACATAACGGTTTCCCTCGCATGGAATGGAAGCATCTGGCAGGTGGTTGATCTGGAAGCGGGCGATACAGCAGCAGAGCATTACGGCTATGCCGCTGATCTTGGAAGTACGACCGTCGTTGTGCGCCTGGTAAACTGCAGCGACGGTACTGTGCTTGCCGAGGAGAGCGAATACAACCGCCAGACTGCCTATGGAACCGATATTCTGACGAGAATCTTTGCCTGTAAGGATAAACCGGAGGTACTGCAGGACATCCGTGCGTGTACGATGGAGACATTTACACTGCTCTTTGAAAAACTTCGCCAAAAGACAGGAATTGCGCCGTCGGATGTTCTCTCAATGGTCGTATCCGGCAACACAACGATGATCCATTTCCTGCTGGGACTGGATCCGTTCTGCGTCTTTTCATCCCCGTACGCCGTGCGCGCAGACCGCGTCGGATTCCTTCCGGCGAAAGAGATGGGATTTCCCATGAAGGGATGTGTCTACTGCGTGCCGGGAAAATCCAATTACCTGGGCGGTGATATATTAAGCGGTATGATCGCAACGGAACTCTATAAAAAAGAAACGATCAGCGTTTTTTTTGATATCGGAACGAACGGCGAGCTTGTCGTCGGAAACCGGGAATTTCTGCTCTGCGGCGCAGGCGCTGCCGGTCCGGCGCTCGAGGGCGGCGTGGTCAAAACCGGCATGCGAGCTGCAGAAGGCGCTGTTGATACGGTAAAAATAGAAGACGGGAAAATCCAGTGCCATGTAATCGGAGAGGGTAAGCCAAAGGGCATCTGCGTTCCGGCATTATCGATCTGCTCGCGGAATTATTCCTAAATGGCTGGATCAACCTGTTCGGTACCCTGCAGCCGGAGCGGTCCGAAAAGATCAAGGAAGACCCGGAGACGGGAGAGTGGTGCGTTGAATATAGTGAAGGGCTGTGCTTCTATCAGAGTGATATCGCCGAATTCCTTCGTACAAAGTCAGCGGCCTACACGATGGTTGAGTACATGATGCGTGAATCCGGCATTTCCATGGAAGAAATTGACCGGTTTTACGCGGCTGGTGCATTTGGAAAGCACGTTTCAAAGGAATCCGCCATCACGATCGGCATGTACCCGGATATGGACCGCAGCCGCCTGATCTGCGCCGGAAATACGTCGCTTGCGGGAGCAGAAAAAATCCTGCTGGATCGGACCTGCATCGACGATATTGACCGCATTCTGGACGAGATGGTCTACATCCAGTTCGGCCAGGTCGCCGCTTTCATCTCTATGATGAAAGGCCCAGGCAATCCCACACACGGATCTGGAGCTGTTTCCGAGTGTACAGAAGAAGCTCGAAGAAAAACAAAAAGAGAAATAATGGCAATTGCTTGACCGCAGTCGAATTGTGTCATATACTTACTATTGATAATGAGAATCAATAAGGAGTGAAATATATGACACTGAAAGAACTGCCGATCGGCAAAACAGCGACCGTCCGCACGGTAGGAGGAGAGGGCGCGCTGCGGCAGCACTTCCTAGATATGGGAATCATTCCGGGGGCGGAAGTGACGATGGTAAAGTATGCACCGATGGGAGACCCTGTGGAAGTGCGGATTCACAGCTATGAACTGACACTCCGCCTCGCCGATGCCGGACGGATTGCCATTGATGAGATGCGGGACGCTGTAAAAGAAAAAGAGCAGCCGGATGCGAAAGCAATTCCGCATCCCGGCTTTGGAGAGGGCGGAAAGTACCACAATAAGGCAGAGGAGCATCCGCTGCCGGAAGGAGAGCTGTTGTCCTTTGCGCTGGCCGGAAACCAGAACTGCGGCAAGACCACCCTGTTCAACCAATTAACGGGATCCAACCAGCACGTCGGAAACTTCCCCGGCGTGACCGTAGACCGGAAGGACGGTGAAATCCGCGGCCAGAAAAACACGCTGGTCACCGATCTTCCCGGCATTTATTCGATGTCGCCGTATTCAAGCGAAGAGATCGTCACCCGGAATTTCGTTCTGAACGAGCATCCGCGCGGCATCATCAATATTGTAGATGCGACAAATATCGAACGAAACCTGTATCTGACGATGCAGCTGATGGAACTCGACGTTCCGATGGTACTGGCCCTCAACATGATGGATGAGGTACGCGAAAACGGCGGTTCTGTGCTCGTGAACCAGATGGAAGAGAGACTTGGCATCCCGGTTATCCCGATTTCCGCTGCAAAAAACGAGGGAATCGATGAACTGGTTGCCCATGCTGTCCATGTGGCCAAATACCAGGAAAAACCGGGCAGAAAGGACTTCTGTGAGGCGAATGACCACGGCGGTGCCGTCCACCGTGCGTTGCATGCGATCATGCATCTGATCGAGGATCACGCCGCAAGGCGGATATTCCGGTGCGGTTTGCGGCGAGCAAGCTGGCAGAGGGCGATGCGCTGATCCTGGAGCAGCTGGCCCTCGATGAAAACGAGAAAGAGATGCTCGAGCATATCGTCTGTCAGATGGAGACGGAGCGTGGCCTGGATCGCGCGGCGGCGATTGCGGATATGCGTTTTAATTTTATTGAAAAAGTCTGCCGTGAGACCGTGGTAAAACCAAAAGAGAGCCGCGAGCATGTGCGGAGCACAAAAATTGACCGTGTGCTGACCGGAAAATATACGCTCTGCCATGTTTTGCCGGGATTATGGCGGCTGTCTTTTTCCTGACCTTCCATGTGATCGGAGCATCGCTGCAGAGTGTGCTGGAGGTTCTGATCGGAAAACTGACCGAGCTCGTGGACAGCGCATGACAGCATGGGGCTCAATCCGGTGCTTCATTCCCTTGTGATTGACGGTATTTTTAACGGCGTCGGAAGTGTCTTAAGCTTCCTTCCGATCATCGTCACCCTGTTTTTCTTCCTGTCCATTCTGGAAGACAGCGGCTATATGGCGCGCGTGGCATTTGTGATGGATAAGCTGCTCCGGAAAATCGGCCTCTCCGGCCGCAGTATCGTGCCGATGCTGGTCGGTTTTGGCTGTACCGTGCCGGGCGTCATGGCGAGCCGCACCCTGCCTTCCGAGCGTGACCGGAAAATGACGATCCTATTAACTCCGTTTATGAGCTGTTCGGCAAAACTTCCGATTTACGCGTTCTTTACCGCCGCATTCTTCCCGAAATACAGTGCCTTGTGATGGTTCTTCTGTATTTCGGTGGTATCTTCATGGCTGTCCTGATGGCGATGCTGATGCAGGGAACTTTATTCCAGGGGGAAGCCGTTCCGTTTGTCATGGAGCTTCCAAACTACCGCATGCCGGGGGCAAAAAATGTCGGACAGCTTTTGTGGGATAAGGCAAAAGACTTCCTGCAGCGGGCATTCACCGTCATTTTTGTTGCCACGATTGTGATCTGGTTTTTACAGACCTTTGGAACGCATCTCAATGTCGTGGAGGACTCCAAGGACAGCATTCTCGCCGTTGTCTCCGGCCGTCTCGCCCCGGTTTTTCGGCCGCTTGGATTTGGAGACTGGAGAGTATCGACCGCCCTTCTAACCGGATTTATGGCAAAGGAGAGTGTCGTCTCCACACTTCCGTACTGTTCGGCACGACCGCGCAGCTGACCGAAATTCTGACACCGGTTTCCGCATTAAGCCTTCTGGTTTTCTGCCTCCTCTATACGCCGTGTGTGGCGGCAGTCGCTTCCATCAAGCGGGAGCTTGGCGGCAGATGGCAGCCGGTGTTGTCGTTTCCCAGTGTGTGATCGCCTGGCTGGCAGCTTTTGTCGTACATGGCTTTGCACTGCTGTTTGGCATGTAAAAAGAACATTAAATAAGAAAAGCTCTGCAGAACAGAAAATGCAAAATTCTGATCTGCAGAGCTTTTGATATATGGCTGGTAAAAAAATGCCGGTTTTAAATTTTTCGTATCACATGCTTTAAAATTCTTGTCTTGTGGAGCAGAAAGATCGAGCAGTCCATAAACAGATGGGCAAGAAAGGTGCTCAAAATGACGCCATTTGATTTCAGCAGAAAGCCGACATGGAACCCATACCAGCACACGAAACCGGAGTAGCGCTCATGATGACAAGAAGCGGTAGATTTTCCAACACGCCCCGCATCGTTTCAAGAAAACTCTTGACCGTAAGTCGAAATACAGGAAGCGGCCGACCGTCAGCGTCAGGAAATAGAGAATCAGCCCGTCATAATTCGTGTCCTCGTAGATAAAGCGGATGTACAGGAGAATCAGTACAATATAGAAGACCGAAATCAGCCGCACCGATGCTTTCTGCTCCGGCTCAAGATGCGTGAGCTTTACGAGAACCACATCGAGCCAGCTTGTCAGAAAGACGGAGAGCACGATAAAGACAAGAAGCACCACATCCTGATACTTCTCCCAGTACATCGAAATCTGCGGCAGACGCTCGTCGATAATGTAGTAGAGGGAGAGGAAGAGAAGAATCGAAGTGCCGGAGAAAACCAGCTCATAAAAGCTTTCCAACAATCTGATACTGCCTGCGCTGGTGTTTCTTCCGGCGTATTTTTTTCGCTTTTTCCTCTGTCTCCTCTTTTAGCTGCCGCTGAATCTGCAATTTTGCAATCAGAAGCACAAGGGCAAGCACCAGAATCAGGCCGAGCAGTGAGACAAGCAGAAAACTGCCCACATTGGCGGGATCAAAATAGTGAAGAATATAGTATCGTTTCAAATAAAATCACCTCTTCTGGAAATTCTTTTTTTGATTTCTCTTCACTTTAGTACCAAATCCGGAAAAAGTAAAGTACAAAAATGAGAACAGAAAGAAAGTGTCTGATAAAAAATGACCGAAATGGAGAGAATAAAGTGATCAATGCGTGACAGGGAAGAAAAGATGACGATCAGTCAAAGTCGGTCAAAACAGGGCGATAAACCGGGAAAATCCGTCACAAAACTCTAAACTTATGCAAATGTGACAAAAAGAGAAGGGAAAATTCATGAAATATTAATGATTGATTTTGAATGAATATGACGATATGATAATCTTATCAAAGCAAAAACGATCAAAATAAAGCAGGAGGGAAATATGATTTACACAGTGACATTCAATCCGTCTCTGGACTACATTGTATCGGTGGAAGACTTCAAGCTCGGCCTTACCAACCGCACAAGCTCCGAGCTGATGCTTCCGGGCGGAAAAGGAATCAACGTATCGACCGTACTTGGAAACCTTGGAATTGAGAGCACAGCGCTCGGATTTCTGGCAGGCTTTACCGGAAAAGAAATCGCGGGACGGCTCGACCAGATGGGAATTAAAAACGGCTGCATCTGGCTGGAAGAAGGATATTCCCGCATCAACGTCAAATTAAAGAGCATTGACGGAACTGAGATCAACGGACAGGGACCCGAAATCCCGGAGAAAAAAGTGGAAGAGCTGATGAAACAGCTTTCCGCACTCGGCGAGGGCGACGTTCTCTTCCTCGCAGGCAGCATCCCGTCATCCATGACAGATGATGCCTATCAGAAAATTATGGAAATGCTCGACGGCAAGGGCGTCCGCATCGTCGTAGACGCGACCCGTGATCTGCTGATGAAGGTTCTGCCGTACCACCCGTTCCTCATCAAACCGAACAATCACGAACTCGGCGAGATTTTCGGTGTGGAATTAAAGACAAGAGAGTCGGTTGTTCCGTATGCAAAACAGCTGCAGAAAAAGGGCGCACAGAACGTTCTGGTTTCCATGGCAGGCGAAGGAGCCGTTCTCGTTGCCGCATCCGGTGAGGTCTTTGAAGCTCCGGCCCCGAAAGGAAAGCTTATCAACGGCGTCGGCGCAGGCGATTCGATGGTAGCCGGATTCATGGCAGGCTACATGGAAAAAGAAGATTACCTCCATGCGTTCCATATGGGAATCGCAGCGGGAAGTGCAAGTGCTTTTTCTGAAAACCTTGCAACCCGGGAGGAAATTGCATCTGTCTACGAACAGATTACAAAATAAAAGGGAGGACGTCTCATGAGAATCACAGAGTTGCTGGACATCCGCAGTATTGCGCTGGATGCCGCACCGAAAAGCAAACAGGAAACGCTTGATGCAGCCGTAGCGCTGATGGTCAAAAGCGGAAAGATCACAGACGAAGATGCGTACCGTGCACAGGTTTACGCAAGAGAAGAAGAGAGCACCACAGGAATCGGAGAGGGAATTGCGATTCCGCACGGAAAATGTGATGCAGTAAACAAACCGGGCTTGCAGATGGTGATCCCGAACGGCGTTGATTTTGATTCTCTCGATGGAGAGCCGGTCACCCTGCTGTTCCTCATCGCAGCGCCGAACACAAAAGACAACGTTCACCTCGATGTCTTAAGTAAACTTTCCATGATGCTGATGGATGAAGAGTTCACCAAGAGCCTTCGAAACGCAAGGACACCGGAAGAGTTCCTTGCCATTATCGACCGCGCCGATGAAGAGAAAAAGAGCGTAGATGAGCGTCTTGCAGAGCCGGTGGAAGCAAAAGAAAATCAGGTGAAGATTCTCGCCGTTACTTCCTGCCCGACCGGTATTGCCCACACTTACATGGCAGCCGAGGGAATCGAGAAAGCAGCGAAAGCAAAAGGATGCTTCGTAAAAGTCGAGACACGAGGCTCCGGCGGAGCGAAAAACGTGCTGACTGCACAGGAAATCGCCGATGCGGACTGCATCATCGTTGCAGCCGACGCACAGGTTCCGATGGATCGTTTCGACGGAAAGAAAGTCATCCAGCGCCAGGTATCCGACGGTATCAGCAAAGCAGATGAGCTGATCGAGCTTGCGATGTCCGGAAACGCACCGGTTTACAAGAGCGGCAATGCGCAGACAGCCGCAGCAAGCACGAAGAAGAACAGCGGCGGTATCGGCCACCAGCTGTACACCCAGCTGATGAATGGTGTTTCCCATATGCTTCCGTTCGTTGTCGGCGGCGGTATTCTGATCGCAATTGCATTCCTGATCGACGGACTTCTTGTTGATATGAACTCCCTTGATGCCGCAGCCAGATCAAACTTCGGTACGATTACCCCGGCTGCAGCGATGTTCAAACAGATCGGCGGCGTGGCATTCGGCTTCATGCTCCCGGTTCTTGCAGGCTACATCGCCATGGCAATCGGCGACCGGCCGGCACTTGCCCTTGGTTTTGTCGGCGGTATGATGGCATCGAGCGGAACCTCCGGTTTCCTTGGAGCACTTGTTGCCGGTTTTGCAGCAGGCTACATTATCCTTGTCCTCCGCAAAGCATGTGAGAAACTTCCGGAAGCACTCGAAAAGATTGCGCCGGTTCTGATTTACCCGGTAGTCGGCATCCTTGCGATGGGACTTCTGATGCTCTTCATTGTAGAGCCGATCATGGGAACCGTCAACACGGTACTGAACAATGGTCTTGCTTCCATGGGCGGATCCAGCAAGCTGATCCTTGGCATGATCCTCGGCGGCATGATGGCCATCGACATGGGCGGCCCGTTCAACAAAGCAGCTTACGTATTCGGAACAGCAGCCATCGCAGCAGGAAACTACGACATTATGGCATCCGTTATGATCGGCGGTATGGTTCCTCCGTGTGCGATTGCACTTGCAACCCTGCTGTTCAAAGATAAATTTACAAAAGAAGAAAGAGAATCCGGTCCGACCAACTTCATCATGGGGCTCGCCTTCATCACCAGGGTGCGATTCCATTCGCAGCAGCAGACCCGATCCACGTTCTTCCGGCCTGCATCATCGGCTCTGGCCTCGCAGGTGCGCTCTCCATGGCATTTGGCTGTACCTTAATGGCACCGCACGGCGGCATCTTCGTTGTACCGGTTATGGGAAATGCGCTGCTTTATCTGGTGGCAGTTGTCATCGGAACAGTGGTATCCGCAGTTCTGCTTGGAGTTTTAAAGAAAAAAGTTGCATAAAAGAGTAGAAAAAAGACAGAAAACAAAGTAAAATAAAAATATCAAAGATCCTATGGGAGGAAAAAATCATGAAAGAATTTAAGTATGTTGTAACAGATCCAGAAGGAATCCACGCTCGTCCGGCAGGAATGCTGGTAAAAGCAGTCAAAGAATTTTCCTGTGATATCAAGATCGCAAAAGACGGAAAAGCCATGAACTGCAAAGCCATCTTCGGCATCATGGGACTGGCTGTAAAACAGGGCGAAGAAGTTACCCTGACCTTCGATGGAGCAGATGAAGATGCTGCATACGAAGCAATCAGCAATTTCATGAAAGAGAACTTGTAATTCTACAGAGCCATGCGGAATGGAAGAAAAAAGTGCGAATCATGCTTGCATGAATGAGTGCTTTTTTCTGGAATTCCATATGGCGAGAAGCCACATCGAAATGGAGCGTAAGCGGAATTGAGATGGGGCTCTGGAGAATTACAATATAGTAATCGGCAGGAGCGTGTTTGAAAAACTTTCTGAAACTAAGAAATCCTTTTTAAACACGCTCCGGCTGTCTGGACAGAAAATTCGGATATCGAGAACAAAGGTGGAGAAAACTTATGCAGATTTATCAGGGAAAAAGCGTATTTTCCGGCATTGCGATCGGAAAGATCCGCGTATACAAAAAGAATGAGCGTCAGGTAAAACGTGTGAAAGTAGAAAATCCGGATGCGGAGATGGCACGGTTTGAGGAAGCAAAGGCAAAAGGAATCGCACAGCTTGGCGTTCTGTATGAAAAAGCATGCAAAGAGGTTGGCGAGGCCAATGCAGCGATCTTCGAGGTACATCAGATGATGATGGAGGACGACGGCTACAACGAGTCCGTCGAGAATATTATCAAGAGCCAGGGCGTCAACGCTGAGTATGCCGTTGCAACGACAGGCGACAACTTTGCGCAGATGTTTTCTGCCATGGACGATGATTACATGAGAGAGCGCGCGGCAGACGTAAAGGATATTTCCGAGCGTCTGATCTCCATCTTAAACGGAGACGACACCGACGCATCCTTAAACGACGAACCGGCGATCATCGTGGCAGATGACCTTGCGCCGTCTGAGACGGTACAGATGGATAAGGACAAAGTTCTTTCTTTTGTTACCGTACACGGTTCTTTAAATTCCCACACCGCTATCCTTGCAAGAACCATGGCGATTCCGGCACTGGTCGGAACACCGCTTCCGCTGGATGAGAGCGTAGACGGAAAGCTCGGCATCGTGGACGGATCCGATGGAACCATCTATGTTGATCCGGACGAGGAGACTCTTGCTGCCATGCAGAAGCGCCGCACCGAGGAGGAGGAAAAGAAAAAACTGCTCCTCACCTTAAAGGGAAAAGAAAATATTACACTGGATGGACAGAAAATTCTGCTGTATGCTAATATTGGAAACATCAAAGACCTTGCGGCTGTCATGCAGAACGACGCGGGCGGCATCGGCCTGTTCCGAAGCGAGTTATCTATCTTGAGCAGGATCACTATCCAACAGAGGAGGAGCAGTTCCGTATCTACAAACAGGCAGCAGAGACGATGGCGGGAAAACGCGTCATCATCCGTACCCTCGATATCGGTGCCGATAAACAGTGCGATTATTTCGAGATGGAAAAAGAGGAGAACCCGGCACTTGGCTGCCGTGCGATCCGCATCTGCCTGACGCGGCCGGAGATCTTCAAGACACAGCTTCGCGCGCTGTTCCGCGCAAGCGCATATGGAAAAATTGCCATTATGTATCCAATGATCACAAGTGTCGGCGAGGTTCGCCAGATCAAAGCGATTGTGGAGGAAGTAAAAGCTTCTCTCGCTGAGCAGGGCATTGAGTACGGAAATCCAGAGCAGGGTATCATGATCGAGACCCCGGCGGCTGCCATCATCAGCGATGAGCTGGCAAAAGAGGTTGATTTCTTCAGTATCGGAACGAACGACCTCAGTCAGTACACCCTCGCGATCGACCGCCAGAACACAAAGCTGGATCCGTTCTTTGATCCGCATCACCCGGCGATCCTGCGCATGATTCAGATGGTTGTGGAGAATGCACACAAAGCCGGCATCTGGGCCGGTATCTGCGGCGAACTCGGCGCTGACCAGGAGCTGACAAAAGAGTTCCTTGCGATGGGCGTAGATGAACTTTCCGTTTCTCCGGGAAGCATCCTTCCGCTCCGCAAGATCATTCTGGAAACAAACGTGGCAGAATATAAGGCAGGAAAGAAATGTTAACACAGCAGAGACATGAGATAATTTTGAAACTGTTAAAAGAAAAGGGAAGCATCACCGTGACGGAAGTCCGGGATCTTCTCGATACATCGGAGTCCACGGTACGCCGCGATATCACAGCGCTCGACAAGGAGGGCAAGCTGGAAAAGGTATTCGGCGGCGCCGTGGAAGCCGGCCAGAAGGTGACGGCACACGAGTACACCGTTGCACAGAAAAATGAGCTGAACTGCGATGCCAAACGGAAAATCGCAGAATATGCGGCATCCCTCATCGAGCCGGACGATTTCGTCTTTCTCGACGCGGGAACGACAACGGCGCATATGATCGATTTCATCCGGGCAACCTCCGCCGTTTTCGTGACAAACGCCGTTGACCACGCACGGCGGCTGGCATCACGCGGTTTAAGGTCATTCTGGTAGGCGGCGAGCTCAAAAGCTCCACAGAAGCCGTCGTCGGAAACCAGGCAATCCGCACGATCCAGGAGTATCATTTCACCAAAGGCTTTTTCGGAACAAATGGCGTAACCCGAAGAAGCGGCTGCACAACCCCGGACGTCAACGAGGCCGTCACCAAAAAGACCGCCATGGAACAGTGCCGCCAGTGCTACGTCCTCTGCGACGCAAGCAAATTTAACAGCATCAGCTCCGTCACCTTCGCAGACTTCGAAAAACCAATCTTCATCACCGACCGGAAAGTGATCGGATATGAGAAGAGCAAACATATCATCGCGTGCGACGAAGAACAGAAATAAAAGGCCAATATCTTACACACACATAAAGAGAGAAGAGTCCCTGATCTGCAAAGAAATTGTTTGCAGATCAGGGACTTTTTCACTTTATTTATCTGCTGTGTGTGAAAAGCGTTTACTGCCGGATATACTCGCTGAAGTCCTGCATCACGCGGTCCATCAGTTCCATGTTCTGGCGGGAGTATTCCAGGGCGCTCTGACCGATCTGGTTAGTCTGATCAATGCCGGCCTGGATATATTCTTCCGTGAAGCGGAAACTGCCAAGTGATGCAATTAATGTGTCGGCGACATTGTCAAACTGGTCGGACGGGGCAATCACGCCGAACAGATCCATGGCACCACGGCTTGGTGTGATGTCAACACCGCCGATTTCATAGGAACCGGCATCGACAATCGATCCCTGGAAAATTCCCTTACAGGCGCGCCTGTGACGGAAGTGAGGTCAGCTTTCAGCATCGACTCCGAAACGGCATACGGCGACAGAAATGTTGTGACGGGTTGCTCGACGATGTTGGAGAGATTATGGACATCCGCAAGTTATAGGAAGATCCCATAATCGTGTAGTAGGCCGCTTCATATTCATCGAGCCCGTCAAGGCACGCGGTCAGCGTACCCAGTTCGAGAACAGGAAGGTCACTCAGATAGTCATTTCCGCCGCTCATCGCAAGATATCCGTCCTTTCCTTCCTGACTCTTAAAATACGGTCCAAGCTCTCCGTAAAAGAAAATCTGTGCATCCGGGTTCTGCGGATCATAAGCACGGAAGCAGAAGCTGCATAGGCGCCGCCGGTCTCGATGGTCCAGCCTTTCGGGAGCTGCATCGTAAAGTTGCCGCCGTCGTAGGATTCCAGCGTATACGTGCCGGAAGACGAGGAAGATGATGGAGCAGGTGCTACAGAGGATGCATCACCGGAAGATGGCTGGGAACCGGAGTCGCTGGAGGAGGATGGTGATGATGGAAGCGTCACATCCGCAGTATAGGAGTCTGCTGCAAGGCCGCGGATGTTCAGCACCTTCGCAAGACTGCAGTCCACCAGATAAAAGAGTCCGCCCGACTGCTGGGACTGCTGTTTTCTGGGAGAGATATTCATCCCATCCCTGAGAATCAAGCTGGATAATCACCCCGCTGTTGTCATCCGTCGTTGCATCAAATGGAAGCGTTGTTGTCTCAATCAGAAAATACTGTCCCGAATTTTCCCACGTCTCGACCGCCACCTGTGCATGGCCCGGTGTAAGGATCAGAAACGGATGCATATTGGCGGACTGCAGGACGCTGGCCATCAGAACGGCCGTCTCAATACAGATTCCGGACTTGCTGTTTAAAACGGCGTCCGGCATCAGCACGCGTTGCGTGGCATCAAACGAGTACGGGCCCATATTGTAGCGAACGCCCATCGCGCTGATGGCACTCTGGATCGCGGCAACCTGATAAAAAGTAACGTATGCTTCCTGCCCCTGTACGAAACCGTAGCTGTACTGATAGCCGGGAAGTTTCCCATAGTCCCGTCCAAAGTTATTTTCCAGCCAGGAAATTGCATTCCGCCGGACGGCAAGCACGCCGTCTGAATCCGGTGTCATCCAGGCGAGCAGATTATCGTTCTGCACGACACCGAACTCATCGCTGTATGTTTTGTAATCGTAAATGCTGTAGAGCTTGATTGCCTTGCTCTCTTGGGCCAGAACATCGCCGGTTGCACAGTCGGTCACTTTCAGAATCAGCTGCGTTTCCTTTGTCGAGGAGAGATTCGGGAGCTCGCTTAAAATGGGCGGCTTGATCATCAGATACGTCATTTCCGGGGAAAGCGTGACTTTCTGTTCATAAACCTGGGTAAAGCCGGGGATCTCCGCCGTGACCAGAACATCACAGTAGGATTTGTCGGTATACATCAGCAGATTGACGGCAGAATCCGCAGCCGGATACAGGTTCGGGTAAATCTCATCGACCAGCGAATGATAAATAAAAACGATCGAATCCTGCGAAACATAACTGTTTTCCGGAACTTTCTTCTTTTCGCAGGAAGAGAGAATTTCACTTCCAAAAACCTTCAGATTGTTTTCCAGGACATCCGCGCTGTGCACATATTCCCGCACCATCAGATCCGCGATCTGTTTTTCGTATGCATTTCCTTCGATAGTCACGCGGCTGATGATCTGATCGGCAGAGTAGGAGAGAAGGACATCTCCTGCCGCTGCCGACGATACAGACTGCAGATAGCTGGTCAGCATATCAAAAGCACCTACGTAATGCGTCCAGAGCGTGGAAAGATAGGACGGTGTTGGAAGGGCAAGCAGATTTTCCTTGACGCGGACCGTCGTGGAATACAGATCACCAAGGTACTGCTGAAAACTGCTCTGTGCGGGATTTGCTGCTTCCAGAAGTTCGAGGGAAGCATCGTACTGCGCCGTATAGAAAGTCAGAGTTTCCTGCATGGCATTCAGATACAAAAGCATGTCTTCAAAATATTCCTTCTGTTCCTGTTCGATAGCCTTTCCAAAATCGGAGGACGGCGCACCGCTCTTTTCAATCTGCTGCTGCAGTTCCTGCACGGCAGCGACTTTTTCTTCGAGAAGTGTCAGCTTTGTGCGGCACTGTTCCACGTAAGCATCGCTGTCCTTGTTTTCGGAAAGGTACCGGTTGCCTCGGTCATCTCATTGGAAAAAGAAATCATCTCGTCGATGAGAGACTGCGCTTCTGTGACAGAAGCAGTCACCTGGGTCAGATACGCATCGTCTGCGGCGCTGCCTGTTCCGCCGCATCCAAAGAGTACGGAACAGAGAAAAACCAGGACCAGAAATGTGCCGGTTACTCGAAAAATAGGTATTTGTTTCATCTTTTGTCACCTTCCTTCCAATGTTTTATCCTGTGTCCGAAGATCGTCTGCCAGCCGCCAGAGGCAGCATCGCCGGACAGTTCGTACTGTGTTCTGCCATGTTCAAAATGATGGCTGTTAAAAGAAAAAGAATACGTTTCCCCGTCTGCGTTCGTAAAGAGAAAAAGATCCGAGTCATCCGAGGAAACAAGAGACGTCTCCCCTGTTACGGTAATTTCTGTAAGTGCATTCAGGAACGCTGCAACCGTTTCGGGATCTTTACAGAGACAGCTTTCTTCTGCTTCCCCGAGATGGCGGTACTCGAGCAGAACAGCATTTTCTTTTTGAAGCAGAAAATCCTGTGTCCGCGCATCGCAGTAAGCGGCAAGATTTCCAGATGCGTTCTGCCCCGGCTGTTGACCCGGTGTCGAATCGCAGGAAATCAGCAGACATGCAAGTCCAAGAAAATGCAGAAGAGGAAACAGGATGTTTGGTTTCTCGTTGTTTTTCATGTGCATCCCCTCTCGTCTTTTGTGAAGTTACTTTTATTATACAGGAAATCCCAGGTAGATTCTGCAAAGTTTCCGAATTGTCATGAGCCATAACGGGAATTGCGAATACAAATTGGAAAATACCATTTATAATGAAGAAAACAAAAAGAAAATCACAAAGGAGGAAATGAAAAATGGCATATGAAGAAATGAAATGCAGAAAATGCGGAAAACCGATTCAGTTTGCAGAAGGTGCACCCTGGATTCGGTGTGTGTACTGCGGAGCGGAATATACGAGAACTGCGAAAAAAGAAAAAGCAGGAGAAGTGCAGCCGATCGGAAACGGAGGAAATCCGCTGTTTGAAGCGTTTCTTCCGGCGAGCTGGACGTACCGCGCTGCCGCAGTATGCATATGAACGCATCGCCGCGATAACAAAGACAACCCAGCTTCGCGTAGAGCCGATGGACGCTGGGGTTCTGAAGGAAAAGGCAGCCGCCTGGTTTGGAAGGGAAGCTGGACAGAAGCTGCAGGGAGCCATACACACCGAACAGGGAAAATTCCGCGTGCAGGTATTTGCGGAGGGAAGGAGTTTCCGAGGCTACTTTGCCACGGTTCAGGCCTATCTGGATCCGGGAGAGCGGACCAGGACGGATGCGGGAGAGACTTTCTCAAAAAAGGAATGGCATTTTTAGGTGCTATGTACGGCATCGGCGGAATGGCATCCTACGATTGGGGCAAAGCGTTCGACGTTCTGCTCCTTACTTTGGAAGGAGACCCGGCGGAATATGAGATGATTTTTGATGAATTTCTGCGGACGATTGCTACAGCCCGTATTACTATGCCATGCAGGAGGCGGAACTTCGAAGAACCGAGCAAGTTCAGATCAACGGTGCGATGCAGCGGCAGCAGAATGCGATCCGCTCCTCTCAGCAGATTTCCCGCACCCTCTCCGAAACATCGGACATCGTCAATCAGGCGTACTGGGACCGGAGCGAGCGGATGGACCGCGTGTGGGAGAAAAATTCCGAGGCGGTCCGCGGTGTCAATTCCTACACCGATTCCACCGGGCGGCAGTACGAGGCGGATGTTGCGTATGACCACGTCTACCGTCGCGGGGATGATACATTTGCCGGAAGTAAAAACGGGAGTGTCGATCTCGGCCCGGAGTGGGAGGAACTGAAACGAAGATAGAGATCTAATTTTCCACAAGCGGCGGAATAAAGTTTTCAATTGCACTCCGAAGCTTCGGATGATGAATGACAAAGTGAATCGTCGGCGCCGTATTCTTCGAAATCATCGCCCATTTTCCTTCGTGGATTTGAAACTGCAGATTGCGGAAGGTGCAGGAGGACGTTTCGGTAAATGTGTAATTTGCATGGGAAGCCGCATAAGCGCGGGTCTGTGCCAGATGCGCCTGGTATTCTGCAAAGGTGTAGAACAGCTGTTTCGGATAAAACAGGCCGGAGAGGGAAAGACACATTGGGTACTGTGCGAACTCTGCCAAATCGGGAAGAGAAAATTCATCCTCAACCGGACTGGTTTTTAAAATTTCCTCCTGTATCTGGCGCTGGGCGGCGGCATAGGATAAAATGGTGCGCCGGTCAGAAGATGGAATACCGCGGGCGGAAAGAAACGTTTCTAAAAAAGCAGCGTCCATCGTATAGAGCGGGAGTGCGGACAGAATATTCCTGCGGTTTCCGTTCTGGTGGGAATCTGCTACGAGAAAAGCCTGCAAAGCACCCGCCTTATCCGCAAGGTAAATATCCATCAGCGGATTGGCATTCTTTAAGAGTTCTTCGGCCCGCTTCCGGTAATAGGCGACTTCCTCTTTTGATTTTGTCAGGTAATACTTTCCGTCACTGTGAAAACCGCTGATCGCTTCACCGGTCAGCGCCGCCGGGCCGGAGACTTTCAGAAAATGCAGAAATACGCTGTTCTGCACGCCTTTTAAGTAGTACGGCGAAATCTGGCCCGTCATATACATCGGAATCCAGCTTTCAAGTCCGAGCATCATTTCGTCAAACGACCGGTCGAGGTTGTGGATCTGGTGGAGATGAAGGCCTTTTTTCAGCATCATCGCCATGCCGAACATCCACTTTTTTGGAAAGTCAGGGTCTTTTGCCATCTCGCTCATCGGCATATCACTGTACATAATCACGGACTCCATTGAGCGCGACAGAACCGTGGCTTTTAAGAAGTCAAGCTCACTTTCCATCATGTCGTGGATGCCGAAGTACGATTTCGAGGTCGGGAGGTGGAACGGCATGGCGGGCGGGAGCTTCAGTTCATCGAAATGGATTGCTTTGATATATTCATTCAGATCGAAGGCATCAAGCTTCGAAAGAAAATGTGAGACGCTGTCTTCCTGTTTTCCTTTTGCTTCCAGCAGATACGTCTGAAGCTTCTGAAAACGGACGGAAGGATCGGCAAGGGATTCGGCCGTGCAGCCAAAAAGCTCAGCAAGGACAGCTTTTTCTGAGGCGGAATCATTTCTTTGGCGATATACCCCGCAATTACAGCAGCAAATTCCGGCTCTGCAATCTGGCGGGAGCCGCTGCGGAAACGGAAAATGGTGGAGGTATTGTAGTTCGTGTACTGGCATAGCCGGGAGATGTTGATGTTCAGCAGTGGGATCAACGTATTGAAATTATACCGGAGCTGCTCACGGTCAACAGTGACAAGATCCTCGCAGGAGAGGAAGCTCTTCCGTACTGCATCGGCTGTAAGCGTGGAATTTCCCTTTTGTTCTGAGATCCTGGCAATGGCAGAACAGAGCTGGGAAAAGGTGGAAGAGCGCATATCCGGAACGCGTTCTCCAGAGCGGTAGCGGCTGAGCGTAGCCGCGGACAGACCGGAAAGCTCACTTAATTCTTTCGCCGTGCAGGAAAGCATCTGGATGTATTCGTTTAATTTTTCATGAAGTTCATTACACACCTCGTTTCTTCTGAAAGACAGGTAATTTCTGTGACTTTATTATACAGGGAAATGATGGAAATGGACAGCAGTTTCCGCTTTGGAACATGCCATTTTGGAAATTTGAAGAGGGAGGTTTCCTTGACATTCCTTTTCCAGATACGTATAATAAGAAAAAAAGCAAAAAGGCTGCCCTTTCGGCGGCTTTTTGTATGACAGATGGTTAGCAAAAACTAACCTGGATCATAAAAATGGGAGGGAAAAAGAATCATGCTTTTGATTTCCCACCGAAACAGCACTCTGACCGGCTGCGACTGGATTCTGCATCTAGAACCGGCAAAAAGATAAGCAGTTTTAATCAACGGGTACCTGTTCGATTGCCTCAAATCTCGTTATTTCCTATATCAACCAGGATACCTCGCATCTGTCCGGAACGCTGAAAGAATTTGCCAAAA
>ENA-OQER01000028-OQER01000028.1-human-gut-metagenome-genome-assembly--contig:-NODE-28-length-65217-cov-4.363174_pt1 | contig 65217 bp, 58 predicted proteins | sample MGYA00242797_ERZ504639 | MGnify/ENA primary metagenome ERZ504639 (study PRJEB26092, sample SAMD00036306) | human gut metagenome | host: Homo sapiens | study: EMG produced TPA metagenomics assembly of... | reverse complement strand
AACCGGGCGTTTAGCTCAGCTGGTTCAGAGCATCTGCCTTACAAGCAGAGGGTCGGCGGTTCGAATCCGTCAACGCCCACCGAAGAAAGAAATTAAATATTGCACGAGAAAGCACTATCGGGCGTTTAGCTCAGCTGGTTCAGAGCATCTGCCTTACAAGCAGAGGGTCGGCGGTTCGAATCCGTCAACGCCCACCAATAGAATGAAGCCTTGCACACAATGATGCAAGGCTTTTTTTATATTAATAAGCTCCGTTTAGTATGTATGGTCATGAAAACATTGCTACTTGTCGATAACCAGGACATTACCCGTGAAGGTATGAAAGCTGTGGCCGGTCGGGTGGGAGGTTTTACCGTGATAAAGGAAGCGGGCAGTCAGAAAGAGCTTACCCGACTTTTGATTGATCATCCCAATGCCGTTGTCGTATTGGACTATACATTGTTTGATACTTCAGCTGAATACTTGCTTATTTTGCAAGAACGGTTTAAAGAAGCGCATTTCATTCTGTTCAGTGATAATTTAAGTGAGGATTTTATCCGGCGTATGGTTTTTGGCGGAACTTCATTCAGTGTGGTGATGAAAGATGCGCCGATGATAGAGATAGAGGAAGGACTGCGGAAGGCGGAGCAACGTTTGCAATACATTTGTACACGCATTGCCTGGCAATTGCAGCATAAAGAAGAAAAGAAGAAAACGGGCTCATCGCTTACGGTTACTGAGTGTGAAATATTGAAACTGATGGCATTGGGTAAAACAACGAAAGAGATTGCGGCTGAGCGTTTCCTTAGTGTATATACGGTGATGACCCACCGCAAAAACATCTTTCGTAAATTAGAAGTCAATAACGTGTACGAAGCGACAAAATATGCACTTCGTGCGGGGATTGTGGATGCGGTGGAATATTACATTTAGGGTAAAGTGATTTCGCCACTTCCCACACAAATTTCCGCATCTTTGTCATACAGCACGCCGAACTGTCCGGGGGCAATGCCCTGCAAAGGTTCGTGGCTGTGGATTTGGAACAGACCATTTCCCCGGGTCAGTGTTCCTTTCATGAAAGTATCGGTATGTCGAATTTTGAAGGAAACGTCTACAGGTGAGTCTCCTTCCCATAAGTCCTCTGTGATGAAATGGAAATCGTGTAAGGCAAAGTCCGTACCGTATTGCTTTTCGGTATCATATCCGCGTGAAACATAAATAATGTTCTCATCTATATCTTTGCGGATGACAAACCACGGTCCTCCACTCAGCCCCAGTCCTTTGCGCTGTCCTATGGTATGAAACCAATATCCTTTGTGAGTGCCAATCCGCTTTCCTGTTTCCATTTCAATGATGGCTCCTTCTTTCTCACCCAAGAAACGGCGAAGGAAATCATTATAATTGATTTTTCCAAGAAAGCAGATACCTTGACTGTCCTTGCGTTGAGCACTGGGTAATTTGGCGACACGGGCAATATCTCTGACTTCATTCTTCATCAGACCGCCTAAAGGAAACATCAGTTTTGAAACTTGCAGATAATCTATTTGTGCCAGAAAATCCGTTTGGTCCTTGACGGGATCTTGTGCGGTTCCCAGCCATATTTTTCCATCTTTTTCAAGGATACTGGCATAATGGCCGGTGGCTGTTTTGTCATACAGATGTCCCACCTCCTGCTCGAAGCATCCGAATTTGATGAGCTTGTTACACATCACATCCGGGTTGGGGGTAAGTCCATGCTTCACTTTATCGATGGCGTATGCTACCACATTGTCCCAGTACTGCCGGTGCAGGTCGATGATATTCAGGTTCAAACCATATTTGCGGGCAGTGGCGGTACATAGTTCGATATCCTCTTCTGCGGTGCAGGTCAGGTCTTCATCGCCATCCATTCCGATTTTTATATAGAAAAGGTCCGGTTTATATCCTTGTTTACAAAGGAGGTGTACGACAACTGCGCTGTCTACACCTCCTGAAATTAATGCAGCTATATTCATTTTGTTTTATTATAACGGATATTCTTCAAAAGCATAAAGTACAGTAGACAAGTAGCGTTCTCCCGTATCGGGTAAGAGGACTACAATTTGTTTCCCCTCATTTTCTGGCAATTTAGCCAGCTCCAAAGCGGCATAAGCTGCTGCTCCCGAAGATATTCCAACCAATAACCCTTCTGTCAGAGAAGTTCGCGTCCTGTGCGGATGGCGTCATCATCTTTCACCCGGATTATTTTGTCTACCAATTTTCCATTGTAGGTATGGGGGATAAATCCTGCTCCAATACCTTGTATCTTGTGCAGCCCCGGATTTCCACCCGAAAGGACGGGGGAGTTATCCGGCTCTACAGCCACAATCCGTATATGGGGATTCTGTTTTTTTAATCCTTCCGCTACTCCGCTTAAAGTGCCGCCTGTGCCTACTCCGGCAACAAATATATCTACCTTTCCGTCCGTGTCATTCCATATTTCCTGCGCGGTGGTATGTACATGGGCGGCAGGATTTGCCGGATTCTCGAATTGTCCCAGAATGACAGCTCCCGGAGTCTGTTCACGCAGTTCTTCCGCTTTTTCTATGGCTCCTTTCATACCTTTTGCACCTTCGGTCAGTACTAATTGCGCTCCCATAGCTTTCAGCAGGTTCTGGCGTTCCTTGCTCATGGTTTCGGGCATTGTCAATATGGCTTTGTAACCTTTCACACTGGCAACCCATGCCAATCCTACGCCGGTGTTGCCGCTGGTTGGTTCAATGATAACGGCTCCGGGTTTCAAGATGCCTTTTGTTTCCGCATCCTCTATCATTGCCAGGGCAATGCGGTCTTTTACACTTCCGCCGGGATTGAAATATTCCAGTTTGGCAACTACTTGTGCTTTCGCGTCGTGTTTTCGGCTGAGGCGTGACAGCTCCAACAGAGGAGTTCCTCCGATGAGCTCAGTCAATTCTTTTTTAATTCTTGCCATAATCTTTTCATTTAGTGGATTCTAATGTTATAATGCAAAGATAGGGGGAGATGTTCATGATGACAATACCCTATTTATGGTATATTTTATAGTGTTGTCTCTTGAATAATTGTGTATCTTTGTCCGGAATTAACAAATCTAACCTATGATGAAAACAAGAAATCTTATTGGGATGATAGCCTTTTGCTGTTTGCATTGGCAGCTTGTACCCCTTCAAAAGAGTCGGAAAAAACACTGACTGTTCTTTCATGGAATGTATGGCATGGCGGTCATTCAAAACTTATCCCGAAAGGATGTAAGGGAACTATCGATATTCTGAAAAAAAGTGAGGCTGATGTGATCTTGATGGTTGAAACTTATGGAGCCGCTCCGATGGTAGCCGATTCATTGGGATATTCATACAATCTCATTTCTGATAATCTTTGTATTTATAGCCGCTATCCCATTATCCGGAAATATGCTTTTGCCGACAGCATAAGTACCTTTAATTTCGGCGGAGTGATGATAGATGTGAATGGGAAACCTGTCCGGGTGTTTGATACTTGGTTGCATTACCTCCCTGATATGCGTTTGGCACCAACAGATAAATCTGAGGAGGAAATATTGGCTTGGGAGATGGAGGGGACACGTGATGAGGAAATACATAGGATTTGACTGTTCTTCGGCCTTTACTGGCAGAAACGGACAGTATCCCAATTATAATGGGAGGTGATTTTAATGTGCACTCTCATCTGGATTGGACGGAAGCGACCCGTAACCTGTACCATCATGGGGGTGCTGTGGTGGATTGGCCCGTTTCCATTGCTATGGAAAAGGCAGGATTTAAAGATAGCTTCCGTGAGATGAATCCCGATCCGGTGGCCAGTCCGGGAGTAACGTGGCTGGCAGATGCGGATTCGTTGGAAACCGAATGTCGTATGGACCGCATTGATTTCATTTATTATCAGGGGAAAACCATTCAAGCGATAGCGTCTGAGTGCTATGACAATAGCTTGGGTAAAACTTTTACTTTCAAAGGAGAAGACTTTTTCTATCCTTCAGATCATGGTTTTGTCCTCTCGAAATTCGAACTTAAATAAGAATTGATTAAAATAAATATTCATGAAAAAAGACTTTTTTATTATCATGCCTGATGCTGGCGGCAATGCCCGTTATGGCTGCTTACACAGGTCGTGTATATGTAGATAAAAACAAGAATGGCGTGTTTGACCCAGGTGAAAAAACATGGGCGGGCATCAAGGTTTCCGATGGCTTGAATGTGGTGGAAACGGCTGCGACGGTAGTTTTACTTTACCCGGTCATGAACGTGAGCGTTTTATTTTCATTACTACTCCTTCGGGATATAAAACATTTAATCGTCATTATCATAAAATAGAAGAGAAACAGTCCGGTTATGATTTCGGCTTGATGCCTTATAGTGGACGGATTCGCAAGGATGGCTCTCACAAGTACATTCATATTGCTGATACTGAAATATTTAATACGGAAAACCATGAAGACTGGGTGAATAATGTGCGTGACTATGCCAGGAATGAACAGGCGGCTTTTATCATTCATACCGGGGATATCTGCTATGAAAAAGGCTTGAAGGCTCATATCAAACTGATGAATACGGAAAATATGGACTGTCCTGTCTTCTATTGCATCGGAAATCATGATTTGGTAAAGGGGAAGTATGGCGAAGAACTCTTTGAAAGCATTTACGGACCGGTATATTATTCTTTTGATGCAGGGAATGTGCACTATATTGTCACTCCGATGCCCGGAGGAGATCATGCTCCCGGCTATACCGCCGATGATGTCTGCCGTTGGTTGAAAAATGATTTGGCGCATATCCGCCCCGGAACTCCCGTTGTTGTTTTCAATCATGATTTACTGACCTACGAGGATGCTTTTATTTTTAAAAGCAAGAATGCGGGAAGCATTAATTTGAATGAACATAACCTGAAAGCGTGGGTATATGGTCATTGGCATATTAACTATATGAAAAAACAGGGAGATGTTTACAGTGTTTGTACTTCCTCATTGGATAAAGGAGGAATAGATCATTCCACTACCGCTTTTCGTGTGATGCACGTAGATAGTAAGGGAGATTTCACTTCCGAGCTCCGTTATACCTATTTGGACAAGAATATCTGTATCGCTTCGCCTGCCGGAGTGATGGCTTCGGATGTTCTTCCGGTAGCTGTCAATGTGTATTCTTCCGTGTCACCGGTGAAAGAAGTGCTCTATACCTGTTTGGCCGACGGAAAACCTGTGCTGAAAAACAAGAGATTGCTGCAAAGCACTGACTGGTCATGGAACGGGGAGCTTCCTTTGTCTGATAAATACGTGGGTAAAGAACTTACTTTGCAGGTAACAGCTCGTTTTAATAACGGAGAGATAGCTAAGGCAGAAAGCAATTTTGTCTGCCGGACTGAAAAGGTGGCTCCTTTGTTTTCTGCTGATTGGGATAATCTGTTAGGCAATGCGAAACATTCCGCCCCCACTTCCGGCCCATTGAATCTGCCTTTGCAACTGGCATGGACCACAATGTCGGAGCTAATCTTTACATGACTTCCCCACTGATACACAAGGGAAAAATAATTGTAGCCTCTGTGGATGAAGATTTAAAAGGTGCGGGGCATGTATATGCTTTGAACGGGAAGGATGGTTCAACTCTTTGGAGTTACCCTGTTCGTAATTCCATTAAAAATTCCATTGCCATTGATGGTGATATCGTGTTTGCCCAAGATGCTCAAGGTTTTTGTATGCCATTGATACCGAAACCGGCAAGTTATGTTGGGAAAAGCAATTGCCTGTAAATGGTTTACCAGCTCATCGACGGACTGGTGGCCGATGAAGGAATGGTTTATGCAGGAACAGGAAAGGGACTTTGTGCTTTTGAAGCCCGGACGGGCAAACAGCTCTGGAGAAATGAAGGTTGGGGACAAGGAGAAGGGACTACGAGCACGCTGACTTTGGGGAATGGTTTGCTGATTGGTTCCGCACAGTGGAATGCACTTTATGGCAATGATGCCCAAACAGGTGAGAAACTTTGGGCGGCCAGTGACAACGGGTTGCGTAATCGGGGGGCATCTCCTGCCATGCATGGTGCTTTGTTGTATCTTATTTCGGATAAATCTTTCTTTATATTAGAGGCGGCTACCGGAAAAGTGATAGTTCGTAAGCCTTTGCCTTATAATGTGGATGTAACTTCTACTCCGTTGCTCACCGACAAAGAGATTATCTTTGGCTCTGCACAGAAAGGGCTGATAGCCTTGGACAGTGAAACATTGGAAGAAAAATGGACTTGTCCGGTGGGGGATGCTTTGGTTTATACCTGTCCCTATAGTCGTCAATCTTCCGCTACCATTGAAACCAGTGCGGTATGGGCGGGAGATATCGTTTATGTAGCTGCTTCGGACGGTACAGTGTATGGAATTAATAAAGAGAATGGAAAAGTGGTATGGAAACACGCTACTGGGGCTCCTGTTTTCGGGTCGGTAGCCTTATCGGGCAATGCGTTGGTGGTTTCGGACTTTGGTGGAAATGTTTATTTGTTCTGTAAGTAGAGTTACATTGATTACGATATAATATGGATGGTTATTGTGAAATATCTTCCTTTTGGGGCAGCCGTCCGATTAGTTAAGCAGGAACTATCTAGTTAAATAACCATAAAGTCTGCCCGGAAATACTTCCGCAGAATCATTACTGTACCTTGTTCCCATAAAATATATACAGGCCGTGAGGCTAATTTAATTATTTCACATGACATTTAAAGAATTAGATCTTATAGAGCCTATTTTGAAGGCTTTACAACAAACCGGCTATACAACGCCGACCCCCATTCAGGAACAAGCAATTCCTGTATTATTAAAAGGTAAAGATTTGCTGGGATGCGCCCAGACAGGAACAGGAAAAACAGCAGCGTTTGCTATCCCCTCATACAACGGCTTTATCAATCAGACCATAAAAAAAGGTATCAAAGCATTGATACTCACCCCGACGCGTGAGCTTGCTATACAGATAGGCGAGAACTTTGATCAATATGCTAAATATACCGGAGTGAAACATGCCGTTATTTTCGGCGGAGTGCCCCAAAAGGCGCAAGTTGATGCTTTGAAACGAGGCGTGCAGGTATTGATTGCCACTCCCGGACGTTTGCTTGATTTGCAGTCGCAAGGTTGTATTTCATTGAAGGGATTGGAGTATTTTGTATTGGATGAGGCAGACCGTATGCTCGATATGGGCTTCATACACGATATCAAAAAAGTATTGAAACTGATTCCTGCCCGGCGACAGACTTTGTTTTTCTCGGCTACCATGCCTTCTGAAATAGAGAAGCTGGCAGATTCCATGCTGACTAATCCGAAGAAGGTAGAGGTGACTCCTGTTTCGTCTACTGTTGATACTATTCAGCAAAGTGTTTATTTCGTAGAGAAGAAAGAGAAGAAGGACTTGCTGCTGCATTTGTTGAAGAATCCGGAGATAGAATCTGTATTGATTTTCACCCGTACCAAGCATGGGGCGGATAAATTGGCGAAGATATTGAATAAGAGTGAGATCGGGGCGGAAGCTATTCATGGAAACAAATCGCAGAACGCACGCCAAAGGGCGTTGACGAACTTCAAGGATCACACCACAAGAGTGTTGATAGCCACAGATATTGCAGCCAGAGGTATTGATGTGAACCAGCTTTCTCACGTTATCAACTATGAGTTGCCCAATATATCGGAAACTTATGTGCACCGCATCGGCCGTACCGGGCGTGCCGGACATGACGGAATAGCCATCTCTTTTTGTGAATCGGAAGAATTACCTTATTTAAAAGATATCCAAAAACTGATAGGACTACAGATTCCGGTTGTGAAAGACCATCCTTGGGTGACTGTGGAAGGAGTGAAAGCGCAGGCCGGTAAGACGGAAGAACTGAAGGAAAAAGCAAAAGCCAATAAGGCATACCGGGGCAGTAAGGGCAATGGTGATTATTGGCGTAGGAAGAAACAGGCTCAAAGCAGGCAAGGGCAAGGCAGGCAGAGTTCGGATAGAAAGGCTTCCGGCAGGCAAGGATAAAGAATGACTTGTCTGGGCTGTATTACAAAATAGCATGGATTTAAATGGATGTTTTTATACATTTCCATGAGTCCATGTTTTTTTTCGTTTTTATATGCTCCGGTTTAAGTTGCGATTTTTATTGTGTGGTTTTAATTATGTTCTTCTTATTTTTTGTTATTTCTTGCTCTTAAGAATAAACTTAATTTCAGTGATTTACGGGTTTATAGCAGCGAAGACTTCCATTTAGGTAAAAATAAAAGCTTTATATGTCCATAAAAATGAAGTATCTACCTTTTTCTATAATCATTGGATTTATAAAATGTAATATCTTGATAATTAGAGATTATTGAGATATATGCAAAGTTCCATTAGAAACTTTATGCTTTTCGATAAAATTTTAGAATTAACGCTGCAAATATATAAAAAAATGTTGTAGACGACAATTGAAATACTTATTTTTATTATAATCTTAATGAAATATATAAAATTACCTGTTATAAGATGCTGGGTATATGGAAAATATTTTATATATATGATTTTCAAAAATACACTCTAAATTGGTAGTAATAGTCTTTATACTAGACCTCAAGCACTTATTTTCAATAAGTAATAGTGAATGACGAAGTTCTAATGGTACTTGGTACTTTAAGAGTTTTTGCTTTTCTAAAACTTTTAAAAATCACTATATGATTAAGTATCTAAAGTCCGTGGGTGTTTTACTGTTCTTGTCAACAGTCTGTAATGGAACGGTTTACGCCAATCAAGAAGGAAGAAAAACAGACGTGAGAGTGACTCAGCAAAATGGTACTTGTACCGGAGTTGTAAAAGATGCTACAGGCGAAACGATTATCGGTGCATCTGTGGTAGTAAAAGGTTCCACGAATGGAACCATTACAGGGATTGATGGAGATTTCTCCCTGTCTAATGTGCCCAAAGGAAGCACGATTGTCATTTCATTCGTAGGGTATCAGACGCAGGAAATAAAGTGGACGGGAGTGCCATTGAATGTTATTTTGAGTGATGATACAAAAGTCTTGGATGAAGTGGTGGTAGTGGGATATGGAACGCAGAAAAAAGTGAATGTGACGGGTGCGGTAAGTATGGTCGGTTCGGATGTGATAGAGTCACGCCCTGTTGCCAACGTAAGTCAGGCATTACAAGGGGCGGTTCCCGGTTTGAATCTTTCTACCAGTCAAGTGGGGGTGACCTTAATACCAGCATGAATATCAATATTCGTGGTACAGGTTCTATCGGCGACGGTTCTGTAGATAGTCCTTTGATTTTAATTGATGGTATAGAGGGAGATTTGAATTCTTTGAATCCTAATGATGTAGAAAGTGTGTCTGTTCTGAAAGATGCCGCTTCGGCTTCTATCTATGGTTCGCGTGCTGCATTTGGTGTAATCTTGGTTACGACTAAGAGTGGGAAGGCCGGTAAGGTGAAGGTTAATTACTCCGGCGATATTCGTTTCAGTACCGCGACACAGGTGCCCAAGATGGCTAATTCATTGCAATTTGCCACTTATTTCAATACTGCGAATATTAACGCTGGCGGTTCAAATATATTCAGCGATGAAACGATGGCGAATATCAAGAAGTATATGAATGGCGAATTCACAGACCCTAGCCAGCCGGAATATTGGGGAACAACAGCCAATGTGGAGAATGGGAAGTGGAACAACTATGGCTCGGCTTTTGCCAATACGGATTGGTTTGAGGAATTCTATAAAAAGAATGTGCCTTCTACACAGCATAATCTGAGTCTGAGTGGGGGAACTGAGAAGTTTAATTGGTCGGTCAGTGGAAGTTTCTTGCTACAGAATGGTCTGATTTCTCATGGGCACGACGAACTGGACCGTTATACGTTGAATAGTAAAATCGGAGCCGAACTGGCTTCATGGGCACGCCTGGATTACTCAACAAAATGGACACACAAGGATTATGAGAAGCCTCAATATCTGACAGGGTTGTTCTTCCATAACATTGCACGCCGCTGGCCTTCTTGTCCGGTAGTCGATCCGAATGGAAACTGGATGGCAGAAATGGAGATTTATGAATTGGAAGACGGGGGGGTATATAAGGAGAACAACGATGAGTTCACTCAACAGTTAAAGTTTACCTTCACGCCGTTGAAAGGATGGAACATCTATGCTGAAGGTGCTCTGCGTCTTACCAATAATAAGACTACTCAAAACAAAATTCCTATTTATAATTATAATGTAGCCAATGAGCCGATGTTACGTGATTCTGGATACGGAACAGTGACTTATGTGTATGATAACCGCTACAAGCAAAACTATTATGCTGTAAATGTTTATACCGATTATTCTCACAGCTTTGGAAAACATAATGGAAAGTTTTGTTGGGCTTGAACTATGAACGCTATAATCAAGACAATATGTGGGCAAGCGGTACAGACTTAACAACTGAAGATAAACCTTTCTTGAGCCAGACACAAAGTAACAAGAAGAATGGTGACGGTTATTGGAATCGGGCTACAGCAGGTTATTTCGGACGTTTCAATTATGATTATGACGGTAAGTATCTGGCGGAGTTTAATATTCGTTATGACGGTTCTTCACGTTTTCTAGCCGATAAGCGGTGGGCATGGTTCCCGTCGGTATCTTTGGGATGGAATATTGCCCGTGAGGAGTTCTTTGAGAAATTGAGTGAAACAGTTAATACGCTGAAACTTCGTGGTTCTTGGGGACAATTAGGTAACACTAGTTCCAATTATAACAGTTTCTGGGATTGGTATCCGTTCTATCAGCAGCAGGCCATCAGTCTGCATCCAGCAACTGGCTGATTAATGGCGAAAAACAAAATACATCTTCCCTTCCCAGCATCGTTAATGCTACCATGACTTGGGAAACGGTGGAAACATGGGATTTCGGTTTTGATTTCGGCGCTTTTAATAATCGCCTGACCGGTACTTTTGATTGGTATAGTCGTACTACAAAAGACATGATTGGTCCGGCACCTATCTTGGGTTCTGTATTGGGTACTAATGCTCCCAAAACCAACAACTGTGATATGCGTACTTCGGGGTGGGAATTGGAAATCGGATGGCGTGATCAGATTAATGATTTCAAATATGGTGTTCGGTTCAATCTCTCGGATAATCGATCTAAAATTCTGACCTATCCATACGATGGGAGTTTAGCAATCAAAGTATCGGAGGGTATTATAATGGCAAGTATTTAAATGAAATTTGGGGGTATGAAAGTGTCGGTCTGGCTTCTTCAAAAGTAGAAATGGACAATTGGCTGACAACCAATAAGCAACTGGGGAAGCAACTGGGGTGCAGGTGATGTGATGTATAAGGATTTGAATGGAGATGGCATTGTCAGTTCCGGTGCAAATACTTGGACGATCACGGTGATTTGAAACGTATTGGTAATGCGACTCCTCGTTATCGTATCGGTTTGAACTTAGATGCGGCATACAAGGGATTTGATTTTTCTATTTTCTTTCAAGGAGTGTTGAAACGCGATTGGTTCTTCGGTGCCGGTGATGCATACTTTTGGGGAGCGCAAGGAAATATGTGGCAAAGCGCCTGCTTTGAAGATCATTTGGACTATTGGACGGAAAACAATACTGGTGCATATTATCCGAAACCTTATTTTGGCGGTATTCAGAAAAATCAGCAGACACAGACGCGTTATTTGCAAAGTGCCGCCTATCTCCGTTGCAAGAATATCCAGTTGGGGTATACTTTGCCGAAATCTCTGTTGTCACCGGCCGGAATCAGTAATTGCCGCATTTATCTGTCATGTGATAATTTATTCACTATCACTAGTCTGTCCGATATATTTGATCCCGAAGCTTTCGGAGGATATGGTGACGAAGGATGGGGCAGTGGTAAAACTTATCCGTTGCAACGTACTGTTTCTGTGGGTGTAAATCTTAGCTTTTAACTAATAAAAAGAAGAATATTATGAAAATAAATACAAAACACATCGGATTATGTCTTTTGTTGGGTGCTGCTATGAGTACCACCTCGTGTAACGATCTGCTCGACCTTGATCCTGTAAGCCAAATCACACCGGAGTCATTCTATACATCAGCCGATCAGCTGGCTACTTACTTGAATAATTATTATAGTTCCTATTTGGTTGCTCCCTATAGCGGAGAGATGTATCATACGCAGAGTTATAGTGATGGTATGGCACGTTCTGACGGTAATACCGATATCATGTTGGCTGGGTTGAACGGTAATACGACTCTTTTTGCCGATGACCATTGGGAAGTTTCTTCGGGAAAAGCCCTTCAGGGATACTATGGAGGGGTACGCGTTTACAATTATTTTTTAGATAAGGCAGTTACCGGTTATGAGAATGGAACGATTACCGGCGATGCGGAACTGATTAAGAACTATATCGGAGAGGGTTACTTCTTCCGTGCATTGTGTTATTTCCGAATGTTGGCCTATTATGGTGATTTACCCATAGTTACCAAGGTCTTGGAAGATAATGATGAGGTCATTGTAGAAAACAGTAAGCGTACTCCGCGTAATGAAGTGGCACGTTTCATATTGGAAGATTTGGACAAAGCTATTTCATATTTAGCAAGTCGAGGCAAGTTCAATGGTCAGCGTGTCAATAGAGAGGCGGCTTTGCTGTTTAAATCTAGAGTAGCCTTGTTTGAAGCCACTTTTGAAAAGTATCATAAAGGAAGCGGACGTGTACCGGGAGATAATAATTGGCCGGGAGCAATATGCCTTATAACAGTGGAAAGAATTTCAGTATTGATAGTGAAGTGGATTTTTTCTTGACAGAAGCTATGAATGCTGCAAAACAGGTAGCCGATAATGCGCAACTGACTACCAATAATCATGTAATAGAACCTCAACCGGGTGTCATCACAGGTTGGAATGACTATTTTGAAATGTATAGTCAGCCTTCACTGGCTAATGTCCCCGAAGTCTTATTGTGGAAACAGTACAGCTTTAGCCTGAGTATCAGTCACGATGCAGCCTATCGTGTGAAGACTGGTTGTGCCGATGGATATACCCGTACCTTTGCAGAGTCTTTTCTGATGAAGAATGGATTACCCATTTATGCCAGCAATGACTATCAGGGTGATGTCAGCATTGATAATGTGAAAGCCGGTCGCGACGAACGTCTTCAGCTTTTTGTTTGGAGTGAGAGTACGCTGCTTGATTCTGATCCTAGTGCGCCTCAGTACAGTCAGCCATTCAAGAAACCCGGTATCGATAATTCAAATCAAGAAATACGTTGTATCACAGGGTATCAGCCACGTAAGTATTATACGTATGATTATACCCAGACTCCGAATGATGAGTTGCGCTGTACTAACGCATGCCCTGTTTTCCGTACAGCTGAGGCATTATTGAACTATATGGAAGCTTGTTATGAAAAGAATGGAACACTGGATGCTGATGCCAGAAAGTATTGGATGCAATTGCGTGAACGTGCCGGGGTGAGCACTGATATTGACGCTACAATTGCTGCTACCGATCTTTCCAAAGAAAAGGATTTCGGAGTGTATTCAGGGACTTCCATGGTGGATGTGACCTTGTATAATATTCGTCGCGAACGTATGAACGAGCTTTTCAGTGAAGGACAACGTTTTGCCGATTTGATTCGTTGGCGCTCCTTTGACCGTATGATAACTGCAAAGTGGATTCCTGAAGGAGTGAATTTTTGGGATAATCTTTATCTGTTGTATGATGCTGATATCAAGGCGGACGGGACATCGGATGCAGTTGTCTCTGGTAAAGAGCAAGGCAAGTATCTACGTCCTTACAGCCGTAATTTGGAGAGTTCCAACGAACTGCGTGATGGTTATAACTGGCATGAGGCATATTATTTGTATCCGATAGGAATCAGTGATATACGTACAGCTTCTGCTGACCGCGATATAAACAATAGCAATATATATCAGAATATAAATTGGCCCACTACGGCAGGCGGACATGCTGAAAAATAATTTTTTTCATAAGGTTGGGTCAATAAATATTCAGAAGTAAAAGTATTCGTTTTTTGGGATAATATTTTTAACATAGCAAAAGGGCAGGGAGTTCGTGAGGATTCTCTGTCTTTTGTCATATATGGTCTTTAGATTTTTCGGGCTGTTTTTGGTTGAAATACCTGGCAGTGATGGAGGTTTCGGGTTTGTAATCCGTTGATGTCAGCCAATACCCTGACTTGGAAATGCTTTATATCAACTTCCAGCATCAATTTACCCAATTTGATGCAATTCATGGGTGGATCGTATTTTCATAGGCGTAAGAATTGGTGTGCTGCAAAGATCGGAAAATCTCCGGGTTGATAAAGGAAAGAGTGAAAAATATGAAAAAAAGAAGCCCGGTCCATTTTGTGGTAAGCGGACCGGGCTTTACAATCAATTTGTCAATCGTTTATAACCAATGGGGCTGCTACCTCCATTGGAACTTTAGAACTGTGCGACAGGGCGCGTGGCGTAATTGCTGGCTTTGCTGTTGGCAACTATCGCACCACTAACGAAATTCAGATACCAGGCGGATTCTGCCGAGTGTTCGGAAGAAGACCAGTACCCCTTGCGTGTGAAATCATTGAAACAATCTTGTTTGTCTTTGCAAATGACTCCGGTTTTTTGAAGTTCCCACAACAAAGTCAACTCGCCTGCCGACGGTAAATACCATTCACCTGCCGATTTGCCGCTGGTACTGTATTGGTAGCAGTAACCTCCTGCCGGGTAACTGGAAGAACTTTTACCAAGATAGGCGGTGTGAGCCTTTCCGTTGAAGTCGCTGATGGCTCCTTCTGACACCCAGGTGGCAGGTTGTCCGGTTTCAACATGGATGGTTGCTCCCTTGATGCGTTCCTCGTCCTTATCGGAGAAGAAAGAATCGGCGGTTCCGTCATAATAAGGGAGAACACCGCTTGTCAATGTACCGTCAGCGGTGGTATAGTTTTCGATGCCTTCTATATCTTCTGCTTTGCTGATCCATTTGGTACTGGACTGGTTGTCGCTTAATGCCACGATGCGTCCGAATGGAGAAGTGGACAGGGTGGGCGAGAGATTGCCGTCCGCATCATCCAGAGCATAGACAATACCGATGCAGGTTTTATTCTCATTCTTCTCGCTGGAGAAGGTAGCGTCGCTATAGTAATAATCGCCTACCTTGGCAGAAGGTAAAAGAGTGCAAGTGAGTGTCGGCGCTTCGTATACTTTGCCTTTCTCCAATTTGATGGTTGTCGAAGTAGCTGTCTCATACACTTCACCGGTGGTGGTAACAAGGGTGAAATGCAATTGTGCTTCGGAAGGGAAGAAGGAGATGTAAGTGGTTCCGGAAATACCGGTTTTGTTTTTAATAGTGATATTTCCTGTTTGGGTACTGCTGAACTCTCCGTCTTTTAGTTTCATAACGGCACTGGAGTAGAGGTTTCCGGCGGTGGCGGTTACGGTAATTCTTGTGATGTTGTTCAAAGGACTGCCACCGTTGGCGGTGAACTGGAATTTACCGATAGTGACCAAGCTGGTCATTTCGCAGGCGGAAGAGCCTGTAGTTTCGTTCATGCCGGCTTTACACAGTGCCCATAAGTAATCATAATTCGTTATACCCGCCAGTGTTCCGTCCTGTCCGCTCAGGTTGAGGGTTTGGGTCAGGGTGTCGCTGCTGGTTGCGGTGATGGCTGCCGCCGGGTAAAATACGGCAATTTCATTCTCATTCTTTACCAGTGTCGAAAGATCGCCCGTAAAGGTATCAGAAGAGTCAGTTTCTTTTGTGAGAATCGTTTTGGGAACGCCGCTGGAACCGGTTTTCATTACGGCCAGTTGGCTGTTGGTGTCCCAGTTGCCTTGCAGGATGCCTGTATCCTCTGCATCTGAAGAACGGGGGGACAGTGATGCTGTGAGAGAAAAAGGAACGGTGGAGGTTGTCGTAACTTGATCATCGTCATCGCTACACCCCAACATGCATAGAGCGATGCCCAAACAGAGAATAGTTGTTGTCTTTTTCATCATCGTTTTCGTTTTGCTGTTTTATGATTAAAACTTGAATGGTATTTATTATTTAATTTTAGACAGCAAAGGTAAATGTTCTCGGCCGATTTTTCTAATCTATTCGGCGAAAGCTGATTTTTTTTCGATAAATTAGGGGAATAAGGGGAAATTTGAGGTGAAATGTAAAGAAGTGGATGGACGGGAAGCGAACACTTTCCGTCCATCCTGTCAGGACGGCGATGATTATTTCTTTTCACCGAAGTCGGCTTGTTGTTTTTCCACCTCTTTCAGCCTTTGTGCATTCCGTTCTTTCAGCAGACGTTCCTGTTCCAGTTCGGAAGCTGATTTGGCGGCTGATTGCCCGAAAGGTGAGTCGCTGCTCATGGGAATCAGCGCAGCTTCACTTTCGGTGTAGATGAGAGGATGAGCCGCGGCTTGCTTTCTAATTCCAACACTGCGCTGGCAGGCATTTGCGAGCCTTCGAACAATACGCTGGCAGTGATTTTGATTTTACCCGGCTTCAAGGTGGATTGTATCAGCACGGGGGCTGTTCCCCATTTTACCGGAGCCGGATTGGCCAGTATATTCGCTCCGCCCAAAATACGTCCTTCTCCTTCTACATGGAATTTCACATAATAGTTGTTCAGACGTTTGATATTTCCGTTTTTATCGGCTATGGCGGCTACTACGGTTACAAAGTCGGAGCCATCAGCTTTTAAGTCGGTGTTTTCATTGTCAACCCAAAGCAGCAGTTTCTCGGGACGCCGGGCCGGTCGTACTTCGTGCGTGGCAACTACTTTTCCGTCTATGATGCCTTCGGCCAGTAGGAACACCTCGTCCTGTTTCTTCTTTCTCATAGACATATTCTTGTCTATCATGAAGTCGTATATATCTTTGAATGTAATAACGGGTGAGGGCATTCCTTCTTTCGTTGCCGGCTTGGTATAAGTCCATGTCTTGCCACCTTTATTATAAGTAAGCCGCACCTCGTCACAATTGGAGTATACAGTAACGTCTTTGGGTGAGAAGGGAGTCATTTCATGGGCGATGTACACCATCGGTCCTGTTTCGAAAAGACGGTCTTGCTTTTCGGACGAGCGCTGGGCTTTGAACATATAATAAGCATATTTGGGCTGACGGAATACGTCCATCACACCACCATAGAAGGGATCGGGGTGATAGCCGCGTTGGTGGTCGAACGAGTGCCACAAACAGCCGCCGACGTGTTGGCGCGGAGTACGGCAGAGTACATCGTAACAGGTGAAAGGATAACGGGGAGCGGCATAGTGCTGTGCCTGGATGAGCATAGCCTGTTCTCCCAGTTGCGTGCCACACGGCTGGGGGAGTTGTGCGAGTTCCAGTCGTCTACATTATCTCCCACTCGCGGGTGAAATAGGTTATTTTAGGGTCGAGGCTTTTGATGGCCCAGTCCTTGTCCGCATTGGCCGGATGAGTGAAGAGTACCGGATATACCTCATGTCCCCGTGCTTCGCTGTCGCAACCGGAGTAGCAATACGGATAAGGGTATTCTTGATTGACAATATCGAGGGTATTTTTGGCGAAGTCTGCCGGATACCAGGTTTCATTCAGGATAGTTCCCATAACCATACACAAGGGTGATTGCGGTCACGCCGTACCAGGTTGCGGATATCGCTATAAACCCGTTGTGCAAATTCAGGAGCGTCATTCCAGAATTGCCATCCCGGTGTGTTTACAATGACGAACAGCCCCAGTTCGTCACATGCATCCATAAAGGCGGGGTCTTGAGGACAGTGAGCATTCCGGATGACTTTCATACCTGCGTCGCGTAGCTTTTTAGCGTCGCGCCAATGAATGCTGTTGGCAACGGCATTGCCTACTACGGCAAAATCCTGATGGCGGTTGGCGCCAATCAGCGGACTTGGATAAGGTTTGCCGTTCAGCCAGAATCCGTCCTTGCCTTTGAATTCTACGCTGCGGATACCGATGCGGCGGCGGTAGCCGTCCACTACATTTCCTTCATTGTCGCGGATACGGACAATCAGGTTATATAACGTAGGCGTTTCAGGGCTCCAAAGCAGGGGAGACTTCAACATTATTTTATCTTTTGAAGTGACTGCCTTGCCCGGACGTACTTGAATGACATCGTTCAGAAATGCGGCTTGTGTGCCGTCGGGTTGCTGAAGTTCATATTCTACTACTCCTTTGAAGTTCTTTTTACTGTCATTACGTATATGGGCTTTCAGGATTATTTCTGCGGAAGTGTCGGAAACTTTGTCGTATGCCACGAAAAGCCCGCCGCCTGCCGTTTCGTTTTCGAAATTGGGATCGGTGATGAAAACCGGATGATGGGCTATTAGCCAGCAGTCACGATAGATGCCGCCAAAATAAGTATAATCCAGTACATCCTGTGCTTTGCCGGGAGGATAGCTGGGGTCATTGCTGTTATCTGCATACGGCTATCACATTGTCTGTCCCCCAATTCAGTGCATCGGTGACATCAACGACTACAGGCAGGTATCCGCCAAAGTGTTCGGCCAATAAATTACCGTTTACGAAAACTTTGCTTTTCCCCATGATAGCTTCGAAATGCAGGAAAAGTTTTTTGCCTTTCAATTCATTTGCCGGAGTGAAATGCTTGCGGTACCATACCTCGCCTTGATAGTTGATACATCCACTGGCCTCAGTCGGTACATATTCAATGCCGTCGGGCAGGGAAACCATTTTCCAGTCCCGGTCATTAAAGTCGGTAGCTTCCGCACCTGTAGCGGCTCCTTTGTGGAATCGCCATGCCGGATTCATGGAATATACTTCACGTCCGGAGTTTGCCAGTTCATAGAAACCGGCAGTAGAAAACTCAGGCTGGTAGGCTGCCTGCATCTCATAGAGAGGTAAAAATAGTAAAGCGATGAGATAAAATAAGATGTTTTGTTTCATGGTCCTATGTATCTTGATAATTTAATGAAGGTCAAAGATAAGAAATAAAAGAATACTGGGAAATAAAAAAGAGAAGCAATTCTGCTTCTCTTTGATGTTGCGGAGGCCTGACTCGAACAGACGACCTTTGGGTTATGAGCCCAACGAGCTACCAACTGCTCCACTCCGCGATGTTGTGTTTTGATTACGGGTGCAAAGGTACGGCTTTTTTTCTAATCTCCAAATTATTTCTGCATCTTTTTCTCAAATAAAATAATCTTTTTAGCTAATGTGTTGATATAGAGAGTGTATGCGATATGTTAATTAACATTTGCTTTAAGATTATACTTTATTTGTTTGTGTGGTACAAAGAAAAAATGTAATTTTGCTCACATATATATGTAATGTGCAATTGAACTTATATGGCAGTATCAAAGACTAGGCTAAATTGGTAGACGTCGCCCGTCAGCTTTTTGCGAAGAATGGGGTGGATGATACGACAATGAATGATATAGCGGTGGCTTCCAAGAAAGGAAGACGCACGCTCTATACGTATTTCAAGAGCAAAGAAGACATTTATATGGCAGTGGTGGAGTCGGAGTTGGAGATGCTGTCGGGCGCTATGGAGAAAGTGGCTGAACAGGATATCGCTCCTGATACGAAAATACTGCGGCTGATAGAAACACATCTGGACTCTATCAAGATGGTGGTGTTCAGGAACGGGACTTTGCGTGCCGGCTTTTTCCGTGACATATGGAGAGTGGAGGCGGTGCGGAAGAATTTTGACCGGACGGAAACAAAGCTGTTCAGGCAGGTGTTGACGGAAGGAAAGGAAAAGGGAATCTTTGATATAGACAATGTGAATATCGTGGCGGATATTGTGCACTATTGCGTGAAGGGCATTGAAGCGCCTTATATACGTGGCCAGATAGGTGAGGAGCTGGACGATGAGACAGGATGGGCATACGTGGCAAAAATTGTGTACGGCGCATTGGGACGCAAAGAACAGAATAAGGAATAAAATTAACTTTATAATTATAAAATCAAAAATTATGGGATTATTAACAGGAAAGACTGCGATTGTGACAGGTGCCGCTCGTGGTATTGGTAAGGCGATTGCATTGAAGTTTGCTGCCGAAGGAGCAAATATCGCTTTTACAGACTTGGTAATTGATGAAAACGGTCAGAATACAGAAAAAGAAATTGCTGCGTTGGGTGTAAAGGTGAAAGGTTATGCTTCTAATGCTGCGAATTTTGAGGATACTGAGAAAGTGGTTAATCAGATTAAGGATGATTTCGGTTCTGTTGATATTCTGGTGAACAATGCAGGTATCACGAAAGATGGATTGATGATGCGTATGAGTGAGGCGCAGTGGGATGCGGTAATCGCTGTGAATTTGAAGTCTGCCTTTAACTTTATCCACGCATGTACTCCGATCATGATGCGTCAGAAGAGTGGAAGCATTATCAACATGGCTTCCGTAGTGGGTGTTCACGGAAATGCCGGTCAATGTAACTATTCTGCTTCAAAAGCCGGTATGATCGGTCTGGCTAAATCCATCGCTCAGGAATTGGGCTCTCGCGGTATCCGTGCCAATGCCATCGCTCCGGGATTCATCATCACGGATATGACAGCCAAATTGTCTGACGAAGTAAAAGCTGAGTGGGCCAAGAAGATTCCTTTGCGTCGTGGAGGTACTCCTGAAGATGTGGCGGATGTGGCTACTTTCTTGGCTTCTGATATGTCTTCGTATGTATCAGGACAGGTTATCCAGGTTGACGGCGGTATGAACATGTAATATGACAGTTGTTTACGAGGATAATCATATTATTGTAGTCAATAAGACTTCTTCTGAAATCGTTCAGGGAGACAAGACCGGTGATACTCCCTTGTCGGAGATGGTGAAACAATACCTGAAAGAGAAATATAATAAGCCGGGAAATGTTTTCATTGGGGTGACCCACCGCTTGGACCGTCCCGTCAGCGGATTGGTGGTGTTTGCCAAAACGAGCAAGGCATTGCCCAGACTGAATGAGATGTTCCGTAACGGTGAGGTGAAAAAGACCTATTGGGCGATAGTGAAAGAGTGCCCCAAGGAAACGGAGGGTGAGCTGGTACACTATCTGGTACGTAACGAGAAACAGAATAAGTCTTATGCATACGATAAGGAAGTAAAAAATTCCAAGAAAGCTGTACTTCATTATAAGCTTATCGGCCATTCTCAGAATTATTATTTATTGGAGGTGGATCTGAAAACCGGAAGGCATCATCAGATTCGTTGCCAGTTGGCCAAGATGGGATGTTCCATTAAAGGTGATTTGAAATATGGCTTTCCACGTTCCAACCCGGACGGCAGTATTTGCTGCATGCCCGGACGGTACAGTTCGTTCACCCGGTGTCGAAGGAAATGATCCGGTTGACTGCACCGGTACCCGAAGGTAACTTGTGGAACGGCTTTGAGATGGACTAAAGATAGAAAACAAAAAGGGAATGCTTCACAGCATTCCCTTTTCTTACTTTTAGGCATCTTTCATTTACTTCAAAACTTCTCCGCTTTCGCTGAAAAGTACAGTGCTTTCAGTTCCCTCTTTATCAGTTAAAACAACCTTGTAAGTTTTAGTCCCATCTTCGTTCGCTTCTACGGCAGCTTCTTTGATAGTAGATTCTGCATAGTTCTTTGTGATAGCTTCCTGCACGGCAGCCGGAAGGTCTTTCACTTCAATAGGGGTAAAATCATTTATCATAGTTACGGTCACAGAGTCCACCATAAAGTTGTCGGCGAATGCTACTGATGTTCCTAATCCCATTACCAATGCTACTGCAACAAATAACTTTTTCATAATTGTAGGTTTTTACTGTTAATACTATGTTGTTTTGTTTTCTCTGATAACAGAATAACAATATCTGTGCCAGAAAACGGATTGAATATTTAAAGTGTTGATAATTAATGGATTGCTCTGGGGTGTGGATGAAAGGAATATGGGGATAAGTGTGGAACATGGGGAATGCCTTGTGGAATTATTCCACATAGCCGGCGGGAGGATAAGTTTATATACTGTAAGGCTGTGCCCTACTGGAACAGCAGGGGCAACAGCCTTACGGTACAGTAGCTTCTTGTTGATACAGTTATTGAATATCGTACAGCTTCAATTTGTTATATAAAGTCTTTCGGTCTATGCCTAATAAGATGGCGGCTTTACTTTTATTGTTTCCTGTCTGCTTCAATGCCTCAAGGATACGTTTCTTTTCCGCCGCTTCATCATGCAGGCTGAACGTCTGCGGACCGGCGGACATTACAGGTTCCTGCAACTCATAACCTAATTCGGCAAGGGTGATAAAGTTGCTCTGTGCCAACAGGGTGGCACGTTTTACTATATTTTTCAATTGCCGGAGATTTCCGGGCCATGAATACGTTTGTAAAGCTTGGCTGGCAGCGGCGTCAAACCCTATCAGCTGGCGGTCCAGTTCCTGTTTGCCTGGTCCAAAAAGAAATTGGCGAATAGCAGGATATCTTCTTGCCGTTCTTTTAATGCCGGCATACGAAGGGTAAATTCATTGATGCGGTGGTAAAGATCTTCGCGGAAGTTTCCTTTTTCAATGGCTTGTTGCAGGTTCTCGTTGGTAGCGCTGACCAGCCGCACGTCTACCTCTATTTCTTTATTGGAGCCGACCGGACGGATGCGTCTTTCCTGCAAAGCACGGAGCAACTGTATCTGTACTTCATAACTTAAGTTACCTATTTCATCCAGAAACAAAGTACCTCCGTTGGCTTCTACGAATGCTCCTGTTTTGTCGTTTAACGCCCCTGTGAAAGAGCCTTTTACATGACCGAAGAATTCGGAAGCCGCCAGTTCTTTGGGGATAGAACCGCAGTCTATGGCAATGAACGGCTTGTCGGCCCGTTTGCTTAGCTGATGAATACGGTGCGCCACATACTCTTTACCTGTTCCGCTGGCACCGTTTATCAGTACGGACATAGGGGTGGGGCTACCAGACCTACATAATTGTAGAGTTGGCGCGCCGCCTCGCTTTCCCCCTCCAGAAAATTAGAGGGAGGAACGGTTGCACTGTGTAGAACGGCTTTGCTCTTGGATGCTTTGGGCGCGACTGTGTTCTTTTCTATTCCTGCCGGTGTGGGTAAAGCTTTGTTTTGCAATGCCTCATTAATTTTCTTCAGCAACTCATCCGGTTGTACCGGTTTTGAAATGTAATCACTGGCTCCATGTTTTATGGCCTGTACAGCGCTTTGGATGTCAGCATAGCCTGTCATGATGATGAGTGGGATGTTGTATTTCTGTTCTTTCATCCATGAAAGCAAGAAGATACCATCTTGATCGGGCAGGCGCAGATCAGACAAGACAAGATCGTATGGTTGTGCGTCCAGTTGTTTGCGTGCGCGCGCATTACTGCTTGCTGTATCAACCGAAAATCCTTTTTTACCCAGCCAGGTTTTCAACATGGTGGCAAAAGTCAAGTCATCTTCTACTATCAGAATGGAATGTGGCATCTTTATGTGTTTTTTATTCGTACAAAAATAAACTTTTTTCACGGTGTGCCGAAACACGGACTCTATTTCTAATACCTTTTAACTTAACAGGGCTTAATTCTTCATTCTTTATCCGGAATTTCAATCTGCTTTTGTGCTTCGTCAATTACTTTTTCTATTTCTTTTACTATAAAGTTTGTTTTCTCTACCGCTTCTTCACTGATTTCGGTTGTCCCTCGTCTTTGTTCCATCCATGTCAGTGCAGGAATGCAACGGGTGGCTCCCAGCATGGTGAACAGCGGCAACAGTTTATGAGCACTGCCGTGATGCCTTCCATATTCCTTTTCGCCAACGCTTCTTCCATACACTCGCGGTTCTTTTTTGTTTCGCTGATGAAAGTACGGAGTATTTCTGCGGCTGCTTCCGGATCATCTTCCGAGAAGGCGGTCAGGGCGGAGAAATCCAACGTTTCTTGTTGGGGGTGGTTTTCTTTGGCCGGTGCTGTGTGGGGAGCCGGATTCTCTGCGGCGGGTACGTCCTTTCCTGTGGCCTGGAAGATGGCTGTAAACAATTCGTTTATGGTGAAAGGTTTGTGCAGGCAACCGGCAAAGCCATGTGAACGGAAATAATTTTCGTCCATATCGCTGCGGGCAGTCAGCGCAATCACCGGCAGGGTTTGCACCCATGATGTGTCCAGCGTGCGGATGGCTTTCAATAAATCGAATCCGTTCATGGCAGGCATCTGTATATCGGTAAGCAGGGCATCGAAGTGCTTTTCCTTTAATTTGTCAAGAAGCTCTTCGGGATGATGGCAGCAGGTCACAGTCACTCCGGGGCGTTCCAGCATGGCGGTGGTAAGCTGCAACTGTATGCGGTCGTCGTCAATTAAAATCAGGTGGATCGGCTCACTGTCTTCGCGGGGAGTGTCTATTTGCCGGATTCCGGTTGCGTCAGGGGAAGCAGGAGTATGTTCCGCTTCCGGTCCGGAGGGATTTTCATCCGGATGGGAAGGCCCCTCAGGCAAAGGCAGATATACATGGAATCGGCTGCCTTTGCCTTGTTCGCTTTCTATCTTGATATCTCCTTCGAGCAGAAGCACCAGTTTACGGGTGATGGCCAGTCCCAAGCCGAATCCTTCTTGTCCTTGTGCGTTATGGAGCCGGGTGAATTCCTGAAAGATACGTTGTTGCTCTTCTTGGCTGATACCGCATCCTGTGTCACTGATACTGAAATGCAGTTGGCCGTTTTCCAACGCTGCCTGCAGAGTGATGCTTCCTTCTTTGGTGAATTTCAGTGCATTGGATAGCAGATTCTCTGCTATCTGGCGGATACGGAACGGGTCTCCTATGTATACGCGGTTCAATGATTCGTTGCAATGATAGTTCAGTTCCAGCTGTTTGGAGTCCGCCATCGGTTTGAAGCTGATATAAATGGTGTCGAACAGTTGGTGGGGGTTGAACGATATCCGGTTGATGTCCATTTTATGTGCGTCCAGCCGGTGGTAATCCAGCAGGGATTTGACCAGGCTGAGCAGGTGATTGCTGAACTCTGCATATTGTTCAGATAGAAACGCTGGCGTTCTTCGGTAGTGATCCGTTCCAGCAGGTCGGTATAGCCCAAGATGGAACCCACGGAGCTTTGATATCGTGGGTGATGGTCAGCATCAGTTTTTCACGCGCCACCAGCAAGTCTTCGGCACGGCGTTTGGCTTTTTCCAGTTCCCGGCGGTAGTGGTTGCTGCGAGTGATGTCCCTCCATATCAGGACCAGGAAGAATATAGCTAGAACCACAGCGACAATGGCGATTCCTGCCACTGTGCGGATAGAGCTTTGGCGGATGTATTCCTCTTGTATATGTTTGTTTTGTGCCAGAGCCTGCTCTTCTTCCTCTATGGTACTTAATAGCTGATTGACTTTCTGACTCAGTTTCAAGCCACTGAGGCGCAGGGACTGGGTGCGGCGATTCACCATTTCCATCCGTTCCTGATGGGTGTCGGTCACCCGGCTCTGTATGTCTTTCAGCATGGTGACCACCGTGTCTGCCGGACTGTATGCCTCGGTCAGCGTATCGGTATATTCTTCCTGAATCACATTGCTGACTTGTGTGGAATCGGCTTTCCCAGGTGCGAACACTTCTCCCAGTCGTTTGAAGAAGCTTTTGGGCTTTTTGCGGATAACGTATGAATTGGTGTGTGTGATTACTTTTTTGCGCACGTGGGGAAGGCTGAGCAAAGAGTCTTGTTCGGCAATCAGTTCGTCGATATGCTGTTTGTAAATCTTATCTGTTCCGCCGTCCTGAATTGCTTTCAGCAGGTTGCGCATATTCCGTTCTTTATCCATGAAAAGCATTCCCACCGTATCCAGCCGTGCCAGTTGTATGCTGTCGGTCAGCAGTGTGCGCAGGGAGTCCAGCGCTGTGTTGGCCTGTTTCATGGCACGTTTGTATCGGTAGTACTGTCCTAGTTGTCCTGTACTGAGTGATTGTCCGATAACTTCCGCCTGATAAAGCTGGCCGATAATCTGATTGGTGACATGGCGCCGTTGGCTCAGGATGGCTTCATCATCGCTGGTTCCGGTCAGTGACTTCATCTCCTGATAAATATATCCGATGGATATAAAGAGCAGCGCAGTCAGCAGGATATAGCCGAATGCAACTTCAGCTTGGTGGAACGGTTGGGCAGGCTCATGGTGGTTTTATTTTAATTTCGTATCACGGTTAAAGCGCAAGTAATAGAGTATTCCGGCTGTAGTCAGTCCGAAAGGAAATGCCATCCATATTCCTATAATTCCCCAGTCCATGATGAAACCGAAGAAATAGCCGGCCGGCAGGGAGATAAGGAAATAGGCGATGAATGCGATATACATCATGGGTTTCACATCTGCGATTCCACGAAGGGCATTGGCGAAATTTATCTGTAATCCGTCACCAACTGGTAGATGATGAACGGAATGATAAGTTGTGCTACCATCACGCTGACCGCCGGACTGTCACTGAACCATCCTCCCAGTTCGTTACGCAGCAGGAAGATGGGCAAGGCTCCCAGCAGCGCGATGAACAGCATGATATGGAATCCGGCGTATGCCGAGCGCCGGACGTTCATCCGGTCATTCTGTCCGCGGAAGTTGCTAACCCGCACGGCAACGGCTGCTCCCATGCCATAATACATCATAAAGCAGATTTGGGAAATGGCGAGCATCACTTGGTGGGCCGCCAGAGCGGTAGTCCCGATCCATCCCACCATAATGGCGCTGAGGCTGAACGAAGCGGTTTCCATCCCCATCTGCATGGCAATGGGCCATCCCAGTTTGTTCAGGTGCAGGAAGTCTGCCCGGTTGAGCGCATTGTGTAGAAATCCTTCTTTATAAATATGATAACGCCGGGTACAGAAAAAGATGACGGCGAACACGGCCACCATCATGATACGGGAGGCCAATGTGGAAATTCCCGCTCCTAGCAATCCCATTTCGGGCATTCCCAGCTTACCGTAAATAAGGATGTAGTTGCCGATGATGTTCATCACATTTCCTGCCAATAAGATCCACATGGAAACGCGGGTATCGGTTATGCCGTCGGCAAATTGCTTGAAACCGTTGAAAAGCAGTACAAACAACAAGGATATCAGCAAAACGATGAAGTAGGGACGCATTAAAGGCAGCAGTTCTTCGGGTTGCCCAGCCGGTGGATATTCAGATAGAGTATCCACATGATGAGTGTGAGCAATACGGCCAGCAGTGTGTTGGCAAACAGGCTGTTCTTCAGCATCCGTCCCACTACATGGGTTTCTCCCCGTCCGAACAGGCTCCCTACGATAGGAGTCAGTCCGTATGAGAATCCGGTAGCGAAAATAATGGCCAAAGTAAACATGTTGTTGACAAAACTGGCGGCGGCTAATTCATTCGTGCTGTGATGGCCTATCATCAATGTATCGGCAAAACCCAAAATGATGACACCTATCTGGCCGATAACGATAGGGATACCTAGAGTGAAAAGTGCTTTGTAATGTTGCATGGTTAATAAATTGCTAATGTGCCAATATGCTAATTTGCCAACTGGCTGCGCTGTGTTCCGCATGGCGCATTGGCAAATTAGCACATTATCAGGTCGGCAGATTACTTTTATAGTAGAGTGTGGAACAATTTTCCCGCACAAATGTTTTTTGTGCCGCTTCTTTTATCTGTCCGGCAGTGACCGAGCGATATTTGTTTACTTCATTGTTAATATCCTCCGCTTTGCCGGTCAGTTCAAAATAAGCCAGATTGGTAGCCACATTCAGGTAATTCAGGTTATTGAATATCTGTTCGCTTTCATAGCGGTTCTTTACTTTTTCCAGCTCGTCCTCATCCACACTTTCTTCCGTCAATGCTTTCAGTTCCTGCCATACGGCAGCTTCGGCAGCTTCCAGCGTGACGCCTGAGGCTGGTTTGCCGGTGATATGGAACAATCCCTCGTCAATGCTGCCCGATATATAAGCGTCGATGCTGTTGAATACCTGTTTCTCTTGCACCAGATGCTGCACCAGGCGGCAGGAACGTCCGCTGCTCAGCAAGTCGCTCAGCATATCAAAAGCATAGTAGTCGGGATGGCGTCGTTCACAGATATGGAATGCCATAAAGAGCGCGTCTACAGGCACGTTCCGTTCCACTGTCAGCCGACGTTCCTCCGTTTGCCGGGGTTCTGCCGGCAGTGAGCGGGGGGGGACGTTGCGGCGTGGGATAGGGCCGAACCACTTTTCGGCCAGTGCCACTGTCTCTTCAAAAGTAATATGTCCCGTTACAGCCAGAATGGCGTTGTCCGGTGCATAATATTTAAAGAAAAAAGCTTGTACCTCTTCAAGGGTGGCATTGGCTATGTGGCTGATTTCTTTGCCGATGGTAGGCCACTGGTACGGATGCACCTTATAAGCCAGGGCACGTAGCAGATGCGAGGCGTCTCCGTATGGCTGGTTCAGGTTCCGCTGTTTGAACTCTTCGATTACCACTTGCCGTTGCACTTCCAGACTGCGCGGGTTGAAGTCGAGGGACAGCATACGGTCACTCTCCAGCCAGAATCCGGTTTCCACATTCTGACGGGGGAGGGTGATGTAATAATTGGTTATGTCATTATTGGTCCATGCGTTGTTCTCGCCTCCGGCATTTTGTACCGGAGTGTCATAGTCGGGCACATGGACAGAGCCTCCGAACATCAGGTGCTCAAACAGATGGGCGAATCCGGTATGGTCAGGATCTTCATCGCGTGCGCCCACATCGTACAGCAGGTTCAGTGCCACCATCTGAGTCGTATTGTCCTCATTGTGTATCACACGCAGCCCGTTGGACAAGGTGTATCGGTTAATGTTAATCATCTGAGTTGCAAATTACTGAATACTTGCCTTGAGAATCCGGATATTCTCTACAGGGCGGTCTGCGCGGTTCGTTTTTGCTATTTCAATATTCTCCACTACTTCCATGCCTTCGGTTACTTCACCGAATACGGTATAAGAACCGTCCAGGTGGGGAGCGCCGCCTACGGTGCTGTATGCTTTGATCTGTTCGGGGGTGAAGCGGAATTTCTCTTCTTTGTCCGCCAGTTCACGGGCTTGGGCTTCCAGTGTGTCCTGTAATTCCAGCAATCCGGCATTGTCGCCCGCCTTGCGCATCTTGTATATTTCCTTCATGTGCCGGCGTGCCAGGCTGTCGAACAGGGTCTCTTCGCGCTGTTCGTTTATTTTATTCTCCATGCCCAGCAGTTGCGGTTCGGTGAATTTGCGTCCGGTAACAATATAGAACTGGCAACCCGATGAAGCCTTTTCGGGGTTCACATCATCACCCTGGCGTGCTGCCGCCAATACTCCTTTCTTGTGGAAGAATTTCGGATTGAATTCGGCGGGAATGGTGTAACCCACATCACCGCTGCCCAGCATGGCGGTATCCGATGCGTTTTTGCTGTCCGGATCGCGGCCTGGATCATGAATTGTTTGATAACCCGGTGGAACAACGTACTGTCATATACTCCCTCTTTTACCAGTTTGATAAAGTTATCACGATGTTTCGGCGTTTCATTATACAGGGCCACTGTGATATTCCCCATGGTGGTTTCCAGTTTCACTAGGGTACGCTTTTCATTTTCCATATGATGATTCGTTTGTTTTTTCGGGCCGGCGCTGCATGCAGTCAATGCGATGAAGGCCAGGCATATTAGTAAAATTTTGTTTGAAGTCATGAGCTGTTTTTTATTTATCGGACAAATATACGAAATAAAATCGAGAGTAAGAGCGGAAAAGTGAAGAAAGGAAGGATAAAAAAGAGGGGAGGGAACGGGGGAATACTTCAGACGCAGACGCGGCAGACGCAGGTCCTTTTTTTCTCACACACGTGCGTGTACCTATTATAGAGAAGAAAAATAAACGAGGCAGAGTGAGGAGAAGAGAAGCACCGGAAAGAGAAAAGACGAAGGAAAAAAGATAAAAAGACCGGCGGCAAAACCGGAAGGGGATGATAAGACCGGAAAAAAGAAAATTAAAAAAGTTTCTGAATAACATGGCTTGCATAAGTCTTGAAATCCGTGTTGGATAGTAGTATGGCATCCATCGTTTCAGGGGGGGGAGCCTTTGATGAAAGATACCGTATTTATATCGCATTATAATGTACACGCACGTGTGTGAGAAAAAAGGACCTGCGTCTGCCGCGTCTGCGTCTGCGTTTGAAGTAGCTTCCGTCTTCTTGGGCATCTGCCGTCTTGTGTCTGTATTGTTCATGTTATGGGAACAGACGGGAGAGCTGAAAGATTTAAATCTTGCGGCGGTAAGATGATAGATCTTATACCTGAAAGATTATAAATCTTTCCCGGTGGCAACAGGTATGCCGTAAGTTCTTTTTTTAATAAATAATGGGAAACAAAAGATAAAAGCTACGTTCTCTAAACATTATACCGATAAAATTGTTTAAATTTGCAGGAATACTTGTACAGACACTCAATGAAGAAAAAATATGTTCGTTGGACATTGTGGACGATAGCATCTCCGTTCATTCTGTTCGTCATTTTATGTATATTGATTTATTTGCCACCCATTCAGAACTTTCTGGTGGACAAAGCTGCTGTATATGCCTCGGAAACTACCGGTATGAATATCTCCGTGGGACGTATCTCTTTGTCTTTTCCGTTGAATCTGGTGGTGACCGATGTAGATGCCGCTTCCCCGCATAATGATACGTTGCTCAGTGTACGCCGCCTGCAAGTGAATGTGCAGTTGCTGCCATTGCTGAAGAAGCAGGTGGAAGTGGATGGCATATCCCTGCAGGGAGCCACTGTGAATTCTAATGACTTGATACATGGCATGAAATTGAACGGTACTTTGGGGGAATTGTTCATTTCCAGTCATGGAGTGGCGCTGGACCCCGAAACTGCCATCGTTAACAAAGTCTTGTTGAAAGATACGGATTTATCTCTCTGCCTGAATGACACTGCTGCGGCCGATACGGCTGCAAGCGACACCACTTATTGGAAAATAATATTGCAGGATATTGATTTGCAGAATGTGTCCTTTGCGCTGGATATGCCTTTGGACAGCCTGTCATTGGCGGCTTCGCTGGATAATGCCATACTGCGCGACGGGCTGATAGACTTGCATAAATCGGCCTATTCGCTGCAAACGTTCCGGATAAAGAACGGACGTGTGCGCTACGACAGCGGGAAGCCGCTGGCTGCCGACAGCCTGCCTCCGGACTGGACCCGTCCCATATTGCACTGACGGATATCGGTGTGAAACTGGACTCCCTGTACTACGAAGGCAGGAATATGAAAGCCATAATCAGCCAGTTTGTGCTGAAAGAGCGTTCGGGAGTGGAAATCGTTTCTGCCACAGGCGGATGGTTTCCAATGACAAGGTGCTGCGTGTGCCTTCATTGAAACTGGAAACCCGGGATTCTTATCTGGAACTGAACGCTGCGATGGATTGGAATGCCTTGGATTTCAAAGGTGAAGGCTTGATGTCCGCACGGCTGATGGCCGATATAGGAAAGCCGGATGTGGTGAGATTCATGGGACGTATGGATGAAAGTTTGTCCGGCAGTACCCTTCCGAACCTCTGCGCATCCGTACAGGGATCGACGGCGATTTGAACAAGCTGAAACTGACTACGCTGACTGCCGAGCTGCCCGGCGCATTGGGATTGTTCGCCCGGGGGGAGCTGACCCATCTGACAGACAGTCTGCTGCGCGGAGGGGATATCACCTTGGAAGCTGAAACCAAGGATTTGAAGTTTGTTTCCACGTTGGCTGAAGGAATAGAAATTCCATACGGAACGCGCTTGGAAGGCAAATTTACGATGGCGGGCGCTAAAATGGGCACGGACCTGCTGCTGATGCAGCCCGAAGCCCAAGCGGTGGCTGCGGCCGATACCATTCCTATAACAGTTTATAATGACAGCATTTCCGTGGCGGATGATTTCAAGATGGAACGGGCGGCCCGTCTGTTTGCCAAATACGACTTGTCGCGTGACAGGTATGAGGCAGACTTGGCTGTCAATCATTTTGACCTGCACCAGTTTATGCCTGCCGATTCTTTGTACACCTTGTCCACCCGTCTGAAAGTGGAGGGGGAAGGTTTTGACTTTTTCTCTCCCCGTACTTATTTCAATGCGGAGGGCGGTATAGACCGTTTCCATTATGGCAGTTATCATTTGACAGGAATCTCACTGGCTGCCGGACTGGAGAAATCGAAGGTGCACGCTTCACTGGCAGTGAAAAACTGGACCATGGATATCAAGGCGCATCTGGATGGTATCTTGAAACCTCATGATGTTTCGGGCGACTTGAAAATGGATGTGGCTCATTTGGATTGGCAGGCGCTTCATCTGATGGATACCCGTTTTCAGACCTCCCAGCACCTGGGTGTCCGTTTCAGCAGTGACCTCAGAAAAAGGTATGCCGTAGAGGCCGAGATGACGAATGCCACGATTGTCACTGCCAAACGCACTTCCCATTCCAAGGACTGTTTGCCGGATTCAGCACTTCCAGAGATTCCACTTTTGCTTATCTGCGTGCGGGGGACCTTGATTTGAGTCTGGAAGGAGCAGGGCATATGGAATACATTTCCGGCAGGGCGGATTTGCTGATGAAGAAACTGGCGGAACAATGGGAAAGCAAACATATTGAACAGGAGGAACTTCGGGAATTCCTTCCGGGACTATGTCTGAAAATATCTTCCGGCCCCGATAATCCGATAGCCAATTATCTGTCGATGATGGGATTGTCATACAGCCGTCTGTTCATGGATATGGATTCATCTCCGGCGGAGGGGTTGAACGGGGAGGCTTATCTCTATGGATTGCGTACAGACAGCCTGACCTTGGATACCATCTATCTGGATGTACAGCAGGACCTGAATGGCATAAATATGTTGAGCGGAGTGGTGAACGGGCCCAAACCGGGACAGGAGGCGTTTGATGTGACGCTGGAGGGAAATGTGGGAAACAACAGCGCCCAGTTGTTGGTCCAATACCTGAATGCCCGTAAGGAACAGGGAGTATATATGGGCGTGATGGCCGACCTGCGCCGCCACGGCATACGCATGAAGGTTTTTCCGGAGCATCCCACGTTGGTATACCGTCCTTTTACCGTGAATAAAAATAACTATATTTATCTGGCTGACAACGGGCGGATTCATGCCAATCTGGATTTGCGTGACGAGCAGGGGGCCGGACTCAGTTTCTATACCAATCGGGAAGATACCATAGCCAAACAGGATATGACGGTGGAGCTTTCACGTATCAATCTGAAAGAATTCCGGCGTATCCTTCCCTATATGCCCGATATGGAAGGATGGATCGGGGCGGAAGCGCATTATATAGATTCCGGCCCGTATATGATGGTGAGCAGTGACCTGCGTATAGATGAATTCAAGTATGAAGGCAGTGCGCTGGGAAATTGGGAACTGGGGGGTGTGTATCTGCCCGGTGAGGCAAAGGATCATCATCTGGATGCCTATATACGCCATGATGGTGAGGAGATAGCCCATTTGGGAGGTATCTATCTGCCGCGGAGGAAGGAACGGGAAGCCTGAGCGCGGATATAGCCTTCGAACATTTTCCGCTGAATGTCGCCAATCCGTTTGTGCCCGACCGCATGGTGGAACTGGATGGGGATATTGATGGAACATTGTCCATGAAAGGTGACCCGGCCAAACCCTTGCTGAATGGGGAACTGGCATTGGATTCCGTGACTTTCTTCATGCCGGAGATGTCTGCCATGTTCCGTTTTGATAATGAACCGGTGCAGGTGGTGAACAGTAAGATGATGTTCAAGGAGTTCGATATATTCACCAAAGGCAAGACTCCTTTTACCATTAACGGCGAGGTGGACTTCTCGGATTTGGAACGGACGGCGGTGAACCTTAAAATGCATGCCGAGAATTATGAGCTGCTGAATGCTCCCCGTACCAAGCGGGCTATGGTTTACGGCAAGATGTATGTGGACTTTAACGCAACGCTGCGCGGTCCTGTGGAGGAACTGGTGATGCGGGGGAACATGAACATATTGGGGAAGACCAATGTGACCTATGTCCTGAAAGACTCTCCCTTGACGGTGAACGACCGTTTGGGCGATATGGTGACTTTTGTCAATTTCAACGACACAACCTCGGTGGAAGAGTCCTCTGTACAGCAAATCTCTTTGGGAGGGATGGATGTGGCTCTGACCATGCATATAGACCAGGCGGTGCAGGCACGTGTGGATCTGGTGCCGGACGGCTCCAACTATATGTTGCTGGAAGGGGGCGGAGACTTGTCATTCCAGTACACTCCTCAGGGGGATATGTTGCTGACCGGGCGTTATTCCTTGATGAGCGGGGAGATGAAATACCAGATTCCGATTATTCCGCTGAAGACTTTTAATATTCAAAATGGCAGTTATGTGGAGTGGACGGGAAATATCATGAATCCGCAACTGAACATTATCGCGACCGAAAGGGTCCGTGCTTCGGTGGGCGAGGATGGAAAGACTTCGCGTATCGTCGGGTTTGATGTAGGGATCGCTCTGAGCCAGAGTCTGGAGAATCTGGGGCTGGCGTTTACCCTTTCGGCTCCCGAGGATGCGTCTGTGCAAGACCAGCTGAATGCCATGTCGGTGGAGGAACGGGGAAAACTGGCTGTCACCATGCTGGTGACCGGAATGTATATGGCTGAAGGAAACTCTACGGGAGGATTTAATGTGAATAATGCCTTGAACTCATTCCTGCAGAGCGAAATCTCGAATATTGCCGGAAAAGCACTTGATATCAATGTGGGCATGGAAACGGTGGATGATGCCGATAGCGGCGGGAAACGCACGGATTATAACTTCCAGTTCGCCAAACGTTTCTGGAATAACCGCTTCCGTATAGTGGTAGGCGGTAAAGTGTCTACCGGAAGTACGGTACAGCAGGATGAAACCTTTATTGATAATGTATCCATAGAATACCGCCTGGACAACAGCGGTACCCGGTATGTCAAGCTCTTCCACGACAAGAACTATGAGAGTGTGCTGGAAGGTGAGATCATAGAGACCGGTGTGGGTATTGTGCTTCGCAAGAAGATGAGCCACCTGGGCGAACTGTTTATTTTCAAGTCTAAGAAGAAAAAATGATCGTTGGAGATATGGAGAGAAAACATAACATAAACCTGCTTCTATTATCGGTATTGTTGCTGGTGACAGCTGCCTGCTCTACTACCAAGAACTTGCCGGAAGACGAAACGCTATATGTCGGTGTGAAAAATATGGAGATTCTGAATGAGGACAAGACCCCTGCCGGTGTCCAGACCTTGGAAGAGGTGGAGGCTGCTTTGTCTTATCCTCCCAATAATGCCATTCTGGGAAGCAACTCCTTGCGTTTCCCCATTCCCTTCGGTTTGTGGATATACAATGACTTTGTGAAATACCAGGATAAAAAGGGGGTGGGGCATTGGATTTTCAACAAGCTGGGGTCTGCTCCGGTGTATTTGTCTACGGTGAACCCGGAAACCCGTGTGAAGGTGGCGACCAATCTGTTGCACGATTATGGCTTTTTCAATGGTGCTGTGACTTATTCTGTAGACTCGTTGAAGAATCCTCGGAAAGCCAGGTTAAGTTATAAGATTGATATGGCGAACCCTTATTATCTGGACTCTGTCATGTATCTGAAATATCCTCCTCGCGCCGATAGTCTGATCAGGGCTGCTTATGACCAGAGGGTATTGCATAAAGGAGATAATTTCAGTGTATTGAAACTGGAGGAGGAACGCCAGCGGCTGAGTACCCTTTTCCGTAACAATGGTTATTATTATTTCCGTCCCGAATTCATTACTTTCCGTGCGGATACCTTGCGCAAACCGGGAATGGTCAGTTTGCAGGTTGTCCCGAAAGCCGGAGTGCCTGCCGATGCGAAAAAACCTTATTATATAGGGAATACCTCTGTTTATCTCACCGGATATAAAGGGGAGGAACCTACCGATTCCATCGTCTTTCCGGGAATGACTTTGCACTATAGCGGTAAGAAACCCGGCATCCGCCCCGGAGTATTGGCTAAGCGCTTCTTTTACCAGAAAGGGCAGCTTTATTCTCAGGCCCGCCAGAATTTCACGCAGGAAGCCTTGGCGCGTCTGGGCATTTTCAAATTTGCCGAGTTCCGCTATACCCCGCAAGATACATTGCCGGGGTGTGATACGCTGAATGTGCGGATGAATGCTACATTCGATTTGCCGTATGACGGAGAACTGGAATTCAATGTGACTACCAAGAGTACGGATCAGACTGGTCCCGGAGCGATTTTCAGCCTCTCGCGGAAGAATTTCATGCGTACAGCCGCCACGCTTTCTTTCCAGTTGAAAGGGTCATACGAATGGCAGACCAACTCTACGGCGGATGGGAACAGTTCTAAATTGAATTCATACGAGCTGGGGACTTCTTTCTCATTGGAGTATCCTCGCCTGGTGCTGCCGTGGATGAGTAAAAAGATGATGCGCTCGCGATTTCCGCAGCATACCTCGTTCAAGTTGTATGCCAGTCAGTTGAACCGTGCCCGCTTCTTTAAAATGCTTTCTTTCGGTGGAACGGTGTCATACGATTTCCAGCCTTCGCGGGTATGGAAACATACGGTGACTCCTTTCAGACTGGCATTTAATACGTTGCAGCATACTACTACACGTTTTGATACGATAGTGGACAAGAACCGGAGCTTGAAAATCAGTTTGGGAAATCAGTTTATCCCGGCTATGAGTTATACGTTTACGTATGATAACGCTCCGTTGAAGAAACGCAATAATTTATGGTGGGAGACTTCCTTTACTTCGGCAGGTAATCTGACTTCGTTGGTGTATGCTGCTTTTGGGAAAGGATTCAAGGAAACAGATAAGAAGTTATTGAACAGTCCTTATGCGCAATTCCTGAAAATGACATCCGAAGTGCGTTGTTTGTTTAAAGTCGGAGAGAAACAGCATATAGCCACTCGTTTGATGGGGGGGATTTTGTATGCATACGGGAACCAGACTGTAGCGCCCTACAGCGAGCAGTTCTATATTGGGGGAGCCAACAGTATCCGTGCGTTTACAGTGCGCTCTATCGGCCCCGGTTCTTATCGTCCTGAAGATAAACAGTATGGTTATCTGGATGAGACCGGAGATGTGAAGCTGGAAGCGAATGTGGAATACCGTTTCCCTATCCTGGGTGATTTGTATGGGGCAGCTTTTCTGGACGCGGGAAATGTGTGGCTGCTGCGTGAGCAAAAGAATGAGGAAGGTGAGAATATACGCCCCGGCGGTTTGCTTACTCTTCGTAATTTTGCTAAAAGTGTAGCTTTGGGTACTGGGGTGGGGTTGCGTTATGACCTTACTTTCCTGGTGATCCGCCTGGATCTGGGTATTGCTCTTCATGATCCGTATGACACCGGCAAGAAAGGATATTATAATATTCCTAAGTTTAAGGATGGACTGGGATTGCACTTTGCTATCGGCTATCCTTTCTAGAAATAGGGCTTGATTTGCGTCAAAAGGAGGGAAATGATTGATTTATGCTCGAATTTGAATGGAATGTAGCTTTTTTCCTCCGTATTATTTTGTAGCTTTGTACCATCAAATATTCAATTTTAAATAAATAAACTATGAAACCAACTTTATTTTTATTGGCGGCTGGTATGGGCAGCCGTTACGGAGGATTGAAGCAATTGGATGGTCTGGGTCCTAACGGCGAAACTATTATGGATTATTCTATTTATGACGCTATCAACGCCGGTTTTGGAAAACTGGTCTTTGTTATCCGTAAAGATTTTGAACAAGATTTTCGTGAAAAGATTATTTCTAAATATGAAGGTCATATTCCTTGCGAACTGGTATTCCAGGCTTTAGACAATCTGCCGGAGGGTTTTACTTGTCCTGCGGAGCGTACAAAACCTTGGGGAACTAACCATGCTGTCATGATGGGAGCTGATGTGATACAGGAACCGTTTGCAGTGATCAATTGCGATGACTTCTATGGCCGTGACTCATTCCAGGTAATGGGCAAGTTCCTTTCTGCATTGCCCGAAGGTGCTAAAAACACTTACGCTATGGTGGGCTTCCGCGTAGGAAATACATTGAGCGAGAGTGGAACGGTATCCCGCGGCATCTGCGGAACCAATGCGGATCATTTGTTGACTTCCGTGGTAGAACGTACCAAGATTCAGCGCATAGACGGAGAAGTGAAGTATATTGACGACAATGGCGAATGGACAGCTACCCCTGACACAACTCCGGTGAGCATGAACTTCTGGGGCTTTACTCCTGATTACTTTGCTTACAGCAAGGAATTCTTTAAAGCATTCTTGAGTGATCCTAAAAATATGGAAAACTTGAAGAGTGAATTCTTTATTCCGCTGATGGTGGACAAGCTGATTAATGACGGTACTGCTACCGTTGAGGTATTGGATACTACCAGCAAATGGTTTGGAGTAACTTATCCTGAAGACCGTCAGAGTGTGGTTGATAAGATCCAGGCATTGGTGGATGCCGGTGAATATCCTGCGAAATTATTTTAAGATGAGAGGTAGTGTGGTCACACTTATATAATTTACTTTCGGGGGTGTCCGTTTTTTTCGGACAGCCCCCGTTGGATTACTATTTCTTATCTTCTGTTTTTATTATTGCATCTTGTATTCGCTGGGAGATAACCCGGTATGGTGCTTGAAGTATTTGCCAAAAAAGGAAGGTTCGGGAAATTCATAAAATAGGCTACTTCCTGAATAGACATGACGGAATATTTCAACAGCGCTTTGGCTTCCAGTATCACATATTCGTCAATCCACTCTCCGGCAGTTTTTCCGCTTACTTTCTTTACTACGGTGGAGAAATGTTTGGGACTCAGGAATAATTGCTCCGCGTAAAAGTCTACGCGTCTTTCTTTGCGGTGATGTTCAGTCAGCAGATTAATGAATTGATTAAATAATACTTCTTCTCTTTTCAGTGATTTCGGATTTTCAGAAAGGAATTCCGGCTGTCTTCTATGAAGAATAGAACCTATCTTGTATAAATAGGCTTCCATCAGCCTACGTACGATTTCTGTTTTGAAGTTATCGTTCCGGCTTACTGTTTCTTCTATGAGTTGATAGAAGGATTTCAGTTCCTGCACTTCTTCTTCTGTCAAATGGAATTTGGGATTCTCTTTCAATGAGATGAAAAATGGCATGAAACTGTTCAGGTTGATATACATCTCTTTTAAGAAATCAGATGATATTAAAAACATTTGTGACAAATGAATGCCCGGTGATAACATGGACTGTAGAATATCGCCGGGAGCGCAAATAATCAGATCGTTTTTCTCAATGTCGTATTCCCGTAAATTGATATTGACTTTGGCAGAGCCTTTTTCACGGATAGAGATAATGATTCCATCCAGCCGTAATGGGTATTTAAAGATGGGGTTCATATTCTCGGGGATGTAATGTTCGCTTCTATCCATTACAAAATCATTGTTAATCCTTTTAAACAGGGATTCATCTGTCGGATACGGGCTATGGATATATTTCCTATTTCATGTTCCATATTTCTTAATTTTGCCCCAAATGTATAAATCAAAAATCAATAATCCATTCTTTTTTTCTCATAATATTATTTTTTTAAATGAAATTGACGGATGTGAATACAGAAGAGCTTGATGGCAGAAAATCTTAATTCTATTTAAAAGGGTGAGGTTGGCAAACTGTTTGTACATAATAACATGTATATTTAACAACAAAATTATAAAGAACAAAACTATGTCAATGTATTGGATCTTATTTATTGGAATCGCGGTAATCAGCTATATTGTACAGAATAGTCTGCAAAGCAAGTTTAAGAAATACTCGAAGATGCCTTTGGCTAGTGGTATGACAGGAAAGGATGTGGCTGAAAAAATGTTACATGATAATGGTATTTATGATGTGCGTGTAACCAGTACTCCGGGTATGCTGACCGATCATTATAATCCGGCAAACAAAACGGTGAACCTTAGTGAAGGGGTATATGGAAGTAACAGTGTAGCTGCTGCGGCAGTTGCCGCCCATGAATGCGGACACGCCGTGCAACATGCGCGTGCATACGCTCCGTTAAAGATGCGCTCGGCTTTGGTACCTGTGGTGCAGTTCTCATCTTCTATTATGACTTGGGTGTTACTGGCAGGTATTTTGATGGTGAATACTTTCCCGCAGTTATTATTGGCAGGAATTTGTCTTTTTGCCATGACTACTCTTTTCAGCTTTATTACGTTGCCTGTTGAGATCAATGCCAGCCAGCGTGCGTTGGTATGGTTGAGCAAGGCCGGAATTACCAATTCATATAACCATCATGCGGCAGAGGATGCGTTGCGTTCGGCTGCTTATACCTATGTGGTTGCGGCACTTAGTTCATTGGCTACACTGATTTACTATATAATGATTTATATGGGACTCGCGACTAAGACCTTATAAGGGAAATATATTTTTATTATAGAGGGCTGCCTGGGGGTAGCCCTTTCTGGTTATATTTTGATTTGTTTCGAAATAATTTTTGTTTTAATCTCTTTTTCTTTTCGTTTTAATTTGTATTTTTGTCCCGTCAGCAAAATGAGATAATACCTATGAAAAAACAATTACTGATCTTTTTAACAATTTGTTGTTTCCCGTTTATGCTAAATGCACAAATGCCGGAACGTACTCCCGAGAATATTGGAAAATACAAAGAATTGTGCCGTGCTCATATTTATAAAGATATGAAAGGCATGTATCGTGAAGCCGGAGGAGCTTTAGTCTTTCCGTTCCTTGCTCCGGGAAGTAATCAATACTTGGATATGCTATGGGATTGGGATTCTTGGTTGAGCAACATCGCTCTGCGTCAAATCTTATTAGAGAACGGTACGGAAAAGGATAAGCAGGAGGCCCTGAAGTATGAACAGGGATGCATCCTTAATTCCTTGCACTATGGAGGTATGGACGGTTGGATTCCTATCTGGATAGAACGGAATGCCCCTAGCCGCGAAGAAATGTTGAAAACACGGAACCCTTGGAAAAGCAATATGCACAAACCTACATTGGCACAACATGCCGCCTTTATTGTCCGCAATATGAACGGGGATGCGGAGTGGTTGCGCGATGATTTTTATACGTTGCAGGCATTTGTCTGTAAATATTTGAATTTTCATCGTCACAAGGCGACCGGGTTATTCTATTGGGAAACTGATGAGGCTATCGGAGTTGATAATGATCCAGTACTTTTTATCGTCCTCAAGGCAGTTCGGGATCCATCTTCTTGAACGCGTTGATGTATCGCGAATTACAGGCTATGGCATACTTGGCCGGCTGTCTGAATTTGGATGATATAGCAGTTTCCTTTGAGAAAGAAGCGGCGGTATTGAAAGGAAAGGTACAAGAACATTGTTGGGACCCGCGTGACCGTTTTTATTATAGTGTGGATTTGAATCTGCTTCCGGTGGAGAAACCGGATATAAAGGGGCTGTACCCGGGACAATTGTTTCTGCACGTAGGCAGCCGCGTGATTATGATTGTTTGATTCAGCGTCTTAGTGTGTGGAGCGGATTTATGGCGATGTGGGCTGAAATAGCCACTCCGGAGCAAGCAAAGGAAATAGTGCGGATTCATTTTCATGATACTTGCTCCTTTAACGCTCCGGCGGGAATCCGTACTTTGTCTCCTTTGGAAAAAATGTATAATGTACGTGCCAGTGGGAATCCGTCTTCCTGGCAAGGTCCGGTTTGGATTAATGTGAATTATCTGGTCTTTCGTGGATTGGTGAAATATGGATTTACGGAAGAGGCCCGGGAATTGGCGGAAAAGACCATTTTGCTTTTGGGACGTGACTATGAACGTTTCGGGGCATTACATGAATATTATCTGCCTGATAATGGTGAGCCGGTATTGAATAAAGGTTTTCAGAACTGGAATTTACTGGTGTTGAATATGGCTGCATGGTTGGATGGGAAACCGTTCGTTACTGAATTCTAGGTATGAAGCTGCCTCTTGACATAGAGCGGGAATTAATTCGGAAACTTATAAATGGAGACAAGATTGCTTTCAGCCATCTTTTCTCTTTTTATAAGTCCCAGGTCCTTTATTATTGTGTCCATTTTGTCAAGGATAAAGAGATAGCTGAGGATATAACACAAGATATTTTTTTGACCGTTTGGGAAAAGAAGGAAGATATTCGGATTGAGCAGTCTTTTTCCGCTTTTCTTTATACTATAGCAAGAAATCGTATTTACGATATATTTCGTTCTCTGTCTGCCCGATCTGTGCTATACGAAAAACTGATGGAACAGGCCATTGATTATGTAGATGATGTAGAGAAGAGTCTGGAAGAAAAGAATATTCAGGAATTGATTGCACAGGCTTTGGAACAGCTGAGTCCGCGCCAACGGGAGATTTTCGAATTGAGCCGGAATAGAGGACTGTCTCATAAAGAAATAGCTGAACAACTTGGCTTGTCTGTTTATACCGTGCAAGATCATATAAAAAATGCATTAGAGAAAATTCGTGCTTATCTGATCCCTTTCATAAGTGCCTGTCCAATACTTGTAAGCCTAATCATATTAAAATACGTTAAACCATAAGATTCCTATCCCCACCTTTTGCTTTTGATTCGTATCCTTTATAGAGAAACGAAAGAAATGCATAATGAAAGAAAAACAAAAGATACATTATTCGGTTTGGAAAAGATTTGTTGACGGTATTTATACCTGTAAGGATATTGAGGAACTGTTGGCAGACAAAAAGACAGACCGGTCAAAAGACTTTGATGAAGCTTCTGCTTGTTTATGGAAAACTGGTGAGGAAGAGTCTTCATCCTCATGGGAGGAATGGATTTCCAATGAGCGTCAGGCACTTCAAATTATCAGCAATTACGAGGACAGGCGTCGGAGTCACTCTATCTATTTAGTAAAAAAATGGGGGGGCATTGCTGCGGCTGTATTGCTTTGCATCGTTTTGAGCGTAGTTTATTTTGCTAATCCGGCAGACATGAAGGTTGCTCAATATGAAATATACGTACCTTATGGTAAAAGACAAAAAGTGGTGCTCCCTGACGGGACAAAAGTGATCTTGAATGCAGGCTCTTATATGAAATATCCGAGGCAATTTGGAAAAGAAGACCGTTACGTTCATTTCAAGGGAGAGGCTTATTTTGATGTAGCTAAAAATAAAGACTGTCCTTTCATTATTCAAAGTCAGGATTATAAAATACGTGTTTTGGGTACTACTTTTAATCTGAATAATTATGAAGATAGTGAAGAACTGCAACTGACTCTATGCACAGGAAAGGTGCTGATGAATTTCGGCGAAGAACAATTGAAACTGACTCCCGGAGAGCAATTGGTATTGGATAAAACCAATATGCATCTGGAACGTGAGCATGTGAATACTCAAAATTATATGTTGTGGATGCAGAACAAGTTATACTTTAACCGTACTCCGATACAAGAAGTGACGAGGAGGTTGGAACGGGTGTATAACTACACTATACAATTGGACTCAAGTTTTGTCTTTAATAATTTTCTTTCAGGTACGCATGATAATAGGAGTTTGGAGGCGGTTTTGGAGTCCATTCGCTTGGCTACGGGAATTAAATACAGGAAAGAAAACAATTCGTATATTCTATATAAATAATACCTTAATAATTAAATAATCAAGATCTATGAAACAACATGCGAAGAGGGCTTCGTGGGCCCGAGTATTGCTTGTACCGACCTTGTTGCTAGGTTCGGCATCCATGGCTGCTTTCCCTGTGCATGCAGCACAAGTTGAATTGAATCAGACTGTTACATTGCAGATGCGTAAAGTAAAATTGGCTGATGTGTTCAAGAAACTGAGTAACCTTTCCGGTTATGAGTTTTTCTATGATGAGAGTGTTGTCCAAAAGTATAATACGATTGATATTGATTTGGACAATGTAAGTTTCGACCAGGCTTTAGAGCAAATCAGGAAACAAACTAGTCTGCAATTGAGCAAGGTGAATAATACCATTGTGGTGAGTCTTGCCAAACAAGTACTGGCATCTTCCGGTAAAGTACAGGCTTCCAGGCATAGAGTCACCGGTAGAGTAACCGATGCTAATAATGAACCGCTGATTGGGGTAAGTATAGTTATTCAAGGAAATAGCGGAGGAACTATAACGGATATTGACGGACGTTATACGTTGGAAGAAGTGGATGCCGATGCCACTTTGGTCTTCTCTTACATCGGTTATGTTCCACAGAAAATAGTTGTCGGAAATCAGCAGACATTGAATGTACAAATGAAAGAAGACAACCAGACTTTGGAAGAAGTCGTAGTAATAGGTTATGGTGTGCAAAAGAAAAGGGATATGACCGGTTCCATTGCTTCTATTAAAAGTAAGGATATCACAGCTATTCCTACTACCAATGCCTTGGAGGCATTACAAGGAAAAGTAGCCGGACTTGATCTTACAAACTCTTCGGGGCAAGCAGGAAGTGCACCTAATTTTACAATCCGTGGAGAGCGTTCATTGACGGCTAGTAATGCTCCGTTGATTCTTGTGGATGGTATTGATTATGGTACCTCGCTAGATATAAATCCCACTGATATAGAATCTATTGAAGTGTTAAAAGATGCCTCTTCTACAGCTATTTATGGAACACGGGGTGCGAATGGTATTATTATGATTACGACTAAAAAGGGAAAAGAAGGAAAGTCAAAAGTATCCTTTAATGCTTTTGTTTCTTCTACCATGATAACTGATTATCCTGATATCATGGATGCTGAAGAATATGCCCAATACAAAAGAGAGGCTTATCGGGACAGAACAACAGGAAAATACGCAGAGGATGCTGCTGTATTTGCTCCTGAAGAACTGACTTATCTGGAAAAAGGATATGATACGAACTATCGTGACATGTTGATGCACAACGGATTTAACCAAAATTATGAGGTGTCTGTATCCGGGGGCAATACGAAAACCAAACATAATATATCTTTGGGTTACAGAAGCGAAGAGGGACTCTTTAAGGATGATAACTATAAACGGTATAATGCCCGTGTAGCACTGGACCATCAATTGTTTGACAATGTGCAGGTAGGGACAAACATTATCTATGCCTATGTAGATAAGAATAATCGTTATAGTCCGCTGAATATGGCTAATAAAATTGTTCCTATCTCGAAACCTTATGATGAGGAGGGGAATTTAGTGATGTATCCGTCTCCCGGTTATAATACTCAGATGAATCCGTTGATTGACGATCAGGAGGGCATGCGTGTGGATAATACCATCCAGGAGCGTTTCTTCGGCAGCTTGTACCTGAACTGGAATATCACCAAGGATATTTTATTCCGTACAACGCTGGGATTGAACTCAGTGAATGTGCGTAGAGGCTTTTTCTGTGATAAGAACTCGTTGCAGGGAAGTGGCAAGGATTCACAATCCTATAAAGAGCACACCATGACACGTAATCTGACATGGGAGAATGTGCTGACTTATTCAAAGGACTTCTCTGATATCCATAGTTTGCAGGCAATGGTTGGAACCAGTACGATTCTCAACTCTAAAGAATATACCTATGCAGGTGGAAAGGGACAAGTATATGCTGATAACTGGTTCCATAATTTGTATTCCAATGAAAAAGAAATCACTATAAAGAGTTCACTGGTCGATCAAAATCTGGCTTCCTTCTTTGGGCGTGTTAATTATAAATTGATGGATCGCTATATGCTGACTGCTTCTTTGCGTGCCGATGGTTCTTCTGTTTTTGCACCAGGTAAGAAATGGGGCTACTTTCCGTCTGTAGCACTGGCCTGGCGTATCAATGAAGAGAATTTCCTGAAAAATGTGGATGCTATTTCAAATTTAAAACTCCGGTTGAGTTGGGGACAATCTGGCCAATGTGCTATTGATCCTTATCAAACCGTTGGTTTGCTGGGTAACTCCACTTATTCGTTCAATAATGAGGGAGCTTATGGATTCTATCCTAAAACGATGTCAAACAAGGAACTGACTTGGGAAACTACCACGCAGTATAACCTTGGTCTGGATTTCGGATTTTTTAATAATCGTATTTCAGGTAGTATTGATATTTACAAGGCAGAAACCCGGGATATTTTAATGAATCGTGTAATTCCATCTATTAACGGTTATGCTTCGGTTATGGAAAATATCGGTAAGACTGAAAGTACTGGTGTTGATTTGACACTGAGCACGGTTAATATTCAAAACAAGAACTTCTCCTGGTTCTCAGATTTCTCATTGTCACACAATAGGGAAAAAATAAAAGAACTTGCTTCGGGACAATTAAAGGATGAGGCGAATGCTTGGTTTGTAGGAGAACCTTTCAAAGTGTTTTATGATTATAAGAAAGAAGGTATCTGGCAATTGGGTGAAGAGGCTGCCGCTGCTGCCAATGGACAGGAACCGGGTGATATAAAGGTACAGGATGTGGATGGTAATGGTGTCATAACGACAGATGATCGTATCATTTACAGTCAGCGTCCGGATGTAACTTTTGGTTTCAATAATACTTTTAATTATAAGGGGTTTGATTTGTCTGTATTCTTGTATGCTCGTTTGGGTCAGTGGATTGCGTATGATTATAATACTACGTATCGTATCAATGCGTTGGAAAATGGTGGAAATGTAGATTACTGGACTCCCGAGAACCCTACCAATGCTTTTCCGCGTCCTAATAAAAGTAAGAGTTATACACAGGTTACTTACTATTCAACGTTGAAGTATGAAGATGGTTCTTTCTTTAAAATACGCGATATTACGTTGGGATATACTTTCAAACCGGAACTTTTGAAACATCTCAATCTATCCAGACTCCGTGTATATGCTACAGCAAAGAATTTCTTTACTTTCAGCAAGATTGATAATTATGATCCCGAACGGAGGAAGTATTTCTTTCCCTATGACAAAACAACTTGTATTTGGTCTGAATGTAGAATTTTAACTGGTAAAGAATGAAAATTATGAAACGAATTACATTATTATATGCATTGGCAGCTACTCTTATGGTTTGCTCGGGCTGCTCTGATTTTTTGGAAGAACACAATCGTAGTGCGGTTACTACCGAAGGTGGTTATTATGATACTGAGAAAGGTTTTGAGTCTTTGATTAACTCTTGTTATACTCCCTTGCGTTTTTGGGGTGGAAAGTCTGCTGCTATGGCATTCAGTGAAACGGGAACGGATATATTGGCTCCGGGCGGCGGTTGTGATTATCCCGCCATTGTTTCTTATCAGAATGATTTTGATGGGACCAATCCTATCAGTAAAGAGTATTATGACCGTTTTTACAAAGCGATCAACTTTTGTAATACAGCCATTTATCATGTAAAGAATGTTCCGTTCAGTGATAAGGCACTTACCAGTAAACGAGAAGCAGAGGTGCGTTTCTTACGGGCGTATTATTATTGGATTCTGGTGGAAACATTTGGAGATACTTATTATACGGATCAGCCATCGGAGTCTATTGTTATGGCACCTAGGAAAACCTCGGTTTCAGAGATTTATACTCATATTTTTGAAGATTTGGATTTTTGTATGGATAGCCGGTTGTCTGTTGCGCAATCGGATGGAGGGCGTGTTACGATGTGGGCTGCCAAAGCTTTGAAGGCTCGTTTGCTATTGACTAGAGCAAGTGAATTGAATGATAAAGCATTGTATGAACAAGCCTATACTTTGGCAAAAGAAGTGATTGATAATGGCCCTTTTGAGTTATCAAAGGATTTTGCCTCAGTATTTGATATGGAAAATTCTGATGGAAATGGCAATAAGGAAGTGATTTGGTATATTGATTATTCTTCTACCAATCAGTTGTATAATCAGGAAATGGATAATGATATTATTCGTTCAGGGGGTAACCATACTCATTTGATTTTCTGTATGAAGTATGATGATCAGCCCGGTATGGTCAGAAGCATAGAATATGGTCGTCCTTTTAATCACTATATGCCGACGCGTTATTTGCTGGATTGTTATGACGAGAATATAGACCAACGTTTTGAAATGACTTTCCGTTCGTTATGGAAGGCTAATGGAGGAAAAACCGGAGATAACTACCCTTATATGGTACAAGGGGATACTGCTATATGGATAACAAAAGATGTTGTTCCTCAGGTAAAGCGTCAGTGGGCCAAAGGACGTTATCAGATACTTGATCGGACAGATATTTATCATGAAGATGGTTCTGTAAAAAGTCAGAAACAATGTATGCCTATCTCTAAATTTGAAGACCCTACTCGTGCTACGGTGAACGAGGATCGTGGAACACGGGATGCTTTTATAATCCGTGTGGCAGAAATGTATTTAATTGTGGCGGAAGCAGGAGCAAAAGCCGGCAAAGCGGATGCGTTGACTTATATGAATATTCTTCGTTCCCAAAGAGCTAAGGCTGGCAAAGAGGAGGCTATGAAAGTTGCTCAAAGTGACATTGAGGATATTGATTTCATATTGGATGAACGTGCTCGGGAATTGGTCGGAGAACAATTGCGTTGGTTTGATTTGAAACGAATGGGAAGTGAAATATTATCCGTCGGATAAAAGCCGGAAATCCTGATGCCGGTAAAAATGTGAAAGCTTATCATATGTTGCGTCCATTTCCACAAACTTTATTGGACGCCATAACGAATAAAGACGAATTTTTACAAAATGAGGGATATAAATAGGCTTGTAGGAAATAGGGTGAAAAGGTAGTTAGGAAAAATGGCAGCTGTTGGTTCTTATACCAAAGTTGCCGTTTTTCTATTTTAACCTTGTATTTTATGTCTAATTGATAATTTATTCTAGGAGGAAATCTACATTTGGTTATCTTTGTACTTTGTTTGGTAAATCGATATAAAATGGAAAACACAATAAAGTTAAAATATATATGGGGCATCTTGTTGTTAGCTCTTCATTTTGTTTTTGTCAAAGGACAACCGATTTGTGTTGCACGTCAATATACTGTTAGAGATGGATTGATTCAAAGTAATCCGGCGCAGATTCTTCAAAGTCATAATGGTTTTATATGGGTTAGTACTTGGAATGGGGTAAGCCGGTTTGATGGACGCGATTTCGAGACTTTTCAGTTTGATTCTCTTTTGAACCAGCACATGCAGCGGCTGGAGAATACGGCCGACGGCAATTTATGGATGATTGCATACGATCGTCATAGCCTGTATTTATATGATATTCGTGAAAATAAGCTGATTAATGTTCTGAAACAGTATGAACAACATTTTAATACTCCGTTGCAAATAGAAAATTTGTATCCTTTATCCAAAGGGATTACTTGGGTTACTTTAAATAATGGAGGATGTTTCAGAATTTCAGATAAAGAGTGTACTGTTTCTTCAGGGATTCAGTATATTACAGCTATTGATGATGTGGAATTGGGGAAAGTCAGTAGGGTCTTTGAAGATAAACAGGGAGAGGAATGGGTATTTAGTGACAAGGGAGTTAGCATATTTGGCAAGCGGACCATTAGTTCATATCCCTTTTCTATGTTCGAAACAATGGATAATCTTGTTTTTCTTGCATCACAGAATGGCAGGCTAGCCTATTATGATGTAAATACCATGCAATTCAACATCGTTCCTTTTCAAGAGAAGATTCAGCATATAAACGGAATTAAAGTGTTGAAAGATAATCAGCTGGCTGTTTTGTCTGATAAAGGTTTGTACCTATGCCGTTTCCCTGAACTGGCGATGGAGAAATATGATTTCTCTCTTCCGGGGCATGACGATGCGGCTGTGAGAAAAGTCTATCAGGATTCTAAAGGATTTCTATGGATATTTACCGGATTGCCGGGAATTATCGGCTTGATCCGGAAACCGGAGTGAAACAATATTTGAATACTCCTTCCGGATACATGGCTTCTTCTCCGGAAAATGAACTCTTTATTTATGAAGATCCTAACGGAGTGGTTTGGACTATTCCTTATAAAGGTATATTCAGTTATTATGACGAAAAGAGCCGGGAGTTAAAAGTCTATTTTACACCGGGAAGGAATCATATACCTTATTCTCCTATTATTAAAACAACTTATGTTGACAAACAAAATAATTTGTGGATCAAATCCCAGCGCTCATTTATAAAAATGTTCTTTCCGCCTAGTCCCTATACTTATAGGGAGTTGGACAATTATTTTGATACAAAATCATTTCTGTTTGATAGCGACGAACATTTATGGATTGCAACAAAGAAAGGGATTATACGTATTATGGATTCACAGAAAAACTTGCTGGGTTATTTGTCGCCTGATGGGGAACTGGCTCAAACGGAAACAGTTTTTGCAGAAGGTGGAATCTATGTCATGCTGAAGGATCAGGCGCAGACAATATGGCTTGGCAGTAAGGAAAACGGATTGTTCAGGCTTGTTCCTCGGAATCGTCCTTATCATTATGAGGTATATCATTATATGAATAATCCGTCGGATCCTTATTCCATCAGTGACAATAAAATATCATGCATTGATGAGGATCATAACGGACGTATTTGGATTGGTACTTACGGTGGCGGATTGAATTTGGTTGAGGAAAAGGAAGATGGGGCGATACGTTTTATTCATGCGGAGAATAAATTGTCCGGTTTTCCTATTAATCGTACCAACAGTATTCGTTGTATGGTGGAGGGACCCGGTCATACTATGCTGGTGGGTACTATAGAAGGTTTGATTACTTTTTCTTCTGATTTTTCGGATTACGAATATTCGTTTTTATCTTAACCTTCCTCGTCCGCAGGCGGCTGACGGGTTGTGTAGTGCTGATGTGATGTCTGTTTTACGAACGACAGATGAAACTATCTATTGTTATTGTTATGGAGGTGGCCTTTGCAAGTTGGTTTCATCAAATTTATTATCTGATGAACTTCGATTCCGGTCGTTCGGCAAAGAGACATCTCCGTTGGCTAGAGCTTGATTGAAGATAAAAATCATAATATATGGATCGGCTCGGAAACGGATATCACTCTGTTTGATGTGCACGATCAGACTTTTGAGTCTTTTGGAGAAACTTTTTTCAATCGTTCTTTTAATTATAGTGAATGTCTTCCGGTTGCAGACAGGCAAGGGGATATCTTAATGGGTACAGAAGGCGGTATGCTTGTCTTTTCTCCGGATAGTATCGTTAAGCAGACTTATGAAGCTCCTATTGTAGTGACAGGTATAAAATATTCGGAGGATAATTTATCTCATGTATTGAGTGATGCGGATTATTTAGAGATTCCTACCCGGCGGAGGAATTTTACCATCTCATTTGCTGCGTTGGATTATACTAATTCCTTGGATATCGAGTATGCTTATAAGTTGGATGATAATCAATGGTATTATATAGGTAAGAAGAACTCGGTTAGTTTTGTAAGTCTTCCGGCAGGAAAATATCAATTTCAGATAAAGGCGACCAATGGGATGGTATTTGGATGAACTCTGTGAAAACGGTTACTTTACAGGTATTACCCACCTTTTGGGAAACCGGTTGGGCTAAGGCTTTTTATATAGTTGTTGTCTTGGTGATATCTTTAGCTATCGGATATATTTTTTTCTATATTTACTATTTGAAACATAAGGTAAATATGGAACAAAGATTGGCGGAAATAAAAGTACGTTCTTTTATTGATATCTCACATGAACTACGTACTCCTTTAACCCTTATATCCGGTCCGGTATCCGAAGTGTTGTCCCAGGAGCCTTTGACTTCCCGGACCCGGCATCATCTTCAATTGGTGCAGAAAAATATCAATCGTATGTTATTGCTCATTAATCAAGTATTGGATTTCAGAAAGATACAGAATAAAAAAATGGGCTTGACTATTGAATACCGGGATATCATTATCATGCTTCATAATATAATGGATAATTTCCGATTGTTGTCTGAAGAGAAAAATATAAATTTTTTCTCTTCAGACAACGTTGCCTTCTGTTTTTTTGTGGATAGATAGTGATAAGTTCGAGAAAATTATCTTTAACTTGCTTTCCAATGCCTTTAAGTATACACCGGATAACAAGTCGATTACCTTGATTGTGATGGAAAGCGGACAGTTTGTTTCGATTGCCGTAAAAGATGAAGGTATTGGCATTCCCAAAGATAAAGTGTCATCCATATTTGAACGTTTCACTATAGTGTCCAAGGAAAATGACATGCAGCCTTCATCGGGTATAGGGCTTTCGCTGGTGAATGAGTTGGTTAAAATGCTGCATGGGGAAATTCAGGTCGAAAGTGAAGTAAAGAAAGGAAGTGTATTCAAACTGGTTTTGCATAAGGGAAAGGAAATATATGCTCAGGATAAAAATGTTGAATATATATTGAACGACACTTCGGAAGAACAGGAAACGGTCTTGGCGGAACCGGAACAAAATGATGAAATATCTTTGCCGGACATGCTCCGGCAACAAAAGAAACTTTAGTAAAAGTGATGGTAGTGGAGGATAATGCTGAGTTGCGTCAATTTATATGTGAAATATTGTCGGGTACTTACCGTGTTGTTGGAGTTGCCGATGGAGTGATGGCATTGGAAGAGATAGAAGAGGAAGTTCCGGATTTTATTATTACAGATATTATGATGCCGCGTATGGATGGTATTGAATTGATAAGGCACATCAAGGAGAATGTCAATACTTGTGATATCCCTATTATTATCCTTTCTGCAAAATCGTCTGTTGAGGATCGTATTCAAGGTTTACAATTAGGGATTGATGATTATATACCTAAACCTTTCAGCAGCGATTATTTAAAATCGAGAATTGAGAACTTGATCAGGCAAAGAAAAGTGCTTCAGTCGGTTTTTTTGTCAAAATATGGTGCTCAGCCGAAGAAAGAACCTTTAGAAGCCATCGCTTATCCTGTGTCGCAAATTGTTCCTTTGGATGAGCTGTTTATGCAGAAGCTGGTAGGGTTTATGGAAGAGAATTACAGTAATCCGGGACTGCGGGTTAATGATCTGGCAGAGTTCATGAATATGAGCCGTTCTGTATTCAATCGGAAAGTGAATGGTATCATGGGGATTTCTCCGATAGAATATATAAAGAATTATAGGTTGAATAAAGCGAAAAGTTTTATACAAAGTGGTATGTCTTTCTCTGAGGTTGCTTTTGCCGTCGGCTTCTCTGATCCCGGTTACTTTGGCAAGGCGTTTAAAAAAGCATTTAATCAGACTTTGACTGAGTATAAAAATAATAACTAAGTTCCGTTTTGTGCTGTTTATGAAGGTAAATAGCAAGAAAATACCTTATTGATGTAAGATTTTACCTTTGGTTCTCAAGGGTAAATCTATCTTTGTGCTCATTGACACAGTATGAAAATGTTCCGGAAAACTTTTATGAATATAATTTTTTAAACATGATAGGATGAGTACGAAATTTTATGTAATAGCTGTTTGGACGCTGTTAAGTTTTGTGGTAAAAGTAAATGCACAAGACAAAGTGGAATGTTGGGACCGGTTTGAGTTGAGTTTTAAACAGGTGACCAAAGGGAATCCTTTTGATACACGTCTTTCCGCTACTTTCATTTGTGGAAAGGAAAAGAAAACGGTGGAAGGATTTTATGATGGTGAGAATACTTATAGGATACGGTTTATGCCTGCTGTCGCCGGGGAATGGAGGTATGTTACATCTTCCAGTATAGGAGCTATGAATGGTCGGAAAGGTACATTCACAGTGGTACCCGCCGGAAAAGATAATCATGGCATGGTGTTGGTGGACGGAGAACATAATTTTAAATATGCGGACGGTACCCGTTATTATCCGATGGGTACGACGGCCTATGCATGGACACATATGAAGGAAACGACTCAGGAGGCTACTTTGAAATCGTTTGGTGAAGCCGGTTTTAATAAGGTAAGGATGTGTGTGTTTCCTAAAAACTATTCTTTAGTGAAAGACGAGCCCGCGCTTTATCCTTTTGAAATGGAGAAGACGATAAAAGATAAGGAAGGAAATGAAAGGAAAGAATGGGACTTTGACAGATTTGACCCGGCTTTTTTTCAGCATTTGGAGAAACGGATAGACCAACTGAACCGTTTGGGGATTGAGGCGGATTTGATCCTTTTCCATCCTTATGATAAAGGAAGATGGGGCTTTGATGCTATGTCGAATGAGGTGAATGTACGTTATATTAAATATATTACTGCGCGTTTGGCTTCTTTTAGAAATGTATGGTGGTCTATGGCAAACGAGTGGGATTATGTAAAAGCGAAAACTGTGGACGATTGGAAGCTGTTGACGAAAACAGTGGTTGAGAATGATCCTTATCGCCATTTATGTTCTATTCATGGAGCGACGGCTACTTATTTTGATTATTGGATGCCTGAATTTACCCATGTCAGCATACAAGATGAGGCACCGGTACTGAGTTCTACCGCTTCTGCTACTTTAAGAAAAATTTATCGCAAACCGGTTATATGTGATGAGGTTGGGTATGAAGGGAATCTACCTTATCGTTGGGGAAGGTTAAGTCCGCAGCAGATGACTTACTTTATTTTGAATGGTTTGTTGGGTGGGATTTATGTCACTCACGGTGAATGTTATCAGCAGGGGAACGAACCTATCTTTTGGGCGCAAGGGGGATCTTTAAAAGGTGAAAGCTGGAAACGTGTGAAATTTTTGAGAACGATTCTTGAAGCTGCTCCCTATCCGTTGGAGATGGCAGATATCAGTCGTGACTTGGTTACTTCTACTGCTGGACCAGACTATTATCTGGTCAATATGGGAAAAGATGTGAAAGGTTTCTGGACTTTTAATCTGCCGGTAAAAAATGCAGATTATAACAAATTGCAAAAGAATAAACGGTTTAAAGTAGAGATTATTGATGTGTGGGCCATGACTGTCACGGAATATCCTGTGATATTTGAAACAACAGAGGAATTGGATTATCGTGTTTTTGATATACATCATCGGGGAGTAAGAATTCCGGATACTCCTTATATTGTTCTTAGAATAACAGAGGTGAAATGATGGGATAAGCCTTCTGACGGGAGATGATTGATTTTTTTTATCATAAAAAAGGCTAATAGTTTTCGATTCTTTTTGTTTTAGCTTAAATTTGCGGTATAATTAACTCCCTAGATACACTAAAATGTTAAATACAGTAGAAGAAGGATTGGAAGATATTCGCCAGGGCAAAGTATTGATCGTTGTTGATGACGAAGATCGTGAAAACGAAGGCGATTTTATCGTTTCAGGAGAAAAGATTACTCCTGAAATTGTAAATTTTATGATTACTCATGCAGAGGGTTGTTATGTGCTCCTCTGCCACGTTCACGTTGTGAAGAACTTGGTCTGGCTCCGATGGCAGAAGAAAACACTTCATTGCTAGGTACACCGTTTACTATGTCGGTAGATTTAAGAGGGTATGGCTGTACTACGGGAGTTTCTGCTTTCGACCGTTCGTCAACAATAAAAGCTTTGGTGGCAGGAAATCTGAATCCTTCCGAGTTTGCTCGTCCGGGGCATGTGTTCCCCCTTTACGGTGCGGAAAATGGAGTATTGGAACGTAATGGACATACCGAAGCTACACTGGATATGACAAGAATGGCAGGTTTGAAACCCGGAGGAGCTCTTGTTGAAATTTTGAATGAAGATGGTACAATGGCGCGTCTTCCCCAACTAGGTGAGATTGCAGCAAAATTCGGTTTGAAAATTGTTTCCATTAAGGATATTCAGGAATATCGTAAAAAACATAACCTCTAAATCTAATAAATATGGCACTCAATCAAAGAAGAGTAAAGATATTGCATCTGATTCGTGAAGACGGACATGCAAAAGTTCAGGACCTTAGTAAAATTTTCAATGTGACGGATGTAACGATCCGTCAGGATTTGGAAGCCTTGGAACAAATGGGGTATATCCAAAGAGAGCATGGAGGTGCGTTTCTGAAAGGAGTAGGGTCGTTTGCCAAGACCGGACAATTGTTCAATCAGACTCATTTGGAGGAAAAGAAAGAAATTGCTCAGAAAGCTATTCAGTTTATTCAGGAGGGGGACAGTATAATTCTTGATTCCGGTTCTACAACTACAGAGATTGCAAAGCTTTTAATGAATTATAAGGACCTGACAGTCATTACTAATGCTTTGAATATAGCTTTGATTTTAGGTGAGAATCATGGTATTAATCTAATTGTTACCGGAGGTGAGTTCAAGGCTCCTACACTTTCTTTGACAGGAAAAATGGCGGCCGATTCATTTAAAGATATACGCGCTAATAAATTGTTTCTAGCTACAGCTGGTATTTCTTCGGATATGAAACTGACTTATCCTAGTCTAAGTGATTTGGTCGTGAAATCTGCTATGATAGAATCTGCCAGTAAAGTGTATCTGGTGGCTGATTGTTCAAAAATAGGTGTCAGTGCTTTTGCTAGTTTAGGCTCGGTTTCATTAGCAAATGCTATTATTACAGATAGTACTATAACCGAGGAGGATTTTGAAAGATTAAAAGAATTGGAGGTCGAAGTAATCTGATTCTTACTGAAATAAAGGTAATATGGGTGATTGAGAATGTTGGAAAATACATTCTTGATCACCTTTTTTATCAACTCTGATTTTTGCTTCCCTATTTGTCCTTATTGTTTGCTTCTTTTTTTATAACTGTTCTGCTGGGTACAAAAGAGACGATCGAAGAGTCTTATTTATATAGAGATATAACCTTGTTGACAGAATAAATTAATTGTCCCGGTTTATAGGTTATATGGAAATATATTGTTAATATAATCAAATTAAATTTCATTTTCTTTCGTTTAATGTTGGATAATTCCGGTTGAATTCCGTTATTTGCGAAAGAATAAGAAAGTAAATGATAATAATATGCAAGTTGAAACGTTAGAATTACAATCGGAAAAGAATCGGAAACGATTGGTTGAGATTGTGTACAAAGCAAAAGCGGGTCACATTGGGGGCGATCTTTCGTGCCTGAATGTACTGACAGCACTTTATTTTGATATAATGCGTGTTTGGCCGGGTAAACCAAAAGAACCGAAAAGAGATCGTTTCGTAATGAGTAAAGGACATTGCGTGGAAGCCTTGTATGTTACTCTTGAAGCGAAAGGCTTTATTTCTCGTGATGTTACCGATACATTAGGAGAATTTGGATCTATTTTGTCTGGTCACCCTACTATAGAAGTACCGGGTATTGAGGTTAATTCGGGAGCTTTAGGACATGGATTGTCTATTGGAGTTGGAATGGCCCTTGCTGCCAAAATGGATGAGGCTGATTATAAAACGTATGTGTTGATGGGAGATGGTGAACAGGGAGAAGGTTCCATCTATGAAGCTGCTATGGCAGGAAACAATATAAATTGGATAATCTGGTAGCTATTATTGACCGTAATCGTTTGCAGATCAGTGGTACAACCGAGGAGGTCATGTCATTGGAGAGTATGCGTGACCGCTGGACTGCTTTCGGCTGGGATGTGTTGGAAATGAATGGGGATGAAATGGAAGATATCATCCGGATTTCCATTCTATTGATTATACGAATAAAAAGCCTCATTTGCTTATCTCCCATACTACAAAAGGGAAAGGAGTATCTTATATGGAAGGCATTGCAAAATGGCATCATGGCGTGCCTACAGCCGAACAATATGAAGAGGCTGTTCGTGAGATATCCGAAAGAATTGAAAAACTAGAAAAAGAAAACAATGGCAAATAATATGATAGCGTGCAGAAAGAGCTTTACAGATACATTGCTGGAGTTGGCTCGTCAGGATAAAGATATTGTGGCGGTTACAACAGACGCCAGGGGTTCTGTTACTTTGGGAGATTTTGCAAAAGAATTACCCGCACAGTTTGTAGAATGTGGAATAGCCGAACAGGATGCGGTAGGAATTTCAGCAGGTTTGTCACATAGCGGAAAAAAAGTGTTTGTATGTGGCCCGGCTTGCTTCTATGTGGCACGTAGCTTGGAACAGGTGAAAGTTGATTTGGCTTACAGTCAGAATAATGTGAAGATATTGGGAGTGAGTGGTGGTGTCGCATACGGTGCTTTAGGGGCTACTCATCATAGTCTGCATGATATTGCCGTATTAAGAACTTTTCCGGGAATGAATATCGTTCTCCCCTGTGATGCCCGTCAGACACGCAAGCTGGTCAAGCTATTGGTAAATTATCCCGAACCGGTGTATGTACGTGTAGGAAGAGCTGCTGTTCCCGATGTGTATGAGAATGATGATTTTGATTTTGTTCTGGGAAAAGCTAATATGCTGCTGGATGGTACGGACCTGACCATCATTGCCGCCGGAGAAACGGTTTATCATGCTTATCAAGCTGGTTTGATGTTACAGGAGAAAGGCATTAAGGCACGTGTGTTGGATATGTCTTCCATAAAGCCTGTTGATGTGGAAGCTATCAAGAAAGCGGCAGAAGAAACCGGAAGAATTATCACTGTGGAAGAGCATAGTCAGTTTGGTGGTTTGGGAGCTATTGTGGTTGAGACGCTTTCTGAAAATCCGGTTCCGGTACGTATTATCGGTATTCCCGATGAAAATGTAGTTCATGGAAACTCTCATGAAATCTTTGCTCATTATGGGTTGGATAAAGAAGGAATCTGTAAGGCTGCTCTTGAATTCATGAAAAAATAAACATGTCCTTTTAAAATCTAATAGTATGATTAGCAAAATAATTACCATAGACCAAAGTACTTCGGCGACAAAAGCTATGCTGTTCTCTGAAAGTTGCGAATTGTTGCATCGGGTCAATATAGAGCATCAGCAATTCTATCCGCAACTAGGATGGGTGGAACACGATGCCGAAGAAATTTATAAAAATACCATAGAAGCTATACATTGTTTGCTAGAGAAGGAGGAAGTGAATGGGAAAGACATTTCTTATTCTCTTGCCATCACAAATCAGCGTGAAACGGTAGTTGTTTGGAATAAGCGGACTGGTAAACCTGTTTATCACGCCGTGGTATGGCAATGCCAGCGAGGGGCAGCTATTTGCAAGGAACTGAAAGATAAGGGATACAGCGAACTGGTACAACGGAAGACCGGATTGCTTATCGATCCTTATTTTTCTGCCAGTGGTGCTAAGTGGATATTGGATAACGTGGAAAATGCACGTGAACTGGCAGAAAAGGGTGATTTGTTGATGGGAACTATTGATTCCTGGCTGATTTGGAAACTGACCGAAGGCAGGAATCATCTGACTGATTATACGAATGCGTCGCGTACCATGCTTTTTAATATTCATACTTTAGACTGGGATGAAGAGTTGTTGAAACTCTTCACTATCCCCCGGAGTATGATGCCGGAAGCTTTGCCCTGTGATGCTATTTTTGGAGAAACAACGATAGAGGGTTTGTTCAAATCTCCGATACAAATAGCAGGTGTTTTAGGTGATTCCCATGGAGCATTAACCGGTCAGATGTGTTTTGAGGCAGGTATGGGGAAGGTGACATACGGAACAGGCTCATCTGTTATGGTTAACATTGGAGAAGAGGCTGTTACTGCTCCTGAAGGGCTGGTCACGTCCGTTGGATTCTCGGCTTTAGGCAAAGTGTATTATGCTTTCGAGGGAAATATCCATTGTACCGGAGCCACTATCAAGTGGATGGTGGAGAAATTGGGATTGGTGGATTCGTTCAATCAAATTGAAACCTTGGCAACTTCGGTTAAAAACAATGATGGAGTCTATCTGGTTCCGGCTTTTACCGGATTGGGAGCTCTTGGTGGAAACCGGATGCCAAAGCTGCCATCTGGGGAATGACACTGAATGCAGGCAAGGCACATGTGCTGCGTGCGGGATTGGAATCTATCGCTTATCAAGTGAAGGATTTGATAGACATGATGACACGGCAGGCAGGTATCGAATTGAAAGCCCTTCGTGTTGACGGAGGCCCCACGAAGAATCAGTTCCTGATGCAATTTCAGGCTGATATGTTGCAGGCTGTCATTAACCGTTCGGAAATAGAAGAAGCTTCTGCATTAGGGGCTGTTGTCATGAATGGCTTTGCCCGTAAGAAATGGACTAGTTTTCAAGAAGCTGCTGCCATGCGTACCATTGATAATTGCATTACTCCCTGTATGGAGGAAAAGGAACTTCAATCCTTGTATAGCGGATGGCGTGAAGCTGTCAAAAAAGTAATAGGACAGAATAACTAACTGAATATATCGTAACTTTTAATACCATTAGAAATGAAAAACAAGAAGAAAATGTGTTTTGGTGTTATCATTGGAACACGCGCTTATTTTAACTCGGAATTAGCAAAAGACGTTCGCAAACAATTGCTGGAAACACTGACAAAGGAAGGGTATGACTATGTCATTCTTCCCGAAGACGCTACGCCGACAGGCAGTAGCAGTATTGAAACAAGAGAAGATGGCTTGAAGTGTGCTAAATTGTTCCGTGAGAATCGGGAACGTATAGATGGAATCATTGTTTCACTGCCCAATTTCGGTTTTGAAATCGGTATCATCAATGCCATCAGTGTGGCCGATCTGAATGTGCCTGTTTTGGTTCAGGCATGTGATGACGAGAATGATAAAGTTGATTTGGATAGCCGTCGTGACGCATTCTGTGGTAAGATTTCCGTATGCAATAACTTGTATCAGTACGGCATTCCTTTTACTGATACCACCCTTCATACTTATTCTATTTATTCTGATTTGCTGGCTGCCGATATCAATAAATTTGCAGCTATCTGCCGTGTAGTTAATGGTCTTCGTCATGCTCGTATCGGTGCTATCGGTACTCGTCCCGCAGGATTCCAGACGGTTCGTGCCAGTGAGAAGCTGTTGCAGGCATCGGGTATTACAGTCATTCCGGTAGACCTTTCCGAGATTTTGGCTGCTGCCCATAAGATTGAGGATACCGATGAGGTATTGCAGGCCAAACTGAAAGAAATCAGACAGTATGCTGTTGTTCCTGAACAATACAGTGATAAGCTGGTTTTGCAGGCTAAATTTGGTGTGGCCGTAGAAAAATGGATGGAGGCCAATGAAATTGATGCTGTAGCTATCCAGTGTTGGGACTCTTTGGAACAAAACTACGGTTGTGCGGCTTGTGTGACTATGAGTATGTTGAGTGAGAAACTAATTCCTGCTGCCTGTGAAGTGGATATTGCCGGTGCAGTATCTATGTATGCGTTGACTTTGGCTTCCGGGTGTCCGTCGGCGCTGCTTGACTGGAACAATAACTTTGCCGAAGATCGTAACAAGTGCGTATGTACACATTGTGGTAACTTCCCTAAATCATTTGTAATGAATGAATTGAAGTTAGGAACATTAGGAGTATTGGGTAGAACCTTGGGTAAAGTACACACTTTCGGTGCCGTTTACGGTAAGTAAACAGGGTGATTTTACATTCTTCCGTATCTCGACAGATGATACGAAGGGTTGTATCAAGTCTTATTTGGGTAAAGGTGACCTGACTGATGATCCATACGGAATGGATGGTTGTATAGCAGTAACCAAGGTGGATAATCTGCAGCCGCTTATGAAATATATCTGTAAGAATGGATTCGAACATCACGTGGCTATGTGCCGTGGCAATGTGAAAGATATTCTGGCAGAAGCTATTGAAACTTATCTGAACTGGAATATCTATATTCACGAATAATATCGATGAAATATGATATTGGTAGATAATTACTTTTTGGCAATCCTCTGCTGTGTCATTTGCTGTGCCTGTTGGGGCTCTTGGCAAATACACAGAAGATGTCGCCGCCAAGCAATGGAGCTTTGAACTGTTTTATTGGGATTTGACCGTCGGTCTGTTCCTTACAGCTTTATTGGGGGCGGTGACTTTAGGAAGTATGGGAAGTGAAGGCCGTACCTTTTTTCAGGATTTGGCAGTCATGGACTGGTCTAGCATTCAATATGCATTCTTGGGCGGTGTTGTATGGAATTTCGGCAATATATTTCTTACAGCAGCCATTGCTGTAGCCGGAATGTCAGTAGGTTTTCCTATCGGTGGAGGCTTGGCCTGGATTGGAGGTATTGTATTCAATTATTTATTAATCTCTTTGGCCGGTCAGACCTATCAGGGAAATCAGTTTTTACTATGGAGTGGTGTGTTAGTCATCATTATCGCTATCTTGATTTGCGGAAAAGCATATGGAAAGTTATCATCCGGTAAAGCTTCCACACCCAAGAAAGGTATCTTGTTGGCTATTATGGCAGGTATTGCTATCATGTTCTTTTATGGATTGGTTGTAAAATCCCTGGATCCGCAGTATGTGGCCGGTGGAACCGGAACATTGACTCCTTATACAGGTGTGTTCTTCTTTGCGGTAGGTATATTGGTTAGTACACCGATATTTAATACATTCGCCATGAAACATCCCGTGGAAGGCAGGGTAGTGACCATGAAAGATTACTTTGCCGGTGATGCAAAGACTCATCTCACAGGGATGCTGGGAGGTTTTATATGGATGGGTGGCATGGTGATTAGTTTTATGGGAGCCGGTGCTGCCAATCCGGCTATCTCATACGCCCTTAGCAACGCGGCCCCTGTGGTGGCCATGATATGGGGAGTCTTTGTCTGGAAGGAGTTTAAAGATGCTCCGAAAGGAACTGATAAACTGATTGTGGCTATGTTTGCTTTGTTTATTATCGGCTTAATAAGCATAACTTTGTCGAATTGAAATTTGAATGAAGAGAAACTATAAAATAGGGCTTGTAATGAAGTCGTTACAAGCCGATTTTTTCAAAGTGATGAAAGAGGGGGCTATTCAGTATGCGGCCCCTCTTCCGTTTTTGGATTTGATTTGTGTGGGAACGGCTACACAGACAGAGGTAAAGGAACAGATTGACTTGGTGTATTCTTTGATTCATCAGCAAGTCGATGCCATCGTATTGGTGCCTATAGACTCAAAGGCTTTGGTTCAGCCTGCAGTAGAGGCTGTCAGGAAAGGAATTCCGGTAATTAATATTGATATTCAGCTGGATGCTCAGCTATTGGAGCAGGCAGGAGTAGAAGTGGCTTTTGTGGGACCGGATAATTTTGCGGCTGCGTATGAAGTGGGTAAATTATTGGGTAAGAAGTTGCGGAATGAAGATAAAGTTGCTATTATTGAAGGATTGGCGGTAGCGATAATGCGCGGCAGCGTAAAAGAGGTTTCATCAAAGCGATAGAAGAAAAAGGGTTAAGATTGGTGGCGTCCGAACCAGCGACTGGGAAACGGAGAAAGCCGCCGAAGTCTTTCAGGCTATGTGGATGCGGTATCCTGATTTGAAAGCTGTATATTGCAGCAATGATGCGATGGCATTGGGGGTTCTTCAGCAAATGCAAGAAAAAAAAATGCTATTTGCCGGTAGTGGGTTTTGATAATGATGCGGTAATGAAAGAATTTCTTTCTACAGGAAAACTGGTTGCTACAGCTGACATTTTCAGTTCACAAATGGCTGTCCGAGGGATTGAGTTCGCTTTGGATGTACTGGAAGGAAGAATAGAGAATAGAGGGGTTCATTCTACTGCCTATGAAATTATAAAACAATGAGTTTATATTGGGAAACGGCCTATACTGAGATATGCACCCAAAGCACCGGCTGTTTAACTTCTTAATATGACTGACAATGAGCAATATTAAGAAGTATTCTTTTTACGAATGAAATATTTAGTGTAATTTTGTGGCTCAAAATAAATTAAATAGAATCATTATGGCAGCAAAACCAGGTATACCTAAAGGAACGAGAGATTTTTCGCCGGTGGAAATGGCGAAACGTAATTATATATTCAATACGATTCGTGATGTATTTCATCTTTTCGGCTATCAGCAGATTGAAACTCCTTCTATGGAGAATTTGTCTACCTTGATGGGAAAATACGGTGATGAAGGGGATAAGTTATTGTTTAAGATACAGAACTCAGGTGATTATTTCAACGGCATTACCGATGAGGAATTGCTGAGCCGCAATGCGGTAAAGTTAGCGAGCAAATTCTGTGAAAAGGGATTGCGCTATGACCTCACTGTACCGTTCGCCCGTTACGTGGTCATGCACCGTGACGAAATCAGTTTCCCTTTCAAGCGTTATCAAATTCAGCCGGTTTGGCGTGCGGACCGTCCTCAGAAGGGTCGTTATCGTGAATTCTATCAGTGTGATGCCGATGTGGTAGGCAGTAATTCTTTATTGAATGAAGTGGAGCTGGTACAGATGATAGACCGGGTATTTGGCAAATTCGGAGTACGCGTTTCAATTAAAATCAATAACCGTAAGATATTGACCGGTATTGCCGAGATCATAGGTGAGGCCGATAAAATTGTGGATATCACCGTAGCTATTGATAAGCTGGACAAGATAGGCTTGGAAAATGTAAATGCGGAATTGGCTTCTAAAGGGATTCCTCAAGAGGCTATTGATAAATTGCAGCCGATTATTTTATTGAGTGGAAGCAATGAAGAGAAATTGGAAACTTTGAAAACAGTCCTTGCAGCCAGTGAAACGGGAATGAAGGGAGTAGAAGAAAGTGAATTCATATTAAAAACCGTATCTACACTGGGTGTGAAGAGTGAAGTGGAACTGGATTTGACTTTGGCTCGTGGCTTGAATTATTATACTGGCGCTATTTTGAAGTGAAGCTTGGATGTACAGATTGGCAGTATCAGCGGTGGCGGCCGTTATGATAACCTGACCGGTGTCTTTGGTATGGACGGTATGTCTGGTGTAGGTATCTCTTTCGGAGCCGACCGTATTTTTGATGTGTTGAATCAGTTGGATTTGTACCCGAAAGAAGCGGTGAACGGAACTGAACTGTTGTTTGTAAACTTCGGTGATAAAGAAGCTGCTTATTGTCTGCCTATCCTGGTAAAGTCCGTGAAACAGGGGTACGTGCCGAAATTTATCCGGATGCTGCTAAAATGAAGAAGCAGATGGGATATGCCAATGACAAGCAGATTCCTTTTGTTGCCATTGTTGGTGAAAATGAAATGAACGAAGGGAAACTGACTTTGAAGAATATGACTACGGGCGAGCAGTCACTGGTTACACCGGATGAGTTGTTGGCAGTAGTGAAAGCTTGATCTCATCAAGCGGATGTTGTCGGAATAGTCCGGTATATTCATCCGTGATTATCTATGCGGATTAACAGATTATTTTTTTTCTTCCGTCACTATATCTCCTTTAGAATCAGTGAGATGTGGTGAAGGAAGTTCTTTTTCCCCTCCGAAATGGTTTGTTCTCCTTTCCCTGTGTGGAGTCGACAAGGCGGAATGCCCGTTCTTGTCGTTGTTGATTGTATTTCTTGTTTTAAGGATGAAAACTGATGAAGCTGACCTGAAATATGATTTTCTTTTGCGAGGGTCTGATATTATTATATATATTTGTGAAATGCTAGCCTTATAAATTTAATCAGATGATAGATGAAAAGCAGTTGATATCCCATTTGTATCAAAATAGGGAGAATGGTCAATGGATGATACAAACCAATGATGAACATCAAAAGGGGGTTGCTGATATGGTGCCTGTTGCACAACTCAAAATTATTAAAACAAGCAATCCCTTTTGTTGCATATATTATTAATTATTAGTATATTAGAGAAAAAAGTAATTATGCAAGGTTACAAATCATACGAAGAAAAACTGTT
>ENA-OQER01000027-OQER01000027.1-human-gut-metagenome-genome-assembly--contig:-NODE-27-length-66487-cov-4.271142_pt1 | contig 66487 bp, 91 predicted proteins | sample MGYA00242797_ERZ504639 | MGnify/ENA primary metagenome ERZ504639 (study PRJEB26092, sample SAMD00036306) | human gut metagenome | host: Homo sapiens | study: EMG produced TPA metagenomics assembly of... | reverse complement strand
AGAATTTGCCAAAAGCAGGAATTGATGAGCCAATGCTCCTTTCCATGTTGCGCAGCCTGGATCTGGACAGAGAACAGTTTGTAAAAAACATGAGGAATTTTCCGAGGGACAGAAGAAAAAGTATTGATTGCTGCCAGCCTTTTAACACCTGCGTATCTCTATCTGTGGGATGAACCGCTGAATTATATTGATGTATTTTCACGGATGCAGATTGAGAAACTGATTGCGCAGTTCCAGCCAACGATGCTGATCGTGGAGCATGATGCAAGGTTTGCCAAAAAGCTGGCAACGAAAGTGGTAGAGCTTTGACCAGAAGAATAAACGGAAAGGTTATGACTGAAAAAAAACGAGACTTCTTATGGAGGTCTCGTTTTGCTATGATTAAAAATAGTAAAAAAAGGAGGAATTCACATTATGACAAAAAGAAAAATAATGCTGATTACGGTTTGCTTTGCTATTTTTGCTATATCGCTTCTGCTATCCAGACAGTTTTTTAAAAGCGCTGGAAAAAGGAATATGGATGTTCCGGCAGCGGGATCTGAACAGATAGAGGATTCAAAGGATACAGAAGAAAAAAGAAACACAGAAGAAATGACAGAGCTGGAAGAAACAGAAAGAACAGCAGCATCAGAAGGGGCAGCAGAACCGGAAAAAGTATATAGTAACGGCTATTCCGGCGGAGGAGAAACGCTGGCGCTGATCCTGGGAAAAAAGCCGGAACTGTTTACTGCAGCGCTCATGTGCAGCTCCAAATGGGATGGAGTATATGAACCGGTGACAGAGGCAAAAACACCGGTCTATTTTGTGATTGGCGAAAGTGATGAATATTATGGATCAGAACCGTTTAAAGAAGCGTATCAGATTTTATATGAGCTGTATGCAGAGCAGGGTTTAGCAAAATCCGAAATAGACAATTTGCTGGTACTGGATATAAAAGAGAAAAATTACTTTGCAGGAACGAAAGTGACTTATCAGCACGGAGGCGGTTATCTGTTCTGTCGGGATGAAAAAATTATGGGATGGCTGTTTGGACATTAAGAGTCATGGAAAAATATATTGCAAAATTCCAAAGAAGTCTATGGTATGATAGTAGAGCGCGTTTGAAAAATCATTTCCGCATTCTGTGCGTTCCATTTTGCGGTATGTTTCACTCTTTTGCCGGCATGATGGCAGCAAAAAGATAAAATAAAAAAGGAGTCGACATGGAAAGAAAAAATCGTGGCATCTTAAAAAACAAGTTGTTTTTGTATCTGACAGAATTTTTTTCAGGAATGTCTGTGATGGCGGTAGAACTTGGTGCGAGCAGGCTTCTGGCACCATATTTTAGTTCTTCACAGATTGTATGGACGATCATCATAGGAACCATCATGATCGCTATGGCACTGGGAAATATCTATGGAGGCAGAACGGCGGACAAGTCACCCAATCCGGACAAGCTTTATGGCCGTATCATCGTAGCTGCTTTATGGATTGCGTTGATCCCTGTGGTTGGAAAATATATCATTGTTGGCATTTCTGCGGTTCTGATTTTTTCTGTAAATAACAATTTTCTGATCCTGGCTGCGTTTGTGGCCTGTATGGTAATTTTTGTGTTCCCATTGTTTTTACTGGGCACGGTAACTCCGTCACTGGTCAAATATTCGGTGAGCAATCTGGATGATAACGGAAAAACGGTGGGAACACTGGGAGCATTCAATACGATCGGCAGCATTATTGGTACCTTTGTGCCGACGTTTGTTACGATCCCTGCAGTTGGAACATCGATTACTTTTCTGATCTTTGCGGGAATTTTACTTGCGTTATCCATCGTGTATTTTGTGATGGAAAAAGCAGGGAAAAAGAAAGTGGTTGCATCGGTACTTATTTTCGCGTTCTGCTGTGGAACGGGTTATTCCGATTCCTTCGCATTCTGGGAAAACAACCTGACGTATGAGGGAGAGTCTGTATACAACTATCTCCAGGTGTATGAAAACGATGAGAGAGTGGCGTTGTCCACGAATGTTCTGTTTGGGGTACAGTCTGTGTATATGAAACAGGATGAACTGACCGGAATGTACTATGATTATGCGATGGCGGCACCGCTTATGCTCAAGGATAAAGCTGCAGATCAGATGGATGTGCTGATCCTTGGAATGGGTACAGGAACTTATGCCACACAGTGCAGGAAATATTTTGGGGACATGAATATCGAAGGCGTAGAAATTGATGAGAAGATCACGGATCTCTCTCGGAAATATTTCTCACTCTCAGAGGATGTTCCGGTGACTACTTACGATGGAAGAGCGTTTTTAAACGCCTCGCAGAAAGCATATGATGTGATTATGGTTGATGCATATCAGGACATCACAATTCCATTCCAGATGTCCTCGAAAGAGTTCTTTGCGCTGGTGAAATCGCATCTGAAGGACGATGGCGTCATGGTGGTAAATATGAATATGCGAGGAACGAAGGAGGGAAACATCAATCAGTACCTTTCAGATACGATTGGAAGTGTCTTTACTACCGAGGTTATCGTCGATGTGGCGGGATCATCCAACCGGGAACTCTTTGCGTCGGACGATCCGGACATCGGAAAGAATCTGACGAAGCATACAGGCGAACTTACAAATGCAAATCTGAAAAATATGATGCAGGAAGTTGCTTCAAATCTTACAGAATATCAAAAAGGAAATTATATCCTCACAGATGACCAGGCGCCGGTGGAACTGCTTGGCATGCAGGTGATCGATGAATTGATTAAAGATGAGGTCCAATACTATAAAGATATCTATAAAGAACGGGGAATCAAAGGGTTGATGGAGTCTCTCTGATATTTGGGCGCAACATGGAAAAGCGTAAATCATGAAAATCTGGCTTGCGCTTACAAATGGGATTTCGATTTTGGTTATGAGCAAGTAGCGAAAGCGGATTGCGAATATCCGCTTGACTAAAGGAAGAAAGGGAAGGTAAATATAATGAAATTACAATCTATTTTTGACCAGACAGATTGTGCATGCAAGCGGCACAAAAGAAGAATTGCAGGTTGCAAATTATTTAAAGGAGCAGTGCGAGACATTAGGAGTCCCGGCAGAACTGGAAAGTTTCCGCGTTGCAATGGGCGAAATCGAAGAGGCACATTTGTATGCAGACGGGATGGGAATTCCATGCAAAGCGCTCACATGCTGCGGAAGCGGAAGCGTGGAAGGCGAACTCTACTATATGCCTGGAACCGATCCGGTTTCTATTGCCGGTGCGAAAGATAAAATTGTGCTGATGGATACGCAGGGAATTGGATTTTTTACGTACCAGGATCTGATGAAGGCAGGCGCAAAAGCGATTCTGTTTCAATATGGAAACAGCTATTACCCGCATACAGATATCGACCAGAGAGATCTTCGGGAAGCCGTTGTCGGAGAAGAAAAGAAGTTCTCTGCGCCATGATTCATTCCGCAAAGGCAGTAGAACTTGTGAAAAATAAAGTAAAACAGATCCGTCTGGAAATCCGGCAGAAGGAATACGATGGAGAATCCCATAATGTGATTGCAGAATTGCCGGGAAAAAGAGAAGAATGGATCGTTTTAAGCGCGCATTATGATACGACATCGCTTTCTCATGGTGCATATGACAACATGAGCGGATGCGCAGGGCTTCTTGGAATCATGGAGCAGATGAAAGGGAAAGAGCTGAATTATGGTCTTCGGTTTGTATTCTGTGGAAGCGAAGAAAGAGGACTTTTAGGAGCGAAAGCGTATGTCAGAGACCATGAAAAAGAACTGAGACAGATCGTACTGAACATCAATTTGGACATGATCGGAACATATATGGGAAAATTTATCGCCTGCGTATCGGCAGAAGAAAAGCTTACCCATTATATCAGCTATATGGCTGCAGAAGTTGGCTTTCCAATCGCAGCAGAAAACGGCGTCTATTCCAGTGATTCCACACCATTTGCCGAGCATGGGGTTCCGGCTGTTTCGTTTGCGCGTATTGCCAGTGGAAATGTTGCCCCGATTCACTGCCGCTACGATGTCAAAGATGTGATGTCGATGGAGCAGCTGCAAAAAGATGTTGATTTCCTGGCAGCATTTACCGGAAGATTCGCAAACGCAGCGGTCTGCCCGGTGGCAAGAGAAATACCGGAAACGATTCGGAAACAATTGGATGAATATTTGTTTCGCAAGAGAAAAGAAGCCTGATATACTTCGATCACGGATATGAGCAGCGAGACGAATTGCAAATAGGAAAAAGAACGACAGTGGCAGGAGAGAGAAACCATGAAAAAATAGAACTGGTAGAAATCAGGCAGGTAAACGATGCCCTTGCAGAAATGGTTGCGCTGTTTCGAGTAGAACTGCGTTCCTATAAAGGAATTGCATCAAAACCGAACGTGAAAGACGGACGGGAAGAAATGAAGGAATACCTTTTAGCAGGATTTCCAGTGTTTGCCGCTACGGTGCATGGCGAATACGCAGGTTATGTTGTCTGTCGTATTGAGAGCGAGGTGGTGTGGGTGGAATCCATCTTTGTCAGAGAAGAGTACCGCCGGCAGGGAGTCGCTGCCGCACTGCATGGCAAGGCAGAAGAAATTGCAGCTTCTTATGGAAACGATACGGTTTACAACTATGTCCATCCCAATAACCACAGGATGATTGAATTTTTGGGAAAGCGTGGTTACACCGTTCTGAATCTGATTGAGATCCGTAAACCGTATCAGAATGAAAAACTGACGCAGACGATTACGGTTGGGGAACATGAATTTGATTATTGAGGGAGTCATTTTCATCCCACAATTCCAGAAAAGCCCGAAGTTCAGACGGAAGGCGCCCCTTGCGCCAGGCAAGCAGGATTTCGGTTGTAAGGTCTGCATCTGTGATGGTGCAGGCCTTTAATTTATGGGTAAGATTCAGCATGGAGGCCGGCAGAAGAGCGATGCCAAGGCCTTTTTCTGCCATTGTCATTGCCGTGCGGGCGTCTTCGCAGGTGAGATAGATATCGCAGAACAGACCCGCCTGCTCGAAAGCGGAGAGCATGTATTTCCGGTAGCGGTTCGACAGAATCAGCGGCTGCTCGGCAAGTTCCGTAAGCGAAAGGGTTTCACGCCCGGCAAAAAGCGGGTGAGAAGGGAGTGCCATGGCGGTGATGCTCTCTTTTAAAAGGGTCTTCGTCTCGCAACCATTTAAAACGATTGGCGTGCGGAGCGTGGTGAGATCCACCATGTGATTTTCGAGCTGGTCTTTTAAAGCAAAGGTAGAACCCTCGTGGACATCAAAATGGATGTGCGGGTATTTCCGGGAAAATCGCAGGAGATAGTCGGCGAGCAGCGAAACGGTGGATGGCGTCATGCCGATGTGGAGTGTCGCAGACTGACTGGATTTTACGACTTCGCGCCTGGTGAGATCCGCAAGCATCAGAAGCGTTCCTGCCTGTTCATACAGTGTTTTTCCTGCCTCGGTCAGGGTGATTTTCTTTGTACCGCGGATGAGAAGAGGCACCTGAAGCTCTTCCTCCAGCATTTTGATCTGATAACTTAACGGCGGCTGTGTCATATGCAGCACCCGTGCCGCCCCGCTGATGGTTCCCGCGTCCACGATGGCGCGGAAGTATTCGAGTTGTCGAAGTTCCATAAAAATCCTCCTGAAAAAACTATATAAAAATTATTCAATTTCAATATAAAAACAATAATTTACATATAGAATACGCCATGCTATACTGAAAAGCAAGTGAAAAAGAAGGGAATGAGGGAACAAATGAAACGAATTGATTTCGAACATGGAACCGTAACCGGAAACATCTTCGGGGCAGCGCTCCCGATGCTGGTTGCTCAGATTTTGAGTCTGCTGTACAATATTGTAGACCGCGTCTACATCGCGCGGATCCCGGAGGTAGGAACGGCGGCACTCGGTGCAGTCGGTCTGTGCTTTCCGCTGATCGTTATCATCACAGCATTCAGCAACTTGTTTGGAAGCGGCGGCGCTCCGCTGTTTTCGATTGAGCGTGGAAAGAATGATCAAAAAAGGCGGAACGTATTATGAATACGTCGTATTCCATGGTATGTGTCTGTGCTGTCATACTGATGGTGATCGGCTTTTTGTTTGCTCGTCCACTGCTGTCGCTGTTCGGTGCATCGGCAGATGCGATGGTATACGCGTATCCTTATATGATGATTTATCTGATCGGAACTTTGCCGTCGATGGTGGCAACCGGCATGAACCCGTTCATCAACGCGCAGGGCTATTCGACCGTTGGCATGCTTTCCGTCACGATCGGAGCGGTCGCAAACCTGCTGCTTGACCCGCTGTTTATCTTTGTATTTGGCTTTGGTGTGCAGGGGGCTGCGATTGCAACTGTGATTTCCCAGACACTTTCCGCAGTGTTCGTTCTGTATTTCCTGACCCGAAAATCGGAACTGAAAGTGCGCTTTGTGCGGAAAGATGAAATTTCTGAGTGTGCAGGCTATGCGAAAAATATTGTCAGCCTCGGTACCGCGGGATTTATCATGCAGCTGACCAACAGCCTTGTCACGATCTGCTGCAACAACGTACTCTCTGTGACCGGCGGTGATATTTACATCTCTGTTATGACGATTGTATCGAGCGTGCGTCAGCTCGTCGAGACACCGATCTATGCAATGAATGAGGGAACTTCTCCGATTTTGAGCTATAATTACGGTGCACGCCGTCCGGCCCGCGTGCGCAAGGCGATGTGTGTCATGAGTGCGATGATCCTCGGCTATACCGCAGTGATGTGGAGCGTGATTGTTCTGGCGCCGCATGCGCTGATCGGTATTTTCAGTTCGGATGCGGTACTGACAGCAGATGCGGTTCCGGCTCTGAAGCAGTACTTTGCAGCATTCATTTTCATGGATCTGCAGTACATTGGACAGACCGTATTCAAATCTCTGAATAAAAAGAAACAGGCGATCTTTTTCTCTCTGCTCCGAAAAGTATTCATTGTTGTACCGCTCACCTATCTGATGCCGTACGTACTCCACATGGGAACGGACGGTGTATTCCTTGCCGAACCGGTATCAAACGTAATCGGCGGAAGTCTCTGCTTTATCACCATGCTGATTCTGGTTCTGCCGGAACTGAAGCGAATGGAGCAGCAGAAGTAATGTTTTTGAAAAGTTTCTGAAAAAAGGACAGGAAGATCTTTACCGAAACGGTTTTGGCAGATATCTTCCTGTTTTTTATTGCCATACATACAATATGATGCCTCGGACAATCTGATGCGCATTGGAGTCCCGGCGCTCCGCATTCTGTCGGTCGCTATCTGCTTTCGATTCCAGGTCTGATCTATCAGGCGGCGTTGCAGGGACTTTCCCTTGGAAAAGAAAGTATGTACATATCCATGACACGCCAGGCGATTCTGCCGCTGGTGTTTGCATTTCTTCTCAAAGGATTTGGAAACCTGAATCTGATATGGGGCGCCTTTGTCCTGGCTGAGCTCTGCGGCATCCCGCTTGCAGCAGCTCTCTGGAAACGGAAAGGGGAAAAGCAGATTCAGTTTTAAGTATAGAAAAGAAAAACAAAAAGGCTGTTCTTTGCGAAAGGCAGCCTTTTTGCATACCATAAGATAAGAATACACAGGGCTTATGATGAAAGAGCAGGAAAATCTGACAGGAAAAGGAATTACAGCCGCCGTGCTGGATACAGGGATTTTTCCCCATATGGATTTTGACGGCCGGATTGTAGCCTTCCGGGATCTTGTGTACGGGCGGGAGACGCCTTACGATGACAATGGACACGGAACGCATGTCTGTGGTATCCTTGGCGGAAGTGGAAGAGCGTCCGGCGGAAAATACCAGGGTGCGGCACCGGGATGCCGGTTTGTCGTAGTGAAGATTCTGGACCGAAGGGGAAATGGAAGAAAGCAGGATATCCTCGCGGCGATTGACTGGGTGTGCAAAGAGCGAATAAGACTTAATATCCGCATTTTAAATATTTCAGTGGGAACAACAGAGCAGGAAAAAACGGTGGATGATCTGCTAGTACAGGCGGTGGAGCGCGCCTGGGATGACGGGATCACTGTTGTGACAGCGGCCGGAAATCTGGGGCCCGCTCCGGGCAGTATTACGGCGCCGGGGAACAGCAGAAAAGTGATCACCGTGGGAGCGGGCGATCTGCTGGAGCCAAGAAGAGGAATCTCCGGATGCGGCCCGACACGGGACTGCGTCTGCAAACCGGATCTTGTCGCGCCTGGAAAACGTCTCATTTCCTGCGCGCCTGGAAGAAGCAGGAAGGAATATGTGGTGAAGAGCGGCACCTCGATGGCGGCACCGCGGGTGTCCGGAGCCGTGGCTTTGGCACTTGAACGGGTTCCGGATCTTACAAATGTCCAGGCGAAAATGCTGCTTTGCGAATCGGCGAGAGACCTTGGCCTTCCGCGCAACCGTCAGGGGCATGGGATGCTTCAAACAGACCGTTTTCTGTCTCTTCTGTGAGACACTGTGCGGCAGCATAAAAAAAGAAAAATGAAGGAAAACACCTCTCATCCTGCAAAAATTGTGTGAATTTATGGGAAAATGCCAAAAAATCAGGCGAATTTTGACTTGACAAGCTATAGGATACTTTATACAATAAACGGGAATAGAAAAAGGAGGCCTACTATGGAAAAAATTCAGATGACCACTCCTCTGGTAGAGATGGATGGAGATGAGATGACCAGAATTCTCTGGAAAATGATCAAAGATGAGCTGCTTCTCCCGTTTATTGACCTGAAAACGGAATATTACGATCTGGGACTGGAACACAGAAACGAGACGAACGATCAGGTAACCGTAGATTCCGCAAACGCTACCAAGAAATACGGTGTAGCAGTCAAATGTGCCACCATTACGCCGAATGCAGCGCGTATGACCGAGTACAATCTGAAAGAAATGTGGAAGAGCCCGAACGGAACGATCCGTGCCATGCTCGACGGAACCGTTTTCCGTACCCCGATTGTCGTAAAAGGCATCGAGCCGTGCGTGCGCAACTGGAAAAAACCGATCACGATTGCCCGTCATGCATACGGAGATGTCTATAAAAATGCAGAAATGCGCATTCCGGGACCGGGAAAAGCAGAGCTGGTTTATACGGCTGAGGATGGCACCGAGACAAGAGAGCTGATCCACAACTTCACCGCGCCGGTGTCATTCAGGGCATGCACAATCTGGATAACTCCATAGAAAGCTTTGCGAGAAGCTGTTTCGAGTACGCACTGTCCACGAAACAGGATCTGTGGTTTGCAAGCAAGGATACGATTTCCAAGAAGTATGATCACCGCTTCAAGGATATCTTCCAGGAGATCTTCGATGCAGAGTACAAAGAGAAATTTGCAGAAGCAGGCATTACCTACTTCTACACTCTGATCGACGACGCCGTTGCCCGCATCATGAAAGCAGAGGGCGGCTTTATCTGGGCCTGCAAGAACTACGACGGCGATGTCATGAGCGACATGGTATCCTCCGCCTTCGGTTCCCTTGCGATGATGACTTCTGTTCTCGTATCCCCGCACGGATATTACGAGTACGAGGCTGCGCACGGAACCGTACAGCGCCACTATTACCGTCACTTAAAAGGTGAGGAGACATCCACCAACTCCGTGGCCACCATTTTTGCATGGACCGGCGCACTCAGAAAACGCGGGGAAATGGATGGAAACGCAGAACTTTCCGCATTTGCAGACCGTCTGGAAAAAGCAACGATCGCAACGATCGAGAGCGGAAAAATGACAAAAGACCTTGCGCTGATCACCACCATGGAAAATCCGACCGTATTAAACAGCCGTGATTTCATCCTGGCCATACGCGAGGAGCTGGAGAAATAATTAAACGAAGCAAAAAAGAAAGCCGATCCGGCATTCCCGCAAAAAGGGATGCGCCGGACCGGCTTTTTCTGTTTTGGATTTTTCCGGGGAAAACCAGGTCTATTCGGCAAGCTCTTCCCATTTTTCATACAGCTCTTCGAGTTCCGCGGCAATCTCTGCTTTCTCTTTGCTTAATTTCACACACTCTGCCACATTCGTTGCGACTTCCGGTTTCGACATTTCCTCATCAATTTCCGAATCGCGTGTCTCAAGCTCTTCAATTCGTTTCTCCGTCTTTTTCAGTTCGTTTTCTTTCTTGCGGAGACGTGCCTGTTCTTCTTTCTGCGCTTTCCAGTCCAGCTTTGTGGAGGAGGCTTCGGAAGGAGCCGCTGTTTCTTCCGGAGCGGCGGCATCGGCAGCAGGAGCATAGATGCGGGTCAGCTCTTCTTTTTTCTCCAGATAGTAATCGTAATTTCCGATATAGTTGACGAGTGTCTGTCCCGTCAGCTCCAGAATCCGGGTTGCAGTCTGATTGATAAAGTAACGGTCGTGGGAAACGTACAGTACCGTTCCAGTGTAATCCTTCAGCGCGTTTTCCAGAATCTCCTTTGATACGATATCGAGGTGGTTGGTCGGCTCGTCGAGGATCAGGAAGTTGGCGTTCGAGAGCATCAGCTTGGCAAGAGAAATTCGTCCGCGCTCACCGCCGCTCAAGGTATGAATCGGTTGGAAGACATCGTCGTTTGTAAACAGGAAGGCGGCCAGCACATTTCGGATTTCGGTGTTTGTCAGATATGGATACGCGTCGGAAATCTCCTGGAAAATGGTCTTTTCCATGTGGAGCACCTGATGCTCCTGATCGTAGTAACCGATCTGTACACGGCTTCCAAGTGTAAAAGAGCCGACATCCGGGCGTATGACTTCGTTTAAGATCTTTAAGATCGTCGTTTTTCCCGTTCCGTTGTTTCCGATGATTGCCACGCGCTCGCCGCGCTTGATTTCGAAATTTAGATCCTGGAAAAGCGTCTGTCCCGGGAAGGCTTTGGAGAGGTGCTCGACGGTCAGCACATCGTTTCCGCTTGTGATGCGCGGTTCCAGACGGATCCGCATATCGGAGCGTACTTCGGTCGGCTTTTCCAGCACATCCATTTTGTCCAGCATTTTTTCACGGCTCTCGGCGCGTTTGATGGATTTCTCGCGGTTGAAAGATTTCAGCTTTGCAATGACTTCTTCTTGATGGTGGATTTCCTGCTGCTGGTTGACCCAGGCATGGTAAGCGGCTTCACGGAGCATTGCTTTTTTCTGACTGTAGGCGGTATAGTTTCCCTCAAAAGTTGTTACTTTTTTATTGTCCACTTCAACGACTTTTGTGACAACGCGGTCGAGAAAGTAACGGTCATGGGAGACGATCAGGACGGCTCCGCTGTAATTTAAAAGATACGTTTCGAGCCAGGAGATCGAGTCCATATCGAGGTGGTTGGTCGGCTCGTCGAGCAGAATGATGTCCGGTTTGGTGAGTAGCAGTTTACCAAGTGCCACGCGGGTCTTCTGACCGCCGGAGAGGGAGTCCACCTGTTTTTCAAAATCGCTCTCGGAAAAGCCAAGACCTTTTAAAACACCGACGACTTCACTGCGGTACGCGTATCCGTTTTCCAGTTCAAAGGTATGGGAGAGGCGGGTGTAGGTGGAAAGAAGTTCATCCAGCTCTGTACCAGATTTTGTATTCATATCACTTTCCATCTGACGGAGGCGTTCCTCCATATCGATCAGATTCTGTTTCGCGGTCAGCACTTCCTGGTAAATGGAAAGGTGTCCGGTCAGATCCTGATGCTGGGCGAGATAGCCCATCGTCTTTCCTTTGGAGAGGATGACCTCTCCCTCATCGGCCCTCATTTCGCCGATGATGATTTTTAACAGCGTCGATTTTCCGGCACCGTTGATGCCGACCAGTGCGGTTTTTTCGCGTTCTTCTATATGAAAAGATGCATTTTTGATAATTTCCGTTGTCCCGAATGCTTTCGAGATATTCTGACATGCAAGAATCATGTGGTTCCTCCAGATAACATATTTCTGTATTTTGACATAATACACCATCCTTATTATAGAGAGTAATACACAAAATTTCAAGAAATCTTTGACAATTTTCTATCAACCATATATAATATGAATATATGCAGGTGTAAATAAGGAGGAATTTATCTTGGAAGAAAAAGGAATTTCGCGGGCAGTTATCAAAAGACTTCCTAGATATTATCGTTACCTGGCGAATTGCTGGAGGACGGAGTAGAACGGATCTCTTCCGGTGAGCTGAGCGAGCGGATGAAAGTGACAGCTTCCCAGATTCGCCAGGATTTAAATAATTTCGGCGGCTTCGGCCAGCAGGGGTATGGTTATAACGTGCGGTATCTGTACAGCGAGATTGGAAAAATTTTAGGTCTGGACAGAGTCCACAATATGATTTTTGTCGGAGCCGGAAATCTGGGACAGGCGCTTGCTAATTATGCGGCCTTTGAAAGAAGCGGATTCAAAACGGTCGGTATTTTTGACGTCAACCCGGTATTAAAAGGAATCTCCGTGCGCGGAATTGAAATCCGCATGGCGGACGAGCTTCCGGAATTTATCAAGGAACACCATGTAGAGATTGCGGCTTTGACACTGCCAAAAGCAAAAGCGGTAGAGATGGCAGAGATTCTCGTGGACAACGGTGTAAAAGCAATCTGGAATTTTGCACATACCGATCTAAACTTAAAACTTCCGAAAGATGTGATCGTCGAGAACGTCCATCTTTCCGAAAGTCTGATGCGTCTCTCCTACAATCTGACCAGATATGAGGCGGAGCATCCAAAGAACAATTAAGAAACCAAAACAAAAGCAGGAGAGTCTTCGGGAAACCGGAGACTTTTTCTGTTCACTTTCCGGATAAGGCAGGAAAAGGAGGAAAAGCGATGAAACGGATTCTTACAGCAGCACAGATGAAGCAGGCAGACCGCAATACGATCGAAACCATGGGGGTACCGTCCCTGGTACTGATGGAGCGCGCAGCGCTGTCCTGCGTGGAGGAGCTTCAAAATGGAACATGGGATACAGGAAAAGTCCTTGCTGTGTGCGGTCCCGGAAATAATGGAGGGGACGGTGCGGCAATTGCACGGATTTTAAAGACGAAAGGGGTGGATGCGGAACTGTTCTGTCTTGGAAATCCGGAAAAATACAGTGAAGGCATGAGAGCACAGAAGAAAATTGCGGAAAATTATGGGGTCCGTGAGGTTAAGAATCCGGATTTCCGGGAATATACTGTTATCATAGATGCCATCTTTGGAATTGGCGTATCCCGTCCGCTGGCAGGGGAGTACCGGAGGGCAGTGGAAGCAATCTGCGCAAGCGGTGTTCCTGTTCTTGCCGTGGACATCCCTTCGGGGATCCACACGGATACCGGAGAGGTCCTTGATGCGGCGGTGAAAGCCAGAGCCACGGTGACATTTGCCTGTGCAAAGCCAGGGCTTCTCTTTGATCCCGGAAAACGATATGCCGGAGAGGTCCTGGTCCGTGATATCGGAATCGGCTTTGATGCAGGAGAAGAGGAGACGCCCTGGTACGGTTCAGTGGAAAAAGAAGATCTGGACCGGTTTCTTACCCGCACGCCGATGGGAAATAAGGGAACCTTCGGAAAGGTGCTGGTACTTGCCGGTTCCGGTGCCATGTGCGGAGCCGCTGTTTTGTGTGCCAGGGCAGTCCTTGCATCCGGTGCCGGCATGGTAAAGGTTGTGACAGAGGAAAGAAACCGTACGCCGCTTTTCTGTGCCCTGCCGGAAGCAATGGCGGATTTCTGGAAGGAGGATGAGCCGCTTCCGGAAGAAGCCCTGCTGCAGGATCTCGCCTGGGCGGACGCTGTTGTTGCGGGACCGGGACTTTCCAAAAGCCGGACGGCAAAAGAACTGCTCGTTTTTACGGTGCAGCACACAGAAGTTCCTCTTGTTCTGGATGCAGATGCGCTGAACCTGATTGCAGAAGATGCAGAGATTCTTTCGGGCTGCCGGGCAGAAAAAATTTTAACGCCTCATGTAGGAGAGCTTGCACGGCTGCTGCACATGACCATTGCAGAATGCCAGCGTGACCCGGCAGGAAGCGCCGGAAGGGCAGCCGAAAAATACCAGGCCTGCTGTGTACGAAAGGATTCCGTAACCGTGACAGCAGAGGAAGGGCGTGAGCAGTATTACATAAACACAAGCGGAAGCAGTGCGCTTGCGACGGCGGGAAGCGGCGATGTGCTCGCGGGAATCACAGGCGCCTTTGCAGCAAAACGTCAGTGTGAAAAAAACGAGAAAAAAATCAGCCTTGCCAAAACAGCGGCACTGGCGGCATATGCGCATGGAAAGGCGGGAGAGGCTGCGGAAGAAAAAAGCAGTGCTTCCTATGTAACAGCATCCGAGATTATCAGAGGATTGCAGTCAATCTGAGCAAAGCAGATCAGAATCACGGGTTCCCAAAAGGACTCCGGGCGGACTTTTTTGAAGCGCCGGATGAAATTTGTGAATACCTCCGGAAAAACAGGCAATATTAAATACATGGAAACGATTTTAAAAGGCGTAAAACGCCGGATCGTTATCGTATGGGAAAGCAAAACGGAAAGAATCGGAGAGTGAGCACAAGTGGTAATCAAGCGTGGCGATGTATATTATGCCGACCTGCGGCCCGTTGTGGGAAGTGAGCAGGGCGGTGTCCGTCCGGTGCTGATCATTCAGAATGACATCGGCAACCGGCACAGTCCGACGGTGATCTGTGCGGCGATTACATCGAGGATGAATAAGGCGAAGCTGCCGACGCACATTGAGATCGAAGCGTCCGCCTATGGGATTGTACGGGATTCTGTTATTTTACTGGAACAGCTTCGGACGATCGATAAGAGAAGGCTGAAAGATAAAATCTGTCATCTGACGCCGGAACAGCTGGCCCTTGTGAACGAAGCACTGAAAATCAGCCTGGATCTGCCTACATAAGGGGTATTTTTGGCGCGGTTCACGGTTGACGAATGAGAAAGATCGTGCTATATTCTATATTATATGGCTTCTGCCGTTTTTCGGGGAAACCTTTTTACAGAAAAGTAATACTTTAAATAAAGGAGACAAAAGAGGTATGTCAGGACATTCAAAATTTGCCAATATTAAGCATAAGAAAGAAAAAAACGACGCAAAAAAAGGTAAAATCTTTACCATCATGGCCGTGAGATCGTAATCGCTGTCAAAGAGGGCGGACGGATCCGGCAAACAACAGCAAGCTGCGTGACGTTATCGCAAAAGCAAAAGCAAACAACATGCCGAACGATACCATCGACCGCGGTATTAAAAAAGCTGCCGGAGATGCAAACGCAGACAACTACGAGCGTATCACCTACGAAGGTTATGGCCCGAATGGTATCGCGATCATCGTAGAGACTCTGACCGACAACAAGAACCGTACCGCAGCAAACGTAAGAAGCGCTTTCACCAAAGGAAACGGAAGCGTTGGAACACCGGGATGCGTATCCTACATGTTCGACAAAAAGGCCAGATCATCATCGACAAAGAAGAGTGCGAAATGGATGCTGACGATCTGATGATGCTTGCTCTGGATGCAGGCGCAGAAGACTTCGCAGACGAAGAGGACAGCTACGAAATCATCACCGATCCGGATGACTTCTCCGCAGTACGTGAGGCTCTGGAGAAAGACGGTATCGCCATGGCAGAGGCAGACGTTACCATGATCCCACAGACCTACGTAGAGCTGACCGATCCGCAGGCATTAAAAGACCTGAACCGTACCCTGGATCTGCTGGATGACGACGACGACGTACAGTACGTATATACCAACCTGGACGAGTAATTTCACTGGAAATTACATAGAATCATAAGAATCTGCGCATACTGATGAAGCTATTTTGGAATAGCAGAAAAGAGGAAATCCGTATGGCAGAATCACAGAAAAACCAGACAGAAAAAGAAAATATTGTAGAACTGAAGACCAACATTTATCTGCTGTCCATCATCGGCGAGGTGGAGGGGCATGAATCACTCGGCGAGCGCACGAAAGCGACGCGCTATGAGCACATTCTCCCTGCTCTTGCCCGTGTCGAGGAGGACAAAAGTATTGATGGTCTTCTGATTCTCCTGAATACCGTAGGCGGAGATGTGGAGGCCGGTCTTGCAATTGCAGAGATGATTGCGTCCATGCGAAAGCCTGCGGTATCGCTCGTTTTAGGGGGTGGTCATTCGATCGGTGTCCCGCTCGCCGTTGCAGCAGACTATTCGCTGATCGTGCCGAGTGCCACCATGGTCATTCACCCGGTGCGTACAAACGGCATGTTCATCGGTGTTGCACAGACGTACCGTAATATGGAAAAGACGCAGGATCGGATCACAGGTTTTGTATCGGCCCATTCTAAAATCACCAAGGAACGGCTCGAGGAGCTGATGCTCGATACGAAAATGCTGGTCAAGGATGTCGGAACAATGCTGGACGGCCCGCAGGCAGTGAAGAAGGCCTGATCGACGAGGTCGGCGGCATTGCCCGCGCGCTCGAAAAGCTGAATGAGCTGATGAAAAAGGCAGCAGGGACAGAAAATTGACTTCACGGCGCGGCTTGTGTTTCAGGGGATTTTGTGTTAGAATGAGTTCGCTGTGAAAATTCGAACGGAAGTTTTGTCCGGACTTTCACAAAAGAGAAAAATAAGGGAACAGGATAAAAAAATGACAGTAATAGAAGCTTTATTTCTGGGCCTGATCCAGGGAATCACGGAATTCCTGCCGATCAGCAGCTCCGCACATCTGATTATCTTCCGTCACTTTATGAAGATCGAAGATACGCAGACGGTGTTTTTCAATGTGCTTTTGCACTTTGGCTCCATGATTGCAATTCTGCTCACATTTTCGAAGGAATGGAAACGTCTCTTCCTCGCGCTGTGCGGAATCATAATCGATCTGTTTCATAATTTAAAGGAACACTTTTCCAGTCAGCATCAGGAGAGAAAGCAGTACCGGAAGGTACTCGGCAGCAACTACCGTATGCTTGCTTTCCTGCTGATTCTGACCACCATCCCGACTGCTGTAATCGGCGGCATGATTCAGAGCCTTGTCACACTGACCTCCTCGAATCTGCTGGCACCTGGCGTTGGTCTGTATCTGACGGCGATTCTGCTTGTGGTGGCAGATATGCTTCCGGAGGGAGAAAAAACGCAGAAAAATTTGAAGCCGAAAGATGCACTGATTGCCGGATTCTTCCAAGGCTTTTCCACGATTCCGGGTCTTTCCCGTCTTGGTTCGACTATTTCTGCGTGTGTGATCGGCGGCATGACCCGTTCGTACGCTGTGAAATACTCTCTGATTGTGAGTGTTCCGGCGATTATCGGGGCAACGATCGTTGAAATTGCGACCATGGGAAAAAATAAAATTGTTTTTCATCCGGTATATCTGGTCGGCGTTTTCATGGCGGCACTTGCCGGTTACTTTACGATCCGCATTCTGATGCGTGTGGTGAAAAAACGGAAACTGAAATATTTTGCTTTGTACTGTCTTCTTGTCGGGACATTCTCCATTGCAGGATATTTCTGCTGTAATACGAGAAAGGGGAGAAGTTCTGCATGGCAAATACAACAAAGGGAAGCGGGAAGACAAAGAAAAAAACTTCTGCTTCCGGAACAGCAAAAAAGAAACAGACCCAAACAACGGCCAGAAAAACAACGGCGAAAAAGAGCAGTACCGCAAAACGTACCTCCGGCACAAGGAAAAACACAGTCCGTGAGCCGATGGACGAGGGAGTGCGCGCAGAAATTATTCTGCTTTCCGTGCTTGCTGTTTCGATTCTGCTGATGCTCAGTAATTTCGGTATGGGCGGCGTGATCGGACAGGCTGTCTGCGACTTCTTTTTCGGCCTTTTCGGCGTGACAGAGTGGGCAGCACCGGTTCTGATCTTCTTTGGAACAGCATTTTACATAGCAAACAGACAGAACTTTTTAATTGTGCGGAAAACCGGGGGAGCGATCAGCTGTTTCGTCTTTTTCTGCGCTTTTATGCAGCTTCTGGCGTCCGGCTATACGAGAGATACGACATTTCTGGATTACTATTTTGACAGCGCCTACGATCATCTCGGCGGAGGAATCTTAGGAGGGTCTGTCGTGAAAATTCTCGGCATGGGATTCGGCCAGATCGGCGCGTGGGTGATTATTGTGATCGCCATCGTGATTTCCGTGATCGTGATGACGCAGAAGCCGATTCTCGCGCCGATCCATGAAAAGACGAATGACCACCGCCGGATGGCGGAGGAGCGCCGCCAGGAGCGTCTGGCGCGCCAAGCTGCGATGGAGGAAGAGGAAGGAAAAGAGCTGATTCTTGAGCCAGTGGAGGAACCGAAAAAAGCCGGGAAGAAAAAGAAATCCCGCCTTCTTTCTCATGTGGAATCGAAGGCTGATTTAAACGAAAACGACGATACCCATCAGATGGAGATGCCGGAGCTTTCGATTCACCGTGGTTCTGTGCCGGCTGAAGAGCCGGAAAAGACAGGACCGGAGATGACACGGCAAGCTGCAGAAGAGGCGAAAAAAGAGAAAACGTCTGCGGATCATACGAGAAATCCGCGGTCTTCCTGTGAAGAGATCGAGGCGGATATAGACGGCATTCGTCAGGAAATCGGGAAAAAAGCAGAGGAAAAGCGGCCGGAGTACAAAACACCGCCGATGAATCTTCTGAAAAAAGGGATGCGCGGTGCCATGGGCGATTCCGATGCGCATTTGCGGGAAGTAGCGCGGAAACTGGAGGAGACGCTGGACAGCTTCGGTGTCAAAGTTACAGTCAATAACGTAAGCTGCGGACCGACCGTCACACGGTATGAGCTGATGCCGGAACAGGGCGTGAAAGTAAGCCGGATTGTCGGATTGACCGACGATATCAAGCTGAGTCTTGCAGCAGCAGATGTCCGCATTGAGGCACCGATCCCGGGAAAATCCGCAGTCGGAATCGAGGTTCCAAATAAGACGAACACGGCCGTGATGCTGCGTGATCTTCTTGAAACACCGGAGTTTAAGAACTTTTCTTCGAATCTGGCCTTTGCTGTCGGAAAAGACATCGCCGGTCAGCCGGTCATCGCAGATATCGCGAAAATGCCTCATCTTCTGATCGCCGGTGCGACCGGTTCCGGTAAATCGGTCTGCATCAACACACTGATTATGAGTATTATTTATAAGGCAAAACCGGAAGACGTCAAACTGATCATGATCGACCCGAAGGTCGTTGAGCTTTCTGTTTATAACGGCATTCCGCACCTTTTTATTCCTGTTGTCACAGACCCGAAAAAGGCTTCCGGAGCTCTGAACTGGGCGGTTGCGGAGATGACAGACCGTTATAACAAATTTGCGGAATTCAACGTGCGCGATATGAAAGGCTACAATGCAAAGTTGCCGAGCTGCCGCCGGATGAAAACGGCAAAAACCGGAAAAACTGCCGCAGATCGTCATTATCGTGGATGAGCTTGCGACCTGATGATGGTTGCGCCGGGAGAAGTGGAGGATGCGATCTGCCGTCTGGCACAGCTTGCCCGTGCGGCCGGCATCCATCTGATTATTGCAACACAGAGACCTTCCGTCAATGTCATCACTGGTCTTATCAAGGCAAATATGCCGTCCCGTATTGCATTCTCGGTTTCTTCCAGCGTAGATTCCCGTACGATCCTCGACATGGGAGGTGCGGAAAAACTGCTTGGAAAAGGCGATATGCTCTACAAGCCGCAGGATTACCAGAAACCGGCCCGTCTGCAGGATCCTTTGTTTCGGATAAAGAGGTCAGCGATGTCGTTGCCTACTTAAAAGATCACTACGGCGAGAACGCTTATGATCCGGATATCGAAAAACGGATTCACACCGTAAGCTGGATGGCGGTTCTGCCGCAGGCGGCGGAGATAACCGCGATAATTACTTCGTGGAAGCCGGAAAATTTATCATCGAAAAAGATAAGGCATCGATCGGCATGCTCCAGAGAGTGCTGAAAATCGGTTTCAACCGCGCGGCCAGAATCATGGACCAGCTCGCGGATGCCGGTGTCGTAGGACCGGAGGAAGGAACCAAGCCGAGAAAAGTTCTGATGTCCATGGAACAGTTCGAAAATTATCTGGAGGAACACGATGATGGGAAAAGATGTTGTCCGTTGTTTACAAATAACCGGAAACGTGATAAAGTATTAACATAAAATGCGCGAAAATCCAAGTCGTGCTTTTGTTAAAATATTTCTAACAAGATTAGGAGGATATTATGTACAAGATTCAAGAAGCGGAAATGCTCGCGAATAATATCTACCGTATGGTAGTAGAAGCACCGCGAGTAGCACAGCACTGCCTCCCTGGACAGTTTGTTATTGTCAAGGCAGATGAAGAAGGAGAAAGAATTCCTCTGACCATTTGTGATTACGATAGAGAAGCAGGAACTATCACCATCGTATTCATGCCGATCGGAGAATCTACCAAAAAATGAAAGATCTCAAAGCGGGAGATGCTTTCATGGATTTCGTAGGACTCTGGGGCAGCCGTCCGAGTTCTGCAGCGAAGATATCGAAGAACTGAAGAAAAAACGGATCGTATTCGTAGCCGGCGGTGTTGGAACTGCACCGGTTTACCCGCAGTTAAAATGGCTGCATGAGCATGGAATCACTGCTGACGCCATTGTCGGAGCAAAGACAAAAGATCTCGTTATTCTCGAGAAAGAAATGTCTGCTGTCAGCAATCTGTACATAACCACAGACGATGGTTCTTACGTAAGAAAAGGTATGGGTACCGATGTACTCCGCGACCTTGTACAGAACCAGGGCAAACAGTATGATGTCTGTGTTGCCATCGGACCGATGATCATGATGAAATTCGTATGTCTTCTGACAAAAGAACTGAACATCCCGACCGTTGTAAGCATGAACCCGATCATGGTAGACGGAACCGGTATGTGCGGTGCCTGTCGTCTAATGGTAGGCAATGAAGTAAAATTTGCCTGCGTAGACGGACCGGAGTTTGACGGTCATCTGGTAGACTTCGACCTGGCTATGAAACGTCAGCAGATGTATAAGACAGAAGAGGGAAGAGCTCTCTTAAGATACCAGGAAGGCGCAACCCATCACGGTGGATGCGGCCAGTGCGGAGGTGACAAATAATGGCAAAGGGATTAAACAGAGTACCGGTACGTGAGCAGGAGCCGAAGGTACGTGCCACAAATTTTGACGAGGTATGTCTTGGATACAACAAAGACGAAGCAGTAGAAGAAGCACAGCGCTGCCTGGGCTGTAAAAATGCAAAATGTATCACAGGATGCCCGGTTAATATCAACATTCCGGCATTCATTGCACAGGTAAAAGAAGGAAACTTCGAGGAAGCATACAAAATTATCGGTGAGTCCAGTGCACTCCCGGCAGTCTGCGGCCGTGTATGTCCGCAGGAGAGCCAGTGCGAGGGCAAATGTGTCCGCGGAATCAAAGGCGACGCTGTTTCCATCGGTAAACTGGAGCGTTTCGTTGCTGACTGGGCAAAAGAAAACGGTATCAAACCGGTTCCGGCAACAGAGAAAAACGGCCACAAGATCGCGGTTATCGGTTCCGGCCCTGCAGGTCTTACCTGCGCAGGAGACCTTGCAAAACTTGGCTACGATGTAACCATCTTCGAGGCACTTCACAAAGCCGGCGGTGTATTAAGCTACGGTATTCCGGAGTTCCGTCTTCCGAAAGACAAAGTAGTTGCCGCTGAAATCGAGAACGTAAAATCTCTCGGTGTTAAAATTGAGACCAACGTTATCATCGGAAAATCCGTTACCATCGACGAGTTGTTAAAAGACGAAGGATTTGAAGCAGTCTTCATCGGTTCCGGTGCAGGCCTTCCGATGTTCATGGGAATCCCGGGTGAGAACGCAAACGGCGTATTCTCCGCAAACGAGTTCCTGACCAGAAACAACCTGATGAAAGCATTCCGCGATGATTACGATACCCCGATCGCACACGGCAAGAAGTTGCTGTAGTCGGCGGCGGCAACGTAGCTATGGACGCTGCAAGAACCGCACTTCGTCTCGGCGCAGAGGTACACGTTATTTACCGTCGTTCTGAGGCAGAGCTTCCGGCCCGTGCAGAGGAAGTTCATCATGCAAAAGAGGAAGGTATCATCTTCGACATTCTGACCAACCCGGTAGAAATTCTGACCGACGACAAAGACTGGGTAACCGGTATCCGCTGCATCCGTATGGAACTTGGCGAGCCGGACGCTTCCGGAAGAAGAAGACCGGTTGAGATTCCAGGATCTGAGTTCGAAATTGAAGTAGACGAAGTTATCATGTCTCTTGGTACTTCCCCGAACCCGCTGATTTCTTCCACCACCTACGGTCTGGATGTCAACAGAAGAAAATGTATCGTAGCTGAGGAAGAAACCGGAAAGACCAGCAAAGAGGGCGTTTACGCCGGCGGTGACGCTGTAACAGGTGCAGCAACCGTTATCCTTGCTATGGGTGCCGGAAAAGCCGGAGCTAAAGGAATTGATGAGTATATCAAAAGCAAAAATGCATAAGGCATTGCTTTTCTAAACTAAAAGCATATAGACGCGGACAAGAAGTGATCTATATGGCTTTTGGTGTTTTTGACAGATATCCGAAAGGGTTTTAAGATTACAGAATGAAAATTACAGTATTGACAGTAGGAAAAATCAAAGAAAAATATCTACGGGATGCGATTGCCGAGTATTCCAAGCGCCTCAGCCGCTATGCAAAGCTGGAAATTATCGAGGTGGCGGATGAAAAGACACCGGACAACGCGAGTGAAACCGTAGAGACAAATATCAAAAACAAAGAAGCAGAGCGCCTTCTCAAATATATCCGGGATGACGCTTATCTGATTACATTGGAAATTAAGGGAAAACAGCTCACATCCGAGGAGCTGGCCCAGAAAATAGATACGCTCGGCGTGCAGGGAACGAGCCATATTATTTTTGTGATCGGTGGTTCCTTAGGGCTTGGCGAGGAAGTTCTGAAGCGTTCGAACTATGCGCTCAGTTTTTCGAAAATGACATTTCCGCATCAGTTGATGCGGGTTATTCTGCTGGAACAGATTTACCGGAGCTACCGCATTAACTGCGGGGAGCCATATCATAAATAGCTGCGAATAAGAGAGGTGTGATTGCGATGCGTGAAATGCGTTTAAAAAAGCGGGAGATTACAGATCCTGAAATTTTAAGAGAAATTCTGGAAAGCTGCGAGGTTGTGCGGATCGGGGCGATGGATGAGGAAGGCATGTTTATCGTGCCGATGAATTATGGATATGATGTCCGGGAAGAAGATGGAACTCTTCACGTCTGTCTGTACCTGCATGGGGCAAAAGAAGGGCGGAAGGCGGCTGCATTTGCAGCGGATCCGCGCGTGGCGGTGGAGATGGATTACAACCATGAAGTGATTACAGGTGACTATACGTGTGCGTATTCCTATGCGTACCGCAGTATCATGGGAAACGGAACCATCACGGAGGTGACAGATCCGGAGGTAAAGAAGAAAGGCCTGGAAAAAATCATGGCGCATATCGCACCGGAGGCGAAGATCGCTTTTCTGCCGGAGATGGTGGAGCGCGTTGCCGTATGGCGCATAGACATCGATACATTTACCGGCAAAGAGCGCAGACGAAAATAGAGTGTTCGAAGCTCCGCAGGCTGCAGACGGAAAAAGACAGCAGAAAGGACAGCAGAAATGATTAAAATTGATCTGATTACAGGCTTCCTTGGCTCAGGGAAGACGACTTTTTGAAACAGTACGCAAAGTATCTGATGGCACAGGGAAAGAACATCGGCATCCTGGAGAATGATTTTGGGGCAGTCAATGTGGATATGCTGCTTCTGCAGGAACTGCGCGGCGATCAGTGCGAGCTGGAGATGATTTCCGGCGGATGCGACAAAGAGACACACCGCAGACGATTCCGCACGAAACTGATCTCGATGGGCATGAGCGGCTACGACCGCATTCTCGTGGAACCGTCGGGGATTTACGATGTGGATGAGTTCTTTGACACGCTGTATGACGAGCCGCTGAACCGCTGGTATGAGGCGGGAAGCGTCATCACGATTCTGGATGCCGGGCTCGATGAGAAGCTGTCGGAGGAAGAAGAGTATCTGCTGGCTTCCGAGGCGGCGAACGCTGGTAAAATCGTGCTGAGCAAAGTACAGAATGTTTCGGAGGAAAAGAAAGAAGAAACGATTGCCCATCTGAACCGCACGCTCGAGCAGGCAGGCTGCAGAAGACAGTTTTCTGATGCAGAAATTTTACAGAAAAACTGGGATGATCTGACAGAGGATGATTTCAAAATGCTCTCCGAATGCAATTACCGTTCGGAGGATTACCGGAAGCTGGATTTCGGCGAGCAGCAGACATTTGATTCGCTCTGCTTTCTGGAGCCGAAGATTACGGAAGAAGCGCTGAAAAAGGCAGCAGAAGCAATCTTTGCGGATCCATCATGCGGCAATGTATTCCGGATCAAAGGAATTGTAAAGACGGGCGAAACTGTGTGGAGCGAAATCAATGCGACGCGGGAACAGATGACATTCCAGGCAGTGCCGGAGAGCCAGGAAGTGCTGATTGTAATCGGCGCGGGGCTTTCGAAAGAGCGGATTAGTGGAATTCTCGGAATTAAGTAAAAAATGGAGCATGACGGAAAGGGATATTTTCCATCATGCTCCTGCTGGTTTGGCTAAATAGCAGTTACTGTAAAATGCGCTGCCGTTCTGACAGTGTGGGGAACGGAATGATTTTGGAATCCCGTGCATCATCCGGTGTACAAAGAGCAGTCAACGGCTGCGGCTGATTTTCCATGGTCTGGAAGGAGAGAATGCCATCTTTCCATAAAACGACATCATCCGGTGAATGGACGGCAAAATAGCGGTGCAGCACATCGAAAAGAGAGGATGGAACTGCCGCAAGATCGTGCTCGGGATCGCTGGAATATAGAAAGATCCGGCTTCCCGGAAAACGACGGGAATGGATACCGGCAGAGGGAGCGGTAAAATCCGGGTTTTCGGTAAAATATAAGGATCTTTCTGCGGGTCCGGAAAACGGAATAGACAGCGTTGTGGAAACAACTGGCGCTTCTTCTGCAAGGGCTGGCTGCTTCTGAAATTTGCACAGGAATGGGATATTTTGAAAAAATGTATATTTCTTTCTCATAAGACTCACCTTTCAGCCGGAAAAGATCTGGCATTTGGCAGGGTGGATGTTATCGTTTACTTTAATTTTATCTTATCAGAAGTGCAGAAATAACAGGGTTAAACATTTGTAAAAAGCGTGTAAAACATCTTAAAGAGAAAGAAAAGAGAGGGGAAATCATATGGAACAGGAAGTAATGCAGGCCATTCGGGCAGAACTGGAAAGCAATATAGATGCAAAATACCGGGAATTTCACAGCTCTCTTGTTCCGGGACAGAACTGTCGGATTCTTGGTGTCCGCATTCCGGTTTCGCGACGGATTGCAAAAGCGACAGCAAGAGACCATTATGAAGTTTATACCGAACAGTTTAATCCGGAAGTCTACGAGGAGCTTCTGATCCGCGGAATGATGATCGGCTACGGAAAGCTGACCAGTGAAGAACAGACGGCAGAACTGGACCGCTTCGTGCCGATGATCAACAGCTGGGGAATCTGTGACAGCTCCTGTGCAACGTGCCATTTTATGAAGAAAGACCAGGAGTATTGGTATGGATATCTGCAGAAATGGCTGAAAAGCAGCCGGGAATATGAAATCCGGTTTGGTGTTGTGTGTCTGCTGGACTTTTTTATCAACGAAGCGTATATCGATGCTGTGCTGGAGGAGATGAAAAAGATTCATCACGATGGCTATTACGTAAAAATGGCCGTCGCCTGGGCAGTATCGATCTGTTATATTCATTTCCGGAAAAAACACAGAAACTGCTGAAAGAAAACAGTCTCGATGACTGGACACATAACAAAACAATTCAGAAAATCAGAGAGTCGCTGCGGATCAGCAAAGAAGAAAAAGAGATGCTGAAAACCTGGAAGAGATAAAAAGAAAACCTATCGCCGCGTTTTGAATATCGCAGCAATACGGTTTTCTTTCCCTTTTTTGAACTTATTCGTCCCATCCCTCAAAAAGCCGGATGTTGACGGCAATATTTCTTGCAATTTCACCTTCGCTTTTCCCGAGATCTGCCACATCCGATACCGGCGGAAAATCAGGTTCTTCTTCCGTCAGTTCCAGAGAGATCCAGTCATAGGCGGAGTGAATGGCATCTTCCAGCGCCTCGTCGAGGGTATCCCCTTTTGCATAGCAGCAGGCGAGATCTGGAAAATAACCTTCGTAGGTTCCCTGTTCGGTTTTATGAAAAACGGCTGGATAAGTAAATTTCATAGTGTTTCTTCCTTCTTCCTTTTCTTTTTCACGGAAATTCTTTTTTATCGTAGCACTTTTTCTCAAAAGATACAATGCCTAAAATACAATTGATCGTATTTGTAATCTATGCTAGAATGAAAAACAGATAATTGGAAAATACAAATGAAACCAAGGGAGGATTTCTCTTTGATAAAAGTAATTTTGTGGGACATCGACGGAACACTTCTGAATTTTAAGATGTCGGAACGATATGCAATTGAGTACTGTTTCAACAAGTTTCATATGGGAACCTGCACGGACGAAATGCTGCAGCGCTACAGCGTGATCAACCGCGGTTACTGGGAGCGGCTGGAGACGGGAGAGCTTACGAGAGAACAGGTGATGCTTGGACGGTTCCATGAATTTTTTGAATCGGAAGGACTGCCGACGGATCAGGTAAAGGTATTCAATGATGAATATCAGATCCGCCTCGGCGATAAGGCTTTCTTCTGCGATCACGGAGATGAACTGGTAAAACAGCTGAAAGCTACCGTAAAACAGTATGCAGTAACAAATGGAACCACTGTTGCACAGGAGCGTAAACTCCGCTTTTCCGGGCTTGATCAGCTTCTGGACGGCGTTTTTATCTCGGAACAGGTCGGTGTGGACAAGCCGCAGAAGGCTTTTTTTGATGCGGTATGGAACGAAATCGGAAGTTATGCACCGGATGAGGTTGTGATCGTCGGCGACTCCCTTACAAGTGATATCCGCGGCGGAAAAAATGCAGGAATCCTGACCTGCTGGTACAACCCGGATCATCTTCCGAACAAAATTGAAGTTACACCGGACTGTACCATCGACAATCTTCAGGATATCCTTTCGTATCTGGATGAAAGCAGGTGATTTGCTAATGAGAACACGCGTATTACAGGAAAAAAATTATGCGGAGCGGATGCAGAATGGTGTGGAGCCGTACCTCGCCGCTCATGCAGAAGAATTTTACTGGGAAAGGGAGAGCGGTCATCCGATTCATGTTCTTCGTTACCGCGCATTCCGCCCGAGAGGTGTTGTTGTAATCTCACACGGTTTTACGGAAAATGCAGAGAAATATAAAGAGATCGTGTATTATTTTATCAAAGAGCATTTTCATGTTTATCTGCCGGAACACTGCGGCCACGGAAAGAGCTACCGTCTGGTGGAGGATCCGTCGCTTGTTTATGTCGATTCCTACCATCGTTATGTAGAAGATCTGCTCTTTGTTGCACGAAAAGCAAAAGCAGAGGCATGCGGTCTTCCGCTCGTTCTCTATTCTCACTCGATGGGCGGAGGAATCGCAGCAGCAGCGGCCGCCAAAGCGCCGCATCTGTTCCGGAAAGTGGTCTTGAGTTCGCCGATGATCCGTCCGCTGACCGGAAAAGTGCCGTTCGCCGATGCAAAACGGATCGCAGCTTTTGCCTGTGCCACAGAACGAGGCACACAGTATGTGTAGGACAGAAACCATACCAGGGAATCGAAAGCTTTAAACAAAGTTCGTCCCTCTCCCGTCCGCGCTTTCTCTATTACCAGCAGAAGCGGGAAAAAGAGCCGCTGTATCACCTAAATGCCGCTTCTTACGGATGGCTCCATGCCGCCGCACATCTGTACCGCGATCTGATGCGGAGCGGATGGAAACGGATCGAGGCTCCTGTCCTTTTATTTCAGGCGGAGAACGATCATCTTGTGTCCAACCGTGCCCAGGAGCGGATGATCCGGAAAATGGCAGAACGCCGTCCCGGCATGGCAAAAATGGTAAAAGTACCGGGCGCAAAGCATGAATTGTTTGGAACCAGAGGGCGCATGCTCCAGACGTACTGGAATATGGTATTTGCTTTTCTGGAAAAAGATCTGTAACAAAAGAGAAGGGATGACAAAATGACACAGACAGAAATCGAAGAATATATTACCCAGTTTCCTATCTATCAGTATGCATTTGTAAAACCGGAGGACATCGAATTCAATGACCGGGTCCGCCAGATCTGCAAAAAGGAGTGCTCCCGCTACGGAGCCTCCTGGTCCTGCCCGCCGGCGGTCGGCACTGTTGAAGTCTGTAAGGAGCGTTGCATGAACTACGATCACGTTCTGTTCTTCTCCAGCATCGCAGAAGTGGACAACATCATGGATATGGATGAGACATTAAAAACAAAATCGGAGCACGAAAAAATCACACGCGAAATCGAGCAGCATTTAAAAGACAAAACCCTGCTCACCTTCGCCCTTTCCTCCGATTCCTGCCAGCTCTGCGATAAATGTACCTACCCGAGAGGCGGCTGCCGCCATCTTGACTGATGCATCCATGCATCGAGAGCCACGGCATCGTTGTTGCAAACCTGATTGAAAAAAACATGATGGATTATTACCTCGGCGAGCATATGGTCATATGGTTCAGCATGATTTTCTATAAAGAATCGTAATCTGTGATGTAATTTTCCATTCTTTCAAACGTATTTATAATAGAGGATTTCGCTGTAAGAAATTCAGAAAATACATAAGAGGGGGAATGAAATATGCTGAGAAAGGCAGGAAATTTTCTCAGGTATCTGTTCGGTATTCTGATGATGCTGGCGGGAGCGGTTACTGGAAAGAGGAGAAGGCATATGCATTGTCACTGCTGCTGCTTGGAATCTTTTTGCTTCCGGTTACCTGGAATACGATAAAGAAACGGTTTCATGTGGCGAAAGCACTTCCTGTGCTGCTTCCTGTGTTGCTGCTGGTTTCCGCCTGTGCGCTGACACCTGTGACGTACAGCAGTAAGGAAACACAGAAGGCATCTGCAGAGTCTGTTTCCGTCAGCGTTACGGCAGCGCCGACGAAAAAAGAGACGCCGACCCCGACTGAAACATCAACACCAACGCCGACAGCAACACCGACCGAAACACCAACGCCGACCGCTACCCCGACTCCGACTGCTACCCCAACTCCAACGGCTGACCCGACCGAGACGCCGACACCTGAGCCAACCATAGAAGCTGCGGCGGAAGAAACCGTTGAAACGCAGGCAGTGGAAGAATCACAGCCGGCAGTGACTGCCGAAGAACCGCAGGTAACGGAAGCACCGCAGGAATCGGATCCGTATGGCGGACAGCTCGTGTGGATTTCAGAGACCGGATCGAAGTACCATAACAAAAATAACTGCGGCAGAATGAATCCGGATCGGGCATATCAGATGACGAGAGAAAATGCAGAAGCCCAGGGGTATGAACCCTGCAAAAAATGTTTTTAAAAAAGAGAAATGAAACCCCGCAGCCTGATCGGGCAGGAAACCCCAGCGGCTGCGGGGTATTTTTGTGCTTTTTTCTGCATAAAATAGCGATAGAACAAAAAGCAGACCCGCAAAGCGGAGGAGGTTTTGGATGCGAAAAAAGAAAAAGCAGAAAAAATCACTCCATCCGCCGGGAGGGGAGCTGCTTTCGGCGATGCAGGTTCCGTCAGATCTTGCTTTTGGTGAGCCGGTTGTGACGTTTTACGGCGGGAGAGAAGTGCAGATTGAAAATTACCGCAGGATTCTGGAATATAATGCGTGCCGCCTCTGCGTGCTTACACAATACGGCAGGCTGCTCCTTGTGGGAGAGGGAATCCGGATTGTTTCGTATTCCGGGGAGGAGATGCGGGTGGAAGGGAGAATCGATCAGGTGACGTTTCAATAAGTGTAATGATTCCAATCATTCCAATGCTGAAAAGGGGGTGTGCGTTTGCAGAGGGGAAAGGCTTTCTGGAAAGGCAGTGTGCGGATTCGTGTAACGGGCCGTGAACCGGAGCGTTTTTTCAATCTGTGCGGGCACCATAACATCACACTGTGGGACGTGACAGAACACCAGGCTGTTTTGAGATGAGCCTTCTGCCGGAAGATTTTTTTCCGCCTCCTGCCGATCCGCCGCAAGAGCGGTGTGCGCATCCGAATACAGAAAAAACAGGGACTGCCTTTCTTTTACCGGCGAAGTTTAAAAAGAAAGGCATTTTTTATTGGTATTTTTCTCTGCCTGGCGGGACTTTACACGCTGTCGCAGTTCATCTGGAATATTCATGTGGAAGGAAATTACGCGAACAGTACGCAGACGATCTTAAACAGCCTTGACGCGGCCGGGATTCATCATGGAAGCTGGAAAAAACGTGTGGACTGCAGCCAGACCGCATCGTATCTGCGGGAGCAGTTTCCGAATCTGACCTGGGTGTCCGCAAAAATAGAAGGGACGCAGCTTGTCCTTGCGGTAAAAGAAAACGTAGACGGCTATGTGATCGAAGAAAAAGCAGATGATCCGCAGAATCTTGTGGCGAAAAAAGAAGGGACGGTCGTGCGTATTATCACACGGAACGGCATTCCGCAGGTGCTCCCCGGTGATACATGTCAAGCGGGAGACATTCTTGTAAAGGGCGAGATTCCGCTTGTGAATGACAGTGGGGAAACGTATGATTATTCTTATGTTCACGCAGACGCGGATATTGACCTTGAGACGACGTGGTACTATTATGATACCTTTCCGCTTTCCCATACGGTACGGACATATCAGAAAGCAGAGAAAAAAACGCCGGTATTCCAGATTTCTGCTTACCGATTTTTCCTTGGAAATCTGCTGCCGGAGAATTTTGTGGAGAGTTTGCGGAGCATGACCGGAACGGCGGATCAGAAAACAGAGAAAAGGGAAAATGGAGCAGACGAGGAAGTGTCCCTTCAGCAGCTTTATCTGACAGAAAACTTTGCCCTTCCGTTTTATTTCGGCTACCGTCAGAAATTTCCTTTTGAAGTTCAGAAAGAAACTTACTCAGAACACGAGGCAAAAGAAAAAGCCTCGCAGAATTATCAGAAATTCCACAGAAATTTATCAGAAAAAGGACTTCAAATATCGGAGAATCATGTTACAATAGAACTTAACGATACGTCATGTATCACAAAAGGGACACTTCGTGTGATAGAACGGGCCGTAGAAGCACAGCCCTGCGAAATGCAGAAGGTGTCGGATGGAAAGGAATCAATGGTAGATGAACAGCAATAACAACATGATAGAACTGCAGATGGAACTGCCCATCGAACATGAAAAGAAAGTATTCGGCCAGTTTGATGAACACATCAAAATCCTGGAGAGATCCCTGGCGGTTACGCTGATCTCCCGGGACGGCGTTTTAAAAATTGTAGGCCCGGCATCGAATGCAGCGCGCGCAAAGGAATGTCTGACACAGCTTCTGGAGCTTTCACGCCGCGGAAACGATATCACGACACAGAACGTCAATTATGCAATCTCACTTGTTATGGAGGACAGCGGAAGCAGCCTTGCGGAAATCGACAGCGACTGCATCTGCCACACCGTTGCAGGCCGTCCGGTCAAACCGAAAACACTCGGTCAGAAAGCGTACGTGGATGCGATCCGGGAAAAGATGATCGTCTTCGGCGTCGGCCCTGCCGGAACCGGAAAAACATACCTTGCAATGGCGATGGCGATCACCGCGTTCCGAAACGATGAAGTAGGACGTATTATCCTGACGCGTCCGGCGATTGAGGCGGGTGAAAAACTCGGTTTCCTGCCTGGCGACCTGCAGAGTAAAATTGACCCGTATCTGCGGCCGCTCTACGACGCGCTGTATCAGATCATGGGAGCAGAGAGCTTCCAGAAAAACATGGAAAAAGGCCTGATTGAGGTTGCACCGCTCGCGTACATGCGAGGCCGTACGCTCGACAATGCGTTTATTATCCTTGATGAGGCACAGAATACGACACCGGCGCAGATGAAGATGTTCCTGACCCGTATCGGTTTCGGTTCCAAAGTCATTGTAACCGGAGATGCCTCTCAGAAGGACCTTCCTTCCGGTACACGCTCCGGCCTTGATGTGGCAATGCAGGTACTGAAAAAAGTAGACGGAATTTCCTTCTGCGAGCTGACGAGCAAGGACGTTGTCCGTCATCCGCTGGTGCAGAAGATTGTACAGGCTTACGATGAATATGAAAAGAAAGCAAAGCCGGAAAATCACAGCGGCAGAGCAAAAAGTACGACGAGAAAACGGAGGGAAAATAAATGACACTGACGTTTGAAAATGAACAGGATTTTGACCTTGGATTTGATCCGGAAGAGGTTGCAGCAGCGGTAATCAATGGTGTGCTGGATCAGGAAGCGTGCCCGTATGAGGCAGAAGTAGAACTGATTCTGACCGATCCGGAAAATATCCGCACCATGAACCGGGAACACAGAAACATTGACCGGGAGACAGACGTGCTTTCTTTCCCGATGGTAGATTATCCTTCTCCGGCTTCGTTCGATTTTCTGGAGACGGAAGAGGGAGATGACTGTTTTAACCCGGACAGCGGTGAGCTGATGCTGGGTGATATCGTAATTTCTGTTGCGCGCGCAAGAGCGCAGGCGGAGGAATACGGTCATTCTTTAAGACGCGAATTTGCTTTTCTTGTTGCACACAGTATGCTGCATCTTCTGGGTTATGATCATATGACACCGGAGGAAGCAGCCGTGATGGAGGCAAAGCAGGAAGAGGTGCTGCAGCGTCTCGGTATCACAAGAGACTGATTGAAAGCAGAAAAGGAGGGGTCTTTATCAAAAAGAGAGGGTTTTACACATTGGGGATTGCTCTGCTGGGAAGCATGATGCTGTTCGGATGCCGGAAAATTGGGGAAACGGCACCGGAAACTGCATCGGCAGGAACTTCTTATGTCTCAGAAGAGACAGCAGGGGAAAGCAAGACAGAAACGAAAGCTACGGAACCACCGGTCCCGACCGAAGATCCGGCACCGGAGCCGCTGGTTCCGGAAGCGATTGAGCGACACCCGCGGAGGATGCGCTGCCGGAAGGTATGGTGAAAAGTTATCTGACAGGAGAACCTGTCGCCGAAGTACAGGGAAGAAGGCGCCCAGTGGCGGTTATGCTGAGCAATATCATCAGCGCCTGCCCGCAGAGCGGTATCAGCCGTGCGGGAGTGATCTATGAAGCGCCGGTCGAAGGCGGCATTACGCGCCTGATGGGGCTGTTTGAAAACTATGATGATCTCGAAAAGATCGGATCGGTGCGGAGCTGCGTGAATATTATGTGTATCTGGCGGCTGGTTTTGATGCCCTGTATTATCATTACGGACAGGCGGCGTATGCGATTCCGCTTCTGGAGTCCGATCATATTGACAATGTGAACGGCATGGAATATTCGGAACAGGTGTATTACCGGACGTCGGACCGTCCGTCGCCGCATAATGCATATCTTGACGCAGCAGGTATTGCGGCGGGAATCGATCTCTGCGGCTACCGGACATCCTATAAGGAGGGCTATGACGGATTTTTCCAGTTTGCATCCCAGGCAGAACCGGAAACGCTGGAACAGGGACGAAATGCGGCTTATGTGGCACCGGGCGGATATTTCCACAACAATCCGTGGTTTTCCTACGATGAGGCGAGCGGCACATATCTGCGTTATCAGTCGGGGAACCGCAGATCGATGAGATGACACAGGAACAGCTTGCGGTGAAGAACATTATCGTGCAGTACTGTTCCTGGAAAAAGTATGATGACAATGCGGAATATCTCGATATCGATGTGGTAAACGGCGGAACGGGAACGTATATCACAAACGGAAAGGCCATTGACGTGACATGGAGCAAGGATGATCCGTGGGGCGTCACAAAGTATCGGGACAGCAATGGAGAGGAGATTAAACTGAATCTTGGAAAAACATGGGTTCTGATTGTTTTGGATAATTATGCAGATGAGACTGAAATCCGGTGATAAAGCTGGATTTCAGGATTTTTCTCAGATCGGCTGGACAGATCCTGTGTTTTGCGGTAAGATAAAAAGAAAATCCGGTCATTTAACCGAATCAAGCAAGTCCCTCGCTTCTAAAGCGGTGGGATGAATTGTTAAAAGAAACATAACGGCAGTGGCAGGCGGAGAGAAATCGGTATCCTCCACTGACATGAGGCGAGTCACAGTCGAACTATTTTCGACATGTCAGACTCTGTGAAAATACCGACTGTGAGTTGAAACAAAGGAGAAAAATACAGAAAATGGAAATTAATATACAGAGAATCAACGAACTTGCCCGCAAGGCGAAAGCAGAAGGGCTGACACCGGCGGAGAAAGAGGAGCAGCAGAAGCTTCGGAGAGAATATATTGCAGCCGTAAAAATGAACCTCCGTACCAGCTCGACAATATTGATGTGCAGGAGAAAGACGGAACGATTGTAAATCTGGGGGAGCGCTATGGAAGCAAAAGGAAACATTAGAAAAGAAGTTTTTGCCCGAAGAAGAGCAGCCACACAGGAAGAAATTCAGGAAAAGAGCCGTATGATTTATGAAAAAATCACGGCTCTGCCGGAGTTTCTGGATGCGGACTGCTTTTTTGCGTATATGGACTTCAAAAAAGAAGTCATGACACGGGATCTGATCGAGAAGGCCCTGCAAATGGAAAAGACGGTCGCTGTGCCGCGCGTGGAAGGCGATGATATGGTTTATTATGAGATCAAAGATTTCTCCACGCTGCAATCCGGCTATTTTGGCATTATGGAGCCGGACGGCGGAAAGGTCTGCACGCGGGAAGAGGGCTTTCTGCTGGTACCCGGTGTGGCCTTTGATCCGGCGCGCCACAGAGTCGGATATGGAAAAGGATTTTATGACCGCTTTCTTGCCGTACATCCAGGGTTTACAACGGTTGCAGCGGCGTTTGAGTTTCAGCTGTTTGATGCGGTGCCGTTCGAGGAGACGGACATTCTGCCGCAGATGCTGGTGACAGAGCAGAAGATTTACCGTTAAGCCAATTACGATAAGACAACACGAGGAGGAGACGAGTATGATGAAGCTGGAAGAAATCGGAACGAGAGCCCGCCAGGCGGAGCCTGTGCTTCGAATCATGGAGACGGAGAAGAAAAACCGTGTGCTGAAAAAAGCAGCGGAAAACCTTGTGGCAGACGCCGAAACGATTATCGCAGCCAATGCGCTGGATATGGAGCATGGAAAAGAAAAAGGCATGTCCCAGGGCCTTCTGGACCGGCTCTTTCTGGATAAAAGCCGGATTGAAGCAATGGCAGAAGGCATGTGTCAGGTATCCGAGCTGGATGACCCGATCGGGGAAGTGCTGGGAATGAAAAAGCGCCCGAACGGTCTTCTGATCGGACAGAAACGCGTTCCGCTCGGTGTTGTCGGCATCATCTACGAGGCACGCCCAAATGTGACGGCGGATGCATTTGCACTCTGCTTTAAGACGGGAAATGTCGTGATTTTAAAAGGCGGAAGCGATGCAATCCACTCGAATACGGCGATTGTTGCCTCTCTTCGGAAAACACTGAAAGAGGAGCAGGTGCCGGAAGACGCCCTGCTTCTGATCGAAGATACCTCCCGCGAGACGACGGCGCAGTTTATGAAGATGAACCGCTATGTCGATGTCCTGATCCCACGCGGCGGTGCCGGACTGATCCGCACTGTCGTGGAAAACAGCACGATTCCTGTCATTGAGACGGGAACCGGAAACTGTCATATCTACGTGGATGAGACAGCCGATCTTTCCATGGCAGTGGATATTATTCTGAACGCAAAAACACAGCGCGTCGGCGTATGTAATGCGTGTGAATCGATTGTGGTACACGAAAATGTACGTGAAAAACTGCTCCCGGTTCTGGAGGAACGATTAAAAGAAAAACATGTGGAAATGCGCGCAGACGAAAAGGCAAGAGAATACATGCCGGAAGCAGAAGAAGCGACAGAAGAGGACTGGGGAAAAGAGTATCTCGACTACATCGTGTCCATCAAAACCGTCTCTTCCATCGACGAAGCGATTGCACACATCAACCACTACAACACAAAACACTCCGAAGCAATCATCACCAACAACTACACCCACGCCCAGAAATTCCTGGACGAAATCGATGCAGCTGTAGTCTACGTCAACGCCTCCACCCGCTTCACCGACGGCTTCGAATTCGGCTACGGCGCCGAAATCGGAATCAGCACCCAAAAACTCCACGCCAGAGGCCCGATGGGACTGCTGGCGCTGACCTCGATTAAATTTGTGGTATATGGGAATGGACAGGTACGGTCATAGAAAGGAGACAAAAACATAATGACAGCAATGAGAGAAGAAGCATTTGAATTATTGGAACAAATGCCAGAAGATAAACTAGTGTTTATTATTCAGATTATGCAGGGTGTAAACAGTCTTTATAATAGCGGTGCTGTTGAATCGAAAAAAGATGCTTTTTTACGAATGGAGCAAATAAGAAAAAAAGGAAATGTTCAGGATGACGATGCTGAATTGGCATCTTATAGAGAGGAAAAATAAATGCGTGCATTGCCGCACACTCTGTTTCTAATATGTTTTTTATTTTAAGAAAGGCATATGACGTAAAAGAAAGAAGAGAACTTCTCCTTAGCTTATTTGAAATTTTTGATGTAGAAGGAATTGATTCAGAAAAACTAATGAAAAGCCTGAAAAATGAAACATTTTCAGATTTTGAAGACTGTTTGCAGATGGAATGTGCCGAATCATTTTGCGCACAATATATTGTTACAAGAAATACAGCAGATTATGTGACTTCAAAAATACCTGCGGTTACTCCAACGGAATATTTGGAAATGGAACGGTAGCAGCTGCTTTTACGATGGGAAAAGGCATTGTGCTGATGGGAAAACTGCTGGATAAAAAGTTTGCGTTTGTCTCCGTTTTATCACCGGAAAGACCGTAAAATGCAGGGCTGATATTTGATCGTAAAAAATTAGAAAAAATGTAAAATCCTCTTGAAACCAAGGGGATTTTACTATATAATGAGCAGGACAAAAACAACTGCAGAGTAAGTTCATATGCGTAAAGTGCTCCCGGGATAGAGAGTAGCCAGGGAGACGAAAAGAGAAAATCTTGCGGTATATGAATTGCATCTCGCTGCAACAGAAGATAGAGACAAGAGATTATCTCCTATTGTAGTCAGATATCTGTAAAGGAGGTAATTTTTTTTATGCAGAAAAATGCAAATGAAACAGCAAAAGAAACAAAAAACATGTTTTTGCAGTCAGCAAAAGAGCTGAAAGCAGTCACAACCCTCGCAGCCTGTGCCATGTTCGCAGCGCTGGCGATGATTCTGAACCAGGTAGCATCGATTGATATCGGACCTTATGTCCGCATCGGATTTTCCGGAATCCCGAACCGCCTTGTCGATTACCTGTTCGGACCAGTGACAGGATGTCTTTTCTCCGGCATTCTTGATGTCGTAAAATACTTCCTGAAACCGAGCGGCCCGTTCTTCTTCGGATTCACCTTTAATGCGATGCTGGCATCTTTTATGTATGGAGCTTCTACTATCGCAAAAAACTGACCATCAAACGTGTGCTTGCAGCCAAGTTCATCGTTATGCTGACTGTCAACGTACTGCTGAACACCTTGTGGATCAGCATGCTGTATGGAAAAGGAATCATGGTGCTTCTTCCGGCACGTGCCTTAAAGAACCTGATTATGTGGCCGATCGATTCCATCATTTTCTACAGCCTGACGAAGTTGATCGAGCAGACCGGCGTCTTCCGCATGTTTCATGCAAGAACCGCTGCACAGGCACAGAGATAAAGAAAAATTCAGACACCATCAAAACGATACATTTACCAATCTGCAGAAAAGGTACTGTCCGCCAGAACAAAAAGGAAGCGGATGGGTTTTGTCGGAAAAGAAAAGCGAAAAAGAACTGCGGCAGGAACTTCCCCAAAAGGAAGCCTGCCGCAGTTCTTTTTGTATGAAAATCCCATCAGGCGGACAGCGATTTTACTGATATCCGTGATCTGACCAGTCATGGTTTTTGATCCGCTCGTAATCCTCCTCTGTAATCGGAAGAATTGTTCCATGCTTGTAGCCGTATGGGAACGAGAAGGAAGCATCAGAACGAACAAATTTTCCGGAAGCAAGGCTGTCTGCAACAAACGGCACATATCCCTGGCCGGCACCCGGAACGCCGTAGTAGTCAAGGAACAGACACCATCTGCTGTCATCAAGCTGTACTGCGGTCGGAGCCTCATAGAGACCGCTCTCTACATCTTTCATGCTCTCATCGAAGCTTTCCATCCGCACATACGGGCCGGCCGCATGGTCGGAGCGGAGCAGAATAATTTTCGCCGGATTGCTTTCACTCTTTACGAAAAGATAATAAACCCCATTCTCTTCATAGATCGCCGAATCAATCACGCCGCTGTCCTCTTTTTCGTACAGAACCTGCGGAGCTGAAAAATGAACAAAATTCTTCGTTGTGCTGTAATAGATTTTTTTGGGACCGTAATCGTTTGCTGCATGGGAAGAAGACCAGTGCAGAACGTACTCACCGTTTTCTTTATCGTAAATCAGATCCGGTGCCCAGAGGCAGCCGAAGTCATCATCACCGATTTTTACAAGACGCTGGTCGCTCCAGTTTACGAGATCCTCTGATTCCCAGACGGAGAAATACTTGCTGCCGTTTCTGCCGATCTCATCCCAGGAATTGTGATACTGATTCCGCATACCGTAAGAAAGACTCAGGTCAGTGGCGAAAATATAATATTTCCCGGTTTCTATGCTGTGAGTGATAGTAAAGTCGCGTACACCCTTATCTCCATAATACGCCCAGAGAACAGGAGCGCCGTCGTTGACGGCTTCCCAGTGGAAACCATCGCGCTGATGCCGAAATAAACCTGTTCGCCGTCCGGTGTTGTTTTTTCCCGAAAATGAACAAATAAATATGCCTGTGCCATAAAATAAAACTCCTTTATGCATATGTTTGGATGAAAAATTCAGATGTTCTGTTTTTCAGGCCATACCTTATACGGTTCCATTATTTTGTAAGACGGATCACATTCCAGCTGTGTTTTCCAAGAACGGTGTGCATTTTTCCATTCTCCAGTTTGGTAGCATCGGAATGGGTCGGAGCAACGTGGTTCGGATCTGCTTCGGTGTTGACCGCTTTCATATCGTCGTTTGTCAGCACGATGTGCTCAGCCAGACGGCATCCTTCGAACTGACGCAGATCGCAGGAAACCTCCATATCCTCATCCAGGCTCTTGTTGACTGCAAAAATGGTCAGTGCATCGTTTTCCTCATCCCAGATGCAGACAGAATCGAGATACGGAGCTTCGCCGTACGTTTTGCTCTCGTAAACCGGTGTCAGAACCTGTGTATTTAAGACGGTTCCGCGGCCGTATACGCTTGCATGCATGTATGGATAGAAGATCGTCTGACGCCATGCACCGGTATCGGATGTCATGATCGGAGCGATAACGTTAACAAGCTGTGCGAGGCAGGCAATCTTGACACGGTCTGCGTGGCGCAGGAGTGTGATCAGCATGCTTCCGACGAGAAGTGCATCCTCAAAGTTGTAAACATCCTCAAGCTGATGCGGTGCGCGTACCCATTTCTCCAGCTTCTGATCCTGCTCATTGCTGTGATACCATACGTTCCACTCATCGAAGGAAAGGTTAATCTGCTTTTTGCCGTGTTTTTTCGCTTTGACTGCATCACAGATCGCAACTACACCGGAGATGAAATCATCCATGCCCTTGGAGCTTGCCAGGAAATCGACAGTATCATTTGCATAATTTCCGTAGTACTGGTGTAAAGAAAGGTAATCCACCTCATCATAGCATTCGTCCAGAACCGTATATTCCCAGGAACCGAAGGTTGGCATCGTAAGATTGGAGCTTCCGCAGGCAACAGTTTCAATCGTCGGATCCATGAATTTCATCAGACGGGAAGTCTCTGCTGCAATACGTCCGTACTCAGAAGCGGTCTTATGTCCCATCTGCCACGGTCCGTCCATCTCGTTGCCGAGGCACCAGAGTTTGATGTTGTGTGGATCTTTGTAACCGTGGGATTTTCTCAGATCACTGTAGTAGGTGCCGCCCTTGAAGTTGCAGTACTCCAGCACATTTTTGGCATCCTCCGGTCCGCGGGTTCCGAGGTTAACGGCCATCATAATATCACTGCCGGCTTTTTTCGACCAGTCCGCAAACTCATTCAGACCGAATTCGTTTGTCTCAATCACGCCCCAGGCAAGATCCGGTTTTGCAGGCCGTTTGTCTTTCGGACCTACGCTGTCTTCCCAGTGATAGCCCGAGACAAAGTTTCCGCCCGGGTAACGGACGATCGGTACCTGAAGCTCTTTGACAAGATCCAGGGTATCTTTTCGGAAGCCCTGCTCGTCGGAGAGAGCACTTCCTTCCTGATAGATGCCTTCGTAAACGGCGCGTCCCAGGTGCTCGATAAAGGAACCGAAGATTCGTTTGTCAACTTTTCCGGTGAGAAAATATTTGTCAATGATAATCTCTGCTTTTTTCATACTTAAAAATCCTCCTGTTAAAAGAAATGTTCGTTTTCAGACACGATCCAGAAAAACAAAGGATCACCGGCGTGTCTATGATTTTATTCCACCGTTTCGCTTTCGCTTTGGATAGTTTCAATTTTAGCAGGAAGATAGAAAAAAACCAGAGATTTTTGTCCGGCAAATTTGACTTTTTTTCCGGTTTTGCGGTAAAATAGGGAGAAGAAAAGAAAAGGGGAAACGAGAAGAATGGAATTTTCAGTTCATATTTGTGAATATAATAGATCCAACGCCGATTATGAGACGATATATCGGCCGGAGGCAGCGGGGACTATCTGTTTCTGTTGTTTAAAACGCCGATGAAGGTGTATGACAGAACTGCGTTTTTCATTGCACAGGAAAATGCCTGCCTTTTTTACACGCCGGATCACGAGCAGCATTATCAGGCTGTTCAGAAGTTTCGCAACAGCTATGTCCATTTCTGGTGCGGTGAGAATCTGGGTGAAACGTATGGAATTCCGCAGAATACTGTTTTTTATCCGCAGAACACGGAAGCAATTGATGAGCTGATTCGCCTTTTGCAGAGGGAATACATTGTGAAAGATCCATACGCAGTGGAATATGAGGAAGCACTGGTTCGTCAGATGATGATTACGGCATCGCGCGGTATGCGGCTGTACAAGAAAGCGGCAGAGGAGCCGGCCGGACTGTATCAGGAATTCCAGGAGCTGCGCCTTAAGATGTTGAGCCATTATGAGAAAGACTGGACGACAGAAAAGCTTTGCCAGATGGCCAATATGGAAAAAAGCCAGTTTATTCTTATTATAAACAGTTTTTCAGCAGCACCCCGCACAGCGATCTGATTGAAGTACGGCTCGACAAGGCGAAAAATCTTTTGACAAATCAGGCACTTTCCATCGGACAGACCGCGGAAATCTGCGGTTTTTCCAATCTGTCTCATTTCAGCCGCTATTTCAAACGCCACTGCGGATGTTCTCCGCGGGAATGGCAGCAGCAAGGCGGAAAAAGCATAAAATATAAAGTGAAGTTGCAGGAAGATGAGAAATGCTATAGCTTTTCCCAATAGCTTATGCTAAAATATTCAGAAGATGTTGGAGTCAAAAGGTACTTTGGGCATGATATCTTCAGAAAAAGTAAGAAAAAGGGAGAGCAGTATGAAAAAGAGAGAGTCATTTAACAGTCGGTGGGGATTTATCCTGGCCTGCATCGGTTCTGCAGTTGGAATGGGCAACATCTGGATGTTCCCTACCCGGGTTTCCTTGTACGGAGGAGGTTCCTTTCTGATTCCGTATTTCCTGTTCGTTGCACTGATCGGCTTTACCGGTGTGAGCGGGGAGATGAGTTTTGGCCGTGCCACAAGATCCGGTCCGGTTGATGCGTTCGGTTTTGCATGTGAAACGAAAGGAAAACGAAAAGCCGGAGAGGCGCTTGGTCTGATTCCGGTGCTGGGTTCCCTGGCAATGGCGATCGGTTATACGGTTGTCATGGGGTGGATTTTCAGGTACATGATCGGAACCTTTACCGGAAAGACACTGTCAGCTGTGAGCGTAGAGGATTTTGCCGGAGCGTTTGAATCCATGGCATCTGCGTTTGGAAACAATTTCTGGCAGATCGTAGCTCTTGTGGTTGCGATGGTCATTCTGGCATTTGGTGTTGGTAAGGGAATTGAGAAGGTCAATAAGGTGCTGATGCCTGTTTTCTTTCTCCTGTTTGTTGCACTTGGTATCTATGTTGCCTTTCAGCCCGGTGCAGCGGATGGATACCGTTATATTTTCCGTGTGGAACCAAAAGCACTTGCAGATCCGAAGACCTGGATTTTTGCACTTGGTCAGGCATTCTTTTCCCTGTCTGTAGCCGGAAACGGAACACTGATCTATGGTTCCTATTTGTCAGATGGAGAAAATATTCCGGCCGCCGCCGGAAGAGTAGCATTTTTTGATACGCTCGCTGCTATGCTTGCTGCGCTGGTTATTATCCCGGCGATGGCAACTACGGGAGCACAGTTAAATACAGGAGGACCTGGACTTCTGTTCATTTTCCTTCCGAATTTGATAAAGTCTATGCCGGGTGGCGCGCTGATCGCAATCGTTTTCTTTGTCGCTGTCTTTTTTGCCGGCCTTACCTCTCTGATTAACCTGTACGAAGCACCGATTGCAACGGTACAGGAAAAATTTCATCTCGGAAGAGTAGCAGCCTGCGGTGTGATCGGGGTTATCGGTGTGGTCGTATCTCTTCTGATCCAGGGCATTGTATCCCAGTGGATGGATGTTCTGTCGATCTACATTTGCCCGCTCGGCGCGGCCTTGCCGGAGTCATGTTCTTCTGGATCTGCGGAAAGAAGTATGTGCAGTCCCAGGTAGACAAGGGAAGAAGCAGCAAATTCACGGATCTGTATTATCCGATCTGCAAATATATCTACGTGCCGATCTGTGTGCTGGTTCTGATTCTCGGAATCGTGCTTGGCGGAATCGGCTGAAACGATGTTGATAGAAAACGCGCCTGTCGTGCGGAAAAAAAATCCGGCGGCAGGTGCGTTTTTTGATAAAATTTTTCAAATATATAAATCCGATTGAAATACTCGGAAAAAAGGTCTACAATCGGAGGCGAAAATCCATTATCTGGAATGTACCAGTGAGGGCGAGCTGACCGATGAGGAGCTCCAAAAGGGCATTAATGAGAGAACACGTCTTGTGGCTGTTGCGCAGGTATCGAATGTGCTCGGCTGCGTGAATCCGATCCAGAAAATCACGGAGATGGCGCACCGCGTGGGAGCCGTTTTCGCACCGGTTCCGCAGAAATTTGAGGCGGGAACGGTAAATGCAGCCGGTGCGGTGGGGCTGGCCGCAGCGATCCGGTATCTGCAGGAAAAAGGATTTGATTATATCCAGAAAAAAGAGCTGGAACTGACGCAACGTGATATGGAAGGACTCGGCGCGCTGCCGTACGTTCATATCCTCGGTTCCAAAGATCCGGCCAACCACACGGGCATCGTTTCGTTTACGATATGATGTTTTATAATACACCGGAAGAGATTGATGCACTGATCGAAAGTGTATCCACAATCAGAAGGAGAATGTGCTATGGAGAGTAGAGGATTTTATAACGAAATTTTGACGGAGCACAATCTGCGTCCGGAATTGAAAAACTTTTTGCATTTCTGAGAAAAAGTATCACTTTACCCACTTGCAATTTCTAAAAAATTAGTTATAATGAATCATAGTTAGTAAAGACTAACCAAAGTGAATCAATCATTGTTATCTCCCGTTTGCGGATCCTGGACACTTCGCAGGCGGGAAACTCCAGAAATAAACGAGAAAGGAGCACACGAAAAGTGAAGAGCCTGAAAATTGAGGAAGTAAAAGGAAGAGAAATTCTGGATTCCAGAGGAAACCCAACCGTAGAAGCTGAGGTTGTTCTTGCAGGAGGCGTTGTAGGACGCGGCATGGCACCAAGCGGCGCATCTACCGGTGAATTTGAGGCACTGGAATTACGAGATGGAGATAAAGCAAGATACCTTGGAAAAGGTGTGCAGAAAGCAGTAGAAAACATCAACACCGTCATCAACGATACCTTAAAAGGTATGGATGCATCCGATACCTACGCTGTAGATAAAGCTATGATCGATGCGGACGGAACAAAAGATAAATCCCGCCTGGGTGCAAATGCTATTCTGGCTGTATCCATTGCCTGCGCAAGAGCAGCAGCAAACGTACTTGAGATTCCGCTGTACCGCTTCTTCGGCGGCGTTTCCGGAAATCGTCTGCCGGTTCCGATGATGAACATCGTCAACGGCGGATGCCACGCACTTTCTTCCGGCCTGGATGTACAGGAGTTCATGATCATGCCGGTTGGAGCATCTTCTTTCAAAGAGTGCTTAAGATGGTGCGCTGAGGTCTTCCATGCACTGGCTGCCATCTTAAAAGAGCGCGGACTGGCAACATCGGTTGGAGATGAAGGCGGTTTTGCACCGGCTCTGAAATCCGATGAAGAAGCCATCGAGACCATTCTTGAGGCAGTGAAAAAAGCAGGCTATGAGCCAGGCAGAGACTTCAAGATCGCGATGGATGCTGCTTCCTCCGAGTGGAAGACAGGTACCAAGGGTGAATACAAACTGCCGAAAGCCGGCACTGTATTTACTTCCAAAGAGCTGATCGCTCACTGGAAAGCACTGGTAGAGAAATACCCGATCATCTCCATCGAGGATGCTCTGGATGAAGAAGACTGGGAAGGCTGGAAAGAGCTGACCGCCGAGCTTGGCGGAAAAGTACAGCTTGTCGGTGACGACCTGTTTGTAACCAATACTGAGCGTCTGGCAAAAGGTATCTCCCTTGGCTGCGGAAATTCCATCCTGATCAAACTGAACCAGATCGGTTCTGTATCTGAGACCCTTGAGGCAATCAAGATGGCTCACAAAGCAGGCTACACCGCAATTTCCTCCCACCGTTCCGGTGAGACCGAGGATACCACCATCGCAGACCTGGCTGTTGCCTGAACACCTGCCAGATCAAGACCGGTGCACCGAGCCGTACCGAGCGTGTTGCAAAATACAACCAGCTTCTCCGAATCGAAGAAGAACTTGGAACGGCCGCTGTATACCCTGGTGCAAGAGCATTTAATGTGACACAGGACTAAGCAGTAAATAACATCATACCATAAAAAAAGACAAGATCCTTCCTCTTAAAACCAACCATAAATAAGAGTCCCCGGGGCCGTTGAAAAAACGTGTTTCCCGGGGATTCTTGAATGCGGGGGTATATGAAAAAACACTTGACTTGAAGCGGACTTGAAGTGTTATCCTATCTAGGAAAATGTAAAATAAGGGGGATATATCGAAATGAGCGAAAGATTATGGAATATTCTTCTGGATTCTTTCTGGAAAATCTTTCTGCCGGGCCTTAAGGTGACGATTCCGCTTACTGTAATCTCGTTTTCCATTGCACTTGTAATTGCGACGGCAATGGCTATGGTACAGTTTGCAAACATTAAAGGCCTTCGTCAGATTGCACGTTTCTATATCTGGATTTTCCGCGGAACCCCGCTTCTGGTCCAGCTTTTCGTTGTGTTTTACGGACTTCCGCGCGCCGGTATTCTGATCGATCCGTTTCCGGCGGCAGTTCTCGTCTTTTCCCTGAATGAGGCGCCTACAGTGCCGAGACGATGCGTGCGGCCCTGGAAGCGTTCCGGCAGGCCAGCTTGAAGCCGGCTACTGTGTCGGCATGTCGTATCTGCAGATCATGCGGAGAATTATCCTTCCGCAGGCGATGCGCACCGCGTTCCCGCCGCTTTCCAACTCTCTGATCGCCATGGTAAAGGATACTTCCCTTGCCGCAAATATCACCGTAACGGAGATGTTTATGGTAACGCAGCGGATTGTAGCGCGCACCCATGAGCCGCTGGCACTGTATATTGAAGTAGGACTGATCTACCTGCTGTTCTCCACTGTGCTCACGAAGCTGCAGGGAATCGGAGAGAAGAAACTGAGTACATATCAGAAAAAAGGGGAATAAGCCATGCTGGAAATTAAAGGATTAAAGAAAGCGTTCGGCAGCCTGGAAGTATTAAAAGGTGTAGATTTAAAAGTAAAACAGGGCGATGTTGTTGCAATCCTCGGTCCGAGTGGTTCGGGAAAAACGACGATGCTGCGCTGTGTCAACTTTCTGGAGCATGCGGACGGCGGCAGCCTGATCTTTGACGGGAAAGAATATCCGTTCCACAACATCAGCAAAAAAGATATCGCGGCGATCCGTCAGAAAACCGCATTTGTATTTCAGAACTATAACCTGTTCCTGAACAAAACAGCCCTTCATAACGTAACCGAGGGCCTGATCATCGGCAGAAAAATGCCAAAAACCAGGGCGGAGGAAAAAGCGCGTGCAGCGCTTGAAAAAGTAGGCATGCTGGACCGTGCGGACTACTATCCGCATCAGCTTTCCGGCGGACAGCAGCAGAGGGTGGCAATCGCCCGTGCACTGGCAACCGATCCGGAAATTATCTATTTTGATGAGCCGACCTCAGCACTCGACCCGGAGCTGACCGGCGAGGTGCTTGGTGTTATGCGCCAGCTTGCCAAAGAGGGAATGACAATGCTCGTTGTCACGCATGAGATGGGCTTTGCAAGAAACGTTTCGAACAAAGTTGTCTTTATGGAAAACGGCGTTGTCGTTGAGGAAGGTCCGTCGAAGGAATTTTTCGCAAATCCGCGGGAAGAGCGGACGAGAACATTTTTGCAGAATATTGAACAGCATTACGAGTAAGGTATCCCGCAAAGCGGCAAATCCTGCCCGGAGCACGGAATCCGGACAGTTTGCAATAAAGAAAACAGAAGAAGCAAAGGCAGCTTCTTCCAGAACAAAACAAAAAAGGAGTGGCGAATATTATGAAAAAGAAAATGGCAGCAGTATTTCTGGCAGGTATCCTGACATCATCCTTTTTACTGACCGGATGCGGAAACAGCACGGCAGATAACAGCAGTGCTTCTTCCTCTTCATCAGCATCTTCTGCAAGTGCGTCTGGGGATCTTTTAGAGCAGATCCAGAGCAAGGGTGAGATCGTTGTGGCAATGGAAGGAACCTGGCACCGTGGACGTATCACGATGAGGACGACAACCTGGTCGGCTATGACGTAGAAGTGGCACAGCAGATCGCAGAGAAACTCGGCGTGAAAGCAACCTTTGTAGAGGGTGAGTGGGACGGCCTTCTTGCAGGAATCGATTCGGCCGGTACGATATCATGGTAAACGGCGTAGATATCACAGAGGAGCGCGCTGAGAAATACAGCTTTTCCGATCCATACGCATACAACCGCACCGCTGTTATCGTAAACTCTGCTAACGATGAAATCCAGTCCATGGAGGATCTCGACGGAAAGAGCACCGCGAACACCATTTCCAGTACGTATGCAGAAGTTGCCGAGAAATATGGCGCAGCGTTACCGGTGTTGACGATCTGGAGCAGACTTTCGAGCTTCTCTTAAGCGGCCGTATCGATGCAACTCTGAACGCAGAGGTAACGTATTACGATTATATGAAAGCACACCCGGATGCAGAGATCAAAATTGCATGTCTCGATCCGGAATCCACAAAAGTCGGTATTCCGATGAAAAAAGGCGATGAGACCAAGACGCTGCTTGAGGCAGTCAACAAAGCACTTGGCGAGCTCGCAGAAGAAGGAACACTGACAGAGCTTTCGGAAAAATATTTTGGAACGGATATCTCCAAAGAAGCAGCAGAATAAGATACAAAATAAAGAAGGTTACAGATCATGATTGCAAATTATCATACCCATACATGGCGGTGCCGCCATGCGGACGGAACGGAGCGGGAGTATGTGGAGCGCGCGATTGAGGGCGGCCTTAAAATTCTCGGTTTTTCCGACCATTCGCCTTATCCGTTCCCGGACGGCTACGATTCCGGCATGCGGATGCGGCTCGATCAGGTGGAAGGCTATGTAGACACCGTGCTGGCATTGAAAAAAGAGTATGACAAGGATATTGAAATCCATCTCGGACTCGAAACAGAGTATTTCCCGAGATTCTGGGATCAGCTGATTGATTTTTTGTCGGACTATCCGTTTGAGTACTTTGTGCTTGGCCAGCACAGCCTGGGAAATGAGATCGAAAAGATTCTCTACAGCGGCCATGGAACAACAGACGGAAGCTACCTGAAACAGTATGTGGACCAGTGCCTGGCAGGCATCGATACCGGAAAATACCTGTATCTGGCACACCCGGATCTCTTTTTATTCAACGGCGACGAAGCAGTGTTCGACCGGGAATACCGGAGACTCTGCCGTGAGGTGAAAAAGAGAAACATTCCGCTGGAGATCAATTTCCTTGGTCTGATGGAAGAAAGATGGTATCCGAACGAGAAGTTCTGGAAGATCGCCGGCGAAGAAGGAAACACCGCCGTTTTCGGCTGTGATGCCCATACGCCGAAAGCCGTCTGGAATCCGGAGACGGAACAGAAGGCACTGCAGCTGGCAGCAAAATACGGTCTGAAAGTACAGGAAACCGTTCCGATGCCGAAGACATTTTAACAGAAGCAGAAAAAGCTGTTCTTTTCTGGTGAGAGTTTTGAAAACTCCGCGGAAAAGAACAGCTTTTTTGATATGAGATTTTTTATGCTTTTTTTGTGTGCATCAGCCGTACCGCCTCTTCCCGCTGTTTCAGAATCTTCTGAATCGAAGTCCAGTAAACAATCATTGAGACAACCGGCCCGATCAGGTCGGAAATAGGTTCCACGTAGAAGATGTTTTCCAGTGCAAAGAACCGCGGCAGAAGAAACAGAGCGGTAAAGTAGACGAATTTCCGGAAGAAGGAGAGTGCAAACGAATAGCGCACGCAGCCCATTGCAGTAAAGCCGTCTACAATCTCGTACTGAATGCCGAGCGGAATGACTGAGAGTGTCGAAATATGAATCGCGCGGACCACCATCGAGACGATCTGCGGATCGGAAGTAAAAAGCTGCGCAAACAGTGTTCCGGCGGCATTGGAGACGAGGAACATCAAGGTCGTAAATCCGGCACAGAGTGCGATGATGGTTTTCTGTGCCTCAAGAATACGCCTGGAATTTCCAGCTCCATAATTGTATGCGAGGATTGACTGCGTTCCGCCGCTGATTCCGCCGAGCGGTATCGTAATAATCAGCATAAAGCTCTGAACGATCGTTGCACAGGTGATGAAGCTGTCTCCCTGTCCGGCGGGTGCATATTGCTGCAGGACGGCGTTCATCGCAATGATCATCACATTGTCGATGGCAATGATTAGAAACGGAGTAAAACCGACTGTCAGAATGCGTTTCATGATTGCAAATGAATACCCGCCGAAGGTGATGCGGATCGGAATCGTCTTTCCGAACAGAATATGCAGCATATACAGACAGCTTGCGATCTGGGAGAGCACGGTTGCAATTGCCGCGCCGCGCACGCCGAGATGCAGAACGAAGATAAACACAGGGTCCAGCAGCAGATTCAGGACGGCGCCTAGCAGAACAGATTTCATTCCCTCACTGGCAAAGCCCTGGCAGATCACAAACTGGTTCAGGCCGGTCGATAAAAGCGCAAACACAGAGCCGGAAACGTAGATCATAAAATAGGCTCTGGCGTAAGGATACGTAACGGTGCTGGCTCCGAATGCCATCAGCATCGGGCGGGTAAAAAAAAGCGCAGCGGCTGTCAGAACGAGGGACAGGGAAACAAGCATCAGAAACGCATTAGCCAGGATGCGGGATGCCTCTTTTTCATTTTTCTCTCCGAGCCGGATGCCGAGCAGCGGTGCGCCGCCGACCCCGATGAGGGAGGAGAACGCGCCGATCATGGTGAGAATGGGACCGCAGACGCCGACACCAGCGAGCGCCAGATCACCGACAGAGGCAATGTGGCCGATGTACATACGGTCTACAATGCTGTACAGAACACTCACGAACTGTGCCAGCATGCTCGGAAAAGCAATACGGGGAACCAGCTTTCCGATCGGGTCGGTTCCGAGATGGTTTACAGTTTTCATAGAAAAATACCTTGTCGTTTTTTGGTTTGGGAACAGACAGCAAAAAACATGCCCGAAACAAAATCCGGAAGACTTTGTTTCGGACATGCCGCTTTTGGTCTGTTCTGATAGATCAGCTGACAGAAAAATTATTCAGCAAGAGTGGTCAGATCTACTTTGAAATCGTCAGATCCCTGTCCGTCTACGGTGTAGTAAGCGGCTCTCTGCTCTGCGTTCAGGTAGATTTTGATCTCGCCTTTTAATCCGTTTGCTTTTACTTCTTTTTTGATGACTGCTTCGAGGTCTTTCATAGATACTTTTGTCTCGAAGATCTCAAGAACGGTATCAGATACTTTTGTCATTTTACGTGGGGTTTTGGTTGCTTCTGCCATGGTTTCCGTGTTCTCCTTTTTTACTGTTTTTTTAACGGTTTCTTTTTTGGTTGCTTTTTTCGGCTCTTTTGCAGCTTCTGCTTTTCCTTCTGCTGCTTCTGTATGTAAGGTTTTTTCAGTCGTTGGTTTTACTTCTTTTGCCGGTGCCGCTGTCTTTACAACGGTTTCCGCTGTTTTTGCAGCTTCTGCAGCCTGCTGTTTCGCTTTGGCCATTTTTTTCATGGTTCTTTTATTCATTTTATTCACTCCTCTATGCGATATCTCTAATAAATTACCATGTTTTTTGCGTTCTGTCAAATTTAAATTCGAGAAAACAGCGGCTTTAGGATTGTACACGGCGGAGCACAGAAAAGATTTTTTCAGAATCCCAGATCTGCGGAACAGGGTAGGTGGGATTTGCTTCTTTTAAAGCACGGCGTGCTATTTCTGTGTAATCATTCGGCGAAAGGTGCGGCAGAGTGGATGGAATGTCAAACGAATCGCGCATAGCCTCGATAGCTGCAATCATCCGCTCAGCCTTTTCAGAAACGGTATCTCCGCCGAGAGAAAGCGCATCGGCGAGAACGGCAAGTTTAGGCGCAATGCAGGAACCGTATTCGCGCAGAACAGCAGGCAGCAGAACCGCGTTGGCTCTTCCGTGCGGAATGTGGTACAGTGCACCGACGGCGTGGGCAATGGCATGGACGTAGCCGACAAAGTTGTTGGTAAAAGCGAAACCGGCCAGATACGATGCATGAAGCATTTTCTGCCGTGCGGCAAGACGGGAGCCGTCACGCCAGGCTTCGGGCAGGGCATGGAAATTTTCGCAGACTGCTCGATGGATGCATTCTGCACGCTGCGGGAGGCGAAGAGGTTCAGAAAAGCTTCCATGGCATGGGTCAGGGCATCCATACCGGTATCTGCGGTCATAGAGGACGGGAGGCTGATCGTAAGACGCGGATCGAGAACTGCCGTATCCGGGATCAGACAGAGGTCATTGACGGCGTATTTGTATGGTTTCCCGTCGATACAGTCTGTGATGACAGCTGCCGCCGTTGCCTCCGAACCGGTTCCGGCTGTCGTCGGCACGGCAAACAGCGGCGGAAGTTTCCGACGGACTTTCAGGAGGCCCCGCATCGCAGGAACCGTCTTTTTCGGACAGCAGACGCGGGCACCGATCAGCTTTGCTGCATCGAGAACGGATCCGCCGCCGATGGCGAGGATAGCCTGAGCCTGAATCTGCTGATAAAGACGGAAACCCTGTTCCACGCTCTCAATCTGCGGATCCGGGGCGATTTCGGAGAAAATGGTGACGGAAATGTTTTCTTTTTTACAGCCATCCAGCAGAGACGTCAGTGTTCCGCGGCGGACAAAGCCGGGGGTAGTCACCAGGAGAATCCGGGAGATCCGCGTTTCCGGAATAACGCGGGGAGCAGCAGAACGGCATCCGGTGCTGCAAGGAGTGTCTGTTTCTTATGCTCTGTCAGATGAAGAACGCGGCTCAACACCCACTGCCGGGTGCGGAACCAGAAAATGGAATGCATCAATCAAGTACCTCCATAAAAAATCGTGAGAATCGTATATCTCTTATTGTAACAGTGCACGGCAGGTTTTTCAATTCGTATAGGAATTTTGAATCTTCCGTGAAAAGAATTGACAGTGTGAAAAATACGTGTTATAGTACAAATAGAACAGACAAAAAGAGCCAGGAATTGTTCACCTGGGAAATCAGGAAAAGGCTTGACTGGAGGTGCCTGATGATGGAAACAAAGAGAGATTATTATGAAGTATTAGGCGTCAGCCGGAATGCAGACGAGAAAGAAATCAAGCGTGCATACCGGAAACTGGCGAAAAAATATCATCCCGATACGAATGCGGAAAACCCGGATGCGGAAAAGAAATTTAAGGAAGTGACAGAAGCGTATTCTGTCTTAAGCGATCCGGAAAAGAAGAAAATGTACGATCAGTTCGGATTCGCGGCGTTCGACCAGGGAGCCGGCGCGTACGGCCAGCAGGGCGGTGGAAATCCGTACGGCAGTGCGTATGGAAACCCGTTCGGCGGAAGCGGAAACAACGGCGGCTATCACGAATTTCACTTTGAAGGAAACGCGGACGATATGTTCGGCGATTTCTTTGATCAGATGTTTCATGCAAAAGCCGTGGATTCGGAAGCGAGCGGTATACGCGTTCGGGAAGTAGCAGACATCCGTTTGAGGATGCATTTTCCAGCCGCGGTACGGCAGAGGATCTCGATCTGCACGCTGAGGTTTCGATCCGCCTGGAGGAAGCGGCATCGGGCTGTGAAAAACAGATTACCCTGCGGAACCCGGATGGAACGACCAATACGCTGCTGGTTAAAATCCCGGCCGGTATCGAGAGCGGAAAGAGCATCCGTCTGCGCGGCAAAGGCCATACAGGATCAAACGGCCGCCGCGGCGATCTGATTTTGAAGGTCAATGTAGAAGAAAAGAAAGGCTTTGAACGGCGCGGAATGGACATCTACACGACGATTCAGATTCCATACACAACGGCAGTCTTTGGCGGTGAAGCGCGTGTCTCGACACTGTACGGAGATGTGGTCTGCAAAATCAAGGAAGGAACACAGTCCGGCAGTAAGCTCCGTCTGCGCGGCAAGGGCATGGTATCGATGAAAGATGCGAACGTGCACGGTGATCATTATGCGACGATTGAGATTGCTGTACCGCGCAGTCTGAACCGCACAGCACGCCAGAAACTGATGGAATATAAGGAAGCGTGCTGAAAATGTGAAGAAACTGTGAAATCGGAAAATCCGGGTTGACAAATCGTGTTTGTGGTATTATATTACATCTAGAACAAAGAAAAGGAATCAACAAGAAACCAATTCTTCCTTGCATGTTCCCAAACATCCTGTTCCAAGAAACTTATTCATAGCCACAAGGCAAAGCAAACTTAACACCCTTCACAAGATAAGAAGCCTGCTAAGAATCAGATTTTTGGAGGAAAAGGTAAATGAATACTTTAAAAGCTGAAAAGAGAAGTTTGGATGTAAAAGCAAAAAGACTTAGAAGAGAAGGATACGTTGTCGGCAATGTATTCGGCAGAGAGATGAAAGAATCCATTCCAGTTAAGATGGTAAAAAGAGATATCGAGAAACTGCTGAAGACAGACCACAAAGGCAGCCAGATTATGCTGGATGTCGACGGAACCGCATACGATGTCCTGATCAAAAATGTTGATTATAACCCGGTAGCCGGACAGATCGATTCGATCGAGTTCCAGGCACTGGTCAGCAACGAGAAGTTCATTCCGTTGCAGAGATTGTCCTTGTAAACCATGAAAAGATCGCAGAAGGCGTTCTGCAGGAGGATCTGAACGAGGTTGCCTACATGGCATACCCGGCATCCCTGGTCGATCAGGTAATGGTCGATGTCGGAGAGATGAAGATCGGTGATGTCATCCGCGTCAAAGATCTGTCCCTGGCCGCTGACCCGGATATCACCATAAAGACCAATCCGGAATCCATTGTCGTAAGTCTGATGGCTTCCCACAACGTAGAAGCACCGGCAGAAGATACCGAAGCAGCAGAAGAGAAATAAACAGAATAAGCACATACAAAGAAATCCGAGGCGTCAAAAACCTTCGGATTTTTGCGTAAAAAATATGGTTTGAATCGATCAGACATAACTCATGAAGCCTTTTCCGATAATTTCGCTGCTCTTTGTGATCGCAATAAACGCGGTCGGCTCGGTATCATGAATAAACCGCTGAAGATAGACGGCCTGCTTGACATCCACAACCGTGAGAATGACTGTCCGCTGCTGGTCGGAGTAAGCGCCGACGGCGTCGTAAAGGGTTGCGCTGTGATTGAGATCCTTTGTGATGAAATCGCAGATCGGCTGCGGATTGTTGGAGATAATCGTAAAAAATTTATTCAGCTTCATCCGCTCAATCGTTTTGTCAATCAGCAGTGTTTTCGCCATCAGACCGAGAACCGAACAAAGTCCGGTTAAGTATCGAAAATCAGGAAAGCAAGGATGACAACGATGAGGTCGGTCACCAGCAGGGCAGTGGAAATATTCATTGTAGAATATTTTTAATAATCATGGCGATGATGTCTGTGCCGCCGCCGGAGGCATTCTCAAAAAACAGCAGTGCTGCCGCCAGTGCCGGAAGAATAATGGCAAAGCAGAGCTCCAGCATGATCTCATCGGTAAGCGGATGTGCCATCGGAAACAGCTTTTCAAAAATGTTCAGAAGAACCGAGGAAAGCACGGTCACGTAGGCTGTCTTGACGCCGAAGTTCCGCCCCAGCACAGCAAAACCAACCAGCAGAAGCAGCAGGTTGATAAAAAGGTTGATCTGTGAGGCAGTGAACGGAAGAAACCGGCAGATGACAACGGCCATACCGGATACACCGCCGAAAGAAAAATTATTAGGGAATTTAAAAACATAAATTCCAATGTCCATGATCAGAACAGCTGCGGTAATGACAGCATATTCTTTTAACGTTTGTAATGCAGGCTGCGATGCCTGTTCTTTTGTGTCCATTTTTTTGCTCCTTTATTTGAATTTGAGGCGACCTTTATTTTATTATAGAAGAAACTTTTTTGAATAACAGCTAATAATGTATCCCCCTCTTCAAACATAGCATGGCATAGGGTAGTTTGTCCAGTTACATTTTCCTTATTTCCATTTTTCCGTTTTCCGATGGTTGTATCCAATTTATTTCTGTGGTATGATGAAGGGCAGGATCTTTTTTCGGAAAGAAAAAAATCTGCAGTTTCTGTTTCAAAATGTTTCGAAAAAAGAGGAAAAAACAGAAACAAAAATGGAGGAAGAAACATGAAAAATACAAAGGTTTAATGTTGATTTTATAACAGAGAAACTGAAAAAACTGCTCTCCATCGACAGCCCGACCGGCTACACGAAAGATGCCATTGCATGGCTGAAAGCAGAGTACGAAGCGATGGGCTATGCGCCGGTGATCACCACAAAGGGCGGCCTTCTGGTGCAGCTTGCCAAAGGCTGTGAAGGAAACGGCGGTGTCCTTGTGGAGACACATACCGATACGCTCGGCGGCATGGTAGCGGAAGTGAAAGGAAACGGCCGTCTTCGTCTCACCGCGCTCGGCGGTATGAATCCGAACAATGCGGAGACGGAAAACTGCGTTGTCATCACAAGAGACGGAAAACGGTACGAGGGCTGCTTCCAGATGAACAACCCGTCGATCCATGTCAACGGTTCCTACGACCAGCAGGACCGCACCTACGACAATATGGAGGTCGTTCTGGATGAGATGGTCTTCTCCAAAGAGGAGACAAAGGCGCTCGGCATCGAGACCGGTGATATCGTCTGCTTTGAGACGAGAACCCGCATCACGGAGAAGGGCTACATCAAGAGCCGTTTTCTCGATGATAAACTGAGCGTTGCAATCCTGCTCGGCTATGCGAAGTATTTAAAAGAAGAAAACGTAACACTGTCCCGCCCGGTTTATCAGCATATCACTGTATATGAGGAGGTCGGCCACGGCGGATCTGCTTCCGTTCCGGAGGGTGTAACAGATATCCTTTCCGTTGATATGGGATGTGTCGGCGATGGACTGGAGTGTAAGGAACACCAGGTATCCATCTGTGTCAAAGACAGCGGCGGCCCTTACAGCTACGATTTTACCGGTGAGCTGATTGCGGCAGCAAAAGCAAACGGAATCGACTATGCGGCGGATGTTTACCCGCACTACGGATCTGACGTGGAGGCAACGCTCCGCGGCGGCGCAGACGCACGCCATGCCCTGATCGGCGCCGGTGTGTACGCATCCCATGGATATGAGAGAAGCCATGTGGACGGCGTGAAGAATACGCTGGAACTGCTTGCGGCGTATCTGGACAAATAAAAATAAGAACAAGTGAGAGAATTGCATGAGAAAATTAGCATTGCCAGAAGAAGTGCTGCTCCAGATTGAGCAGCCTGCGCGATACATTGGAAATGAATTCAACAGTGTCGTAAAAGACAAAGAAAAAGTAGCCTTACGCGGCGCTTTCCTGTTCCCGGATGTGTATGAGATCGGTATGTCGCACCTTGGCATCCAGATCCTGTACGATATGTTTAACAAACGTGAGGACATGTGGTGTGAGCGTGTCTATTCCCCATGGCCGGATCTGGACCGCGTGATGCGGGAACAGAGCATTCCGCTGTTCGGCCTGGAATCCCAGGAGCCGGTGAAAAACGAGGATTTCCTGTTTATCACCCTGCAGTATGAGATGTGTTATACGAACGTTCTGCAGCGCTCGACCTTGCCGGAATCCCGCTGCATGCGGTGGAGCGTACCGACGAGGACCCGATCGTTATCGGCGGCGGCCCGTGTACGTACAATCCGGAGCCGATCGCTCCGTTCTTCGATCTGTTTTACATCGGAGAGGGCGAGGTTGTGTACGACAAGCTTTTTGACACGTATCTGGAAAATAAAAAGAACGGCGGAACCCGTCAGGATTTCCTGAAAAAGGCATGCCGGATCCCTGGTATTTACGTACCGCAGTTTTATGAAGTAACGTACCACGAGGACGGAACGATCGCGGCCTTTACGCCGTCCATTCCGGAAGCACCGGAAAAGATCAAAAAACAGCTCGTCATGGATATGACCGAGGCAACGTATCCGGAGAAACCGGTCGTGCCGTTTATCAAGGCAACACAGGACCGTGTCGTTCTGGAGATCCAGCGCGGCTGTATCCGCGGCTGCCGTTTTTGCCAGGCGGGTATGGTGTACCGTCCGACAAGAGAGCGCGATGTGGAGAAGTTAAAAGAACTTGCGACCCATATGCTGCGCAATACCGGCCACGATGAGATTTCGTTGAGTTCTTTGAGCTCGAGTGATTACAGCCATCTTCCGGAGCTTGTCAACTATCTGATCGACAGCTGCCCGGAAAAAGGTGTCAATATTTCCCTTCCGTCTCTTCGAATCGACGCATTTTCCCTCGATGTCATGAGCAAGGTACAGGATATCAAAAAGAGCAGCCTGACCTTCGCACCGGAGGCGGGAAGCCAGCGGATGCGGAATGTTATTAATAAAGGTCTGACCGAGGAAGTCATTCTCGACGGAGCCGGAAAAGCGTTTGAGGGCGGCTGGAATAAAGTAAAACTGTATTTCATGCTGGGCCTTCCGACCGAGACCGAGGATGATATCAAAGGAATTGCGCATCTGGCGGAAAAGATCGCAGAGCGTTACTATGAGATTCCGAAAGACCAGAGAAACGGAAAATGCCAGATTACGGCAAGCTCCTCGTTCTTTATCCCGAAGCCGTTCACCCCGTTCCAGTGGGCACCGATGAACACGGAGAGGGAGTTTCTTGACAAAGCGGCGATTGTAAAGGCAGAGGTCCGCGCACAGCTGAATCAGAAGAGCATCCGTTACATTTATCATGAGGCAGATATTTCCCTTCTGGAGGGATTCCTTGCACGCGGTGACCGGAAATGTGCCGAAGTTATTGAAAAAGCGTACAGAAAAGGTGCTATTTTCGATGCCTGGTCCGAGTATTTCCGGAAAGATGCCTGGGAAGAAGCGTTTGCAGAGACCGGCATTGACGTTTCGTTCTATGCCTGCCGTGAGCGCAGCACCGATGAGATCCTTCCGTGGGATTTCCTTGATATCGGCGTGACGAAAAAATTCCTGATCCGCGAATGGGAGCGGGCACAGAAAGAAACCGTTACCCCGAACTGTAAGATGCAGTGTTCCGGCTGCGGAGCAAAATCATTCGGAGGAGGTGTCTGCTATGAAAATCAGAATTAAGTTTGCCAAAACAGGTGTGATGAAATTTGTGGGTCATCTGGATGTGATGCGTTACTTCCAGAAAGCAATCCGCCGTGCAGAACTTCCGATCGCTTATTCCGAGGGCTTCAGCCCGCACATGCTGCTGTCGTTTGCTTCTCCGCTCGGTGTCGGCATCAGCAGCACCGGTGAATATTTCGATATGGTGCTCGCGGAAGATATGAAAACCGACGAGATTGTAAAACGTCTGAATGCGACGATGGTTGAGGGAATGGAAGTGCTTTCCGCCCGCCATGTGCCGGATGGAAAAGCAAGCAAGGCAATGTCTCTCGTAGCAGGAGCCGATTATCTCGTGCAGTTCCGCGAGGGAAAAATGCCGGAGATTGATCTGGAAACGAAAGTACCGGTGTTTTTTGCACTTCCGCAGATTGAGATCATGCGAAAGACAAAACGAAGCGAAAAGCTGACCGATATCCGCCCATGGATTTACGATATGAAAGCAAAGAAAAGTGGTGTCTGGATGCAGCTCTCCACCGGAAGTGTTTCGAACCTGAAACCGGAGCTCGTGATGGAAGCGTTCTGCAAATGGTGCGGGGTTGAACTGCCGCCGTTTGCATACACGATTCTGCGCGAGGAAGTTTACGCAGACATCGGAACGGAAGAAGAGCGAAAGCTGGTTCCGCTGGAAGCATTAGGAGAAGAAGTTGAGTAAACGAGTTGTCATTGCCCATCTGCCGTGGGAGGGAAAAGATTACCTGGTACACACGCTGGTGGAAGGAGAAAAACCGGTCGAACTGACGGCCCTCTGCAGGGAGAAGGAAACGCTGCTTGGCAATATCTATGTCGGCCGGGTGGAAAAACTGGCGCCCGGGATCCGCGGGGCATTTGTCTCGTTTGCGGAGCAGCAGAGCTGTTTTCTTGATCTGTCCCGTGTAAAAGAAGGGTATCTTCTGAAAAAAGCACCGGGAACGGAACTGCATGTCGGAGATGAAATTGTCGTGCAGATCCAGCGGGAAGCGCAGAAAACGAAGCTTCCGTCGGCGACAGCAGAACTTTCTCTTTCGGGAAGTGCCCTGGCGCTCTATTATGGAAAGCCGGAAATCTCATGCTCGGGACGCCTTCTGCCGGAGCAGAAAAAACGGTTAAAAGAACTGGGAAGCCGGATGTTTCCAGAGCTTTCCGGCGGAAGCCTTCCGTTTGGCGTGATCTTCCGCACCGCATCCGCTGATGCTTCGGAAGAAGAGATCCGGCAGGAATATCTCGAGCTGTCCGAAAAACTCGCGCGGATTGTCCAGTATGGAACGATGCGGAGCCTGTACTCCTGCCTGTATCGGGCGTCAGATGCCGTGCCGGAGCTCGTCAAGGTATGCACCGTCAGTTTCAGAACTTGTGACAGATGACAGAGAAACGTATGAGATCTGCAGAGAATATCTGGAGCGCCATGATTTTCACGACTGCCGCCTGACCTGGTATGAGGATCAGCTTACCACACTGACAAAGAAAGAAAATCTCGAAAATCACGTAAAACAGGCACTCGACAAACGTGTGGATCTGCCTTCCGGCGGATTCCTCGTGATCGAACCGACCGAAGCGCTGACCGCGATCGATGTGAACAGCGGAAAGCAGCTCGGCGGACGGAAAAATACGTTTCTGTACAGCGTAAACCAGGAGGCAGCCCGCGAAATCGCCCGCCAGATCCGCCTGCGCGGGATTCCGGTCTGATCCTGGTTGACTTTATCAACATGCCGGAAAAAGAGCAGGAGGAGCGCCTTCTCGGCTTCCTGCAGGGTCTTGTGCGGGAAGATCCCGTTCCGACCAAAGTTGTGGATATGACGGTGCTTCATCTCGTGGAACTGACGAGAAAGAAAATCCGCCGGCCGCTGGCAGAACAGATGAAATGACAGTGACCTTACAAAGGAGGAATGAATATGGAACCACAAAAGAAACCGATTCACCTCAATGAAAATGATACCCCATATCTTTACGAACCCTTTCGAAACCAGATGCCGGCAAAACGGCCGCATCCGGCGGAAAAAGAAAAGATACTGAAACCATGGCAGGGCCTGCTGGTGTTTGCCTTTCTGATGGTTCTTTTTAATCTCGCCGGAATCCCGCTGGTTCTTGCAGGCGGGATGTATGGAAATGCGCTGGACGAGATCATTGTATTCCTGATCGGATCCATTCTCGTCGTACGGGCACTTCATATTCCGTTAAAAGAAGTGTTCCCATTAAAAAAGCCGGATGGAGCCGGAATCCTCGGAACCATTCTGATGTGGTATGTGACGTACCGCGGTGTGCTTGCCCTTTTCCTTCTGATGGAATGGATTTTCCCGCAGGAATACGCAAGCCTCTCGGAATCCATGGACAGCAGTATGGCGGGCCTTTCCTATTTCGGCGAGCTGCTTGTCGTTGCGCTGACACCGGCCATCTGTGAAGAAGCACTGCACCGCGGTCTTCTGCAGTACAGCCTGCGCGGAATCAAAAAGAAATGGGTGATGCTGCTTCTGATGGGCGTTTATTTTGGCGCTTTCCACATGAGCATCGTCCGTTTTCTTCCGATGATGATGATGGGAATCGTTCTCTCGTATGTGCGGATGAAGACCGACAACATGTTTTACAGCTCGCTGTTTCATTTCGTCCATAACGCATCGACGATTGTGGCGAGCATTGCGGCAAGCTTCCTCTATATGTTCTCGCAGGGGAACGCAGCAGCAGGCAGCGGATACGCAACGGAAACGTACATCGGCATGTATCTGATCGAAGCGGCGCTGATGCCGATCGGTCTTTATATGGGAAGCCGTCTTCTGATGTACCAGCAGACAAAAAGCGAAGGATTTTTCCCGAAGGAGAGAAGAAAAAAGACCATTGCAAAAATCGTAATTCCGACCATTCTGCTGATCCTTGGCGGACTGTTTTTCCTTGGTATTGGTATGATGTAAAAAGAATCAAAAGCAGTTTGGGCAATTTTGCAGAAATGTCCAAGCCGGGTAGAAAACAGGTACGATTTATGATAGAATAACAGCAAATCAAGCGTTACACGATATTACAGAAAGGAAAAGCTGTTTCTCTAACAAGAGACAGCAGGAATAAGAACTATGGCAAGAACAGCTATTGCTACCGACAGCAACAGCGGTATTACACAGAGTCAGGCGAAAGAGCTGGGCGTTTTTGTCCTTCCGATGCCTTTCTTCATGCGCGGAAAAATCCAGTTTGAGGATATCGACCTGACACAGGAACAGTTTTACGAGATTCTGGCAGAGGATGCGGCTGTTTCCACATCTCAGCCGTCTCCGGGAGATCTGATGGATTTCTGGAACAAAATTCTCGAAGAGTACGATGACATTGTTTACATTCCGATGTCAAGCGGCCTTTCCACCTCCTGTGATACAGCGACCGTGCTGTCCGAGGACTACGAAGGAAAAGTGCAGGTTGTCAACAACCAGAGAATCTCCGTTACGCAGCAGCAGTCTGTTCTGGATGCAAAGAAAATGGCAAACCGCGGCGTGGCAGCAAAAGACATCAAAGCAATTCTGGAAGAGGATGCGCTGGATGCAAGTATCTATATTATGGTAGATACGTTAAAATACCTGAAAAAAGGCGGCCGCGTTACGCCGGCAGCAGCATGATCGGAACCGTTTTAAATATCAAACCGGTGCTGACGATCCAGGGAGAGAAGCTTGACGCGTTTGAAAAAGCGCGCGGTGTGAAACAGGCAAAGAAAGCCATGATCAAGGCTATGAAAAAAGATATGGACAAACGCTTCGCAAAAGAGCGTGCAGCCGGCATCATGGGACTTCACATTGCCTATACCGCAAACGACAAAGAAGTAATCGATGGATGGATTGTCGAAGTAAAAGAAGCCTTCCCGGATTTTGAAGTCGATGCGCATCCACTGTCCTTAAGCGTTGCCTGCCACATCGGACCTGGCGCACTGGCAATTGCATGTGAAAAAAAATCTGCAATTTCCTGAAAAATACTATTGACAAACAGCAGACGTGATGATATATTGTAGAAGTATGCCGCACAGAGAGGTAAAAGAGTCGAAAGACCACCGAATCTGGCGAGTAATTGATAGGGAGGTGCCATATGTACGCAATTATTGCAACAGGTGGTAAACAGTACAAGGTAGCTGAAGGCGATGTTATCCGAGTAGAGAAACTTGGCGTTGAAGCTGGAGAAACCGTAACTTTTGATCAGGTACTTGCAGTAAGCAATGACGGACTGAAAGTTGGCGAGGACGTTAAAAATGCATCCGTAACCGCATCTGTAGTTGGAAACGGTAAAGGCAAAAAAGTTATCGTTTACAAGTATAAGAGAAAAACTGGTTATCATAAGAAAAACGGTCACAGACAGCAGTACACTGAAGTGAAGATTGAAAAATCAACGCTTAAGTCTTATGATTTGTATAACCGTAACAGAGTCTGACGGCGAGTACATCTCCGTGGAGTCAAACGGTCATGCAGGCTATGCAGAGGAAGGGCAGGATATCATCTGTGCCGCTGTCTCCGCATTGATTGTAAACACCGTAAATTCCGTGGAAACATTGACAGAGGATCTGATTATAAGTGAAGCTGGAGATGGATACGTGTATTTTTCATTCCCGAATGGGTATTCTGAAAGTACCGCACTTCTTGTAAAATCACTTTTGCTGGGCCTCGAAAGTATCCGCCGCGATTATGGAGCACAATACTTAGAGATCGCATTCAAGGAGGTGTAATACCATGTTAAATATGAACCTTCAGATTTCGCTCATAAAAAAGGAGTTGGTTCTACCAAGAACGGTAGAGATTCCGAGTCCAAGAGATTAGGAGCAAAAAGAGCTGACGGACAGGTTGTAAAGGCTGGAAACATTCTTTACAGACAGCGTGGAACCAAGATTCATCCAGGCGTGAACGTAGGAATCGGAAAAGACGATACCTTATTCGCTATGGTTGACGGACGCGTAGCTTTCGAAAGAAAAGGACGTGACAAAAAACAGGTTTCCGTATATCCGGTAGCAACAGAAGAGTAAGACAAAGGTGCGGCTTCAAATCTTAAGAGGTTTGAAGCGTTTTTGTTAATAATAATTAAAGGTCCAACAGACCGATTTGGATTTAGATAAAACAAGACAGGAGAATACCATGTTTGCAGACAGAGCAAAAATTCTGATCCGCTCCGGTAAGGGCGGAGACGGACATGTCAGTTTCCGCAGAGAGCTTTTTGTACCGAACGGCGGGCCGGACGGCGGCGATGGCGGCAAAGGCGGAGACGTTATTTTTGAAGTTGACGAAGGACTGAATACACTGGTTGATTACCGCCACAGAAGAAAGTTTTCTGCTACCGACGGCGAGCCGGGCGGAAAACGCAGATGCCATGGCGGAAACGGCGCAGATATTGTCCTGAAAGTACCGGAAGGAACCGTCATTATGGACGCTGCGAGCGGAAAAGTCATCGCAGATATGTCCGGTGAAAACCGCCGTCAGGTTGTATTAAAAGGCGGAAAAGGCGGAAACGGAAATATGCATTACGCAACCGCTACCATGCAGGTTCCGAAATACGCCCAGCCAGGCCAGCCGGCACAGGAGCTGGAAGTAAGAATGGAACTGAAAGTCATCGCGGACGTCGGACTCGTCGGCTTCCCGAACGTTGGAAAATCGACCCTTCTTTCCCGTGTGACAAATGCAGAACCGAAAATCGCAAATTATCACTTTACCACACTTTCCCCGAACCTCGGTGTCGTAGACCTTGAGGCTGCAGCGGATTTGTTATCGCAGATATCCCGGGACTGATCGAGGGTGCATCGGAAGGAGTCGGCCTCGGCCATGAATTCCTGCGCCACATCGAGAGAACCCGCGTGATGATCCATGTAGTAGACGTTGCATCGACCGAGGGAAGAGATCCGGTGGATGATATCAACAAGATCAACAAAGAGCTCGAAGCCTATAACCCGGAGATCGCAAACGCCCGCAGATCATCGCGGCCAATAAGACCGATGCGATCTATGTAGAAGAGGGCGAAGAGGATCCGGTGGAACGTCTGAAAAAAGAGTTCGAGCCGAAAGGCATCCCGGTTTATCCGATTTCTGCCGTCAGCGGAAAAGGCTTAAAAGAGCTTTTATATGCCGTACAGAAAAAACTCGATGAGCTTCCGAAAGAGCGTATGGTCTTCGAGCAGGAATTCTTCCCGGAGGATATGCTTCTTGCCGAGAACCTGCCGTACACCGTCGAGCAGGACCCGGAGGACGAGCACCGCTTCATCATCGAGGGACCGAAGATCGAAAAAATGCTCGGCTACACCAATCTGGATTCCGAGAAAGGTTTTGCTTTCTTCCAGCGGTTCTTAAAAGATACCGGTATCTTAGACGAACTCGAACAGGCCGGCATCCAGGAAGGCGATACCGTCAAGATGTATGGATTTGAATTTGATTATTATAAATAGAACGAATAAATAACGAAGGAGGAGACGTATGACCAGCAAGCAGAGAGCATACCTGAAAGGCCTTGCCATGACCATGGACCGATCCTGCAGGTAGGAAAAAGCAGCATCACGCCGGAGCATACCGCTGCTGTAGCAGAGGCACTTGAGGCGAGAGAACTAATTAAAATCAATGTACTGCAGAACTGCCTCGATGATCCAAGAGAGATCGCAGAAGTTCTGGCAGAACGCACCAATTCCCAGGTCGTACAGGTGATCGGCAAAAAGATCGTGCTGTACAAAGAGGGCAAAAAAGAGAAAAAGAAAATTCAGCTTCCGAAATAATCCGCAGGAAAGAACCGCCGGGACCGGAGCATACCGCTGCAGTTCCGGCGCTTTTTGAGGAAAACGTATGGAAAAGAAAAACAGAAAAATTGGCATTATGGGAGGCACATTCGATCCCATTCATATCGGTCATCTGATCCTTGGCGAGGCGGCGTACGAGCAGTTCGGGCTTGATGAAGTCTGGTTCCTTCCGGCCGGAAATCCGCCACATAAGCGGAACCGGGCGGGACGGGCAAAGGATGCACAGCGTGTCGAGATGGTGCGCCGTGCCATCGCATCCAATCCGCATTTTGTGCTCTGCACCAAAGAGATGAAAGATGAGGGCTATACCTACAGTTATCGGACGCTTGAGGCGATGCGGAAGGAACATCCGTGCACGGAGTTTTACTTTATCATTGGAGCGGATTCCCTGTTCTATTTTGATGAGTGGAAAAATCCAGAGCGGATCTGCGCCGCGGCAAAGATCCTTGTGGCGACCAGGGATCGGGCAAAAGAGAAAGAGCTTCTGGCCTGTATGGAACGAAATGCAAAAAAACTTCACGGTACCTTTCTGAAACTCGACACACCGAATCTGGATGTTTCTTCCCACGAACTGCGGGAATGGATCCGGGAAGGAAAATCCGTGAAATACTATCTGCCGGATTCTGTGATTTCCTACATTCAGGAGCAGAAAATCTATCAGGATTAGAGGAAGAGCAGGATGGAACAGTACGATTTATGGAAACTGGACAAAAAACTCCAGAAGGAAGTCGATGAAGACCGCTATCATCACACGCTCGGTGTGATGTTTACCGCAGCATCCATGGCGATGGTATGGGGCGAGGATCTCGAAAAAGCCCGCGTCGCGGGACTGCTTCACGACTGTGCAAAATGCATTCCGAATAAGAAAAAAATCACCATGTGTGAGAAAAATAAGATTGAAATCACTGAGTTTGAGCGGAACAATCCGTTTTTGATCCATGCCAAGCTCGGTGCATTTCTGGCGAAGGACAAGTATAATGTGGAAGATCCGGAGATCTTAAGTGCCATCACCTGGCATACGACAGGAAAAGAAGATATGACATTGCTGGAGAAGATCATCTATATCGCAGATTATATCGAGCCGGCACGAAACAAGGCACCGCACCTTACCCGCCTTCGGAAGCTGGCATTCACCGATATCGACGAATGCATGTATGAAATTTTAAAAGACAGTATGGCGTATCTGTCGGAAAACCCGAAGACGATGGACCCGATGACGGAGCAGGCATATCAGTTCTATGAAGCACTGCACCGGGAACGGACGGCAAAGGAGGAAGCATAAATGAGCGAAGCAAAACAGACTGCAAAACTTGCACTGGAAGCACTGGAAGATAAAAAAGCAATGGATGTCCGCATTCTGGACATTACCCATGTTTCGACTCTGGCAGATTATTTCATGATCGCAGCGGAAGCAACCGCAACCAGGTACAGGCGATGGCAGACAACGTAGAGGAGGTACTCGGAAAAGCCGGCGTACATCCAAAACAGATCGAAGGCTATCAGACCGCAAACTGGATTCTGATGGACTACGGCGATGTTGTCATCCACATCTTTGATGAGGAGAACCGCCTGTTCTACGATCTGGAGAGAATCTGGAGAGACGGTAAGTCGTAGAAAAAGAAGAGATTATGTAAGTTAGGTGGAAAAAGGCGCAGAAAATCCGGAACCGTGCAGAGAAAGGCGGACGGGTTCTCTGCGCCTTTCTGGTGTTTGGAACGCATATGATAAAGAAAAAGGG
>ENA-OQER01000026-OQER01000026.1-human-gut-metagenome-genome-assembly--contig:-NODE-26-length-67337-cov-11.101979_pt1 | contig 67337 bp, 80 predicted proteins | sample MGYA00242797_ERZ504639 | MGnify/ENA primary metagenome ERZ504639 (study PRJEB26092, sample SAMD00036306) | human gut metagenome | host: Homo sapiens | study: EMG produced TPA metagenomics assembly of... | reverse complement strand
GCATAGCGTGAAATATATAACTTTATAATTGGACACTACAAAGTTACTAAAAATCAACGAGATGCACAACTTTTTCGCCATAAAAATATACTAATTTTCAGGCGGTTTTTTAATTCCGCCAACAGGTTTTTAAATAATTTACTAATCATGAATATAACGAGGAAGACACGACAAAGGTCCCTCAAAAAATGAAAAAAAACATCTTTTCTGCATTTTTTTTATTTTTGGAAGGACTGATATCAGAACACAGATAGTAAAAGTGATTAGTTCTTAGGTCGTTTTAGAAGATGGAGACTGAGTAAATGTGACACCAACCTCATCGCCTGCATCTATCCAGAGACGATATTGGTTCTTACCGATAAACTTTTCTATCTCTCCCCGGCTTGCTTTGGGAGGAAGGGAGGAAGAGAAATACAAATAGCCACTTCCCGATGACGCCTGAATGCGTATCAGGTCAGCATTTCTATAAACCGAGATCTCACCCTTTGGTAAAGGAATCTTTCCCTCTATAAACTCCAAACCTCCCAATTCGGGACGTATCTCGAACTCCTCATAGCCTGGTTTCACAGGCTTGACACCCAAGAAATACCTGCCAAAAAGATAGAGGAAACAAATACCCCAGGCATAACACAGTTTCTCATCGACATCTGCCTTTGGCGATGACAATTGGGCCTTGAGGAGACTACTATTCCATTGCTTCCTGATTCGCTCAAGTACCTGCGACAGGTTACCCAACGAGCAAAGGGCAGCCAACTCATAGAACTGCATAAAAGGCGATGTGAAAGGCTTGACGGAAGGATTGTTGATAACAGTCGATGCAACCTCCTGCTTCTGAGCTTCGGTAAAGTAATCGAAGAAAATAGCAAAGACATTGGAGTGACGGGTAATAAGCCTGCTACGTCGTCCATCGACAACACGATGAACCAAAGCCTGTCGTTTCTCGTTCCAGAAAGAAGGCAGAATCTGCTTACGCAGACGGGTGAAATGTGCGAAATAACGTTCCTCATCGCTTTCCTTCCCAACAAATGGGCACACTGCGCCATATCTTCCAAACTCTTGCAGTAGAGGATTTGCTCGAAAGACCGCAAGCCTCTCCTATCTCTATTCTCAGGCAACCAGTCGACAAAGACTTGATCGTCTGACATTATCTGAATCATCCATTGGAGTCGGTATGAGAAAGACAATAGTTTATAAACTTCGCATACGAGGATATGCCTTACGTACACAGCGCTCGTTGCCCGTGTATAGATAATGTTCATATATGCTGAGAAACCAATAAAAAGTATGGTCGGCCATGGAGTCCGCATGGGCTGTGACAGGATCTTGATCAGGATGCTGCCATACTGAGCGCTCACACACTCTCCATATTTCATTAAAGGTTTCGTCACTGCATCTGAAAGCAGGTTTGTTTGTTGATATCATCACCTTAAATAGATTAGTTTTGTTTGTTTCGTAGATTGTTTCCGATGTATTTTCAAGGTATTCAAGTCGGAGAAGGTTATCTCTGTATGCGCCCGCCCGACGATGTCATGTTGACAATAATCTCTTCTTCGCTTACCAAATTCTGGTCGCCAGGCACCGTGTTCTTCAGTGCACTTGCTGAGAGCGAGAAATCGAGACATTTCTGATTGTCATTTGCCCACTTGAGGTTGGCATGCAGATAAGCAGCAATGAAAGCATCGCCTACTCCCATAGGATCTATGATGGGCTGTATGTCGTAAATCTTTGTGGTGTAAAGGGTGTCTGTCTGTGTGTCATAGAGCACACCAGTAAGGGTGTGATGACTGCTGGCTATCTGGTTTCTTACAGCCATTACCATTTTCTTGCACTTAGGGAAGAACTGGTGCATACGGCGGAAATAAGCAAGATAAGCCTCTCTGTCCATCTCGTAATCAGCATCCAAAGCCTCGAAAGGTATATGCCTCTCGCCACTGGCTACCTCCCACTCGTTCTGATCGCCGAAGATAATGTCGCTATACTGCATCATGCGATAGAGCACATCGCGAGGCTGGAGTCCATAGCCCCAGAGATTCTTACGATAATTGATATCACAAGAGATGGTGAGTCCTTTCTTTACTGCCAGTTCGATGGCGTCCATCGTTGTTTCCATGGCATCGCGGCTGATGGCACAGGTAATTCCTGAGCAGTGGAAGATGCCTGCATCTTCAAGCACCTTGTCCCATTTGATCATTCCGCGCTTGAGAGTATAGAAAGAAGAGTCCTTGCGGTCGTACACAACACGGGAGTTGCGCATGGCCACAGCTTCCTCGAAATAGTAGGTACCAAGACGGTCGCCTCCTTTCACAACATGAGAAACATTGAGATTATATTCGCGAAGATGCATAAGAGCTGCATCACCCAAAGGACCATAAGGCACACGGGTAACATACTCCACATTATCGCCCATAAAGCTAAGGACACCGCAGCATTAGCTTCACTGCCGCCATAGTTTCCTTCAAATTTGCGTCCCTGAAACAGGCGTTGGTAACCGGGCTTGGAAAGCCTGAGCATAATTTCGCCGAATGTAACAATCTTAGTTTCATGTTGATAGAATTTTATATATAAAAAGTCATAAAGGAATAGAGAAAAGTGCAGATATAAAGTGAAAAGAGTGAAGAGAGAAGATTTCAAATCCATTGTTGCCTACAGGTGTATGATTCTTCACTCTTCGTTCTTCACTCTTTACTTATATTCTTACTTTACCAATTCCATTGTATCGCGGGCGATAACAATTTCCTCATCAGTAGGAACTACTACTACCTTCACCTTACTGTCGTCGGTAGAAATAATAGCCTCCTTGCCGTGGATGGTATCGTTGACTTCCTTGTTGATCTTGATGCCCAAGAACTCGAGGCCCTTGCAAGATTCCTCACGAAGGTCGGTCTGGTTCTCACCTACACCTGCTGTAAATACAATGGCATCAACACCACCCATAGCAGCAGCGTAAGCACCAATGTACTTCTTGATGCGATACTCGTACATGCGGAGTGCCAGAAGTGCTTTCTCGTTGCCCTCGTTGGCAGCCTTCTCTATATCACGCATATCCGAAGAAATGCCTGTGATACCGAGCACACCACTCTTCTTGTTCAGGAAGTCGGCCATTTCCTGGGGCTTCATATTCAACTTGTCCATCAGGTAGGTAACAGCAGAAGCATCAATGTCACCACAACGTGAACCCATCATCAGACCAGCCAATGGAGTCAAGCCCATAGAAGTATCCATTACCTTGCCGTTCAATACAGCAGCGATAGAACCACCATTACCAATGTGACAAGTGATGATCTTAGAATTGTTCTGATCGAGACCAAGAATCTCGCATACACGCTTGGATACATAGCGGTGTGATGTACCATGGAAACCATAGCGACGAACGTGATACTTCTCGTACAACTCGTAAGGAATGGCATAAAGATAAGCGTAGTCAGGCATGGTACTATGGAATGCGTTATCAAAGACACATACCTGAGGAGTACCAGGCATCAAAGCATCTACGGCACGGATACCTTTGAGGTGACCTGCGTTATGAACAGGAGCGAGGTCGCAAAGTTCCTCAATTCCGTCCTCTACACTCTTGTCTACGACAACACTCTCTTTGAACTTGTCACCACCCTGTACGACACGGTGTCCAACAGCATCGATTTCCTTCAGGTCCTTGATGGCACCAATCTCTGGATCGAGCAAGCACTTGAATACAAAATTGACGCCCTCTTTATGATCGGGCATGTCGTGCATAATCTGCTTTTTCTCGCCGTTTGGCAATGTCACCTTGATGAATGCGTTGTCGAGACCGATACGCTCTACACCACCCTGAGCCAAAACTGACTCATCATCCATGTTATATAACTTGTACTTGATAGATGAGCTACCACAGTTCAGAACCAATACTTTCATTGTAATGTTTACTTTTTAATGTTTAATATTTATTTGAAGAACGAAGGGCATCGGATTCTTTACTCTTCGTTCTTCACTCTTCACTTATTAAGCCTTCTTTGCATCCTGTGCCTGGCAAGCAGTGATAGCTACCATGTAGTAGATATCGTCTACAGAACAACCACGAGAAAGGTCGTTTACTGGACGTGCGATACCCTGAAGGATAGGACCAATGGCAATAGCACCGCCCAAACGCTGAACGAGCTTATAACCGATGTTACCAACCTCGAGGTTAGGAACTACCAATACATTAGCCTTACCAGCTACATCAGAACCTGGAGCCTTCTTGGCTGCTACCTCAGGAACGAGGGCTGCGTCGGCCTGAAGCTCACCATCGAGATGAAGCTCCGGGAACTTCTCCTTAGCGATAGCAACTGCATCCTTCACCTTATCTATAATATATACGCTCTTACCAGTCTCCTTGTTGATGGCATCCTTGGCGCTGCCCTTGGTTGAGAAGCTCAACATGGCAATCTGAGGATCAGCAATACCAGCTACAGACTGAGCTGTATGAGCTGTTGTATAGGCAATCTGAGCAAGCTGGTCTGCTGTAGGGTTTGGAGTTACAGCAACGTCACCCATTACCACTACGCCATCCTGACCATACTGCTTCTGGTCTGAGATGAGCAACATGGCACCACTGACACAGGTAATACCTGGAGAGCACTTGATAATCTGAAGAGCAGGACGCAAGGTGTCACCAGTTGTACTCAATGCACCTGAAATCTGACCATCAGCACCCTCGGTCTTGATAATCATACAACCGAGATAAAGGTTGTTCTTGGTTACGAGCTCACGGGCCTGCTCTACTGTCATGCCCTTCTTCTTGCGAAGTTCGGCGAGCTTCTCTGCATACTCCTCAGCCTTAGGATTGTTTTCTGGATCAACAATAGTAGCCTTGTCGATGTTATTAAGACCCCACTGTGCTGCAAGGTTCTTAATGTTGGCAGGGTTACCGATGAGGATGATGTCTGCAATGTCATCAGCCAAAACTTTATCGGCTGCTTTCAATGTACGCTCCTCTTCTGCTTCAGGGAGCACGATGCGCTGCTTGTCTGCTTTAGCGCGAGCTACAATTTGCTGTAATAAGTCCATTTTATTTTTATAGTTTAAATATTTGTTGTCATTAGTAGATTTGTCGGTATGTTAGGCTGGCTCATTTAGAAATTCGTCTTTTTGCCATATCGACTTTGCAAAAGTACATATTTTCTTTTAAATAACCCTTATTAAATTGTGTAAAAAAAGCTAAAACCGAAGATATTCTGTAGCGTAAAGGTTTACGTGCTTCACTCTTCACACAATTACATCATCTCTTGAGTCAAAATACTCTCCAGTTCTTCTGCAGAAAGGCGCAACCGGAACTCACCCTTAATGGCTACACTGATGCGGCCGGTTTCTTCCGACACGATGACAGCTATGGCATCACTGCTCTGAGAAATACCAAGGCAGCACGGTGGCGCAACCCCAACTCCTTAGGAATATCAAGGTTATGGCTTACAGGAAGTATACAGCCCGCCGACATGATGCGCTTGTTAGAGATAACCATGGCACCATCGTGAAGAGGCGAGTTCTTGAAGAATATGTTTTCGATGAGGCGCTGATTGATTTTCGCGTCTATCTCCTCGCCAGTATCCATGATGTCTTTCAGCGGCACGCCACGTTCGATAACGAGCAAGGCTCCCACGTATTTCTTCGACATACTCATACAGGCCATCACGATGGGCATGATGGTCTCCTTGTCGACCTCACGGGCATCGTCCTTATTAGAACGAAAGAAGCGCACAAACCTGCGCATGCCTTTCTGAGAGCCTATCTCATAAAGGAACCTACGGATGTCTTCCTGAAAGATGACGATGAGGCAATGACTCCCACACTCACCAACTTGTCGAGAATAGATCCCAACAGACGCATTTCCAACACCTGACTCACAAAAAGCCAGATTAGCACAAAGAGCATGATGCCCACAAAGATATTGAGGGAGCGCGACTCCTTCATCAAGCGATAGACATAGAAGAGCAACGAGGCTACCAAGAATATGTCGAGCGCATCTTTTATTCCAAATTCAATCATACATTGGTTTTGTTTTGACGTTTAATGAAGTTTGACGGAAAGTCCAACATCCCCGACTTCACCCCTTCTTGTTCATGGCTTCCACGATTCTCACTGCCTCTACGGCTTCCTTCACATCGTGACACGCAGAATAGAAGTTCCCTTCATCAGGGCTACAGTATCGAGCACCGACGTGCCGTTGAGCGAGGTTGTAGCATCGCCTCCCAGCAACTTATATATCATACTCTTACGGGATATGCCTACGAGGACGGGCAGTTCCATGACGTTCAGCTTCTCCATCTCTGCAAAAATCTGATAGTTCTGAGCAAGGTCCTTACCAAATCCAAAGCCTGGGTCGAGAATGATATCCTTGGCTCCTAAATCGCGAAGTTGCTGCACCTCACGGGCAAAGCCTTCATCATCATGGCAAGCGTGGGCTGCACAGACATTAATATATAAGGTACCTTCAGCTCGCCCACCACACGAAACATCTCCGGGCATTCAGTCTCTTGCCGCTGCAAGGGCACATTGGCTATACCGGTAATACCACCTTCTGACACATCATTGATGATATCGGCCCCCCATTCCTCTATGCACTTGCGTGCCAAAGTTGGGCGATAAGTATCTACCGAAATGGCTACATCGGGTTGCTCACGACGTACTATATCGAGAGCAAATTTCAGGCGGCGCCCTTCCTCTTCTTCCGACACCTCATCGGCTCCGGGACGTGTAGAGAAGGCTCCCACATCGATGATGCTTCCACCTTCTGCGATTATCTGGTTTGCCCTATTGGCTATTTCCTCTTCTGTCTGCTTGCGACTGCCCGAATAGAAACTGTCAGGGGTGACATTCAGAATACCCATCACCTGCGGGGTTCCCAAATCCATGAGGCGACCTTTAATATTTATTGTATATTCCATCGAGGTTATTTTTCCCTTTGTTCTTTTTTTAAGCTCTACTGCCCAAACACCCCAAGCACTTCCGTAATCCCATGCGCAAAGAGGACTTCGACAGCAGAATATCTCTGCAAAAATAGAAAGAATTATCGAGAAAACGTGCTTTTTTAAGAAATTTGTTTGATATGTCCACGATTTAAAGTACTTTTGCAGTCAAAACAATAGTTATAAACTATGGATATTTCAGAACTCTATCAGATTTACCAAAAGCACCCGGTGATTACCACCGACAGCCGCGACTGTCCTGAGGGCAGTATCTTCCTGGCTTTAAAGGGTGCCTCGTTCGACGGCAACAAGTTTGCCGCCATGGCCTTGGAGAAAGGCTGTGCCTATGCAATAGTAGACGAAAAAGAGTATGCCCAGGAGGGCAATGAGCGATTCATCCTTGTAGAGGATTGTCTCACCACCTTCAAGGAACTGGCCCGTGAGCATCGTCGCCACTTCAATATTCCTGTAGTGGGAATCACGGGAACCAATGGTAAGACCACGACCAAGGAACTGGTTTCTGCCGTGCTCGGTGAGAAATACAACGTGATGTTCACACAGGCAACTTCAACAATGACGTGGGCGTACCTAAGACACTCTTCCGTCTTGCCCCAGAGCACGAGATTGCGTCGTAGAAATGGGGGCTTCCCATCCTGGCGACATCAAGAAACTCGTAGAATATGTAGAACCTACCTGCGGCATGATTACCAACGTGGGCCGTGCCCACCTGCAGGGCTTCGGCAGTTTTGAGGGAGTGAAGAAGACCAAGGGCGAACTTTACGACTTCCTTGCTGCCAGCGATGCTTTGGTATTCATCAATGCCGACAATGAGCATCTGATGGAGATGGCAGACCAGCGCAACATCAACCGACTCATCACCTACGGCAAGGAAGACAGCTGCGATGTTTGGGGCGAGGTTATCTCTTGCGCTCCTTTTCTGAAGTTCCGCTGGCGCACCGAGAGTTTCGACTGGCATGAGGTTCAGACTCATCTCATCGGCTCTTACAATATCGACAATATGCTTGCCGCCATCACCATTGGTCTTCATTTCGACGTGAAGCCTCAACAGATAGACCACGCTTTGGAGAATTACATCCCGAGCAACAACCGTTCGCAGTTGGAGGAGACGGCGCACAACAAGCTGGTGGTGGATGCCTACAATGCCAACCCTTCGAGCATGGCAGCTGCCATCGAGAATTTCCGCTTAATGGACGTACCTAACAAAATGGCGATTCTCGGACAGATGGGCGAACTTGGCGAGGTAAGTCACGAGGAGCACAAGAAGGTAGTTGATCAACTACAGGAAGCCGGCTTGGAGAATGTCTGGCTGGTAGGCGATGAGTTCCTGGATATCCCTTGCAGCTACCGCAAGTTCCATGATGTAGAAGAGGTAAAGGCAGCCATCAAGGAAGCACAGCCTCACGACCACTACATCCTCATCAAGGGCAGCAACAGCGTGAAGCTTTTCCAGCTTCCAGAATTGCTGTAAAAGATAGCCATCATCTATAAACAGACTAAAAGCCCGGCAAGAACTTCTTGCCGGGCAAGTACATTGCACAATAGATGATTTTATCGCCATGATTGATGAAATCCATTGCAAAGCTATCGTCAAATAGACTGCTGTCGTGAATGCTCGTCATACGTGGATAGATGTCTGCTATCTCTGCCAACGCCTTCATACCAGCCTGCGCCCAAATCTTATTGATTATCTGTTACTGGTATGAAATAGCTGTCTTTTCAAAATCGGCTTTAATATCCCTGTTTCTTGCCTCGATGTGGGAGGTATTCTTCTGCAGCTCATCAAGTTGCAACTTAGCCTGCTCAAGTTTCATCTTCTTGTCGTTTACACCAAACATATCCTTTGCGCTCAGTCTGCCGTACTTTGTAACGGAGACTGCTTACAGAGCAACGGATGGGCATCGGATGAACAAGCCTTGGGCATCGAGTGAACAAGCCTTGGGCATCGAGTGAACAAGCCTTGGGCATCGAGTGAACAAGCCTTGGGCATCGAGTGAACAAGCCTTGGGCATAAGTTGCCAAAACGGCGGCTTGTTTTTTACGTCATGAACTTGACTTTTATATGTTTCTTTAACCATTTTAGCCTAATATACGCCTCAAATTCTACCCATAAAATTCATACATTTGCTTCTTTTTTATCCCCTTAAACTCAGCTCCAAAAACTTGTCACATAACTGAAATACTCCATCATCTTGCGTGATAAAATCTCTGTCAAGCAGAGTCTTGACCGCTCCTTGCACGGTGCTTGCCCCAAGATGATACTTCTGCAAAAACTCTTGCGACATCAGGGAAGAAGGCTTACCTTCCTGAGCAATGGCTATGAGAACCTGCTTCTGCTTGGCTGTAAGCTGAAAAAGCAATGCCTGATAGGCAAAACGTTGCTGGGAAAGAATGCCATCTATCGCCATCTTGACATCATCTTCCTGCAACAAAGACTTATCAGATATAGAAGTATAAAGCATATTGAGTACATACTGAATATACCAGGTAATGCCATCGAAATGATGATATAAATAGGTAAAAGCCGCTGCACTTATCTCTTTATTGTTCCTGGCAAGATGGTGATTGGCAAATTCCAGGTAAGTCTGCTCATTGATTGCCTCCAACCCCATGATGCTCGAACTATGATAGAACGGGCGTGACTGGGAAGTAAACATCAATGCCATCATGTGGCGCTTGGAGCCAGAAAAGACAAAGTTTGCATTGTGGCAATTCTGTATTCGCTTACGCAAACTCGCCTCAACAGTTTTCTCAGGATAGTTGGCTATCGTCTGAAACTCATCTATCGCAATCAAGCAAGGCTTATCTGCCTGTACGAGATAAGCGAAGATCTCGTCCAAGGTAATTTCTGGTGTCTGTATATCACCAATGCCCACACTCCACTCTGGATTTCCATTGATATCAAAGGAGATGGTGGATTTCAAAGACTGGAGCGTATTCAGGAAAAATTCCCACACTTTCCTGCCCTTTGGCTTGAGTGCCGTCAGGATTCCCTTGCCCAGCGCATAGACGAATTCGTTCAAATTCTTCGTATCATAAATATCAATATAGATGCAATGATACTGCTCACGGATGTTCCTGCTGAAAACAATTATAAATCAGTCCCGACTTACCCAGACGTCTTGGTGCAATCAACGCGACATTGCACCGATTGGTCAAATGGCGGGTAAGAAGAGCAGTTTCCTCTACCCTATCACAGAAGTATTCCGGCGAAAGATAGCCTTCAATAATAAAAGGATTTAACTGTACCATAAGCATTTACATCATTATGAGTTTTACGTAACGAAGATTTCATAATGCAAAGATACGATGAATATTTGTAAACGGCAAACATTTATCGGAAAAAAGTATCAGACATTCAATAAAAAAGTATCTTAGGATACTTGCTCATGTATCTTAAGATACTTGGCAATGTATCCTAAGATACTTTGCTATGTAGCTTCATGTGCCTATGAAGCCTGTTTCATCGGCCAACGAAATAAGTTTCATCTCAGAATGAAGCCTACTTGCTGCACATCCCCAGAAAATACTTATGAATCTCCAGACTTTCGTTCAGTTCAGGATGGAAGGCTGTAACCAGCTGGTTACCCTGGCGGGCAGCCACAATCTTGCCATCTACCTCAGCAAGAACCTCAGCATCCCCCCACACCTCTTTAATATAAGGGGCACGGATGAAAGTCATTGGGATATTTCCCTCGATGCCCTTCATCGGAGCCTCAATGTAGAAACTGCCCAACTGGCGACCATAGGCATTTCTCAAAGCCGTGATGTCCATCGAAGCAATGCGATGGCTAGGCTCGCCCTCAATCTTCTTGGCTAGAAGAATCAAACCGGCACAGGTACCATAAACTGGCAAGCCGGCAGCAATCGCCTCCTTCACAGGCTCCATTAATCCCAGTTCATTCAAGAGTTTCGCCTGGGTGGTACTCTCACCGCCCGGAATAATCAAGCCACCCTTAGGCTGGTTCCAATCCTTCAACTGGCGAACCTCAAAACTATCCACGCCCAACTGAGCCAACTTCTGTCTGTGCTCAGCAAAAGCGCCTTGTAAAGCTAATACTGCTATTCTCATATAACAAATTATCTCATAAGAAGAAGTCAAGGAGTTAAGGGAGTTAAGGAGTTAAGACAACAGTATTCTTTTACTGAGTTTCTGCCAATAAGCACTTGTCTTAACTCCTTTAACTTCTTAACTCCTAGACTTCCCAATATCCTTACTTACCTCTTTCAGCCATGAGCAAAGCAATCTCCTGCTCATTGATACCTACCATTGCCTCGCCGAGGTCCTCGCTCAACTCAGCCAGCATCTTAGGGTCGTTGTAGTTGGTAACAGCCTTCACGATAGCCTGTGCACGCTTAGCAGGGTTACCGCTCTTGAAGATTCCAGAGCCTACGAATACACCCTCGGCACCGAGCTGCATCATCAGGCAGCATCAGCTGGAGTAGCCACACCACCGGCAGCGAAGTTAACCACTGGCAACTTGCCGTTCTCGTGAACATACTTCACCAGGTCGTAAGGAGCCTGCAACTGCTTGGCTGCCTCGTAAAGTTCATCCTCGCTCATAGAAACCAGGCGGCGGATTTCGCTCTGCATCATACGCATGTGGGTAACAGCCTGAACAACATCACCTGTTCCTGGCTCACCTTGGTACGGATCATGGTAGCACCCTCAGCGATACGGCGGAGCGCCTCGCCCAGGTTCTTGGCACCACAAACGAATGGCACGTCGAACTTAGTCTTGTCGATATGATAAACATTATCTGCTGGAGAGAGCACCTCGCTCTCGTCGATATAGTCGATTTCTATAGCCTGAAGAATCTGAGCCTCAGCGAAGTGACCGATGCGGCACTTAGCCATTACAGGAATAGAAACAGCCTCCTGAATACCCTTGATCATCTTAGGGTCGCTCATACGTGAAACACCACCTGCTGCACGGATATCAGCTGGAATACGTTCCAGCGCCATTACTGCGCATGCACCTGCTGCCTCTGCGATTTTTGCCTGTTCTGGAGTTGTTACGTCCATAATCACACCACCCTTGAGCATCTGAGCCAAGTTGCGGTTCAATTCTTGTCTATTTTCTGCCATAATTCTTATATTTTTATTCAATTACGGCTGCAAAGGAAACATTTTTCAGCGAAATAGCAGAAAAATGTTCCATTTTCTGCAAACATTGAGTCATTTTGTATAAAGAGAGATTCGCAAATATATAAGAGATATTCCTGAATATATAAAGCAGTACACAGATTGTACTGCTAAGAGAAACCGAGAGGAGTTCACCTTCTGAACTTCTACATTTTTTGTATCTTAGCGAAAAATTTCGTAACGAAAAATTTCGATTATGGAATATAGAAGACCCATTCTTCAGGAAATTGATACTCAAGAACATGATTGAGTAAGATTATATACAGAGAAATCGCCAGCGAAGCTGTAAAAAAGCTTCGCTGGCGATTCTGCAAGAGAGAGGTTTATCTATGTGTTAAAAAAACTAACTCATAGTTTTATGGCACCAAAGTCTATGAGTTCCGAGGTGGAAAACATAGAGTTAAAAAGCAAAGAAAAAAATAACACGGACAAATTGAATTTGTCCGTGTTTCTATTTTAACTTAATTATTTTAACTTTTATTCGTTCATACACTACGCTGATGCAAGTTAGAGCCGTTAGCAGGCAAGAAGTAAAATGAACCTTATTTTAATCTTTCAAGCACCCGATAGGAACAACATAAACACCATCTTTTCTTCGATAAGCGAAATCGCCTGTTCCCGTAAGTACCATCATGAAAGATGGATCATTCATTTTTTCTGTATTTATTTTACCTGCAAGAGTTAGCAGGTTTTCTGCACCCTCGTTAATGAGTTTGTCGCCACCTAACTTTACTTCAACAAGTCCATATTTACCATTACGCAGATGCACAACAGCATCACATTCCAATCCATTTTTATCGCGATAATGATACACCTCTCCATCTAATGCATCTGCAAAGACTCGCAAATCACGAATACAAAGGGTTTCAAAAAAGAGCCCCATCGTATTGAGGTCGTTGATAAGATCTTTAGGCCCCAGTCCCAATACTGCCGTTCCGATAGACGGGTCTATAAAGTAACGGGTATTTGCAGTACGGATAGCCGTCTTGGAGCGTAGGTTAGGATTCCAGGCTTCGGAATCCTCTATGACAAAAATCTTGCGCAAGGCTTCCAGATAGCTACCTGCTGTCTTCACGCTAATTTCATTTTCATCATTTGTCATCATATCAGCCACTATCGTTCCGATGGTTGCTTGCGAACCTTGATTCCGGGCGTATGAACGCAATAGCAATCTTGTAGTCGTTGCGTTGCGATTTACTCCATCCACCCGCGAAACATCTTTCTTAATAACAGCATCCACATAGTCGAATGCTTGTTCCAAAGCTGCTTCGCCTTGTAATCCACAAGCAAAAGGCCAACCACCACGGCAAATCAGATATGCCAGGTCATCTATCTTCAGTTTGTTAATAGCAACAATCTTTTCTGGTGTTTCAAATAAATGTGCCAAACTCACCTTTCCGTTTGATTCGCCTGATTCATAGAGACTCATTGGTCTCATCGTTAGCCAACTGAACCGTCCTGTTCCAGAATGGTGCATATCTTTTTCATCTGCAGGAACAGCAGAGCCTGTCAAGACAAACTGTCCCACATCATGCCGATGGTCAACCTCAAATCTGATGGCATCCCAAAGTTTGGGTGCCAACTGCCATTCATCAATAAGTCTTGGCGTATCACCTCCAGCAAGACAGAAGCATCAATCTCTGCCATCTGTAGATTTGTTTCCAATGAGGCAGGATTATCCATATACAGGATACTATTAGCCTGCTGTTCGGCGGTGGTAGTTTTCCCACACCATTTTGGACCTTCTATCAAGATAGCCCCCTTGCTTGCCAGTTTCTTTGCCAGCATTTGGTCTGCGATTCTATATTTGTATTCCATATTTTCAAATATTTGATTACGTGTGCAAAGATACTACTTTTTTTGATATTTCCTCAGTTGGCTGGATTTTATTTCCTCAGTTGGCTGGATTTCATTTCCTCAGTTGGCCGTATTTTATTTCCTTAATTGGACGGACTCATTTTAATTAACAGGTTTTGGTTGTCTGAAAGCAGAAGGCGTTACCCCTCTCATCTTCTTGAAGAATTTGGTGAGATGCGCCTGCGAGGAGAAACCGAATGTATTGGCAATCTCCTGAACCGTATGCGTAGTGGTAGAGAGCTCGCGCTCTATCTCCTTCACGATGTATTCATCGATGATTGCCTTCGGCGTCTTGCCGGAGATGCGGCGGGTAACCTGAGCCAGATAACGGCCACTCACATTCAACTGGTCGGCATAGAAATGAACATCGCTGTAAGTGCGGCAGAAGTTATTCACCTGCGAGATAAACTGGTTGTAAAGCTCGGAACTCCTGCCCTGCAGATTGCTCTGGCGCACGAGTTCTACATTGATGAAATCCTGCGCCATCGCCAACGCCTCCTCCATCTTCTTGCCCTGATTCAGATAGACGGCAAGAGCTGAAGAGAAACGGTTGATGAGACCATGCGAATTGGCATTGTCGAGGCGATAGATCCGGAGTCCCTGCTTCTCGGCAAGGCTCAGCAGTTTGGAATTCTGAAGAATGATGTCGCTCTCCTTCTTGCGTGACACGACGACAGAACAGAGCGGAAGCAGACGGTATTTGATCTGGCTCACCACATCTTCCGTCATTAGCGCATCGCCCTGGCTCGACCAGATGGCAGGGGCATAGATGATATGGGCAGGACGGTACTTGGTCAGGGCATCGATGACCACATTCAGCGTTTCCACCCTGCGTATCATACCAATCTTCACAATATCAGGCTGCATATCGTTCATAATAGCCTCAATCTGCCCCGAAACAATCTCGGCAGGAATATCAAAGAACTCCTGAATACCGAGCGTATTCTGCACAGTGATGCTGGTTATCGCCGAAACAGCATAACCGCCCAACTCGGAAATCGTCCTGATGTCCGCCTGCACACCAGAGCCTCCGGTGCTGTCTGAACCTGTAATCGTTAATATCATATCCTTAAACTTTGAACCCGATGATAAGTTTGAGGGCAAAGATACAAAAAAGAGCGAATAATCCGCAGAATTTGCAGATAATTCGCTCTTTTTTTTATTCTTCAGTGAGATCTTTACATTCCTTGAGTATCTCGGCAGGTACCTCATCGCAACGCTTGTAGCGGCTGATGTCGGTAACATCGTCCTTGGCGGTCCATATCATGGAACCCGATGCCAGGAGACGGGTTACGAGATAACTCTGGTTCCAGTCGCCCTTACCGTTATCATAGCTTCCGCTGATGATGTAACCCTGGTATGGATCGTTCTTGATAGCGAACGAACCGGTGATATGGCGACCATACATACTGTCAAACTTCTGATACATCTCGAAAGTCTGGTCCTTGCGGTTGAAAACGATGTAGCAGTATGTGCCCTCAGCAAGAGGTACACCGTTCCACTCAGCAACTCCCATGTGCCATGAAGATTGGCAGGTGTAACTTCCAGAGAAGGCTCCTCCGGTTCTTCATCATCGCTGCTGCAGGCTGCAAAGCCGCAGGCAAACAAAGCAATCACCAGGAGGGTGAAGAGTTTTTTCAAATATTTCATTGTCTTGGTATTTTTTCTTTTTTACTTTTTTACCCTTTTACCTTTCTAACTTTACAACGACCTGTATCGTTCTGTCAGACGGGCGGGCGTCCAAGCCTCCAGAATAACAGGGAAGGAGAAGGATTCGGGCATCGTAGCCGGAATCTTATCGGCTATGATGGTGATGACGAGGTCTGCCTCATCACCCGGTTCTATCACCTCAGGCTCTGTCGTAAGACGGGCATAAGGAGGAAGAAGGAGGCTGGATATACGGAGCGGCTTGTCACCGCTGTTTCCGCAGAGGATACGTGCCTCAGGCTCTGTGCCCGGCTTTACCTCTGTGATACTTGCCTTCGCCTGTTTCAGTCTGAGTGCGCCCATCTTGTGCGGATAGCGTGCCCACTGGTCAGCACCCGGCAGCACCTTTCCCGTTAAGGCGAGCTTAACGGCAGGCTGTCCCTCTACCTCTTTCAGATAGAGATAAGCACCCGTATTGATGGTGCCCGGATAGCGGTTAGGCGTGAAGGTGATCTGCACCTGACAGGTATCGCCAGGCTTCATCACATCGCCCCTGACATAAGAACTGGTACATCCACAGGTGGTTCTCACCTGTGTGATGTGCAGTATCTTCTTGCTCACATTCTTACCTACGAAGGTGAAGGTGCGAGGCGCATCGTCCTCGGTCATCGTACCTGCATCGATAAGCGGATGCTCAAACTTCAGCAGTTCCTTCTGCGCATTCACCGTAACAGGCAAAGCAGGAAGAAAAGCGATAGGAAAGCAAATATCTTCATATTATATCCAATTACATCCAACCATTGTTACCGGCACTCTTTCTAACGGTCACAACTACGGTCTGGCTGGTACCATCGGCAGCTGTTACGGTGAGCGATGTGCTTCCGGAAGCGAGTCCCTTCACGGTGAGCGTCTTGCCATCTACCGAAGCAGAAGCTACGCTGCTATTCGCTACAGAGCAAGTGAATTCCTCTGTCTGACCTGCGAAATATGCAGCGAGGTTGAGAGAAACAGTCTTCTCGATGCCCACATACACGTTAGGCAACTTCATATCAGAACTGAGTTCCTTGTTCTTGATGTTATTCAAGAGCTGAGCTGCATCAATCAGACCAGCACCCATCTTGCCGATGTACTTAGAGAGCTGTACAATCTCTGGCGAAGCACCTACGTAGAATGGTTCATGTAGTAGGTCTTGGTTGCACCATTCTGATAATGACTATCCAATTCCTTTACAGACTTCTTCATCAGGGCTACGAAATCGGCAGCACGATAATGACGATTCGTCTTGGCAGCATAAGCGAGACCCAAGCAGCCACACCCGAAACGTGAGGACAAGCCATAGAGGTTCCCTCCATGTAGCCGTAAGCAGGCTTACCGTTCTGGATCATCGTAGAGAGCACAGCACCTTTCTGCTCGGTTGTCGTCTCTGCCCAGTATTCATCTTCCTGCTCGCCAATCTTGCTGTAATAGTCCAAGTCGCCACCAGGAGCGCTCAGGGTTACGAGCGAACCGTAATCAGTGTAGCAGGCTGGAGTAAAGTCGGCAGCTAATGAAGATACGCAGACGCACTTAGAGTAAGCACCTGGGAAAGCAGGATTGCCAGCATACTCGTTACCGGCTGCGAAGACTGGAATACCACCGTCGATGACACCATTAGGCGAACCGGCATTGTTGATGAAGTATCCAGAGCTTCCTTCTCCAGCGGATAGGTCTCAGCCCATTCCTTCTCGGTAGCAGGACCCGGAGTATAACCATTGATGATGCTAGACTCTGAAGAGTTGTAACCCCAACTGCACTGCAGGATGACTGCACCATTATCGGCTGCATACTTGATGGCTCTCGCCTCGCCTGCCAAGTTACACTGTTCTGGCCGGAGAATACCTGGCATGACATGATCTTGACACCAGAGTTAGGAGTACCGTCACCACCAGCTACACCACAAACACCTTTACCATTATTATTTACGGCTGCAATAGTACCAGCTACGTGAGTACCATGACCGGTGTCATTGGCATCAGTCCAGGTAATATCGCCGCTCTCAGTAACGAAGTTGTAGCCATGAAGGTCGCCATCATAACCATTACCATCGCCATCAGTCTTGGCTCCCTGAGTAGTCTCACCCGGGTTGCACCACATGTTGGCTGCCAAATCAGGGTGCGTATACATCACGCCCTCATCAAGAATAGCCACGATGATAGAAGGATCGCCTGTACAGGTCTTCCATGCCTCAAGTGCATTCACGTCACATCCTGCCTTAGCACCCACCTGATTATTGTTGAGCTTCTCAAAGTCATAGTGGTCCTCACCCAGGTTACGGTAATGCCACTGGCTGGCAAAGCTGGGTCGTTTGGCTCGCCCTCGGCTGCTGAGCGGGTAGACTTCTGCTGAAGTGCCTTATCGCTGAGATAGATGCGCTTGCTGTCTGTATTGTAAGCACGCTTGATGCGACCGTTAGTCTGAACCTTTGAGATTTCACCCAACTGCTTCAGGCGCTCGGCAGCCGCCTTCAGGTCGGTTCCCTTATTAAACTTCACCGTATACCAGAGGTGGAGTCCCGCCTCGCGTTCTTGCCTCAGTATTTGCATCTACCGGGAACACACGCTCAAAGCTGTAGCTTCCCAGGATGTCGAGCACCTCGTCAGTAGAAGGAATACCCGAACGGGTAGCCTTTCCGGAGCGGGTCTTGCTCAGTTGTGCCTGGTCGAGGATATCGCTCATCTCCGGACTGAACTTTATCAGCAACTCACCCGCCTCAGCATCTGCAGATGGTGATTTCTGAATTGCCGTCAGAAGAGCCGATGGTTGACAGGCTGTCAGAACAGCCCGTCAATGCCAATGCGACCATTGCTATATAGAAAAACTTTTTCTTCATTGTTTGCTTCTATATTGTTTTTATGTTTATCTTACTTTTTCTTAGTTCTCCTGTACTTAGCCATCAGCGCAGCTTCATTAATATCGCCTGCTGCCACGTATGTGCGGTAGTAGAGCGGATAAGCTACACCCGGAATCTCCCACTTGCTGCCTGGGTCGCTGGTTCCGTAATAGTAGTCGTAGCTGTAGCTGTCTTCTGTCATATTAGAGAAACCAACGGCAGCGCCATCGCTGTTCTTACCCTTAGGCTGCTGGTTGAAGATCAACGTAGGTGCATTCCATTCTACCAGGTGTGGATGGAAGAGAATCCAGTTTGGCACCTCACCTGTAAAGAAGTTCAGGTTGAGTGACAACTGACGGCAGTTTGGCAATACACGTGGCACCTCGCTAGCATAAACATCCTCGCAAACTACAGAACCATCCTTGTGCTTGCAGGTTACAGGATTATTCCAGCGTGAGAGCAACCACTTGCAGGTATCGCCTACCAGCTTGTCGAGATAATCTTCCTTGTTGGTAGAGAAGTCAGACTTGCTGTATCGGGTGGCCTTGCCGGCAGCCTCCAGAGCTGCATCCATCTCTTCATCGGTAGGAAGTTCACCCTCCAGGAAGCAGTAAGACAACTTCAGTGTATTCAACTTATCCCATGTCAGGAGCTTGAGAAGCGCCTGACGGTCTGCAGATCCGGCATTTACCTTACCATACAGTCCGATAGGATAGTTATTATAAACATAGACGCCTGATGCATTCTTTTCGCCCAGCGAAGCGATGTTGATGACAACATCCGTACGGCGCTGTGCATAGAGAATGAGGTTACGCAACTTAGGGAAGTTCTTCTCGTTGACGATATCGGTGATATCCGACAACTTGTTGAAGTTGTTATTTACCAGGTTGAGCGATTCAAGACTCTTGCCCAGCTTAACAAAGCTAGCAGGCAACTGAGTCAGACCGTAAGCCTGAACGGTAAGATTCTTCAGATACTTCAGTGAGCAGATTTCATCACCGAGCTTCACCTCACGAATCTGGTTGTTCTCGTTGGCAGCAACAGAGAATGACTCCAGGAACTTGAGATTACCCACTTCCTTAGGAAGAGTTTCGCCACTCTTGAGGTTGAACATGCTGAACTTGACAGAACGTACACGTCCTAAAGCCTCAGGATGATCCTTCACGAAATCATCAGTAGCTTCCCAGAGCGTTACGCCGCTCCAGTTGCGCATGTTCTCGCTGGAATCGAAGGTAGCAATGCTACCCAGTTTCTGGTGGATCATGATGACAGAGAGAGAGTCACCGGCACGGTTGTCCTCAATCTTTGGTGCTGCCTTCTGACGAACGGTCAGGATAACATCATCGGTAGGATTACCATCTGCATCTACCAGCTGGTCTTCAGCCTTGACTGGCACGAGATGAACCTTAGCCACACGAACGGCAGGAACCACGTTCATCGCCCAGCGGAACTTGAAGTTCACGGTGCGAGGACGGTACTTTCTGTCCAGCTTGATACCCAGGTTAGTACCTGTCAGCTTATCTTCATCCTTGCTGTTCAGAAGCCAGCCCTCACGCTCGCTCTCGTTCTCTGCCTTCTCAGCATCGGTCTGATCACCCTCGAAAGAATACTCTATCTTACCAATCTTGCATTCCACGTTGGCGGAAATCAGACTCTCGAAAGCACGGTTATCGTAAGAACCGGAGTTTTCGATTTCTACAACAGGATCCTTCAGGAAGATCTGCTTGCCATAACCGAACTGGGTGATGGTAAGCTTGCGACTCTGTCCGTTGGCACCCTGGAAACTGAGTTCTGTGCTGCGAAGCGTGTTGGAAAGAGTAGAATCCACCGTGATGGTACCCTCAACAGAACCCACACCGTTGGCAGGCGAAAGCATCAGCCAAGGCTCAGAAGTATTTGCCACCCAGTCCTGTGAGGCAGCGATGGCAATCTGCTCTGTTCCACCCTGAGGGCCTATGGCAATCTCCTCTTTATCGAGCGCCAGTCCTCCTGGGATATCGACATCATCCTTATCGCTGCAGGCTGTGAAAAGCCCGGCAGCGAGAACGATACCTAATGTCAGTTTATTCATATATTTCATATTACTACTTTCTTATAGGGTTTAATTTTCGAGATCCAAAGCATCGCAACCGCGGATGTCCTGATTTTTGTCGTAGAACAGCATATACCTACCTGCCTTGATGTATGGGCAGACGCTGGTTACATCGATAGAGATGTTAGGGTTGTCTGCGATATTCAGGATATAAAGGTGAGAGGTCAGTGTCTCTTCTACCTTACGGATATCATTGGAACCAATCTGGAACTGGATCAGGCTCGGACAGGTTGTGATTCCTGTAGGCCATGTACGCAGGCAACGCTGGTCCTTCCCATCACGCTGGTGGTTGATGGCAAAGGCACGGAGCACGGCACTGTTCAATGGCTGGGTTGGCACCTCGGTGAAGCAGTTGTAGCTCAAGTCCATATTGGTAAGGTATGGCAATGTGGTTGAGCGGAAGTCATCAGAGAGGGATGTCAACTTGTTGAATCGGAAGTCGATGACCTGCAGCAGATAAGCCTTCTTGCCCTTGATGGAACCTTAGGGATGGTGCGCATCTGGTTGCCGCTCAAATCGATGGTTGTGATTGGCGAACCGGCTGTAAACAACTCAGAAGGGAACTTCTCTATCTTATTGTTTGACAGACTGACTGAAGCTGCATTGATACCCTTGTAGGTACCATGACTATTATCTACACCTGTAATCTCGTTGTAAGAGAAGTCTACAGAACCCATCTCGCGAACAGAACTTGCATCGAAGATATTCGGAATCTTCTTCAGTTTGTTGTGAGCGAAGGTCAGACTCTCTACATCTTCTGTAAAGGCACAGAGATTAGCAGGAACCTCCTCAATCTGGTTGTTGTTCAGATAGAGAGAAGAAAGAGCTACCTCAGAACCGAACGGATGTACCTTCTTGATGTTGTTGTAAGCCAGGTCGAGCAGACCGAGGTTTACCATCTTGCTCAAGGCAGATGACTCTGGGAACTCCTCCAGGTTGTTGTAACTCATATAGAGAATCTGGAGTGTCTTACCAGTCTTCTCCTCAGCTAAGCGGGTCCAGTCGCTTCTCAACTGGTTGGCTGAGATTCCCTTGCATCGTGCCAGGTTCATCGCCTGCAATTTAGGGAGATTATAGTAGAAGTCTGGAATGCGACTGATCTTCGGACAGTTGTAAAGTTCGATATCGGTCAGGTTTTCCATCTTGTCCCAATCCTCATCCTTGAATTCCTGCGCAAACTTACCATAAACAGGATCGTCAGCATTGTAGAACTTCGCACAAACCTCATCGGATGTGATAGAAGAGTTACCGATATAGAACTGCTGCAACTTAGTCAGGCGATAGATGGCCTTAGATACACCTGTAATCTTGTTGGTCAATGTACCGATCTGTGCATCCTTCAGATTGATGCGGCTGTCCTTCTTGATTCTGTTCTTCGGTGCCACATTAGGATCAGAGTTGTAGCTTTCAACAATCATATCCGACATATTGGCACGTGGGTCATACTTCAGGAACTTGTTCTCATAGTCGTGACGCATGCTGCTCTTCTTTGCTGCAGTCAGACTGTTTGCATCATAATCATTGAATATGTTGGCACCAATCTTCTCATCGTGAGAACCGAGGTTGAGCACCTGGAGTTCTGTCAGCTGTCCGATGGCATCAGGTACGATTCCCTTTGCACCGAAACCGGCGATGATAAGACCGATGACACGGCCGTTGCTGTTGAGCGTTACGCCCGGCTGTTCGCCCCACATATCGAGTTCCTTGTTGAAGTTCCAGTTATCCTTGTTTGTTTCAAGTTTATTAATTAATAATTATTATTTTTTCTCTTTTTTTCTCGTTTGGTAAAAGCCGAAAGCACTCAGGGCAACACTTCGCCCCTCCGTTTATACATTCTTTCACTAATATGCACGCATGGAAATACCTATTTAACTTAAATAGGTGCAAAATTACGAATATTTTCTTATTTGCCCAAGATAATCGCTTAAAATTTAAATGTTTGATATGAAATATCTATGTTTTTTAGCATATTTGCTCATAAATTTAGTTAATTGTCGATTTTTTGTCACACCCGATTACAGTTTGCAAAAACAAGTTCAACACACACTTTTTTTTGTTTCTATGCAGCCGTTTTCATAAGGCTGAAATTACGTCCCGACGTATCTTGTACTACGTCCGGACGTATCTTTTGCTGCGTCGGGACGTAGCAAATGCTACATCGGGACGCATTTTTTTACTGCATGGCAACAGGTGGCAATAAGGTGGCAACAGAAATACCCCTTATTGCCACCCGTTATTCACTTATAATCAAAGAGTTAAGTATAAGTGTGGCAAATGTGGCATTAAGTTAGAGAAAAATATACACATGTAATGCTACAGAATACTGATATAGTTCATTCAGCTAATTCAAGTGGTTCAGTCAGCTGACTCAAGTAGCTCAGTCAGCTGACGCAGATATCTCGACAAGCCGAAGGATACGTCTCCATTAGCCTACGGAGTCGTATCAGTAACCCGACGGAGTTATATCCGTAACCCAATGCTGTCATATTCTTAACTCCACGCAGCCACATCTATAGGCAAACGGAAGCACATCATTTATTTACCTCTTCACCTTCATGTATTCCGTAGGAGTCATGCCATACTCCTTGGAGAAGCATTTGGAGAAATAACTGCTGTTGGAAAAACCAACGGTATACATCACCTCGGAAACACTGAACTTGCCCTGGCTCAGGAGCTCGGCAGCACGGCTCATACGCATCTCACGGATATACTCTACAGGCGTACGGCCCGTTATCGCTTCATCTTGCGATACAGCTGTTTGCCACCTATGCCTATCACATCCTGCAACATCGAAACATTGAAGTCAGAATCGATCATGTGCTTCTCTATTGCCTCATTGATCTCTTCGAGCAGACGCTTGTCTGACACATCCAACTCGCTGACATCTACTTCCTTCTTTTCCTCTTCAGAAGATTCAGAGCGTGCAGGAACTGGTTCTGAGGATGATGACTCAGGATCAGATACAGGCGAAGCGGATAACCCAGTGGCAACAGAAGATGACACATCAGGTATCTTCACGTTCAGGTAGCGGGCCATCAGAGCTGTCACCTCATCAAATGAATGATGAGCTACGGCAGCCTTCAAATCTTCCGTCAGACGGTTGAAGAAGTCAATACGCATCTGTACCTGCTCCAACACCTCAGCCTTCTGCTTCTGGGCATCAGCCAGTTCCTTGCGCAGAAAATACCAGCTACCAGCCATGCCACAAACACGATGAGTGCCGTGATATAGAAGAGCTTGCACCAGAAGGAGAGATACCAAGGCGGCAGGACGGAGATGTCGAGCGAATAAACCTCGGCGGCTATCTTGCCTTCACCATCCACGGCATGAACCGTAAGATGATAATCGCCATACGACAAACCATTGTAGGTGATATCGATATTGCCTGAGTTCAGATAATGCCAGTCGTGGTCGCTGCCTTCGAGTTTGTAAGCATAAACGGCTGAAGGATGATCAGCAAAAGGAAGGTCGGTGAGCTGCAGGGTGAAGTTGTTCTCATCACTCTTCAGTTTCAGGATTTCTCCACGCTCCTCACAAGCCTGTCCGTTTACGATGATTCCTGCCAGCATCAGGCGGGTAAACTGCTTAGGCTTCTGTGCTACATCGGAACTGATTGCTACATAGCCGTCATTACCGCCCATCATTACCTCATGAGTCTGTCTGCTGTAACAGATGTTGAGCGGCACAACAGAAGGAATCATGAAGCGCTGGCTCTCGCCTCAGGATTGATTACGCAGCATTCATTGCCCGATACCACCCATATCTTGCCTTCCACATCGCACATGGTACTTACCTTGCCACCAATCTGCCATGTCTTGGAAGAAAAGCTGTTACCCAGCACAGAACCGGCTACGTAATAACAGGTTACCGAATTGTTATCACCCATCCAGATATTGCCCTTGCTGTCTGCCATCAGATAGTTGACAACATCTGAGTTAGCTACCTGCACCACCTTCATATTGTTCGGATTGATGCAGTTGAGACGGGTATAGGTAGAAACCCAAATCCTACCCTTTCCATCCATCACCATCTGACCCACATGCAGACCAGAGAGCGCATTCTTTCCCTTGTCCGAGTAATGCCAGTCGGCTATGGTCTTGCCGCTCAGAAGAGCCGCCTTATCCATCACGAAGACACCGCCCTGATAAGAACCCATCCATATCCTGCCCTTCTTGTCCTGGAGAATATCGTAAGCCCAGGCAGTAGAATACTTGCCACTCTTATCGTAGACGATGAAGTTGCGCATCTGACGGGAACTGCGGTCATAGAAGTTGATGCCATGGTCGGTACAGATCCATACATCGCCGTCATGGTCTTCATAAATCTTGCGTACACGGTTATGACTCAGCGGGAAGGCAGAGCTGTTCTGCTTGTACCATGCCACATTCTGATAACCATCAGCATTCCGGGTGAAATGAATCAGACCGTTGGTACCGCCCATCCACCATTCGCCGTTACGGGTCTGGAGCATGGCATGGAGACAGTTGCCCTCACCCGACATCGTAATCTTATCGAGCGATACATAGCGGTAATAAGTATGGGTAGTGAGACGGGAGAGTCCATTGTCAGTACCCACCCATACATTCTGCCATTTATCTACAAAGCAAGCCCAGACGATGTTGTTAGGAATAGAAGTATCATCGCGGGAATCGTGGATATAATGGGTGATGGCATTGGAGAGTGCCATCTGATAGAGTCCGTTATCTGTTCCGATATAGAGATTGCCGGCAGCATCTGTAGAAAGACATTTGATGGAATTGCCGTTCAGAGCAGGAATCTGTGAGAAGTTCCTGAGTTGCAGATCGGCACAATAGAGAGCGCCCTCGGTACCAATCCAGTAGCATCGGCGCTTGGCATCATAGGCGAGCGCATTGACCAGCGGCTGTTCTCCGGCACGGAGCGGAATCAGTCTGCTGCCGAGATGCAGACCAGCGAGCGAACCTACGAGCAAGCCTCGCGGAGTAGAGAGCAAGGCATAGACATCGCCACCGAAGTCAGTCTTACCGCCCTTGATATCGAGCACACGGAGTTCCTTCAGCTGCTTGCGCTTCGCCTTATCGGCAAAACCTTCATGGCTGGTGTTTCGGCATATTGATAAGATTGCGTATCGAATTTCAGGATGCCGTTGCCAGTAGCCAGATAGAGCATTCTGCCCTCGAAACCGAGCGCATTGACACGCGTATTGCTGAATGTATGTTCCTGAAAATGGCGGTAGCCATGATAACCATCATAGCTGTAAAGACCGTTGTCGGTTCCGAGCCATATTATTCCATCACTGTCCTGGATAATGGCACAAACGGACTGAGCACCTTCAAGGGAGGTGTTTACGAAACGCTGCGCATGGATGGCGAGCGAAACAAAGAGCATAGCAATTGCCATGCTGATGCGAGATATAGGTTCTTTTGACTTTTTCATGTGTGCAAATTTACACAATATTCATGATAACGCCAAAAAATATCGGAGAAAATTTATAAAAAAAAGAAGAGAGTGTGTCATAAGTATCATGCCAAGAGTATAAATAAGGCACGATTACGAGTGTAATCCGTGCCTATCATCTTATATTGCCTGGAGCGTAATCGACTTTTCGATATTTCGCTTGCTGTCTTTTACCTTCAGGATGATGTCGCCCTTCTGCTTGCTGCTCTGTACGATGACTACGAGCTTGCCGGAGAAGAGTTTCATCTGAGGCTGGGTGAACGGTTCGAGCGATGTGGCATCGCCATTGCAGGCTGCCTTGAAAGTGCCGGCACCACTCACCTCGAGGTCAGTTCGTCATCGGCAAGCGGACATTCATTGCCGTCCTTATCCAGCAGACTCACGGTGATGAAGGCAAGGTCGTTGCCATCGGCATTCAGAATTACATTGTGTTCATCGGTACAGCCTTCTACCATGCAGGCAATAGCTCATGATCAGGTGTTTCTACGCTGAACTTCATCTGTGCAGGCTCGCCGGCGGTACGTTTCACGTCCTCGCCAACCTTTTCGCCATACTGGTTGTAGGTAACCACGCGAATCTCACCCGGTTCATACTTCACATTGTTCCAGCGCAGACGGTAGCGGTCGAGGCGGCTTGACTTGTCCTTGCGAACCCTGCCCTGACTCTTGCCGTTGACGAAGAGTTCGCCTTCCACACCATCGGTGTAGCAGTATACAGGGGTAACCTGTCCTTCCCTGCCCTTCCAGTTCCAGTGAGGAAGAAGATGGGTGGTATGCTGCTGCTCGTTCCAGCGGGCACGATACATATAGTAGCGGTCCTTTGGAAGTCCGGCAAGGTCGCAGATGCCGAAGTAACTGCTGCGGCTTGGCCAGTAGGTATCGTAAGGAGTAGCTCGCCCAGATAGTCGTAACCGGTCCATACAAACTCACCGATTACCCAACTGTAGTCATCCTGCATCTTCCAGTCATCATCCGGAAGATTGCTCCAGGAGCAGTATTCGGTATCATAGCTTGAGCACTGACCATCAGGATAGGTAGCCTTATCACTTACCACTACCGGGAACTTGTATACGCCACGGGAGCTGACCGTAGAGGCGGTTTCTGAACCGAGGAGGAAGCCTGAGGCAACTGCTCTATATTCTTAAAATATTTATGTACGCGATAATTGAAGCCCGGTACATCCATTACCTGGGCAAATCCGCTCTTCAAGGCATCCTCAGCCTTGTCCATACCCTGGGTAACAGGACGGGAAGGGTCGTACTGATGACAGATATCCTGCAGATGCTTGGCTATCTCCATACCCTCCTTGCTCCACTGTTCAGGAATCTCGTTACCGATGCTCCACATCACGATGCTAGGATGGTTGCGGTGGTGCTTTACCAGATTGGTGATATCTTTATCGCTCCACTCCTTGAAGAACTTGGCATAGCCATTCTTGCATTTAGGATAAATCCACATATCGAAACTCTCTGCCATTACCATCATACCAAGGGAATCGCAGAGTTCCATCTGCATGGTAGAAGGCATGTTGTGGGCAGTACGGATAGCGTCGCAACCCATCTGCTTCATCATCTTGATCTGGCGGATGAGGGCAGCCTTGTTCTCTGCAGCGCCCAATGGACCGAGGTCGTGGTGCAGACAGACACCCTTCAGTTTGCGGGTGATGCCATTGAGCTGGAAACCATTATTCTTGGATACGGCAATGGTACGGATACCGGTCTTCAGGGTCTGCACATCAGCCACCTTCTTTCCTTCATATCGGGTAAGCTTTACCTGATAGAGGTAAGGAGATTCCGGAGACCAGAGCTGAGGATTCGCCACCTTCAGAGTAGTCTTGATTTCAGGATTGGCACCTGTGACGGTCTGCTCGGCAACCTTCTTGCCAGCCTCATCCAACAGGGCTATGACGGTCTTGCCCGACTTACCAGTCTTTCCTTCCAGCAGCGCATTTACTTCTACTTCAGCTTCCTGCTTATCAGCCTTCAGGGTACGCACGAAGGTATCCCAGGTAGAGAAGTTTTCGTTGCATAGAGCTCTACGGAAACCGGACGGTAAAGACCGCCTCCCGGATACCATCGGCTGCTCTCCTCTACATTATTAAGATGTACCTCGATGAGATTACTCTTACCAAACTGGATGAAAGGTGTGATGTCGATGCGGAAGGCATTGTAGCCGTAAGCCCACTTGCCTGCCTCCTTGCCATTGACGCTGACAACAGGCTGGCTCATGGCACCGTCGAAGACGAGTACGGCACGCTTATAGCCCTTAGGAGCCGTCCAGTTCATCTTATACATACCCTCACCTATCCAAGGTAGCGCACCAGAACGTCCCGATTTCTCGGTCTTTTCGGTTTCGCCATTCTGCTCGATGGCCACCATCTGCAGGTCCCATTTCTTATCGAAAGGTCCCGAGATAGCCCAATCGTGCGGAACAGCTACCTGCTGCCACGATTTGCCATCACGGGAGAAGTCCCATGAAGGCAGGTTGATAACCTTTCTGCTCTGCGCCTGGCACAGCGTAGTGAGTGCCAGGGCAAGAGTCATGAAAGTAATGCTTCTCTTAATCATATCTCTTCGTTAAAATTCTTATTTATTTATATGCATCGGATTATTTATATGCATCGAATACGGCAGTTGGTTTGCCGCTGTTGTCGAATGCTCCCTTGGTATATGCAGACCAACCCAGAGTGGTATAGTTGGCTGGCTTCCAGTTGTTGTAAACTTCCGGTTCCCAATAGAAGATACCCTCGCAGGTAGAGATTGCCTTGCAGCCATCCACCATCTTCTTCATCATTGGCGCAGCCTGGTCAGAGCCCCACCACATACCGATTTCTGAAATGATGACATTGCAGTTGTACTGTTCTGACAAAGTCTTAATATTATTCAGACAATTGGTGGTTAAATCCTGCCAATTGTTATCTTCTGGATAAAGTGACATGCCGATGACATCCCATTTTCCACCATTCTTCTTCAATTCACCAAAGAGCCAAGTATAACGGCCGAGGTTATTACCCTCATCTACATGCACGATGACTTTAGCTTGTGGATAAACCGCCTTTACGGCATCATATCCTGCGTTGACATAAGCAGCAAAGTTGGCTGCATTCTTAGATACCTGACCGGTTACAGCCTCATCGCTATTCCAGAGCATTCCGTCGCGGGTTTCATTACCCACCTGTACCCACTCTACGTTGGTTACACCTCTATCCTTCAAGGTTGTCAATACATCCTTGGTATGATAAGCCACAGCCTGTTTCATCTGTTCGGCAGTATAGCCCTGCCATGCAGCAGGAACTTTCTGGTTGCCCGGGTCAGCCAGGTATCAGAATAGTGGAAGTCAATCATCAGACGGAAGCCGAGCTGCTGAGCACGCCAAGCCTTGGCGATGACATCATCCTTGCCACACCAGCCACCTTCCGGATTTACCCAGACACGCAGACGGATGGAATTGGTTCCCTCTTCGCGAAGGAGCTTCATGCATTCTGTAGCCTTGCCATTCTGATTATAGAATTTCACACCATCCTTCTCCATCTCTGTGAGCCAACTTACATCGGCACCCTTGGCGAAGCCACTCATATCGTATGTCTTCTCCTTTTCAGAAGTGGTATTATCATCATTGCTGCAACTCGTGCCCGTGATAGAAAACAAGAGTGCTGTAGCCAGCAACATGGCTTTTCCTAATATATTCTTCATTGTTTTACTTTTAGGTTGCGTTTTACGTTTAAATACGTTTACGTTTAAAATTGTTTTCTGTTGCAAAAGTAGAGAAAAAAGAAGAAAACAGCAGATAGATTTAAGACAAAAATAAAGAAAAAACGGACAAAAGCAAATATTTATCTAGCTTTTGTCCGTTTTTTCATTAAAGAGGCAGGAATCTTTAAATCAGTTCTATACCTTTACTCTTTTTAAAAAGGGCATAAAAAAAGACTGAATCCTGTTACGAAGATTCAGTCTCATAAAGAAGTGGTACCACCAGGAATCGAACCGGGGACACAAGGATTTTCAGTCCTTTGCTCTACCAACTGAGCTATGGCACCAACTTTCACAAATCGCGATTTATCATTTGCGGGTGCAAAGGTAATACTTTTTTCTGGTTCCTGCAAATTTTTCGGGAAATTTCTTTCAAAAAAAGATAAAAAAGTCTATTTTTGTTGGTGTTTTCCATTATTTAATGTACCTTTGCAGCAGATATCGGGATTTAGCGCAGTTGGTAGCGCACGTCGTTCGGGACGATGAGGTCGCTGGTTCGAGTCCAGTAATCCCGACGAAAAGCCGGTAAATGTGCCATAAACACTGAGGATTTGCCTCGGTCGGTGCCAAAATGGTCGGTACAATTTCGGTATCACTCCTATATACATTATTAATAACAGGCTATATCTGAGAAAAATTAAAGATATGGCTAAAAAAAATTATGCTCCAAATTCAAATGACACAGTACTTAGCAGTGTCATTGGCTGGAAACCACCAGTTTTTCACCAGGCATCTGAATGTTATATCTCCTTCATGGCCTTTGATCCAGGCATCAACGCATGCGGAAGAAAAAAATCATGCTCGATCATGTTAAGGGCAAGCGGAACCAGCGCGCCTATGCCGACCAGATTATCAAGAATCTCACAGAGAAGCTCATGGCAGGCTGGAATCCTTGGATTGAGGCTCTGCAGCCTCTGGAATATACGAAGTGGGAAGACGTTCTCGAGAGATATAAGGCTTATCTAACAAAAATGTGCAATGAGGGAAGTATGCGTGAGGAGACTTTTGTTGACTACAGCAGCCGTGTACGGATCTTGGAAAGATGGAAGAAAGAAAAAAACATAACTCTCAATTTTTCTTATCAATGGGACAAAAGTAATGTGAGCAAGTTCCTGGACTACATTTTCATCGACAGGAATAATACAGTATTGACTCGCAACAATTATCTTGCCTGGACTAAGAGTTTCTCCGCTTATCTGTTGGCTCGAGGCTATATACCCAAGAACCCAACAGAAGGTTTGGAACGTATCAAGAACAGGCAGAAGAAAAGCAGAGATGTCATACCTGACTGCACCATGCAGCTCATCAGAGATTATCTGATGGAGCACAACAGGCACTATCTGCTGGCGTGTGAAATTATCCACTACCTCTTCATCCGCCCTCGAGAGATGTCATATCTCAGAATCTGCGATATCCACGTTAAGACTCAGACAATCAGTCTGCATGGCGAGAACACGAAGAACGGCAATGATGCCGTGATTACGTTGCCGACTCATGTCATCAAGCTGATGATGGAACTCAACATCTTCTCTCACCCAGGGCAGGACTATCTATTCTCTGACGGGTTCTGCCCAGGACCTGAAAGAAAGAACGAGAAAATGTTCAGAGACTACTGGACTCGTGTCCTGAGAAAGGAACTGAAACTCTCACCTCGCTTCAAATTTTATAGCTTGAAGGACACAGGTATTACCAATATGCTGCGGGCCAATGCCGATGTCTTGTCGGTCAGAGACCAGGCGAGGCACTCATCTATACTCATCACAGACATCTATACGCCTAAGGATATACAGAAGGCGAATGAGTATATCAAGAACTATCAGGGAATCCTATAATATAATAAGGTGGAGAGCAGTTTGCTCCCCACCTTATTATATATATTATGATTGCATGTAAAAATAGCCTGTGTAAACTGGCTCGATGGCATCGTCCTTGACTTCCATCTCTATTTTCTCGCATACAAATCTCTTGTTGCGGATGATGTATATCTTGGATGGATCCGGTATGTCATCAGACTTGAACTTGACCTCCATGCAGTTTTTATTGTCTATATGGAAAGCCTTGCTATGGAACTCTGCTAATGATACTGCACCATTGGCTACTGAATTCAGGGATAGCGAAAAATTATTGCCGGCAGTCACTAATATACCCTCATAAGTATAATCACTGTTAATGCGATAATCTGTGATGAACATTGGCCATCTTGATTTTTCACCTACCCATGATATCCTGCCGTATGGCACGTTAAATGCCTGCACTTTACCTGGCAGTATGAAAAAGACACTCATGACCTCCTCTTCAGCTTCGCTCTCATCCATGCTTGACTCATCATCTATGGCATCCTGTACGGATGTGTAGCTATATCCGTCTTCATCAACATCGCACTCCTTGGAATCCGCTTCCTTGTCATTAGGTATTGACAGCAGGCAACGCTTCTCGTAGTAATTATCTTCTAGTAATCCTGTCTTGAAATTGATATCTTCTACAACTTGTGCAGCAGGAGAAATGCTCAGATCGACATAATCATCAGAAGAACTGTCCCTGATTAAAGGTGACCATACACCTGCCAACTGCCATGTTTTCGTACCATCCTCATTCTCTACATATATGTAGTAACTTCTGAGGTACTCTATGATAGTCTGCCGTTTTTTCTTCTCAGACCATCCCATGGTAGTCAGAGAAACTGATCGAGCACGCCGAAATAATCGACACTCTGAACGATATTGAAGTTGTCAAAAACCTTCTTTGGTATGCTCTCATAGTTCCCTCTATTGGCTGAACCATCCATTTTGTACTCCAGGTTCGCAGTTGCAGAAGTGCTGAAAGAACCGTCTTCGTCATAGTCTGCCGAATATTCATCCAGCGGTTCTATCTCAATAGAATCTGCAGAACTCAACTCTGAGGAACTGATGACGCTGCAGGTCTTCTGGACTTCATCGAAGTAGATGGAGGCATTGAAGAGTTTCCGGAATTCCTCAATAAATGTATAGCTTGTCCAATGTGGTAGCGCCCTTCTAATCTCGCGAGTCTTGTAGGCAGAAGCTATATAAAGCTGGTTCCATGGCTTGCAGTCAAAATCGTTGCGCTTGATAGTATATCCTTCGTATTCTACTACTTTACGAAAGATATACATCAGGTTGGGCTGAACAGCTAGGTTAGAGATAAATGGTGCATTGTAGCCAATAAATTGTTTCGTTTTATCTACTCCAACAAAATTTGCAATCATATCATTTGTTTCGTCCCGCACAGGTACGAAGCACCATTTTCCTTCCACTCCCAGGAACTTCGTCTTATCTTCATCTAATCTGTAAATTTCAGTTATTCTGTCCTTGAACTTCTGTGACCAGCCCTTATCGACATCATATCCCGGCTTATCTGCTGTACCAAACTGAATTTCGTCTATGTAGTGCTTCTCCATGCGGTCGTTGAACTTGATGCGTGATTTGCCTCCGACTATCTGCAGTTTGATTTCTTTCTCATTCACGGAGAGTATGGTACCAACACCGCTCATGATGAGCTGGCTGTTACAGTACAGCTTGCAGTCATCGTATTTGGCGATATTCTTCTTGACTTCCAAGCGTGAGACATTTTTGAAAATGACACGGTTCTCCAGGATATTCATGGGGAAGGTGATGTCATAGGTGTACTCACCATCATCGGTGACATACTGGTTGGCGTATGTCACCTTGATGGATGATGTAGAAATGGGATAGGCCTTATGGCCATTGATGATGCATGTTATCATATTCCACTACTTATTGTTTATAATGCGCTGATAATCCTGCAGTCTGCGGTGCAGACCTCTACGTCCAGATATCGGAACTTCAACCTCAATGCCATCGTCAAGAGTCTGTGTCAGACGGCTGACGGCTGCATTGACACCATCGAGGGACTGGCGTACCTCGGTGTTATCATTGTTGACATTGACAACAGGAGCAACCACTGTACTGCTACCCTGTCCGAGAGAACGTGTGATGTCTTCAGCGGTCAGCGAGCCAACTGTATTGGAGCGCTGTGCCCTATCGATGAGGTCAAGAGCTGGGCGGATGGATGTGTTGTTGACGGCATTGTGATTAGCCACGAACTCGCCTTCATGTACGACTCCTGCTTCCTTTCTGTAGCGGTTACCTCCGGTATATCCACCCTCATAGTAACCTGCTGCCTCGGCCTGGTGCTGCTTTTTGATGGTAGCAATCTGCAGCATACCTGCTGCGGTTGCCATGCCGGCTGCGATAGGTGCCATAACCCAACCTGTAACAGGGATGCTGGCTGCAGAAGAGTATGCGTTGATGGCAGCCATAGCGGTTGATGCGATTGCCTGAGCGATTTCAATCTTCATGGACTTCCTGTTGGCTTTAGACTTGGCAGCGGCTAACTCCTTGTCACGTTTCTCCTCCAACTTTTTCTTCTTTTTCGAGTTGTTGCCAGCTGCAGCAATCTGCTTCTCGTAGTTTTTGGAGATTTTGGCTTGCTCTAGGTCTGAGCATGCCTGAGCGTATGCTGATGCAGAAGAGAGAATATTGTTGATGCCATTGTATGCAGCAGAGGTCTGCTGCATCATGTTGTCGAGGAAGTTGGCTGTGACTTGCGCCTTTGCCTGCATGTATGCAGCATGGTTCTGCTTGTCGTTGCCATACAACTCCTTCAGTTTCTCCATGGTGTTTTGATAGTTCTCAACTTGTGAGGAGAAGTATCACCCAGAGTTGCATTGCCGGTCGACTGGGACTCACCTGCAGCAGCCTGGCACTGTTGACCATCTCAGATGACTTATCATTGATTTTTATTTGAGCGCTACCTGCTCCATGATCATCTGCATCAATCTGCGCTCTCTGTGCAGCAAACTGCTTGGTTATCTCCAACTTCATGCGCTGATATTCCTCCTCCTTGATCAATCCCTGCTTGTAGAGATTGTCAAGGCCATTGAGGTACATGGTCTCCTGTGCCTGCAGGTCTTGCTTACCGAACTGCTGACGCAACTCCTTCAGCTGGTTCTGGTATGACTCCTGCATCTGCAGCTGATGGTCAAGTGATGCCTGCTCCATTTCAGCCTTCATATCCAGCCATTCCTCGCTTCCCTCATTGTATAGTGCCAGGCGCTTCTGCATGGCATCTGCATCATTCTGATAGATGGCTTCATCGAGAGCGATGTCATTCTGATAGATAGCGGAGTTGGCATCATTGTACTGAGCCTTTATGCTCGCCTCCTTCTGGAGGCGTTCACGCTCGATGGTCTGCTCATTCATCTTCAGAATGGCAGCATCATGCTGCTTGACAACGTTGACCTGGTTATCAAGCAACTGCTTGTACTCGTTGCTATTCTCACCATATAGCTGCTTCAGCTTTGCGAAGCCCTTGATTTGTATGCTCTGTCTGTCATCGATGAACTGCTGGTATGACTTGTTACCCTCGGCATAAGCTTGGCGTTGTCAGCGAGCAGCTGATTGGTCTCAGCTTGATGCTATCGGCTGCCTGCTTTTGCTTGCGCTTGGCTTCAGCCTGTCGCTTGCGTTCCTCGGCTGCAGCTGCCCTCTCTGCCTTGACACGAGCCTTGCGCTCTTTTTCTGTAGCTTGATGAGTGCCTGTTGTTCTATGCTGTTTAATGATGGTACCATCATTGCCCTTGCCATTGTAGCCATTGTTTCTCCATGGTTCTGGATCATTGATTTCGAAATGCTGGGACTCCAGCTGATTAATCTTATCGATGAGCTTCTGCTGATACTGCTTTTCTCTTTCGACACTCTGTAGTAGCTGGTCCTTGTGGTCGCTGCGAAGTTAAGTTTTTGAGTCTTGCCACCTGCAAATGGGTTTAGCCTATCCCAGAAGCGTTTCCAGTAACCTCTATTGTCATTGTTAGCCTCTCCTAACAGGTCTTCATCTTCCGCTTGCTTAGCTATTGACTCTGCCAGCTTCTTCTGTAGGCCGTCGATGACAATCTTCTTCTTCATCATGTCAATGTACGACTGGATCTGCCTTGTTGCTTGACCGGTGCGCACTGCTTCCTCGGTGATGTTGCCGAGGTGTTCACGCATCAGCCTGCCGTTGAGTTCCTCCAGGGCTGCCTTGCGGTCTGACTCAGCTGTGGTGTTGGACTGGATGGCAGAGACGAGGCGCATGATGGCTGCTTCCTCTTCTGCTGCCTGCTTGTTTGCATCGGTCACGGCATCATTGTAGTCAAGTTGAGCCTGCTCTGCTGTGCTCGTCTCTTTAGACAGTGTGACGATGGCAGCTGTCAATCCTACGACAACAGCAATCACGGAAGTGATCGGGTTGGCCAGCAACACTTTGTTCCACACCATCTGTGCAGCAGTGGTCAGTTTTATTTCACGTGTCAACGCCATCTGGACAATTGCCATGGTCTTGAGAGCAGATGTCTTAAGACCCACAAGGACGAGATGCGCCTTTTCGCGCAGAATCATGATGTTGAGCCATACCATCTGCGCCTTGTCTGCTATCAGCTTTGCCTTAGATACTGCAGTATAGGTAACAATGGCGGCGGTCAGCACAATTAAAATGCGCCAATAGTCCTTGACGAAGTCAACGAGTGTGGAGAGTGCCCGAACTCCGAGACTTGCTGCAGATATGCAATATCGTGCTGCTGGATAGAGTTTCTGTCCCAACTCGATGGAGAGATCTAGGAACTTCTTGTTCGCCTTGTCAAGTTGAGCCTGTACACTCTCGTTCTGTGTCTCGAACTCATTGAGGACGGATGTGCCTTCGGAATATGCTTCGCTTGCCAGGTTCTGGGCAGTTTTGATGTCATCGAGTTTATCTGCGAGGACGGTGAGGACTCCAGTAGCCCTGGATCCATCCATCTTCATTTCCTCGAACATTGGTGCAAGGTCGGCAAAACCACCCTTGGCTCTCATGGCTGCCAAAAACTGGAGAAGTGCACCGTTGGCATCCTCCTTCAAAGTCTTGGCGAAGTCCTTGACATTGAGTCCAGCAATCTTTGCAAACTTTGAGGAGTCCTGGAACATCTTAGCGAGGAGGTTCTGAACTGCGGTTGCAGCAGTCTCGTCTTGCTGCATGTTTTGGTCGAGAACTGATGCGAGACCCATAATCTGAGCCTGTGTAAATCCTGCCTGCTTGCCGACACCTGCCACACGGGCAGTGAAGTCAACGAGATAACCGGCAGAGGCAGAAGAATTTTGAGCCAGTTCGTTGACTGCAGAACCTGTCGCCAACATGGCACCTCGCAGACCTTTGGTCTTGTCTTCGCCGAACATCTGGGCGAGTTTACCGATTTGAGAGACTGCTTTATCGCCGAGGTCATCACCGAGTGCGACATTGATTTTATCGGCACCATCGACGAACTCCTCAACTGCAGCCGTCGATGTGATGCCGAGTCTTCCGGCATCTTCGGCAAGCTGGTTGAGCTTCTGTCGAGGAGTTCGGGTATCCATCTTCTTGAAGTCTTCGTTCATGCGCTCGACTTCCTCGGCTGCCTGTCCGGTATATTTCCGGACGTTGGTCATCTCATCATCCATCTTAGCATACTCCTCCACACACTTCTTGACTGTGAAGGTGATACCGGAAATGGCAGCGACTGCACCGATAGCAAGACCCTGCATGCGGTTGAACCAGTCTGCAGAGCGCTTGATCCAGGACTCTTGAGCTACGCCTTCGGCTCTGACTGCCTGCAGTTCTGCCTTCAGCTGCTTCGCCTTCAGCTCCATCTGCTTGAACTGCTCGGTACCACGCTCCATGCCATGCATCTGCTGGTTCAGTGCCTTGATGGAGTACTCCAGGTCACGGATGGAGGAGGTTTTGAGGTTGGACATGGTGTTATTGACTAGCTGCATCTGCCGCTTTGTCTCCTTTATTTCCACATTTGTGCGGTCAATCTCCTTGTCATACTGTTGCATGAGTGTGACCACCTTCTGCTCGCTCTGTCGGATGCGTTCCAGCTCTGCCTCGACCAGCTTCAGCTGCGAAGCTCGAGAGGCGTACATGGTAGATGTCGGGTCGTAGTCAGCCATCTGATACGTAGCTTGGAAGCTGTGAAGTTGAGGTCATTGAGTGAAGCATGTTTCAGGTTTGACACCGTTGCGGTCATGCGTCTCGCTTCCTCATCAGCCTTGCGTGTCGCGCCCTTCAGGGCAAGCATCTGCTCCTTAACCTTGGAGAGTTGAGCGTCCAATTTTGCAAAGTCTGAAGGGTCAGATGCTGCCTTCATCTGCCCCTTCAGATGTCTTGCTGCCTTCTCCAGCTGTCCGAGGCTTGCACTAGACAGGTTGTCGAGTGTCTCCTTGACGCTCATGGTTGAGTTCTTGAATTGCTTCATCTCTCGCTCTGCGGCCTTCAGATCCTTGGCGAGGGATGCGCCTAAACGGGAATCGCCCGCCGAGAAGGCTTCCTGTTTAGCCTTCTTCAGACGAGCGACTCTGTCCTCTAACTCTTTGAGTCGGTTCTTTGCCTCCTCTGAGTTGAGCTTGATGACTGTTGTATATACCTCTTGTCTTGCCATTATCGGTTGACTTGTATATAGCTGTTATATAATATGTTGGAATGGGGATTGAAGTTGATGACCTTGACATCATAGCCTTTGGTGCCCCACCGCCACCAGAGGAATCTGTGCTTGTACTGCCTGTAGACGATGGTCTGGAGGCTATCTCTCGCCTTGTATGTCAAGATGGAGTCCGCCGTATTGAGACGGAAACTGAGCCATCGGTCGCTGTAGGTATAGATCGAGTCGCTGCGGTCAGTCTTGACCGTATCAGCAGTACTCAGACTCGTGCGCTGGTCTGCCAAGACCTGGCCAAGACGAATGCCCAGGTCATGGAGCAGTTGGCGGTCGTAGGCCTGAATTTTGTACTCCTCAGCCGGCATCTGCAGCACCTGCTGCGTGATGACCGTGAGCGAGTCTCGGATGGTGTCTCGCTCGGCTGGAGCATACTGAAGTTTCAGCCCATTGAGCTGTTCTCTCAGTTCCTGCTCCGCTCGCTGCTGTCGATGGTCAAAAACCCAGAAACAGGCGATGATGACCAATATCACCGATATGGCATGATGATTGACTTGAGATGTTTCTGCATAATCCTTGATGTTAAATGTCGGCATATTCCGGAATTGCGTCGAAGCAAGGACACTCCTTGATGCGCTCCCATGGATCGACCACCCCATTGTGGTTCTTGTCAGGCGAGATGTCACGATGTCCCATGATCTTGGCTTCAGGGTAGCGGTTTCTCAATTCCTTGAGCAACTCACGCAAACCTTGTTTCTGTGCCTCCGTGCGGTTGTCGATAGCCTTGCCTGTGCGGGATATTCCACCCATGTATGCAACGTTGACTGAATCGAAATTGTGACCTTTAACTCCGTTGGACGGCAGGTCTTCTGTCATGAGCTGCGTGTAGTTGCCATCAGCGGTTACGACCCAGTGGTAGCCTGGATAATGCCAGCCTTTGTTTCTAAACTCCTTGAGCAAGGCATCGACAGACCATGACTGTCGGCTTGCTGTACAATGAACGAAAATTTTCTTAATCTTGCGTGCCATTTTTGTTATTGAAATATTTATTGATAATGTCTTTAACTCTGGTGTCAAAAGTCAGTGCGAAACCAAAGACGGTTGCAACGTAAACCAGACTCTGCCCAAAGTACCACAAGACGTTAGACGTGACGTCGTGGGACATAAAAAAGCTGATGTACACGAGCACAATGCCAGCAAGCAGTACGATGCCAGCAGAGCTGTAGTGAATCCAATCCTTTGTATTTCTCTGCATATCTGTACCTGATTAAATCTGGCACAAAGGTACATATAATATAAGAAATATAAAAATACGGCAGGAAGAACTGCTGCCCTCCTGCCGTATCTGATAACTATGAGATATCTCTGTCGAGTAATTCTCTGGCCATCTGCTTAGCCTGCTCTCGCCATTCCTGGAATACCTGGTACTCTGTCTCATGCTCCTTATTGCCATCTCCATGGTTGCATAGGATGGCTTCTACATCGCCCTGACTGTACTTAGTACGAACAAGACCATTTACGAACTCGCGATAGCTTGCCGACTCAGCCTCAATCTTAGTGGAGCCGTCAATCTCTGTGCCCTCGTAGCAGTAGGCTGTCACTGTCTTACTATCGCCATCAGACTCCGACATGGTGGTGTCTGGGTGATAGTTTTCTACTTTCTGTTCACTCAGGAACAGAAGAAAATGCTTGCTGTCATATCTCAAGTATGACATACGGCAAAGATAAAATTTCTTGTGCATCTAGATAAACTTATAGAATTTCTTGCCAAATTTGTTGGTTAACTCGGCTGCAACGGTGTAGAAGCCCTTTTCCAGCAGTTCCCACTCCTTGCGTGCCTGGTCAACCAGAATATCTGAGCCAGTAAAGAGCCACCACGACTCAGGTTGCCAAACCGGCTCCTCAATCTCATCGCCATGTTCATCGAGTTGTCCTGTCTTCCGGACGTGATCGATGAAACGGAAGCGGATGGCTAGGCGGTCCTTAGGCACCTTCTTGGTGACTATGTGCTTGACGCCCTGGTCGTCAACTTCTTCAACCTGCTCCATTTTGAAGTCGACTCTCGACTTATCTATCTTGTAATCCTCTATGAGGATGAGGAACTTGTCATAGTCCTCAATGTTGTGGCACAGGATATCGCTGGATGCTTCTTCTGTGCCATGCTCATGCCCTCGAAGGGAACCTCTCCCTTGCGAGCCTTCACAATCTGACCATACTTTTTCATACCGATTTTATTTAATAAGTTTTTTGTATCTGCATGTTTGGCTAGGCCAAGCCTGGATGCTGCCTTGCGCCGGATCTGTTCATCGTTAAGTCCACGTTTGCGCAATCTTGCCACCTGGGCACAGAGTGCCTGCTTGGTGCGCTTGCGCAAAAGGGCATGGTCGGCAAAGATCTTCTGACCACAGAAGTCTATGCCGTCACATGTACGATGAATATTCCAACTTTTATTGATGCTCAGCTTCCAGTCTCTAGCCAAGTGCATGACTGCAAGCTCCGCCATGAGGCGTAAGAAAACCTTATCTTCATGCATGATGAAGATATTGTCCATGAATCTATAATAATGTTTTAGCCCTTCGCGGCAAAAACGGTCGAAGCGCTCATTGAGGGATTTTACCCCCCCACATTTAATACTCTTGCCTGCTGCTCCGAGCGGCATGTGAGGAGCATGTCCGTGACGTAGCGAGCCTGCCAATAGCCGTGTTTTTCGGGGTCTTGGAGTATATCAAAACACCGCATGGCGAGATAGTCAAACCTCGCCAGAAACAGTTGTCCCAAAAGTTGTGTGAGCTTGACACCCAGCACTATGCCGTTGGCATAGCTGTCAACGACCTCGTCGATGAAAGCAAGTAGCTTGCGGTCCTTGATATACAACCTGTACTCTCTCTTGAGCAGATTGTGCTCAACATTCTGGAAATAATGGTGTATATCCATGGGCAAGCAATAGAATGTGTCTTGCTGAGGCGAGGTAAAGATGTCCTGCTTGATAATCTTGTAGAAGAAATGTGTGCCCCGGCCCTTGGTACCAGCCGGACTATTGAATGGAATCTTGGCTCTCAATTTATCCTCACTGGTGTGCATGGCTGCATGCTGAATGACATGATCGTCAACAGGCAACTTGTTGACTATGCGGCGCTTGGGCTTTTCAACTTGCTTGACCTCATAGTCTGATGTATGCCATGTCTGATTGACATATGCATTTAGCAGGGCTTGAAGATTTGCCTCAAACTCTGCCTCAAACGCTTGTACTGAGAGACGGGACTTTTTGTGCCGGGAAAAATCAAAAAATGCTTCACGAAAATTTTGCAAAGTCTCAACCGCCTGTGAAATGTTACCTAACCTCTTCACTTGCTTTAATATTTTATGTACATTTTAAAAAAAGGTCGGTGTCTGATAAATGTCGGTGTCTGTGTCTGTTGTCTGCTTTTATGATGTCCTAACTTTCGACCGGATGACCCATTGTCATCATCTACTAGCTATTCTGCTAATGTGTATGTTTTGCCATGAGGCAAGGCCTGACTCCCGAAATCTCTGCAGCTAAGCAAACTAACCTGCAGTATCTTGTTAAGTTGAGGGCCGCACCGTAGTTCACATTGGAATCCGAGACAGCATTGTTCACGTTGAGCGTCGAAAGACCGCATGGACCACCATTGTTAGCGTTGCCACCGCGCAAACACAAGCGAAAACCGGAAGTAGCTCCTGACGTATTCCAGAAATAGCTAGTCCAATAGGTCGACTCGGTACCACCTTTTTTGGTCGGGAAGTTTTCGAGGTGCTCCATACACAGCTCCTGGATATAGCCTTCGCCATTAGTCTCCGACTTGCTGTAGGCAACCATACCATCAGCATTGCCTAGAGTCCAGGTACCATAGATGGATGGAGCAACGAGGTGAGTAACCGATGTATCCTCATTGCACTGCACCTGCTCATCATCCATCATGCGCCAAAGGTTTCCGAATCCATTCTTATAGCCGAAGAAGCTAGGAATCTTGGTGTATAGACTACAGTACCATCATCCTTCTTGACCTCGTAGCTTGATTCACCACAGGAGTCTCCGAGTTCGATGCCGGCAGACATCGGGATGACCGGACGCCAGCCGTTGTATCCACCCCAGTCTGGCATCTGTGTCACGCCAGTGCCTAGACCGCCTTGGAACAGACCATTTTCATCTTTAGCAGTATTTACTGCAGCCTGGTCGTGATGAGTACCGAAGATAACTCCGAAGAGTACTGCGATGGCAGCTGTATGGCGCATCGTTGTACAGAGCCAGCCGGTACCATTCTTGCGCGCTGCTGCTCGGAAGTACTCTGTAGTCTGCTGAGTTGCTGGCTTGCCCAGCATGGTGCGGTTCGTATTGTCGAGAGTCGCATCATTGTTTCCGCCTCGATAGTCAGCACCATCGTTGATGTAGCTGACGAGCTTGCCAGTACTGCGCTCGATTGTCGCAAATCCTGCTGCAGAGATGCTGGCAATCGGAATCTTGTAATTGAACTCTCCCTGAATAGGGAAAGGGCTAATCATCTCGTAGTGTAGTCTGCCTACGGTCTTGATGACCATGTACCACTCCTTGCCCCAACCCCACTGATAGTGTCCTTCGGAACCATCAAGCTTTGCCGCCTCGCCAGTCGCATACTTGTGATGATCCTTGTCATCAAGCTTGCGACGGGTATGGTCATTCTTGACCAGATAGCCGCCAAGTCCGAGTTCCTCATGCAGGTTCCGCAGGAGCTCGAGGGATCCTACATAGGTAGCGGCCTTAGGTGTAGCGTTGTCGAGGTTCCACACTCTACCGCACCATGGGTGCTGACCGAGCTGCACCGCATTCTTGATAGTCATCTGCTCAGACTTGCCCGACTTCTTGTCGAAGACCTCGATAATCTTGTCGGTTGCAGACATGTCTGACTGAGGCAGGTCATCGACCTGCTGAGCATTGTCGAAGGCTGCGATGATAGCCTTCAGCTTCGTCTCTTCATTCTCTGTAAATGCCATATTACATTATATTTAATCGATTAAACAATTCGGATTTTATTGCCGTTTTTGCGAATTTTGCCTGTTGCAGAGAGTCGCATATATGGTTGTCTGACGTTGATTGTCACCTCCTTCCATAGCGGTGTGTTGGCGGTAGGAATCACCCAGAACTTGGTCTTGCCTGTACCCTTGACGGTCAGATTACCGGAAGGGTCAGACATAACGGAATCACCCTCTACTCTCTGATAGAGGACACTCTGCGGCAAGTATGCCGGCAGGATGCTCGCCTCAATCTTCTGCTTCTGCTTGTTGCGGATGCTGATCTCAGTCTGATAGCTGAGATTCATGCGAGAAGGAGCGATGAAACCTGTTGCAATCTGACCTGCGAGACTATTCATCTCAGCAATCTTCTCGTCTGCTCTTGTCGCAGCCTCCGTTGCAAGCTGCGCCTGTTGCTCTGCTGCTGTAGCCTGCTGCTGTGCTTCTGCTGCCTGAGCGGTTGCAGAAGCAGCTGCAGTATTGGCAAGATTCGCAGCCTTATTGGCATCATCGGCTGCACTCTTGGCCTTAGTTGCCGCAGTCTTGTCTAGCCAGAGGCGCCAGGAGTCGCTGGTGTCTGAAGGCTCAGCTGTATTACCATCGATGAGAGATGCGTACACACCGTTTGCAGTATGTACGATGTCATTGGCATCGTAGCCCTGGATGGTCTCTCCCTCGAACTCGAAGGAATAGCCTTTGACCCACGCTCCCTTGTCGGTGAAGGCAACATTGCCCACCACAATGATATTCGTATTATCTGCCATTATACCTTGATAACTAATTTGTTTCTTCTTTTGACAACGTGCTCAGAAACGTTTGAGCCGTAGTCGATCATCAATAACTTGTTCCTGGACTGCCGGAAGGTTGGGTACATCGCACCACCTCTTGCGATGATACCGGTATCTTCGTAGGCGTGAGTCTGCAGATTCCACATCCACCAGTTGCCGTTATCTCCCATTTTAGTAGGATGCTCGTTGAGTTCCTGAGCGAGGTCGGTCTGTGCCTTGGAGCTGGTGATGGCGGCTTTTGTATCCGTCTCTCGCTTGGTCTCTGCCTTTACTCGACCGTTCTCTGCCGCCACCCTTCCGTTCTCAGCGGATACACGCTTCTTCTCGGCTTCCACTCTCGCAGCTTCCTGATTCTGTCGTGTGGTTTCCTGGTTTTTGCGTGTTGACTCGTTGACATTTCGGGTTGTCTCGGAATTAGCCCTTTCCGTTTCAGCGGTAGCCCTTGCATTTTCCGCAGTCACACGTTTTTTCTCAACTTCCACACGAGCGGACTCTGCTTTTACCCTTCCCGTTTCAGCCTTGGCTCTAGCCGTTTCAGCAGACTGCCGTGTAGCCTCATTCTGCTCGATAGCCTTCTTGCTTGCTAGGGTATCAGAGGTGGCTTTATTAGCGGCTTCGGTAGCCGTTTTGCTTGCTGCTACGGCATCCTCCACCTTCTTGCGCTCTGCCGTGAGGTCGGTTGTGGCTTTTGTGACGCTGGCTGCTGCATCGTTGGCTTTTCCTGCGGCTGCATTTGCTGCAGCCGTTGCATTTTTCGATTCCTCGATTTCGATGTCCACGTCCTTCGTCAACAGGGAGAGTGGGGCGATGACCTGCTTCTGCACTCCGTCCAAGTCGTAGAGGCTGGCATCGTCTTGATGCCGTCGAGCGATGTCGCCAACTCGCAGGAGAAGATGTTCTTGCTGTGGCGCATCAAGTACTCGTTGAACTTCGGCAGAAGGGCAGCGCATAAGGCTTCAAACTCTTCGTTGGTGGTTGTCTTTTGTTCTAACATTTACCTGCCTCCCTTGCTGGTGTTAAGTGTTCAGAATCTCATCTTTCCATTCCAAAATCTTAGAGAGGACGGCTTGCTGCTCTTCCTCTGTCAGAATCTGGTCTTTCAAGCTGCACATGGTGTTTCCCTCGCTGATGCTGATGTAGCCAGCGTTCTGCGATGAAGACTTTTGGCTTTCCTCGCTTGGCTCTTCCGTCTTGGTTACCTGTCCAGTGATTTTCACGATGTCCCCTATGGTGGTTCTTGTGAATCTCACCGTTACGTTGCCTGTGGCTTTGACTTCCTCAAAGCTCAGTGTGGTTGTCTGCTGCTCTGCTTTCATCTTGCTGCTCCTTGTTATTGTTAAACTTCGTTTTCCAAAACTTCGACAATCTGCCCGAATGCTCCAGCGACAAGGGCTTCGTTGGTTAGCTCTTTGATGAGGGTCATGTCCTCTGCTGTAAGTTCCACCTCCTCTGGGTGTTCCTGCATTTGGAGGCTTAGCTTGTAGGCTCTCACCTTGTCTTCTTGGCTCATTGGCTTCTTGTTGCCAGCCGTGTAAAGGTAGAGACCGATGGTGTCGTTCATCATCTGGGTCTCGCCCTTCTCGTTCTTCAACTCCTTCTTGTCGTAGCCCTTCATGGCTACCTTAAAGTTTCTTTTCATTGTTAAATCTCCTTTTTTACCACTCTCTTGGGTTCTTCCATTGTACCCAGCACCCTTTATATGTGGTTGTTATGTTATTTTTTGTAACGTTTAATTGCAAACCTTTAAAATAGATAAATGTCATTGCGTCACCCTCGCTTTCAATTTTCAGTGGCTCATCACTCGTTGCGTAGCTGTTGTTATCATAGAGAATGTAGGTGTTGCCTGTCTCCGTTGTATAATAGCCGCCATAACCATTTGCGTATAACTTATAAATTAAATTCTTCGACTTTCCTGGCACAATATAACGTTGTTGCTGCTATTCGTTCCTCGCTTAATGTGAATGACGTGTCCATCGTCATAGTGATTCATTTCTGGCAGATAAACATAAACGTCTCGTGTCTTGGTTTGATAGTCGACTTCCTTTCCATTGCTATCTGTTGCCTTGTCTCGCCAATGGTATTGTGTCGAAATGAAGGCAGAGCCTATCGTTCTATCGAGATTCACGTTTAAGCGAGTTGGTTCCTTGGTTTGTGTGACGTAATCAAATGCAGAAACTAAAGTTTTTGTATTGAATCCAGCCACGTGTCCACCTCCTATTTCCAAGGCGGTGTTTTGTATGACTGACCCTCTGACTGAGATAACCGCTCCGTATCTACCTAGCATGTCTTGATCCTCATCTATGATTCGCATCATGATAGGCGTTCCTACATTTGACCATTGTCCGAGGATGGCTTGTCGGTTCTTGCCATTGAAGATGATCATGTCGTTGTAAAGCGACATAAGTCCTTCATTTCCGTAGCCGATGTCTGTTCCACCGCTTCCCGATGTGGTTTTCTTTGCTGTTCCGATGTGGTTCGAGCCAATTTGAAAACCTCCGATTGTTCCTCCGATGGCTTGCATGTATCCGTCTGTGTCGATTTTGAATGTTTCGTTGGCTGTTATTGCTCCTTCGAGTATGATTCGGTCTGCCTTGATTTTTGCGTTGGTTATGTACCCTCCGCTGTCTTTTGTCACGTACAGGCTCATATCTGCACTGGTCATAACTCCATTGTCCTGCATGGCTTGCAAGAAAAGTCCTGCGTATGCGCTTGTCGTTACAAGCCCTGCGGTGTTCTTTATGCTGCCATCGTCATTGAAGTAGGTGCTCACCAATTCGTTCTTGTCGGCTGTGGTCATCAGATAACTTGTATCCTTCAACTTTCCGCTCGCATCGAATCGTCCAGCGGCTTCCGTCCAGCTATCTGCCTTTTGGGTTACCGTTGTGGTGGCGTTCTCTGTCTTGGTTACGTCTTCCCATGCGTATTTGCTGTTCACGTCTGTGTCGTTGTAGCACTTGTATCGGTAGATGTGTCCGTTGACGAGCCATCCGTCCGTTGTGCCGGTGTATTTCCAAATCGCACCGTTATGCTTGTATTCCGTGCCTGCTTCCCATCCGTACCATGGGTTGTTTGCTTGCTCGTAGTACTCACCTGTTCGAAGGTTTCTCATGGTGTCGTTCAGCGTGTTGACGTTTTCTTCCAGCTCATCCTTGGTTGCTGCCTTACCGACTGCGGTGTTGATGCCATCGACGGTTATTGTCAAGTTGGCAAGGGCTGTACTCGTCTCGTTTGCCGTGTCTTTGACCTCTGAAACCTCCATCTTTATGTCATCAATGCTGGTTTCAATGCTTGAAATTTTGGTATCTGTTTCTGTCTGCCAGCTATTGATCAGGTCGATGCGTCCTGCTTCGGTTCTGATTTTGGAACTCAAAGATTCATTTAATGCATTGTTCTTCTCGGTCACCTCCTGCATAATCGCTTCTTTTGTGATGGAAATCTGTGAGGTGTAGTCTCTCTTCAATACCTCGTCCTGTGAGTCAACGTACAAGCGAATCGCTTCTTTCTCTGCATTCAGCTCGATTCCGAGTTGTGTTGTCTTTCCGTTGACCTTGTCGATGTTCTCTCCCAGCAGCTTGATGTTGGTCGCTGTCTGTATGATTTGGGTGCTGACGGTCTTCTGCAAGTTGTCTATCGGCTTGTCTGTCACGGCTAGGAATGAGACCAGCATGTCGCCTGTGTATCGGAGGACAAAGTTTCCCTTTCCGTTCCACTTGCCTTCAAGTTTCACAAACTGCCATTCTCCCGAATAAGCAATTTTGATGCTCTGTGCAGCCAACTCGTTCTTCTTTCCATTGACTTCTGTCGCTGGTGAGAAGCCGATGGTCATCGTTCCTGCTGTCTTTGCATAGACCCTTGCGTTGATGTAGAGCGTGTCCTGCACCTCAGTGAATCCATCAGCTGTTGTTCCCATCTCATCCTCGTTCTTTGTCTCGGATGGCTTGGTGTATTCCTTATGTGTTCCTGGCTGTCGGATGAGGTCGTTGGCTTGCGTCAGTCCGCAGTTGATGATTCGCAGCATGTTCCTGCCTTCGGTTTCCTCGATGAGGATTCGTCTGTTGCCGCTGGTGGTTATTTGTCCGTTCACCATTACAGGTGCTCCATTCAAAATCCATATGGCGGTTTCATCGCTATCGTCAATACTCCATCCGTCAATCGTGAGGCTGTCTTCTGTTGCCCCTATCGCTGCGAGGAATGTTCCGTTATGGATGTAGTTGTCCTCGTTGGTCAGCTCGTAGGTTGTCTGTGCAAAGCGTGTGGCGAATTGGTTCTTGAGCATCTGGAACTTGGTATCGACGCTTTCTCCTGTCCTTCTCAGAATCATGTCGCCTGTTGCTAGAGGTTCTGCAGCAATTCTCCGAAACCATCAAGGTCTCCGAATGTTCGGTGATGTATTCCCTGCAAGTTGCCGAGCCTTCCCTTCAAGCTGTTGTCTGGGTCGGTCTTCAATCCGTATAGAATGTCGAGGTATGGAGCTGCCGTTCCTACCGTGATAATCTGCATGATGCCCTTGCGGTCTGGGTCGCTTAAGTTGTCAACTCTGACGAATGTGTCGTTCTTCTTGATGAAGTTGGCTGGTGTTGCCTCTGCCACACTGCTGGTGAAGTTCTTGAACTTCACCCATGCCAGCATTTCTTCTCCCTCTCCCTCGCTGCCCACCTCTGTCACGATGAGCTCGTAGCGCTTGGTGACATAGTGGTTGTTTTCGGCAGACGGCATGCCGTTGTACTGCTGCACCATGATATAGTCATCCTTGCGAAATGGGTTGTACATCCTGCCTTCGTGGGTGTCGAGATAGACCCTGCCAGTTTCTGGGTCATAGTGATCGACCTCTAACATGGCAGTAAAAATGCGGTTGTCATTCTCGCCCAGGAGTTGAGAGACAATCATCTCGAAGATGCGCATGGATCCTCTCACGATGAGGTTGTCAATCTCTAGGTTGTATCTGTTTTCTAGGACACCAGCCGCATTCTCTACCGGCTCGTTCTTAAGCCGCCAACCTTTGCCAGTGATGAATCCTGCAACGAAGTCCGGAGAACTGAGGTCTCCTGCGAAGACGGAGTTGCCTCCAACGCTCAAATCATTGGCGTTGATATCGTGAGCCTCTATATCATGAGAGATGATATCACCATTCTCATCGAACTTGTAGCCTGCACCTACCCTCAGACCTCTGAGGAAGGTGATAAGACCGGCAGCTTCATCGTCCTTGACCTTCGACAGATATTTGCCCTCGATCTTCTTCAGAAGCTCCTCGATGGTCGTATGCATCTCGTCTGAGGCGAAATGCAGCAGCGAGAGAAAAGCGGTGCCTATGCGGTATGCCGTATTGGCCTGCAGGCGTCGCTCATCTCTGATACCCTCGAATTGGGTCTGAAGTGCACTCTTGTCTAATTTGTATGCCATTTTACTTTTTTGTTTGCAAATATAATATGCCGATGCTTTCGGTAAAAATACGCTCCCTAGAGGTTGCGCGCTGCTCCTATGCCCCTGAAGATTTCGGTTAGCTGATGCCATCAGACCATTGTACCGGTCGCCGTAGAAGGTCGCCTCATGCTCGTTGAGCTTCATGACAGATGAGTAGTACTTCTGCGAGAACCAGTCACGTCTGCCTTTAGGTTCGCCACCTGCGACGCGGCCGCCCCAGGCAGGACCCACCTTCTTCGGTTTCTCGAGATTGTTGTCACGACGGTATTCATCGCCCAGGAAGTTGAGGTCGCCGTTGTTGATGCGGTGGACTTTCTCGCCTCCCTGTGCCTCGGTCCACTTGTACCACTCATGCGCCGGGCCTACTCCTGCAGCTACATAGATACCGTACTGCAGGAAGTTGTGCTCAATAGTGGTGACAGAACCTGCTCTAGGTGCGCCTTGATGGAAGCATAGAGTCGGCCTGTATCGATGGTACGAAGCCTCTCCATGCGCTCTCGCCAGTAGTCGCCCATGGCATTAGCCCATCCTCGCTCATATCTGAGGAGGTCGTCTATTTCTGCGTCTGCCATAGGCTCTCGTCATACTGTATATCGATAGGTTCGTCTGATGTGACCATGAAGTATAGGCCTGTGACGCCATTCATGGACCATCTGCCCAGCTCGCTCGAATATACCTGCGTGAGGTCCAGGAACTCCATCTGTCCGTCGTATGCCTCACGGCTCTTGTCGTGGAGCATGCGGCTGAGGAACTGTCGGAAGATATATCTGCAGATATTCATTTTCGCCTCTCGGTCTGCCATGTCATCGCGTCGGTACCCTGCCAGGATCCAGACGGTATAGACGTTGCGGTCGAAGAAACCCTCTCCGATGGAATGGGTGTTGCTGTCAACGGTATCTGAGACCATGATGAAGTTGGATGCCTTGCGGAACTGCTGCATGACTCCTTGGATGGAATCTGGTCCGGAACACTCTGTTGCGACAAAATTATAATCCCTGCAGGTTCTGCACTCGGCAGCCAGCTGCTTGAAATATGCGATGGAATCGAAGATTTTCTCTGTCATGTGCTGTTATTTTAACTATTTTGCCTGTTGCGCTTCTTGAACTCCTCTGCCTCTCGTGCCTTGTTATCAAGCTCTGTGAGGGCAGCCCAGCAGTCGGTATTGTAGACTGCCTGCAGTTTGGTCACGTCACCATCGGTAAGTGCCCTGATCTGCGCCTGCATGGCTGGCAGGATGTCCTCACGCCGCAGTTCTCCACCCTCTTTGGCTGGTCTGAAGAAGTGAGGGAAGTTAGCGGCGAAATACTCCTTGACGCTCGAGAACCACATGAAGACTCCCAGAAGTTCATATGGCTTAAATTTGGCGGTTTCATCGGCAGAACCATCTGCGGTTCTGTACATGAGTTGCGCCATCTTCAGCAGGAATCTGTCCTCCTGCTTGAGCATGAACAGCTGGTAGTTCTTCTCGATATTGAGGTAATCGTAGAAGCTGATATCACGTAGCAGGCTATCTACTGCCGTCAGCTGAACGTCACTTGTGACCTGTAGAGGCCGAAAGTCCGTAAAGGAGTCGATGAAATCGAAGTTTTTGAGCAGGGAGAGGATTTCTGCAGCGCTGATATACAGGACTCTCTTGCGCACTTTTCCAGTCTTAGTATCGCCATTTTCATCGCTTTCACCGCATTTAACGCTGCATTTCCACCCGGTTCGGGTGTACTTATGTACGGTAAGACCGCAGAACCTTGCGAGAAGGTAGCATTTGACAACGGTATGATCCTGGAACGTCGACATGATGCTAAGGACATAGCGCAACTGATCCTCTGAAAGTTCCGCCCACGATGACGGTGCTTTGAAATTGAACTCTTGTGTACCATCTTTATGAATTAAAAACGAAGGCAGGTTTTGATTTTTCATTGTTGAACTCTTTGAAATGGTTAGCCTTATATGCCGATGAATCCGCATATAATGGGAATTTATCGAGATGTGCATCTAAGTATCTGAGCAGTCTTGCACGCTCGTTGGAGTATGCCGACAGCATGTCGTTGGCCAACATGATCAGGCAGCGGCTCAGCATGAGGCGCAGACTGCCCTCAAACTCATTGCCCTCTCTCACACCTCTGACCAGACACATGATGTCATCCATCTGCTCGTCGGACACCAGTTTGCGCAGGGTGGCGTCTGCCTCCTGCATGGCTGCCAGCTTGGACATCCAGTCCTTGGAAGTCATGCTGGTCTGTCTCGTGAGATAACAATAACCCTCTATGCTCCACAAAACCGTCTGGATGCCCTGCTTTGCCTGTAGGGTGCTCCCCCAGCCTGGTACATCGGTGAGAAGAGCCTTGACTGTGTCCTGAGCCACGATGAGGGCTATGTGGCACTGCTCGATGAGTGCCTCTACTCTGGCGGCACTGGCTGGAGTGACCTCGTTGTTGGCCACAACTCCAAAGCCTGTAGGCGTAAGAACGAGGTCGAGATGTCTGACTACGCCGAGGAAGGCATCGAGCACACCGCCTTGATGACTGCTTCACGCAGGTCGTCGCTGGTCTCTAGTGCCGCCTCGCCGACCTCGCCCAATATCTGCTGGCAGAGCCGCTGATAGGACTCCTTGAAATGCGGTTCCACCGACTCGAACACCTCAGAGTGCGAGCTGGTGGCTGCAAGGATGCTCTGCTCGAAGTCATCCTTGCTGATTTGAATCTTCATTTTTGACATTGTTTGATACGATTGATGTCTGTTGGTCCTTGTTTTTGTCAAGTGTCGTGAGTTCTATCATCGGCACGTCTACGGTCACTCCTCGGTCGCATAGCCATTGTAGTGGGAGATGACGTGGTAAGGCTTGCACATGATGTCGTGGCAGGCCTTCTCGAGCGACTGCTTGAGTATGAAGAGCTCTCGCTTGTCTGAGCCGGAATTGTTCATCTGGCTCTTGCCTGGTGTGGCTCCGATGAGGTTGGGATGCACGCCCAGTGAGAAGCAGAGGGCATTGGATGCCTCGCTCATGTCGTCTGCCCAGTCGCCACCCTCCTTCTTGCTGCCCTCAGAGAGGTTGATGATGCGCACCATGCGCTGCTCCTTGCCGTTTGGGTCGAAGTAATAGCCGTGATGAGCGCCTTGCCGGCATTCTCCGGTCCGCACACGAAGTTGATGATATTGTCCTTCTCCTGCAGGATGCGCTCCTTGCGCTTATCCGGGTCGATGATGTCCTCGTTGTTGCAGAGCTCTTCCCAGTAGTCGCGGTGCACCTCTATCTGGATGCGTGGCGCAGAGGTGTTCTTGATCATGTAGCGCTTGCCGATACCGATGAGACGGTAGATGTCGTACCAGGCATCGTCGAAGATGCTGGCATAGTATGGTATCGGATAGTACTGCAGTCCGGGTGTCGGGATGCGCGAAATGATGGCAAACTTGCAGTCCTTGCCCATCTCAGGAGCCTTGCCCCTGATGCCGGTATATGGATCCGGAGCCTTGCCCATGCGCGCCATGAGGTCGCCCAGCGGGTCGTAGAGGTCGAGGAGCGGTATGACTTCGGTGTGGACAGGCGACATGACGTTGCGGAAGTCGCCGAAGAATACATGCTCTATGCGCCCCTTCTCATTTGGTGCCTCCAGGCGGCAGTATGAAACGTCCTTGTGGCGGATGTTTACTATCTTTGAGTGGTCACGGCTCAGGATGATGACCTCTACCGACCAGAAGAAGAACTTCATGTCTGTTGCCTGCTGCATGAAGACCTCGTGGATGGAGTTCTTCAGGCAGAAGTCGCGGATTTCTGCGTCGGTGGTGTCCTGCTTGGTCTCCCGGTCCATGAAGCGCACGCCCTGGCCGTAGCAGCACTGGACGTTGAAAGCCATGGCTCGCTGCGCCACCATGTTTCGGCGCAGCAACTGCTGCAGGGTGTATGGCATGTCGTTGTCATCGCCATAGTTCACATACTCGAAGAGCTTGCCGTCTGAAGTCTCCAAGATGCCCGTGGTGGCATCGCCCACCTCCCCGGAACCCAGAAAACTGGTATCCCTTCCGTACTGCTGCTCGATGGTGGTGGAGTCTGTTACCCTGCTTACGCCCTCTGCCACGAGAGCGTAGCGACTGTAGGAACCGCTGGTTCCTACTTGCTGAAGCTGATATTTTTTCTGTTTCATGTCATAAATATACTGGTAAGCCCAGGAACTGGTGAATGTAGATGTCCGGAACGGTGCGAACCTCGGCATTTGCCGGGTTGACGAGGCGGTGGAATCCGCCACGCCAGCTGCTGCCTCTGACCAGCCATCCTGTATAATCGACGGTCTCGCCGTCTGATGTCCACGCCTTCAGGTTTATGGTAGAGCGGTCTCGCTCTGCCTTGGCCAGGAGGCGCAGCACCTCTGTGAGGTGGTAAGCTGTGCGTCTCATCAGTTGAAGGTGTTATCAAAGGTGTTGTCGAAGATACGGCCGGCACGCTGCAGGTCAAGCACGTTGTGCTGGCGCTGGGCGTAGGTGTAGCTGAAGGTGAAGCGTGGCACGCTGTCGCGCAGGTTGTCGCGCTTGGATTTTGAGTCAGAGAGGGTGACCCGCTTGCCCACCTTGGCAACGCCGCCGATGAAGTTGACCAGATAGACCTCGTCTGAGCGGAAGAGATCATCTGCCCAGTTGGCCATGTCTGTGCCAGATAGCCAGTATCGGCGTTGAATGTGCGCTGCTCTGTGATGCGGTAGTTTACCCTGATGCCGCCCATGTAGGCTGCATCGCGGGTGTACTGCGGGTCTACTTCGTGCTTGCCTGTGCAGTAGATGAGCTCCTGGCAGCCGAAGCTGTTGGTGAAGAGCAGAGTAGGCGCCACATCACGCTCTTCGCTGTCTATGATGAAGGTCATGGAGCGTGAGCCTGCCTCTACCACGTAGTAGAGAAGGTCGGTGCCCTCGGTCTCGAATCGCGACGGAGAGACGTCGATGGTGGTGTAGATGTCGTTGCCGCCGGTGCTGGTGCGGTAAACATTTTTGTGGTTTTGTCCGCATAGTGTGCGGTGACTTCTGCTGTTTCCTTGCCCATGTAGTGGAGATATTCAAGTCTCCCCATGTAGGTGGTCTTGTGCCCCTCGAGCAGGGTGAGGAAGTGGGTGGTGAGGAATGTAGAGCAGTCCACGCCCACGATGTCTACGGTAGAATAGTAGACCTGCAGGTTGACTGTCTGCGTGTCTGTGACTGTTGCCGAGTCGGTGTCTCCGGAGTCCGGAACCTGCTGCTCGGCGATGGTGATGGTGGCTGTGACTGCCAGCCTCCGGCGTGCATAAGGACGGAAGATGTCGGCAAGGTCGATCACTCTGACCTCTCCATCGGCAGGATAGAGATACTCATCGTAGATGGTATCATCACCTATTTTGATGTTGACGAGCAGGCGTGTCTTGGCCGTAAGAATATCGATGTCGGGGATGTTCTCAAGGAAGCAACTGCCCGACGGAAGTGATGTGATGGTCATATATTATCTTTTTTGATGCAAAGATAATATGGAGAGGATAAAAATAAAAATACGGCTGACTACCCTCACGGGCGGCCAGCAGTATCAAAGCTTTTCAAAACTTTGTAAAATTTTTCGTGCTGCAAAGGTACGAAATTATTCATAACACATGGTAGTATAATAAAATATATGAGTTTTTAACTTAAACCAGTTTGTCTGGCCTGACAACTCTCTCCCACACAGCCCATGCCACGGTTCCGTCTGGCTGCGTGGCCACATAGTAGCCATGCTCCTGCATGTAGCGGTTGATGGTTTCTATACTGACACCTCCCATGTCATCAAGTTCCGTGGCGATGTCCTGTGTGGTCTTGAAGCTCTTCTTGTAATCAAGTCCGGAGTCTTCATCCTTCACAGGGAGGCAGCTGCGGAAGTGGAAGTAAGCGTCGAGCAGGTCATCCTCAAACTGCTCGCTGTTGAATTTATCTGTATTTCTTGGCATAATCGTCATTTTTTAAAGGGTTAAACTTAAATACCGTCATCTGGGTGCTGTCGGTATAATGCCGTCTCATAGAGTCTATCCAGTAACCGAGTCTGGAAGCCCAAATGTCGTATTTGATCTGAAGTCTGCAGGTACGTAGTTCCTCCAGCTCCAGTTCTCTGAGGTATCTGCCGACTATTCGGTGGCAGTCCAGATTAACACAGTATCTTGACTGAATCTTGGCGTACTCCACCAGTTTGTACAGTTCCTTGCGCTTGGTTTCAAGCTCCCAGTAGCGTTTCATGAGCGCATCACGAACGCGACGGCGTTTGAAATATAGCAAGAGAATGTCTCTCTTGACTTTCTTCTTATTCTTTTTCATGCCTAATCTTTTTAATTATTGTTTACTTGCCTCCTTTAAACTGCATGCTCCAAGGACGATATCCTGCAGATCTCTTGAGTGTTCCAAGGCTCCGCACATCATTTTGGCGAGCTCCTCATTGCTGCCACTACAGCCAAAAGACAGGCCACAGTAGTCTCCGTTACCACGACTCTCGCAAGCAGCAATCAGAACAAATACTCTCTCTTTGTTTTGGTCAGTCCATGTCGTCAGCAATTCGGTCATATTCTGTATGAACTCCATCGGTTTGAGATCCTCCGGCATCTTGAAATCTACACCCTCGCCAATTTTCTCTGCTTGAGTAACTTTCTTATTTTTCTTCATCGCTCACTCCTCCTTTCTTGTCTTTGTTCCAGCCTGGGTGCAGGAGTTCTGTTTCTGCTCCCGTAAGTACCCCCCCGCTTCTCGGTATCTCTCAAAGATTTTGTGGCGGTCGCTCTGGATGATATTGTTGTTGAGAGTCCAAAGATTAGTCTCCTCGACCTTCGCCTTGTCTCTGAGAAATCCTGCCTCGTTGCGATGCTTTCTGCATTCACGGAGTGCTTCCTGATATTCTTTCTTGGCATCCTCGAAAGCATTACGGGCACGGCGGTAGTTTTCCCCTGCTTCATCCTCCATATGTTCAATACTGTCCAACGAGCTCTCGTAGTTCCGGCTTATAGCCTGCAGCTCTGCCTGATGGCGCTTGCGCTCGTCAGCAGCTCTCACGATGTTCTCCTCTAGCTGAGCATGAAACTGCTCTGTAGTCATCTTGTTCTCCATCATGCTACCTCCCCTCCGAAAATGAAACCACCAATCATGACAATAGCCATTACAGCTGCGAAACCAACCATGGTGAGCACAACTTCTCCATAGGTCACGGTCTCCCCGCAGATATAGCTGAAGGTCTCACTCTTGGTCTTGGCGAGCTTCTTGATTTCACACTTGAGGGTATTGATACCCTCCTCAACGCTGATGCCTGCAGGTCTCACCTGCGCATCACTTAATAAAATTGAATTCTGCATATTGCATCATCTTGTAGACATTAACAGCCGATTGTACAAAAGGGTGGCGGCTGCATTCCCCGTTGTCTACAAGATGATGGCTTATCCGAGAGGACAAATCAAATCTTACGGTTCATGAAGCCGCCATGTATTGGGCATATCTATTTTCCCAGTTGGGAAAAATTATTTTCCCAGTTAGAAAAAAAGATTATCCTAGGCATAAAAAAAGCCTGCGGCCAGAAGCCATAGGCGAAACGGTCGCCCTGCCGGATAGATTACTATCATCTTGTAGACGGTGGCAAAAGTACGAAGAAAATCTGAAACCGCCAAAAAAAAAGCGAGAAATTTTCATTCCTCGCTCATTTTTTTTATTTATATACCATATTTCTCTACTATTTCCACCATCTCTTTCTCCTCGATGATTCTGATATTAGCTCCTTTCTCATTGAGTTTTTTTATCTTTTCCATCTTGGAAGGTCCTGCTCCCTCACCTTTAACTACTATATTAGTCTTAGCCGAGATAGAGGAATTGATGTCTGCACCGCAGTCACGAAGTCTAAAAGCCAGTTTCTCTCTATCTGGGAAAGCTGTAAATACTCCAGTGATTACCACCTTCTGGTGGAAGAACGGATTGTCCTTGTTAGCAACATCTTCATCAGCTAATGGCTGTTTGACTTCTCCAGTCAGGCTCTTGTGAGCCTTATAGTCAGGCTTCTCATAATGATGATGTGTGACATCAATGCCTGCACCTTTCAGTACAATCTCAGCACAGGCAGTTGCATCTGCTAATGCGTCATGATGGTCGTGCATCTCAATTCCCATCAACTCGCACATCTTCTTCAACGAATTATTACCTGGTAATAATTGCATGGTATCAATAATCTGATATCCTGGCATGTCAATATTGTAAACTTCAGCTAGTCTTGAGAGTATGTTAGCTTCAGTTCCCTCGTGATGACAAGCTATGCAACCACTCTGAGCGAAGCTTCTCAGAACTGGGAAAACGATATCCCAAGTAGGTGCATTCTCCACCATCTCTTCAGTAATGCCATGCACGAATGTGTTTCGCTCTGTACGCTCATCAGGATATGGCTTAATTAAGCTATAGAACTTCTGCATGATTACACCATTTACTACTTGTACCATACCAACTGCGCATGCGCTTGTCAGCTCGGGTGTCATTGTCTCAAAGTCAATGGCAACAAAATTTATATTTCCTTTTTCCATAAGTTTGTTGTTTAAATCAAGTGCAAAAATAGCAATAATATTTCAGACATTCAACCTCTCTGACAAAGTATCTACAGGAAATATGTTTTAGAGCATAAAATCGGGGTGATTTGAGGAGGAGGAATAAAAAGGAATGAAAAGGAATGATTTTCCGGAATCAATCGGAATCAATCGGAAAATGACCGGGAATGACCGGAAAAACGACCGAATTACGACCGGAAACGACCGGAAACGACCGAAAATGACCGCAGGATCTCCCTTCGGTTCTGCCACTTCGAGGAATGGATTCCTCGGAAATTCCCCGATTTTCCGTGCATTTTCCTCAAAATTCCCCGATTTTCCACGAAATTCTCTGATTTTCCACGGATATTCAATAAAATTCCACGGTTATTCAATAAAATTCCACGGATATTCAATAAAATTCCGCATATTTTCCGTGTGCTTTCCGCATAAAAAAGCCCCCGATGCATCACGCACGGAGGGCTCAGAGATCTTAACTAAATTTCCTACATAATTATATGAAAACTGTGAGTGAACTAAATCACGGCAGTTTGCATTTCTTGTGAAATCTGACGCAGACAGTCCAAAATCTGCTGCTTGCGCTTCTGGCTAGGTTCATGCTTACCCATGGCATACTGGCGCATAAGTGATGCATTGACACCCGCCTTTTTCGCCACTCCACTCATATTGAGGTATGAGTAATAATCGAAGAACGAACCGATGTCAAACCGGAACACGAACTCCAGCTCAGGCATCTGCTTGCCCTCCTCTTCAAGAAGCTCCTTGATTTCCTTCTGTGCCACATACATATCCTCAATAGCTTGCTTGGCTGTGTTACCATACCCCGCAAGTGCAAAGTCTGGAAGTTCATCAACCATGAAGCAAGAGAAGTTCTTCTCCTGCTTGCCTTTCTCTACCTGTATCGTTACTTTTGTTGCCATACTTTTAAACCAATTAAAAAGAGACCTTAAAACCAACCACTCCATCCATTTCAACGAACTTAGTCAACTAGAGAAAAATTGCCGGGCTTAAAGCCCGAGCAATCTTTCTAGAATACTGTCGTAAGTCTTTTTTAGGGACTTCCCGACTGCCATGCCGTGGAACCGGACATTTGAGTCCTGTAACAGGACTATACCAAACATCGTGATTTCCACCATGCCGAACAACGAAGCATCCCGCTCGGTTCAGCTGTCTAACTAGTTGACTAGTTTCATCTTATGTAAGGAATTTAATTAATTAAAAGATCTCTTTGTCTGAAAGACGATGCAAAGATAACAAAAAAGTTATGTTCTACCAAATAAAAAGATAACTTGTTATATCTAGTAAGATTTAACATTTCACCCGCATCAAACACGGTTTTTACCTCTTTTTCTCATCATTCATGAATGATGTCAAACAATGTTATTACCTCTTTTACCCCGAAATGCAATGTAGGTTCGCTCGAAAACGGCTCGTTTCTTGTGGCAATTGCATGGAAATTGGCATAAGTAGCCGTTGAGCGGGCAATCAATGGCAATTGATTGCAAAAATTTGGGCATTTTGCACAATTTTCCACGGTCATTTTTGCCAACTTGTTGAAAATCACGGATTTTTGAAAAGTTGGAGCAAAAAGGGCGTGCCTTGCTGTAAGCATACCCCCCACCGCCCTACGCTCGGAGGCAATTGCCACGGCTGACTGGAGCGGTATATGTAAGGGTTTTTTTCATGTGGCAATTGCCCCGTTGCCCGACTGCCGTGCCGAATTGCCATCGCCCTCGCTATCTCTATCCCCCTCCCTTCATCCGCGGTCATCAGCAAGATTGCAAGCAAGTGAAAGGGCAACGTGTTCCTGTCACGTTGCCCATGGTGCCTATAGTCTGCCCTTGTCGTGATAGCTGTAGAATGCTCCATCTGTTACTATCACATGGTCCATAAAGAAGATGCGCATGACTTGACAACTTGGCTATCTGCTGGGTCAGCACATCGTCCGCCTTGCTTGGCTGCGTGTTGCCGATGGGTGATTGTGCACGAATGCCATGATAGTTGCACCGCTCAAGACTGCCTCCCTCATGAGGATACGAATATCCACTGAAGTTTCAGTTATCCCTCCCTCGCTCAGTTTCACGCTCTTGATGAGTCTGAATTTTGGTTCATCAATATGACGTGTGCCTGCTCCACCTTTAGGTCTGCCATCTGCGGAAGCATGTAGTTGTATATGGCTAGACTGCTGCCCATGTCGGGCTTGCTGCCCAACTTCTCCACTGCCCTGCGCTTGCCTAGTTCCAAAGCTGCGAGTACTGCCACGCCTTGCAGTCGCCTATTCCCTGCACTACCTGCATATCGTCCATGGATAACTTTGCAAGGTTACTGAGATTGTTGTCTGCCATGTTCATCAGTTGCCTAGCCTGGCTTAGGCTTTCGGCTGTTCCTGCCCCTCTGTTGATTACCATGGATAACAATTCGGTGTTACTGAGTGAATCGAATCCGTAATTAGCAGCCTTGAACTCTGGGCGCTCGTCTGCTAGTATATCATTGTACTTCTTCATGTTACGCTACTTTATTATAGTTGTTGTTTGATTTCTTATTGATATTAACACCCTGTGGAAAACATCTCTTTGAGTGTGCCACTGCCTCATAAAAGCCTTCTGCCATCTCCTGCAACACGCCTCTGTTGCTTATCGGGTCGTGGTGAATTGTGCGAGCCAAAAAGATTTCTCTCTCCACATAAGCACCTGCCGCCTCCAACTTTCTTCTGAAGTCCTCGATGGTCTTGCCGCTAGTCAGCAGGTCGTCAAATAGAATGACCTGCTTGCCCTTGAAGTACTCGCCATCTACTGAAACGTGATAAATGTCCTCGTTAACAACGTGGCTGCCTCCGTTGTGGGTCGGTTTGCGCTCTCCAAAGATGTGCACGTGCTCATTTGCGGTTGCGATGCCTGCTGCATTGAGAATGGCTGCGAGATAGCCGAATCGCTTGTTATATTTCCATTGTGTGCTGCATGGAGCAAAAACTACAACGAAGTCATCTAAGATACTGCTATACTGCTTTGTAAGATAGCGAACTAGCCACTCAGCGCAGAGGTGTGCCGCCTTCTTGTCGCCTGCCTTGAAGTCGTAGACGAAGCGGTTGTTTGCCATCTGCTGTGCCTTGTCAACGCAAAGGTTGATGTAAGCGTTTGGAACGTACTCAAAGAAATAATTCTGTCTCATATCGAAAAATTTTATAAAGTTTGAAATTGTATTCTGGTAATGTTTGGGAGTCCAGAGATTTTTCCCACTCCTGCTGTGGAGTATTTTTTTTTAATTGCATTCCGTTCAAAGCCCGGTGTGCCCTTTCGATTTTTCCTATGCTTAGACAATGCGCTGGCAGAGGCAAACAGGTGTGGGGTTCTGTGTTAACAAAAGGTAAAGGTTTAGTGAAGCGTGAAGAACCTTTGGCTTTTGTTAACCCAGGTTCATACACAGGTTTGAATCGCCAGAAGCTACCTTTGCATAGGAAATTTCGGATGGGAACACATGACGGGCAGCGGAGAATGCGATAAAAAAAGTACGGAACAGCATCAAACTCACCATCGGAGATACCGCTTTCTCACACATTTAGAAAGAAAAAAGGCTGCCTACTCTCACGAGCAAGCAGCCAAGGAATCATAAAATAAATAAAGAATAACTACGTTAAAACTATATAAATCATTATCGAAAAAAGCCTATCTAGGGTAATAGTTGCTCATGCCTCCCGTGTAGAGGACGGTCTGAGGGAACTTGTCCACACCAATGCAGACGGTATCGAATGCATCGGAGAAGTCTGTGCGGTTCTCCAGCCTGTCCTCGTCTGTCTCAACGAGCTTCTCGCCTCGTTTATCCTTGCCGTTATTGTAACAGCCGGCACTCTCGATTGAGATGATCAGGTCCTCGTTATTGTCCTGGTTGATGAGAACCATGTGGCGCGCATGTCCCTTGAACATGCGGTCTATGAGCAACTGCTTCTCAAGATGGTTCATCGGCTTGCCGATGTAGACCTCCGTAACGAGCCATCCATTTCTTCGCAGCACCTTGGTGATAATCTGGTAGAACTTATCGTTGTGGGTTGCATAGGAGTTTCCCACGAAGGTTGCATCGTAGTAGAAGATGACTCGTTTGTTCTTGAGATACTTATAGTAGTCGCAGAAGTCCTGAGCGAGCTCAGGCAACTTCCTGTCATACTTCACATAGAATGAGTTGACGATGCGCAACTTGGTATCAGAACCCACCTGCCCGACAACTAGACAGTTGATGTTATTGTTGGCATCGCAGCCGATGATCAGCGGTAAACCGTCCTCCAGGTCGCCATCCATGCGGCAGTCCGGCTTGTCGTGCTTAGGGTCGAACTTATACTGCAGGTCATTGAGGAACCTGGTGTTCGGTGCCGTATAGAAGTTGCGATCCTCGTCAAGTCCGGAGTAAAATCCATCCTGTGCGATGCCGACATGCTGGCACATGATGCTCGTGAGGAAGGTCATCTTTGGCAGGTCTCGCTTCATCTGTCTGATGAAGTCCTCTCCCAAGACAGCCAGGTTCTGGATGCTGGAGCATCGAGAATAGACAAGTGCATAGGAGCGGAGAGAATCAAGAATCTTCTCATACTTCTGCACTTCCTTCATGTAGTAGTCATATCGTTCAGGGTGAGAATCCAGCTTGTTGCGGATGCTGTGCAGATGCACCAGGACTGTCTCCATGGTTGCCACCAACTCTTTGTCTTGCTTCTTCTCCCAGCTCATGAACCAGGAACCTTTTTTTTGTCGCCGATGTATCTGAAGTAATTGTCAGACCATGGTGGAGACAGCAGTCACCGAACAACTGCTTGTTTCCACGGTTTGCCGGGAGCGTCTCATTGTTGAGCTGCTCCCAGTCAATAAATTTCGCCTCGTCGATGAAGACATGGTCGAGAGAGAGGGAGTTGGAGGTACCGCTGCGGTCCTGAGAGATGATGTTGAGGTAGCTGCCATTATAGAAGGCTACGGTATTTTCCCAGTTCATGGGCTGGAAGTGTGGCTCTTGCCAATGCAGCGCCTTCCATGGTTTCTTGCCCACTATGTAGTGGACATCGCGCTTGTAGCCCCACTCCTCGAGGTGGACCAGAGCTGAAGGAAGGATGTTGGTCTGGCATCGCTTGACCGATGGCGCCACCATGCCAGGCACGAACCTGGCATGTGCTGCACGGCATAGAGGATGCGGCCAGCCTCGACCACACCTTTACCGGTACCACGTCCCCATTCGCAGACCAGCGTCTTGGGCATGAGCTGCAGGACGCGCGACTGCACGTCGTTGAAAAATAACTCCTTAGGTCTTGCTGTCATCATCTGGCGGAAGTTCTTCGAAGTCAGCATCCTCGATGTCCGGCATCGAGTAGCGCTTCTCCATTTTTTTGATTTTTGCACGAAGATTTGGAATCTTCTGCAAACCGATGACTGTCGGATCATCTGTCATGCGGAACTCAACAGGAACAATCTTGTCGAATGCCAACTCTGGCTCATCAGGCGTGTCTGTGCGGTTGTTCTTGATGCGGTTTTTCTGCATCACGCAAGCGCCCGGAAGTCTCCGGCACTTGGCAGCCTTGCGGTCCTCGTCAATCTCCTGGTTGACCTTCCATCGCCAGAACTCCTTAGAGGCGGCGTTGAGATTGCCGAGCATGACCTGGCAGAGATGAATATCATCGTATGCCTGTGTCTCGCTTACGCCGAACATCGCCTTATCCTGATCAACCATCTCCCGGACGGTATATCGAGGGTATCGAAGCCAGAACGCATAGCACCCTCGAAGTCTCTCCACTCTCGCTCTGACGATAGCGGAGAGATGAAGATCTAGAAGTTCATCCTCATTGAGAGGCATGTACTTCATGTAATCATCAACATTAACAGGCAGGCTCATATCATGAAATTTTAGCAATAATCTGCGAGAGTTGTGACATGACAGCCTGATAAGCACCAGGAGAACCTACATTTGCCAATGCAATATTGTTGGTTCTCAACTCATTAGCGACCTCCGCTAAACCTCTGAGATAGCGTCTGCGATATGGCGACCTAGGTTCCTGCAACTCCAGTTGCATAGCCATAGACTCATCAGGAGGAAGGTCCATCAGGATCGGAATCTCCTCAACAGGCGTCATGGTCTTGGCAAGATCATAGACAGTCTGCAGATATAAATCACTCTCTACGAGGAATGGAAATTGTTGTCTTATCATCTAACAGATTATTGAGCATATTATGAATATCGAGATAGACGTCTCTATCGAGAGAGATGAAGGTGCATTCAGCGCGATCACCATACGTCTGGTTCTGCGATGTTATCACGGAGACTAACCACTCAGCGTTACTGACCAACATAATTTTGGAGTGATTGAGCGTAAGCCGAACATCATCAAAAGCCTCTGTCATTAAGCGTTTTAGCTTTAAAGTTTTACTTGAAGCTTTAATGTCAGCCACTAACGTTGAATGGTTAATTAACCCTCGCTTGCGAAGGTTAATGACTCCGCACAAGAAGGCATCGGATGTAGAGAAGGTCGTGACGGCAACATCTGCCGGTCCTGTCTGCTCCAGAATCCAACCTAACAATCCAAGGGTGTGAAGCCCTTGACCCAGGAAGACCTGTGAGCTACTCTGCTTGAGCGGCTTCAGGACTTGCTGTATCTGTTTCGCCCTCATCTGTAACCTCCTCTTCTGCACTCTCTGGCTGCTCCATGGTGATGCCAGCCTGCTGAAGCTTGGCGATGGTATCAGCGGTTATCTCTGCCTTGGCAGTATGAGGAGTTGCACTCGCTCATTGACCTTTGCTCGCAAGGCATCAGCTTTGTCTGTGTTGCCAGCCTCCGTCAAGCCAATAAGCTGGTCAAGGTTCTTGGTGATGTAGGATCGAGCATTGCCAATCTGCTTGGAGGTGATGGCTGCTTCTGGCTGCTCCTCCGCTGGCTGCTTCTCGGCATCACCAGGCTGGGCATGGTCGTAGACGTCCATGGCCTGCTTGTATGCATAGTACTCCTCCTTGAGAGTAAGGAGCATGCGCTTGAAGTCTTCGTCGGCAGCATGCAAGCCCTCGTATCTGTCACATGACATGTCGTAAGCCTTGCAAGCCTCAAAGTGTTCTTTGATTTTCTTCCACAGAGCGCAGTTGTTATCCCAGATAGCCTGGATGTTTTCAGGCAACTGGTCATGATCTGCTCGTTTGCCCTTGGCTACGATGGCTGAAGGCACGATGGAATCGAGGTTTTCTGACTCCACGACCGGAAGATGAGGTGCTAGCTGCTTAGCAATCTTGTCTGCTTCTGAGGTCTTGTCAACCGCAGTCTGAAGAACTGGAGTGACTGCCTTGTCATAGTTGCGGACATCATCGATGGTCATTCCTTCGATGCGATAGTTGAGATGCTTCTGCAGCTCATATTTGAGCAACTCGAGTTTGCCCTGAGGGTCGAAGTTGATGAGTTGATAGAGGTGGCGGTTGTTATTCATCTGAAGGAGGAGCAGCGCTCCCTCCCGGATATTGGCATCGGTATGCTCGCAGTCAAACCACTTCTTCAACTTTTCTGTGAATTTCGGATCATTCATAATAAATAGAAAATTAAAATGGCGAGGCGAGCTCATGTAAGCATCGCCCCGCCACTGATAGTAGTTATGTAGGAAAATCGAATCCCTTGTTAATGGCTGTCTGAACCATTAGAGACCTCCACTGGCTTGCAATCTTTACCAGAGATGGTACCTTCTGCTGTTGTGAGGGTACCGAAATAGAATGGAGGCATGGTCTCGCAGCTGACAGAGATCTCCAGTGTGGTGTTGGTCTCGTCAGAGATACCTGCTCCAGAAGACTGAGAAGGTGTCACGTCGACCTCGAATGTATCGTCACCGAACTGGCGAAGCTTGCCGTTGCGCTCAGGTAACATGAAGATACAGTCATCGTTGAGAAGGATTGATGCCAGAGCAGACGCTTCCTCCTCAGTACCAGGAAGGATGAGTGTAGCCTTGAGGTTCATGGTCTTGCAGCCATGCTCACCCTGTGCCTCTGGAGAGAATGAGCTCTTGTCTGTGATGAAGGCTATCTTATACCACACCTTGTCTGCCTGAAGGGTGTGGTTATCCTTGATGACGAGATAATCTTTAAGTGAGGCTGCACCCTCCTTCTGTGGTTCAGCAAACTTGGTGATGAATCGTCGTGGAATGAAGAATCCGTAGGCTCTGACACCAGGCATTCGCTTCTCTCCAGGACACTTCAACACATCCTCATAAATGTCTGTGGTTGAAGCACATGTTTTCTTTGTTGCCATATATCAATATATAATATTATGTATAACCATAGACAGCTATCCCTTACTCAGAAGGGATAGTGTCGTAACCGAAGAGGATGCGTTCCTTGGAGATCGACTCGAACTGAGTACCGAAGTACATAGTTGCCACGAAGTCAACCAGGAAGTGAGAGTCAAGAGAACTCTCTACACCAAAGTTCGCCTTGTCGCCCTCGGTAGCCAAACCGATGAGCATGTTGCTGCCAGGAGTGATGATCTTGTAGCCCGCAGGAACGTTATCAAGACCAACGAGGGTGCAGTTGCTGGCACCATCCAACTTGTTGTGGTTGAACTCGTTGTTCCAATTGACACTTCCGTACTTGTCGCGATAACAGCGGCGGTAGAGCGTGAGTTCATGGCTGTTCATGAACATGTATGTACTGGTGCCCTTCAGTTTTTCATCGGCATGATCATAGAATGCCTCGACTGCATCGACAGCGTTGACACCAGTCATCGCGGTTGTATTGAAGAGGTTGCCTTTCTCAACAGCAATCGCCTTGGCCTTGATCTCAGCATCGGAGATGGTCTTGAAACCATCAGCGAGGTCTGCGGTACCTGAGCCTGCAGGGTTTCTCTTCATGGTGAAGAGGTTCTTGAAGAGTGCCTCACCAATCTTGCCTGCCAGGAACATGCCAATCAGCTTGGTGATAGGCTGGTTCTTAAGTGCTTCCCCCTGGAAAACGTTGGAGCCCCAGATAGACTCACGCACGGCATTCGGTTCAAAAGGCTTGACGCATGAACCAAGGAATGTCTCCAGGTACGGCCTGTGATGGTAACGCCATTCTCATCCTTGCGAGTAAGAGAGTATGGCCCGAGCTCCATGTCGCCTGCGAGCTCTCCGACAGTCTCCTTGCCACGAACGCCCACGCGTCGGCTCATGAATTTTGCTGCCTCGTCAAGAGCGCGCACAGGCATCACAATGATGTCCTTGCGGTACTTCGCGCAGCTGGTCTTCAGTTCATCAGGAGTAATTTTAATTGTATTGTCTAAAGCTGCCATTTTAGAATATCTGCTTCAAAGCATTGTAGATTTCACCAGAGTCAACGTTGTCAACCTCCGGTTTGACGTCTTCTTGGGTAGCAGAACCCGGTGCGCCCTTGAGATCATTGATCTCCTTATCCTTGTCCTGGAT